>Ga0209577_10002872_pt1 | contig 16326 bp, 18 predicted proteins | sample GraSoiAngelo_109_FD_185874 | JGI IMG/M metagenome (GOLD analysis project Ga0209577, IMG submission 185874) | Grasslands soil microbial communities from the Angelo Coastal Reserve, California, USA - 14_0903_12_20cm (SPAdes) (version 2) | ecosystem: Environmental > Terrestrial > Soil > Grasslands...
TGTGCCGGCCGAACCTGCTGCCCGCGAAGAGCGCGGCGATATCGCCGAGCATCGCCGCGGCCAGGGTGGTGCCGACGATGCGCAGGCCGTGGTGGTCGCCGGGGCTGAGGTGCAGGTCGAGCACCGACAGGTAGTAGCCGAGGGCGAGCCCGATCCAGAGGGCGCCGCCGACGGCGAGCGCCCAGGCCACCAACCCGCCCTCACCGACGACCAGGGAGCCGAGCAGGCCGGCGACGACCGCCACCCCGAGCCCCCACTCCAGGGCGGGGACCTCCGCGGGGAGCAGGCTGCGGTAGAGGAGCCAGCCGCCGAGCGGGTAGAGCACCCACACCGGGAGGTCGACGCGCCCCGCCGCCCCCGCCAGCCCCGCGTACTCGTGGAGCCCGATCCCGGTGGCGAGGCCGGTGACGACGTAGAGGGCCGGTCCGCCGAGCCACAGCGCCGCCGCGAGAACCGCGGCGAGGACGACGGCGCTGGCGATCCGCGTTCCGAGCCTCACCCCCCGTGGGACGCCCGCGGGGCCACCTCGGCGGGCGGCTCCGGCGGCTCGACGGCGCCGAAGCGGCGCTCGCGCTCGGCGAAGGCGCGGAGCGCGTTCTGGAGGTCCTCGCGGCCGAAGTCGGGCCAGAGCGTCTCGGTGACGTAGAGCTCGGCGTAGGCGGCCTGCCAGAGGAGGAAGTTGCTGATCCGAAGCTCGCCGGCGGTGCGGATGATGAGGTCGGGGTCGGGCAGGCCGGTGGTGTAGAGCGCCCCGGAGAGGTCGGCCTCCTCGAGCCCGCTCAGGTCGACGCCGCTCGCGGCGAGGTCGCGCACCGCGTCGACGATCTCGCTGCGGCCGCCGTAGTTGATGGCGACGTTGAGGATGTTCCCGGTGTTCTGCGCGGTGCGCGCCTCCGCCTGCTCGATCTTGGCGCGCAGCCGGCCGCCGAGCTCCTCGCGCCGGCCGAGGATGCGCAGCTGGATGCCCTCGGCGTCGAGCTCGTCGATCTCCCGGTCGATGGTCTCGGAGAAGAGCCGCATCAGCGCCGCCACCTCGGTGCGCGGACGCGACCAGTTCTCGGTGCTGAAGGCGTAGAGGGTGAGGATGTGGACGCCGAGGCGGTTGCACTCCTCGGTGACAGGGCGGATCGTGCCCACCCCGGCCTTGTGCCCGGCGATCCGGGGCAGCCGCCGGCGCCGCGCCCAGCGGCCGTTCCCGTCCATGATGATCGCGACGTGGCGCGGTAGCTCCGGCCGCGAGGGCGGCGGGACGGCGGCGGGACGGGGCGGTCGCTGCATGGCGGTCACACCTCGAGGATGTCGGCCTCCTTGCGGTGGGCGATCTCCTCGACCCGGGCGATGAAGCGGTCGGTGATCTTCTGGATCGCGGCGAGGCCGCGGTCGATCTCGTCGGTGCCCGCCTCGCCGTCCTTCTCCATGCGCTTCACGTGGTCGACCTCGTCGCGCCGGATGTTGCGGATGGCGACGCGGGCCTCCTCGGCGTGGCGCTTCACCAGCTTCACGAACTCCTTGCGCCGCTCCTCGGTGAGCGCCGGCACGGGGATGCGGATGAGCTGCCCGTCGTTGCCGGGATTGAGCCCGAGCTCGCTCTTCTGGATGGCCTTCTCGATGGCGGTGATGGCGCCGCGGTCGTAGGGCTGGATGACGAGCAGCCGCGCCTCCGGCGCGGTGATCGAGGCGAGGCTCTGCAGCGGCGTCGCGGCTCCGTAGTAGTCGACCTGGAGACGGTCGATGAGTGCGGGGGTCGCGCGCCCGGTCCGGATGCTCTGCAGCTCCTTGTGCAGCGCCTCGAGGCTCTTCTCCATGCGGATCTCGGCGTCCTTCAGCCAGTCGTCGATCATCACCGCCACTCCTTGGAATCCTCCGGCTGCGCCTCAGCGACCGTCCGTGAAGCCACCGTCGTCCACGAGCGTGCCGATGTCCTCGCCGAGGATCACCCGCTCGATGCTCCGCTCGGCCATCAGGTCGAAGACGACGATCGGCGTGCGGTTGTCCATGCACAGGGTCAGCGCGGTGTTGTCCATGACCTCGAGCCCCCGGTTGAGCACCTCGAGGTAGGTGAGGTGGGGCAGCCGCTCCGCCTCGGGATGCTTGTGCGGGTCGGCGGTGTAGATGCCGTCGACCTTGGTGGCCTTGAGCACCACCTCGGCGCCGATCTCGGCGGCCCGCAGCGCCGCGGTCGTGTCGGTGGTGAAGAAGGGATTGCCGGTGCCGGCGCCGAGGATCACCACCCGTCCCTTCTCGAGGTGGCGGATGGCGCGGCCGCGGATGTACGGCTCGGCGACCTGGTGCATCTCGATCGCGGTCTGCACCCGGCAGTCGCGGAGCGCGAGCGCGTTGATCATGGTGGCGAGCATCCCCATGTAGTCGCCGGTGACCCGGTCGACCCCCTGGGAGCTCACCTCGAGCCCGCGGACGATGTTGCCCCCGCCGACGACGATGGCGACCTCGACGTGGTGGACGGCGACGACCCGCTCCACCTGCCGGGCCATGAGCCCGAGGGTGGCGGCGTCGATGCCGAACTGCGAGGTGCCCATCAGTGCCTCGCCGCTCAGCTTGACGACCACGCGCCGCCATCGCGGGGTGCGCCCGGGTTCGGCGGCGGCCGCGGGATCGGTCACCTCGACGACGCGGGTTGCACCGGGCTCCACGCTCAGGCTTCGGGCGGCGCTTCGGCGACGCCGTTGCCGCCGCTCTCGCCGACCTCGAAGCGGGCGAAGCGGGCGACGCTGATCTTCTCGCCGAGCTTGGCGGTCGCCTCGGTGACGAGCTCGCTCACCTTCCTCTTCCGCTTCTCGTCCTTGACCCAGGGTTGATCGAGAAGGCACACCTCGGCGTAGAAGGCCTCGAGCTTCCCCTCGACGATCTTGTCGACGATGTTCGCCGGCTTGTCCGCGACCTGCGCGCGGTAGATCGCCGTCTCGCGCTCGACGACGTGAGCGGGGACCTCGTCGCGGTGCACCCAGCGCGGCTTCGCGCCCACCACCTGGAGGGCGAGCTCGCGGGCCAGGGTCTTGAAGTCGTCGGTCTTGGCGACGAAGTCGGACTCGCAGTTGACCTCGACGAGAGCGCCCTGCTTGGGCGCGGAGCCTCCGGGTCCGTGGAGGTAGGCCTCGACGATCCCGTCGTTGGCGCTCCGACCGGCCTTGTCCGCGGCCCTGGCCATGCCCTTCTGGCGCAGCCAGTCCTTCGCCTTCTCCACGTCGCCACCGGCCTCGGTGAGGGCGCGCTTGCAGTCCATCATCCCCGCCCCGGTCATGTCGCGAAGTTTCTTGACCTGGTCGGCGCTGATCTCGGCCACCTACGCCTCCTCCGAACCCGCGGTCGCGCCCGCCATCTCGGTGCTCGCCTCCGCCGCGGCGTTGGCCGCCTCGGCCTCCAGCCGCGCCTGCTCGGCCGCCGCCTCGGCGGCCGCCTGCTCGGCGGCCTGGCGCTCGCGCATCTCGCGCTCGCCGAGCAGCTGCTGGCCCTCGACGATGGCGTCGACGATCAGCCCGGTGATCAGCCGCACCGCGCGGATGGCGTCGTCGTTCCCGGGGATGACGTGCTGGATGAGCTCGGGATCGACGTTGCTGTCGGCGATGGCGATGACCGGGATGTGCAGCTTGTTCGCCTCGGTGACGGCGAGCCGCTCCTTGCGGCAGTCGACCACGAAGAGGGCTCCCGGCAGCCGCTTCATCCCCGCCATGCCGCCGAAGTTGCGCTCCAGGCGGTCGAGCTCGTCCTGGTTGACGTTCGACTCCTTGGCGCCCATGCGCTCGAAGTCGCCGCGCTCGTGGGCGGCGCGCAGGTCGGCGAGGTTGCGCAGGCGGCGCTGGATGACCCCGAAGTTGGTGAGCATGCCGCCCATCCAGCGGTGGGTCACGTAGAACTGGCCGCTGCGGCGGCAGCCCTCCTCAATGGTGTCCTGGGCCTGCTTCTTGGTCCCCACGAAGAGGATCTTCTCGCCGCCCGCGACCAGGTCGCGGGCGAACTCGCAGGCCTCCTCGAGCATCGACTGGGTCTGCTGCAGGTCGATGATGTGGATGCCGTTGCGCGCCGCGAAGATGTACGGGCGCATCTTGGGATTCCACCGGCTCGTCTGATGACCGAAGTGGACTCCGGCCTCCAGGAGCTGGCGCAGGGTCGCGACGGGCACGGTGCCGTTCCCTCCAGAGGCTGGGGTTGCTGCCTCCCCCCGGCGTCACGCGCCGGCGATTCCCGACCTGGGTCGGGTCACCCTCGCCGGCGACATCCGGGGGTGTGTGATGGGGCGGAGTGTACCCGAAGGCGGCCTGTCGCTCGGAGGGCGCGGGCGGCTGGGGGACACCGCTCTGCGGGGACGGCGGCAGCGCCTCCGGCGTCGCTCGCCTCGATTCCGGCGCCCGGGGTAAGGGCTCCCTCAGAGCACGTAGCGGCGCAGGTCCTCGTTGCGCACGAGGTCGCCGAGGCGCTCGCGCACCATCGGGGCGTCGATGGTCACCGTGGTGCCGGCGAACTCCTCGGCGCGGAAGGACACGTCCTCGAGCACCTTCTCGAGGATGGTGAAGAGCCGGCGCGCGCCGATGTTCTCGTCCTGCAGGTTGACCTGGGCCGCCTGGTGGGCGAGCTCGTGGAGGCCGTCGGGGGTGAAGTCGAGGGTCACGCCCTCGGTCCCGAGCAGGGCGATGTACTGCTTGGTCAGGGAGTTGCTCGGCTCGACGAGGATGCGCTCGAGGTCGGCCTCGTTCAGCGCCCGCAGCTCGACCCGGATGGGGAACCGGCCCTGGAACTCGGGGATGAGGTCGCTGGGCCGGGATATGGTGAAGGCGCCGGCGGCGATGAAGAGGATGTGGTCGGTGTGGACCGCGCCGTAGCGGGTGTGGACCGTCGAGCCCTCGAGGACGGGCAGGAGGTCGCGCTGGACGCCCTCCCCGCTGACGTCGGGGCCGTGCTCTGACCCCTGGCCGGCGATCTTGTCGACCTCGTCGATGAAGACCATCCCGCTGTCCTCGACCAGGCGGATCGCCTCGTCGTAGACGCGGTCCATGTCGATGAGCCGGTCGGTCTCCTCGTCGACGAGGGCGGTGCGGGCGTCGGCGACGGTCATCCGCTTCAGCCGCTTGCGCGGGGGCGCGAGCTGGGAGAGGAAGTCGGCGAGGGTGGCGCCCATGTCCTCGAAGCCCGCCCCCGAGACGTTCTCGACCATCGGCTGATAGGGCTCCTCGACCTCGATCTCCACCACCCGGTCCTCGAGCTGGCGGTCCCGCAGCCGCTGCCGCAGCCGGCGGCGCTGGAGGCGGCGGCGGCGGCGATCCGTCTCGGTGTCGGCGCCGGGCGCCGGTGCCGTCTCGACCTCGGCCTCGGGGTCGCCGGCGGCCTCGGCGGCGGCGGCCTCGCCGGCGGCGGCGCTCGCCGCCGGCCTGCCCCGGCCGCCGTGCCGGGCGGGGCGGCCGCCCTCCTTCGCCTCGCGGGTCTCCGCCTCGACGAGGGCGTCGAGGATCCGCTCCTCAGCGGTGTCCCGGGCGCTTGCCTCGACCTCGGCGACGCGGTCGTTGTGGACCTCGGTGATCGTCTGCTCGAGGAGGTCGCGAACGATCGCCTCGACGTCGCGGCCGACGTATCCGACCTCGGTGAACTTGGTCGCCTCCACCTTGAGGAAGGGCGAGCGGGTCAGCCGGGCGAGCCGCCGGGCGATCTCCGTCTTCCCCACCCCGGTGGGGCCGATCATGAGGATGTTCTTGGGGATCACCTCCTGGCGCATCGCCTCGGGCAGGCGCTGGCGGCGGAGGCGGTTGCGGAGCGCGATCGCGACGGCACGCTTGGCGCTCTCCTGGCCGATGATGAACTCGTCGAGCCGCTTGACGATCTGGGCGGGCCGCAGGTCGTCGACCCCCGGCGGCGTCTCCGCCGGCGCCGGCGCGCCGGGGTCATCGCCGTCACCGGGGGCGGTCGCCCCCGGGGTCTCGCCGGGCACCGGACCCAACGGCAGGGTGGCGTCGGCGACCTCGGCGGCCTCGCGCTCGCCGCGCACGGCGGGGGTGACGGGCGGCTCGGGGTCGGGATGGTGGGCGGGGCGCCGGTCGTCCTGGGCGCCACTGGGACGGGTGTCGCTCATGGAACGGCTCCCCCGACGACCTGGTTGAGGTCGGCGTCGGCTTCAGGCTCGATCGTGTCGAGGGTCTGCACGGTGATGTGGTCGTTGGTGTAGATGCAGAGGCTGGCCGCGATCTCCAGGGCTCGCCGCGCCACCTCGGGAGCGGTGAGCTCGGTGCTCTGCACCAGGGCGCGGGCCGCGGCGTGGGCATAGGGCCCACCGCTGCCGATGGCGGCGACGTCGTCGTCCGGCTCGATGATCTCACCATCGCCGCTGAGCAGGAGGAGCTGAGAGGAGTTGGCGACCAGGAGCATCGCCTCGAGGTGGCGGAGGTAGCGGTCGGTCCGCCACTCCCGGCTGAGCCCGACGGCGGCGCGGAGCAGGTTCCCCTGGTGCTTCTCGAGCTGCTGCTCGAACTTGTCGAAGAGGGTGAAGGCGTCGGCGACCGCCCCGGCGAAGCCGACGATGATCTCGTCGTGGAAGAGCCGGCGCACCTTGCCGGCGCGGTGCTTCATGACGACGTCGCCGACGGTGACCTGGCCATCGCCGGCGATGGCCACCTGGCCTCCCCGCTTCACCGCCACGATGGTGGTGGCATGCGGCCGCGCCCTGGACATGCTCACCCGGCGGCGGTTCTCGCCGCCGTCGTCCTGGGCGGTCGGTAGCGGCAGTTGGGATAGCCGGAGCAGCTGACGAAGGCGCCGAAGCGGCCCTGGCGGCGGACCAGCGGGCGCTCGCAATCGGGGCAGGCGCCCAGCTCGGGGTCGAGCACCGCCGGGGGGGTGGGGGCTCGAGCCGGTGCCGCCTCGCCGCCGGCGGGGGCGGCGTCGGCCTCCGCGGGGGCGTCGCCCTTGATGTGGCGGCACTTCGGGTAGCCGGAGCAGCCCACGAAGGCGCCGCGCCGGCCCATGCGGGTCACCAGCGGCTTGCCGCACTCGGGGCAGCTCTCGCCGGTCGGCTGGGCGGCCGGGCGCGAGCCCGCCTCGCCGCCGCCGCGCGGCTGGATGTACTTGCAGTCGGGATAGTTGGAGCACCCGACGAAGGGACCACGGCGGCCGCTCTTCCGGGCCAGCTTCTTGCCGCACTCGGGACAGGCGCCGAGCTCCTCGGAGGCCGCCTCGCCCTCGGCGCCGGCCGGCCTCGCCGCCTCGTCGCGGAGGTACTTGCAGTCGGGATAGCCGGAGCAGCCCACGAAGGGTCCGCGCTTGCCCTGTCGCACCACCAGGGGGCGGCCGCAGTCGGGGCAGGGCTCGCCGGTGGGCTCGGGCGCCGGTCCCTCCTTCTTGATGTACTTGCAGTCGGGGTAGCGGGAGCAGCCGGTGAACTCGCCGAAGCGGCCCTCGCGGACCACCAGGCGGCCCTCGCCGCACTCGGGGCACTCCTCGCCGGTGTCCTTGGTGGGAACCCGCACCCGCTCGACGTTCGCCTCGGCCTTCTCCAGGGTGTCGGCGAAGGGCACGTACCAGTCGCGGATCGTCGTCTCGAAGGCGGCGTGGCCGTCCTCGACGCCGTCGAGCCGCTTCTCGAGGTCGGCGGTGAAGGCGACGTCGACGATGTCGGGGAACTGTGCGCGGAGCACGCCGTCCACGGTCTTGCCCAGCTCCGTCGGATGCAGCCGCCGCTCCTCCTGGCGCACGTACTTGCGCTCCTGGATGACGTCGAGGGTCGGCGCGTAGGTGGAGGGCCGGCCGATGCCGCGCTCCTCGAGCTCCTTGATCAGCGACGCCTCTGTGTAGCGCGGCGGCGGCTGGGTGACGTGCCCCTCCCGGCTCAGCTGCCTCAGCGCGAGCAGGGCGCCCTCGGTGAGCGCCGGCAGGCTCCGGTCCTTCTGGTCGTCCTCGCGGCGGAGCACCCGGAGGAAGCCGTCGAAGCGGAGCACCGAGCCGGTGGCGCGGAAGACGTAGTCGCCGGCGGTGATGTCGACGCGGGTGGTGTCGAAGCGCGCCGAGCTCATCTGGCTGGCGACGAAGCGGCGCCAGATCAGCTCGTAGAGCCTGAGCTGGGGGGCGCTGAGGTGGGAGGCGATCGAGTCCGGGGTGCGCGCCGGGTCGGTGGGCCGGATCCCCTCGTGGGCGTCCTGGGCGGCGACCGGCGCCTTGGTCTTCGCGGCCCTCGGGGCGCCCCGGCCGACGTACTCCTTCCCGTAGGCGGCCTCGATGTGGGCGTGGGCGGCGTCGCGAGCGGTGTCGCTGATCCGGGTGGAGTCGGTGCGCATGTAGGTGATCAGGCCGACCGGGCCCTCACTGCCCAGCTCGACCCCCTCGTAGAGGTCCTGGGCGATCTGCATGCTCTTCTTCGGCGCCATCCGCAGCCGGGTGCTCGCGTCCTGCTGCATCGTGCTGGTCGTGTAGGGGTTGGGCGCGGAGCGGTTGGACTCGCGGGCGGTGACCTTGGCCACCTCGAAGGGCGGCACGCCGGGCCCGGGCTTTCCCTCCTCGTCGACCCCGAGCTCGGCCATGACCTTGAGCGCCGCGGCCTCGTCGGGAAGCTTGAGCTTGCTGTCGCCGGGCTCCGCCGGCTTCGCGGCGACCTCGAGGTCGTCGCCGTCGCCGTCGCCGGTCTCGCCGCGGCGGGCGTAGAGCCGGGCGCCGAAGGTCGTCCCCTGCTGGGTCGCGAGCTGGGCCTCGACCGTCCACCACTCCTCGGGGACGAAGGCGCCGATCTCGTTCTCGCGGTCGACGACGAGCCGGACCGCGACCGACTGGACCCGGCCCGCGCTCAGCCCGGTGCGCACCTTCTTCCAGAGGAAGGGGCTGAGCTGATAGCCGACGAGGCGGTCGATGACCCGCCGCGCCTCCTGGGCGAAGACCAGGTCGCGGTCGATCGGCCGGGGAGCCAGCAGCGCCGCCTTCACCGCCGCACGGGTGATCTCGTGGAAGACCACCCGCTGAGGGTCCTTGAGGCGGAGCGCCTCGGCGAGGTGCCAGGCGATCGCCTCGCCCTCGCGATCGGGGTCGGAGGCGAGGATGACCTCGTCGGCCTTCTTGGCCGCGGCGCGCAGATCCTTGATCTGCGCCTCCTTGGTGACCTCGTACTGAGGCTCGAAGCCCTTGTCGAGGTCGACGCCGAGCCTGGACTTGGGCAGGTCGCGGACGTGGCCCATCGAGGCCTTGATGGTGTAGCCGGAACCGAGGAACCGGCTGAGCGTGCGCGCCTTGCTCGGTGACTCGACGATGATGAGGCGGTTGGCCATGCGCTGAAGTCTCTCCGCGGTCGCGCCCAGTCAAACTCGCCGGCCGCGGCGTGCGGCCGATCATAGCAGCGGTTCGCCGAGATCCCGGGCCGGGGTCAATGACCTCCGGCACGGGTGATCCCTCCTCCGGGAAGGGTGGCGACCCACCCTCCGAGCTCCAGGGCACAGAGCCGGACGGCGACCTCGGAGGCCCTGGCGCCGGTGGCCTCGGCGAGCTGGTCGGGGTGGAGGGGGTCGTCGCCGAGCAGCTCGAGGAGGGCCCGGAGCGCGGGGTCGTCGGGAGCCCGTGCGCCAGCGCCGCGCCGCGGCCGGGGCGGGTTCAGCCCGAGCTCGGGGACGGCGGACGCGAGATCGTCGAGCTCGAGAAGGGGCACGGCGCCGTCGCGGATCAGCCGGTTGGTGCCCCGGCTCTGGGGGCTGAGCACCGACCCGGGGACGGCGAGCACCTCCCGGCCGAGGTCGGCGGCGTGGCGGGCGGTGCTCAGCGCGCCGCTGCGCTCCCCTGCCTCGACCACCACCACGGCGAGGGCGAGGGCGGCGATGAGCCGGTTGCGGCGGGGGAAGCGCCAGCCGGCGGGCTCGGTGCCCGGCGGGTCCTCGGAGATCACCGCGCCGGCGTCGCAGACCGCCTCGAGCAGGCGCTCGTGGCCCCGCGGATAGCACACGTCGACGCCGCAGCCGAGCACCGCGAGGGTGGGGCCGCCCGCCTCGAGGGCGCCGCGATGGGCCGCCGCGTCGATGCCCCGGGCGAGCCCGCTGATCACCACCACCCCGGCGGCGGCGAGCTCACGTCCGAGCTCGCGGGCCACCTCCATCCCGGAGAGGGTCGCCGCCCGCGCCCCCACCACCGCGACGGCGGCGACCGGCGGCGGCCACAGCCGGCCCCGCCGCCAGAGCTCCGCGGGCGGCTCGTGGAGATGCTCGAGTGCCGCCGGCCAGCCCGGGGCGCCGCGGGGCAGCCGGAGCACGCACCTCGGTGTTGTGGCGCTCACAGCCCGGGCTCGCCGCGGTGGCGGAGGGCCTCGGCGAGGGCGTCCTCCCCCACCCGCTCGTCGCCGGCGAGGTCGGCGATGGTGCGGGCGACACGCAGCACGCGGTGGAAGCCGCGGGCGCTGAGCCCGAGGCGCTCGCCGGCGGCGGCGAGAAGCCGGGTCGCCGCCCGGGTCGGAAGGCAGCTTCCGACCAGGCCGCGGGGGGCGAGGAGCGCGTTGAGCGGTGGCTCCCGCTGATCCGGGAGGCGTTCGCGCTGGTGGTCGCGCGCCGCCTCGACCCGGAGACGGACGGCCGCCGAGGGCTCCTCCAGCGAGGCGTCGAAGAGCCTGCCGTAGGGCTGGCGCGGGACCCGGACCACCAGGTCGATGCGGTCGCGCACCGGGCCGCTCAGGCGGGCACGGTAGGCGGCCAGGGCGCGGGGCTCGCAGGTGCAGAGCCGGGTGGGGTCCTGGTGGTGGCCGCAGGGGCACGGGTTGGCGGCGGCGACGAGGGTGATCGACGCGGGGAACTGCACCGCCCCGCGCACCCGGGTGACGGTGATGACCCGCTCCTCCAGCGGCTGGCGGAGCGCCTCGAGGTGGGCGCGGGAGAACTCGCAGAGCTCGTCGAGGAAGAGGATGCCGCGATGGGCGAGGCTGATCTCCCCGGGCTGGGCGAGGCCGGCGCCGCCGCCGACCAGGCCGGCGCGGGAGATGGAGTGGTGCGGCGACCGGAAGGGCGGCCGCAGCGAGGCCGCGGGGCGGTCGCGGAGCGCTCCGCGGAGTGAGTAGACGGCGGCGACCTCCAGGCTCGCCTCGACGCCGAGGTCGGGGAGGAGCGAGGCGAGGGCGCGGGCGAGCATGCTCTTCCCCGAGCCGGGAGGACCCACCATCAGGAGGTTGTGGCCCCCGGCGGCGGCGATCTCGAGGGCGCGCTTGGCGGTGGGCTGGCCGCGGATGTCGGCGAGGTCGAAGCCGGACGGCGCCTCCTCCGGGGGCGGCCCCGGCGCCGCCGGCGCGAGCGGCGCGGTGCCGTCGAGGTGCTCGACGCACGCGCGCAGGGTGCCCGGCGCCACCACCTCCAGGCCCTCGACGAGGCACGCCTCGGCGGCGTTGCCGCCCGGGACCACCAGCCGGCGTACCCCGGCCGCCCGCAGCGAGCGGGCCATGGGGAGCACCCCGGCGACCGGCCGGAGCCCGCCGTCGAGGGCGAGCTCGCCGAGCAGCGCGGTTCCGTCGAGCCGGGGCAGGTCGTGACCGCCGCAGCGGAGCACCGCCATCGCGATGGCGAGGTCGAACCCCGTCCCCTCCTTGGGGAGCTCCGCGGGGGCGAGGTTGACGGTCAGCTTGCGGGTGGGGAAGCCGAACCCCGAGTTCTGCACCGCGGCCTTCACCCGCACCTTCGCCTCCTGGATGGCGCGGTCGGTGAGGCCGACGACGGTGAACCCGGGCAGGCCGTTGCTCTGGTCGGCCTCGACGGTGACCGGCACGCCGGCGATGCCCTGGATCGCGCAGCAGGTTGCGCTCGCAGTCATACTTTTCAGTGTATCACACAGACCAGTGGTAACGCGCCCGCAGGTCACCTCCATAAGAATCACGGATCTCCGTGATGCTCCGCCGCCCGGCCCCCCCTACGCTGGCCTGGACCGGTGAGCCGTGCGATCCGAGGAGGAGACGGTCATGGCGGCAGTGATCGAGCGGGCGGGGACCTGCGTCCACTGCGGCGCCGCCTGCGCCGCCCGGGACGTGGAGGGGGTGTGGCACTGCAGCACCGAGCACCTGCTGCTCACCCGGCTGGGGGTGCCGGCGATCGCGCGTCCCGCTCCGCCCCGGCCGGCGCCGTCACCCGCCACCGACCGGTACGCGACGCTGCGGGCCACCCTGGCCCACCAGACCGCCAGCCAGCGTCACGCGGCCGTCCTCCGCGCCACCGCCCGCCGCGTCCGCCAGCTCCGCGAGCACCTCGAGGCGGGGCTCGACATGCTCGCCAGCAGCCGCCGTGAGGAGCGGGTCGTCCGCGCCGTGCTCGTCCATCGCGAGGTGCGCGACGCCCTCGCCGACACCCTGATCACCGTCCGCGGCCAGCCACCCGCCGCCGATCCGGCGCCCGCGACCCGGCCCGCGCCCGCAGGCGACGACCCGCACCTCCGTGCCCTGGCCGACGTCCGCGAGCTCGAGGCGGCGCTCGGCGCGGCCGCGGCCGGGGAGCGCGACGCCCATGCCCGGTCACGCCGCGCCGCCCTCGGGCTGCTGACCTACGTCGACGCCCGGCTGCGGCGACCCGGCGTCCGCCGGGTCGCGGCGTAGCCCGGCCGGAGGTCGGCGAGGAGCCGCTGCGCCGCGGCCGTGACCTCGTCCACCGCAGCCTCGAAGGGCTCACGGTTGGCGGCCGACGGCACCCGGTAGCCGCTCACCTTGCGCACGAACTGCAGCGCGGCGGCCTGCACGTCGTCGGCGCTCGCGGGCGGCTCGAGCCCACGCAGCGTCTTGATGCTCCGGCACATGCGGGATCCTCTGCAAAGGGGGGGTGGGGGGTGTAGCGGGTGGGGTGACCGAGCGTCCATGATGCCGCGCCCACCGCTGCTCGGGGCTGAACACCGTGCTTATGCCGAACCCGTACAGTGGCGCGATGCGCGTCGCCCGCCCGGTGGCGGTCACGGTCCTCGGCCTCCTCGCCGCCGCCTGTGGCGGAGGGGCGCCCATCGCCCACGCCAGCCCGTCGGGCTCGAGCGCGGCCACGGTGACGAGGAGCGGCACCACCACCACCTCGGCCCACACCGCCGCGGTCAGCACCTCCCCGGCCCCGACTCCGACGCCCCGGCCGACCACCGCGGCCACCCCGACCGCGCCCGTGGTCTCCGCGGTCGCGGCGACACCGGCGGCGCGGACGGCGGCGCCGACCCCGGTCCCGGGCCCGTGCGGCACCGCCGACGTCGCCCTCTCCACCACCACCGATCTGCCCAGCTACACACCCGGCCAGACCGTGCAGGTCAGCGTCGCGGTGCACAACCAGAGCGCCCACAGCTGCATCTTCGGCGCCCCCGGCGACTTCACCATCGACGCCGATCCCTCCGGGCCGTCGGTGTTCGCGGTGCACATGGACTGCCCGCCCGGCGGCTGTGCGCCACTCGCGCCGGGGCAGATGAGCACCTATCCGATCAGCTGGAACCAGGTCGCCAACCAGGGGACTGGCGCCGGCCAGGCCGCCGCCTCGGGGCGCTACCACGCCCGGGCGGCCTTCTCCGGCTACCCGGTCTCGACCTCGGCGAGCTTCACCATCGGCTAGGTGCCGTCCCCGACGGCGTTGGCGATGTGCTCGCAGCGGGTGACCTGGAGGCGGTCGTCGAGGATGAGCCCGAGGACGTCGATACGGCACGGCTGGCGCTGGCGCTTGGTCGCGAGCCGGTAGGTCTCCATCAGGCTGCGGAGCTTCTGCTGCTTGCGCTGGTCGACCGCCTCCTCGGGCAACCCGAAGCCGACCCCGCGCCGGGCCTTGACCTCGAGGACGACGAGGGTCTCGCCGTCCTCGGCGACGATGTCGATCTGGCCGGTGCGCGCGCGCCAGTCACGGGCGAGCACCGTCCAGCCCTGGTCGCGGACCCAGGCCAGGGCTGCCGCCTCGCCCGCCTGGCCGACCCGGTCCTTGAGGGGGCGGGCCGGGGGCAGCGCGTCGGGCGCCGGTCGCTCGCGCCTACTCGTCGGCGTCCTCCGGCACCCCGGCCGCGACCTCCTCGAGCTCGCCCTCGGGCTCCGGCTCGGGCTCGACCTCCGGCTCGAGCTCGGGCGCTGCGGTCGCCGGGACCGCCTCGGCGCCGGCGGCGACGCGCGCGGCGTTGTTGCTGCCGAAGGGCTCGCGGCGCTCGCGGATGCGGGCCCGCTTGCCGACCTTCTCCCGCAGGTAGAAGAGCTTCGCGCGGCGGACGTCGCCGTGACGGAGCACCTCGATGCGGTCGAGGCGCGGGGAGTGGAGCAGGAACCGCCGCTCGACCCCGACGCCGTGCGAGATCCTGCGCACGGTGAAGCTGGTCCGGGCGCCGACGGTGCCGTTGACGGCGATGACCACGCCCTCGAAGACCTGGATGCGCTCGCGGGTCCCCTCGACGACCTTGACGTGCACGCGGACGGTGTCACCGCTGCGCAGCTGCGGCACCTCGGGCTTCTCCTGCTCTCGCTCGAGCAGGTCGATCACATTCATCTCGGTCCTCCAGCGGGGGATGTGAGCGGGTCGGGATCGGGACGGAGGCGGCGGCGCCGCTCCTCGGCCTGCTCCAGGCGCCAGTGCTCGATGGCGGCGTGGTGGCCGCTGCGCAGCACCTCGGGCACCTCGCGGCCCTCGAAGATGGCGGGGCGAGTGTAGAGGGGCGGCTCGAAGTCGGCGGCGCCTCGGGAGAAGGTCTCGCCGTCGAGCGACTCCGGCGACCCCAGGGTGCCGGGGAGCATCCGGGCGACCGCCTCGATCACCACCATCGCGGCGACCTCGCCGCCGCTGAGCACGAAGTCGCCGACGGAGAGCTCCTCGCCGATCTCCTGCCGGGCGCGCTCGTCGACGCCCTGGTAGCGCCCGCACACCAGCAGCAGGTGCTGCTCGGCGGCGAGCTCGCGCACCCTCTCCTGGGTGAGCCGCGGACCCTGCGGGGAGAGCAGGATCGCCCGCACCCGCGGGTCGGCGGCGCGGAAGGCGCGCACCGCGCGCACCAGCGGCTCGGGCTTCAGCACCATCCCCGGCCCGCCACCGAAGGGGATGTCGTCGACCTGACGGTGGCGGTCGTCGGTGTGGTCGCGGAGGTCGTGCGCCTGCAGAGCGAGTGTCCCGCTCTCCAGGGCGCGGCCGACGACGCCGATGCCGAGCGGCCCGGGGAAGACGCCGGGGAAGATGGTGAGCACGTCGACGCGCATCACTCCTCCTCCCAGGGGCGGACCACGATCACGCCGGCGGCGACGTCGACGCGCTCGACGAAGGCACGCACCATCGGCACCCGGCGGACGCGGTCACCGTCGCGGACCACGAGCACCTCATTGGCGGGATACGCCTCGACGTCCTCGACGACGCCGACGGACACGCCCTCGGGGGTCACCGCGCGCAGGCCGACGAGCGCGTGGACGAACCACTCGTCGGCGCCGAGGCTGCGGGCGTCGTCGGCCTCGACGCACAGGTACGCGTCGCGCAGCACGTCGGCCGCCTCGCGGCTGGTCACGCCCTCGAGGCGGAGCAGGACGTCGCCGTCGCCAGCGGGCCGCGCGCCGCTCACCACCAGGACGCGCTCGCCGGCCTCGACCCGGAGTCGCAGCCCGACCTCGAAGCGCGCGGCATCGCCCCCCAGCGGCTCCACGCGCAGCTCGCCGTGCACGCCGTGGGGACGGCGCACGTGGGCGGCGCGGAGCAGCGGCGGCGGGGCGTCGGCCGGCCTGGTCATGAGCTGCACTGGACTCCGGCTCCTAGGCGACGTCGACCTGGACGCGCTGGCGGTGACGCAGCCCGGCAGCGCGCACCACCGCCCGGATGGCGTCGATGTTCCGGCCGCCCTTGCCGATGAGCTTGCCCATGTCGTCGGGGCCGACCTTGATCTCGACCACCGTCTGGCGGCCACCGGGACGCACCCGGACGGCGACGCTCTCCTTGTCGGTGACGATGTTGCCGGCGATGAAGCGCGCGAGGTCGCCGTAGTCGGTCACGATTCCTCCTCCACGGCCGCAGGCGCGGCCTCCTCGACCGCCTCGGGCTCCGCGGTCGCGGTCGCCGTCGCCGTCGCCGCCTCGGCCACGGGCTCGGCGGCGGCCTCGGCCTTCGCCGGCGCGGCGGGACGCGGCCGCGCGGTGCGCTGGAGCACGCCCTGCTGCTCGAGCAGCTTGCGCGCGATGTCGCTCGGACGCGCGCCCTTGCTCATCCAGTCGCGAACCCGGTCGGCGTCGATCTGCACCCGCGCCGGGTTGGCGATGGGGTCGTAGGTGCCCACCTCCTCGATGAAGCGGCCGTCGCGGGGACTGCGGGAGTCGGCGACGACGAGCCGGTAGAAGGGACGCTTCTTCGCCCCCATCCTCTTGAGACGGATCTTGACCAAAACTGTTCCTCTTAGAAGGGTGGGGGGGGGGGGGTGTAGTGGGTGGGG
>Ga0209577_10002875_pt1 | contig 16311 bp, 18 predicted proteins | sample GraSoiAngelo_109_FD_185874 | JGI IMG/M metagenome (GOLD analysis project Ga0209577, IMG submission 185874) | Grasslands soil microbial communities from the Angelo Coastal Reserve, California, USA - 14_0903_12_20cm (SPAdes) (version 2) | ecosystem: Environmental > Terrestrial > Soil > Grasslands...
CTTCTGCCGCGCGACATGATTGCCGCTGAAGACCTGGGTCTCAGTCGGACGTAGCAGGCCGCGTACGGCCTCTTCGCGCGGAAACACCTTCAGTGGGGAGCGGCAATCCGCATACCACTCCCACGTCGCGAAGCCAAGCGCGTCCCGGGCCCGGAGAAAGACGCGCCCAACCCGGTACGCGCCCCACCGCTCGCAGCCGAGCCGAAAGCGAAGCTCGCGCGTCCCTCCGTCCTGAAGCCGGACCGTCACCGGGTTCTCCCCTTCGAGGAGAGCCGTCTCACGAGGAAGCTCGACGAAGACGTCGAGCCGGTCGGCGCCGACCTCGGCATCGAGCCGGACGACGACCTCGACGTCTTCGCCCTCGAGCACGCGCTCGCGCTCGATGCTCACGTCCACGTCGACCTTCGGCGCCCGCGCGAGCAGGAGCGACACCGCCGGCAGGAGCGCGAATGGCGCGGCGAGCGCGACGAGCTCCGGCAGACGCGTTGCCAGCGCCGCGAGCAGACCCACCCCCGCGAGCGCCGCGTACGGCGCGAATTTCGGCGTGATCCGGCGCGTCATCCGTGCCGCGCCGCGACGTCCTCCGCCGCGGGCGTCGGCACCGTCTCGAGCGTCTCGCGCACGACGTCCTCCGGCCGGACGCTCTGCACCCAGAGCTCCGGGCGGAGCATCAGCCGGTGGGCGAGCGCCGGGACGGCGACCGCCTTCACATCCTCCGGCGTGACGAAGTCGCGCCCGCGCAAGGCTGCGTGCGCACGCGCGAGCTTCGTGACCGCAAGTGTGCCACGCGGGCTCGCACCGACCTGCACGCGGTTGCTCGCCCGTGTGGAGGCGACGAGGTCGATCACGTACAGGCCGATCGACTCGGAGACGTGCACCTGCTCGATCGCGCGCTGCAGATCGAGGAACCCGGCGCGGTCGATGACGCTGTCGAGCGTGATCTCGTCCTGCGCGCGGTCGAGTCGGCGCTCGAGCATTCCCCACTCGTCTTCTCGCGACGGATACCCGACGCCGAGCCGCAACAGAAAACGATCGACCTGCGCCTCGGGCAACGGATACGTCCCCTCGTACTCGATCGGGTTCTGCGTCGCGATGACGAGGAAGGGCGGCTCGAGCAAACGCGTCGTTCCTTCGATCGTCACCTGACGCTCCTGCATCGCCTCGAGCAGCGCCGCCTGCGTCTTCGGCGGAGCGCGGTTGATTTCGTCGCCGAGGAGAAGATTCGTGAAGATCGGCCCGGGGCGAAATTCGAAGTCGGCGGTGCGCTGGTTGTAGACGGACGATCCCGTGACGTCCGAAGGCATCAGGTCCGGCGTGAACTGGATGCGAGAGAACTGCATGTCGCAGACCTGCGCGAACGAGCGGGCGATCAGCGTCTTCGCAAGACCGGGAAAGTCCTCGAGCAACACGTGGCCGTCCGCGAGGAAACCCAGAAGCACGAGCTCGAGGGCCTGCCGCTTGCCCACAACGGCGCGCTCGACTTCGCCGAGGATCCGATCACAGCTTCCCGCAACGTCGTCGACGCTCAGCATCCGCTACAGCTTCTCAAGTCCGTCAAGCACCGCGCGTTGCTGCGCAAGCGTCGGGCCGGGCCCGAGCCGCTCGGTGGGTGGTGGCCGATCGGGCCGGACTACCTCCCAAACCTCTGCCGGCAGCAGCTCGCGCGCGCGTTCGGGTTCGCGGTCGAGCTCGATGCCGTAGCGAACACGCAGGCGATGCGCCGCAACGTCGCGTAGCACGGGCCGCATGCGCACGTGGAAGTGGAAACCGTCCATCCGCGACAGCTCGACCTCACGATCGAGCGTGAGCACGTCCTCCTCGACGCTGCGCGGTGCACGTGCGCGGGCCACCGCTGCTTCGAACGACGAAGCCGGCGTTCGTCGTCGGAGGACGCGCGCGACACGCACGAGCCCGAGCAGAACGATCCCTCCGATCACCAGAAGGTAGATGTCGATTACTGCGGCCCGATTGCCGGCGGTGAAGATGAGCGCGATGCCGGCGCCGAGCGACACGAGCATCCCCATGCCGACGGCACGACGGACGATCCAGCTCACGCCGCGACCTTGAGGTCATCGCGAACGGAGACGAAGGCTGCGATCGCGCGCTCGCGCATCTCCTCGCCGATCGAGTGCGGGCTGAACTTCGCGATCTCGAACAGCTCGGTGAGCTCGCCGACCGCGTGCGGCGTGACGTGCAGCTCACCGAGGACGCGCTGCAGGTACTCGTACGGCGCTTCCGCCGCCCGCCGCCCGTGGCCGTGGCGCGCGAGCACGGCTTCCATCCGCGCGTACGCGGCGATCACAGCACGCCGTGGATCGGACTCGCGACGCAAGTCGTCGATCGCTTCGCGCACGATTGCGGACAGGACGTCCTCGGCATCGGCCGTCGGCTCGGGCTCCGGTTCTGCGCGCCGGCGTCGCATTGCGAAATACGCGGCGGCGAGCAGGACCGACCCGCCGAGTGCTGCGGCGAACTCCCAGTCGAAACGTGCGCCGGTCCTCGGGTTCACGATCCTCGGCGAATGCGTGCGCGTCACTGCGCGGCCGCGTGGGTTCCCACCGGGCGCGTGCGCCTTGTGATGCCGAAAGTGCGCGTGGATGGCGACGAAGTACAGAGCCGCGAAGCAGAGGACGGCGAGCGATGCGAGAAAGCGCCGAAGCCAGTCCGACTCCCGCTCATGCCATTCGTCTCGGAGCGAATAGAGCGCCGCGACGAACAAAAACGCACCGACGCCGAGCACGATGACAAAGAGCGTGAACAGGTCGTTGCCGACGCGCTGGGGAACGAAGCGCTGCTGGACCCGAGCATGGCCGAGCGGATGGGACGCGCGGGCGCCGACCGCGACGAGAATCAGCAGTCCGACGAGAACGAGCGCGACAAGCGCCGCGCGCGCGACGCGTCTCGAGCCCTCGCTCGCGTTTCCATTCGTCACAGGTTCCGCCGGCGGAGTATGAAGGCGAGTGGGACGAACGCCATGCCGAGCACCCACGGGGCAAGCGGTGTTCGGCCCGGTTCGGGAGCGAGGTGCTGCACGGGCCCCGACCCCAGATCGTCGCGGGCTCGACGGACGATCGCGCCGACCGAGCGGTCGGAGAAGACGGCACCGTGCGTCGCCGTCGCAAGCGCATCGAGCTGACTCCGGCTCGACGGGTCGGGGCGGTAGCCCGGATCGGGCTTCCCACCCTGCAAGTAGATCCGCTCTCGCGGGTCCCACACGTGCACCAAAATCGAGTGGATCAACGGGTGGTGGAACGCAATCCCGACGTCACCGGGGAAGAACTTGTTGCTCTCGCCGTCGGTGAAGACGATCACGAGCCGTCGCGTCGCGGAATGGTCGAAGTACGCATCCGCGAGAGAGCTGATCGCGGAGAGATCGGTCGTCCGCTCATTCGGCGCGAAGACATTCGGCGAAGGAGGCGAGCCGATGCGAACTGCATCTCGGACGACGGCGTCGAAGACCGCCGGATCACCGGTCGGGAAGAGATGCGGCAAAACGAAGATCGCAAACGACGCGACGCCGAACGGAACGTCCGGGAGCTCGGCGCGTACGCGGTCGGCGACTTTCTTCGCGCGCTGAAACCTCGACGGGCTGCCGAGCCTGCGGGCTTCCATCGACCGTGAATTGTCGAAGACCGCGTAGACCTCCGCGTCGGTTCGCAGTGCCCTCGGCGTTGAACGCGTGAGGACCGGCTGTGCCGCCGCGATGCCGAGGGCCGCCCCGATGAGCGTGATCGAGACGAGCATCAGCGTCCGTGCGCGCGAGGGTGGCACGGGCAGACGCAGGATCGCGCGCACGCGGTCCGCCCGCCGCTCGAAGACGACGAACGCAGCGAGAGGCACGACGACGGCGAGAGCGACCAGCGCCCCGAGCGGGGTGAGGAACGAGAAGCCGGTCAGTACCCGACCCCGTAGCGCGAGCTCTCCGTGGCTGCTCCGCCGAGCCCCCGGAGCGAGTTGGCCGCGGTCGGCTGGTTTCCCAGCAGGCGCAGCGCGACTTCGAGATTGAACTTCGCGTTGTCGTCGCTTTCGTCCGCGTTGACCGCGTCGCGATAAGACAGCGTCGCGCGCACGAGTGCGTTCAGGCGATGCGCGGGATCGAGCGGCGAGATCGCTGTCGTGCTGAGCGCGCCGAGCATGTTCAGCTCGCGCGATCTCCGCGCGGGATTCGTGTCGTGTTGGACGAGCCGAGCGAGCTCGACCTGCGCGACGTTGCGGTACGCGACGATCTGCAGCGGCGGGACCTGCGCGGTCAACCACGGCTTGCCGAGGAGGAAGAGTCGCAGCGCGTGCCGATAGGCCAGGTCGTCGTGGAGGCCGAGCAGTCCCTGCGCTGCGCCGAAGGGAACGGCCTGCCCGGGACGCCAGAGGTCGTGACGCGTCGCGCTCGCAGCGAGCGCCGCGTCGTCCGCACCGATGCGGTGCTCGAAGCGGCGAAGGTCGAGCGCCAAGAGGAGCGCGACGATCGCGGCCGCGGCCGCAAGCGTTGCTCCGATGAGTGCGAGCGCGCGCTTCATGCGGCCTCCTCGGCGGCCGCTGCCGGAACGTCGAGCCGGCCGCACCAGAGCTCGTTCAAGCCGAGCACGGCCAGCAGGACGATCGCGAATCCGATCAGCACGGCCGACACCGTCGACGGCACGGCCGCCTCTTTCGCCTGGCGCAGAGCGGCGTGGCCGAGCGATTGCACCGACAGGAAGGCCCGTGTACCCGCGAGCCGGACGAACAACTGGCGGTCGTTCGCCGTCGGATCGACGGCGAAGATGTGCAGCGGAAGGTGCGCGCGACGCAAGGCAGTGATCTCGTCGCCGACCTTCGGGAGATCGTCCGTGAAGTTGTCGAGATCGCTGACGAGGAGGACGGGCTGACCCGACGCACCCTGGCGCATCAGCGCACGGCGCGCGATCTCGAGACCCTTCGACACCTGCGTCCCGCCGCGAAAGTTGTCGTCCCACGGCGTGCGAATGAGATGCAGCTTCTTCGATCCGGGAGCGACGTGATGGAGGCTGAAGAAGCGGACGAACGGCTGCAGCGCCGATCCAGGAGAGCCGGGCGGGAGCAGCTCGTACGCCGTATCGGAGAAGAACACGAGACCGACACGCTGACTCGGCGCCGAGAAGTGGATCAAGAGATTCCGGATGTCGTTCATCTTCGTCGCGTTGATGCTGCGCGAGACGTCGAGGACGATCATGCCGCTGCGCTGGTTCGCGAGCACCTCATTCTTCGTGGGCAGCCGCAGGGCGGTGAGTGCCGCGCCGAGCAGGAAGCAGAGCGCCGCGACGGCGAGCACCATGCGCTGCACCGTCGTCCTGCGGATCGCGGTGCGCAGGCCGTCGATGTCGGCAACAGGAATGCCTGCGCGTCGACGAGTGCTACCGCGGCCGGCCATTGCTCCCCGCGAGGACGGTTTGGCGCACTTCTCCGGTCAACGCGCCGGACTCGTCGCGCTCCGGTGCCGGTTCGGACCAAGCGAGGACGCGCGCCGAGAGCGCGAGGTCGTCCTCGCCGGTGCGGCCGAGCTCGTATGCCAAGAGCTCGAGCGCCTTCCGCTGCTCGGACACGACGCCGTGCGAGTGAGCTCGTTCGACGAGCAGCAGCGCGCGCTCGAGCGGCGACGGCAACGGGCGCGTTCGCCGGAAGCTCGGGCCGAAGCGGTGGAACAGCACACCCGCAAGCGCGAGGAGCGCGACGGCAGCGGCGACCAACAATGTTTCGAGAAGTAGCGGAGAGATCCCGTAATGGACGGGAAGCGGCGACGTGCTCGCGCGAAGCGGCGGATGTGGTGGAGCATTGAGCCGCGTCGCGTCCGAGCGTGTGAGCCGCGACGTGATCTCGATCTGCGGCAGCGGCACTTGGTGCGTTGCCGCACCCGCACGCGGCTTGGTGTAGTCCACTTCCACCGACGGCAGCGAGAACAGATTGGTGCTGTTTCCCGTGGCCGGATCTCCGGGCAGGCACGGATGATCGAGACACGTCATGCGAACCGTGTAGTCGATCGCTCGCGCTCTCCCCACGCCACGGCGCTCGGTCTTTGCGGCGCCCCCGACGACGTACGACGACAGGTCGCGCGCGACGACGAGCTTCGGAGCAAGCACACGACGCGGGTCGTAGAGGACGCTGACGTGCGCCACGATCAGGTCGCCGAAGTGCGCCGTCGTCGGCGTGACGCTCGCGCGCGTGAGGATTCCGCTCGCGGGCAGACGCGGCGTCGGCGCGCCCGGCTGTGTGGCCAGCAGCACGATCGCCACGACCGCGCCGGCCGCGACCAGCGCCATGAGCGCGGTCACAACCGTACGTCGATCGGCGCTCACCACGATCTCCGCTTCGCCGCCATTCGCCAGTCGGCCCACTCGAGAAATGCGTACAACACTTCCATCGGCTGCTCCGAGGAGATCAGCACCGATTCGATCTCGAGGTCGCGCATTCGCGCAAGCAGCGCCGCGAGCCGCTGCTCGTTTGCGTCACGACGCGCAGACACCTCTTCTGCGCTCAGTCGAACGGGCCGCACACGACCGGTCTTCGGATCCGCGAACGGAACGACGACTCCTGCGACCTCCGGGAAGCTCTGTTCCCACACCGGATCCTGGATCACGACCGGCACGACGTCCCAGCGGTGATCGAGCCCGTCGATCCACAGCTCGTCGTCCGGCAGCTCGAGAAAGTCGGAGAGCAGGAACACGAAGCTCCCACCGGGCACCGCGCGCCGATGCGACTTCAGATGCTCGAAGACGCGCGGCAGGAAGTCCGACCTGGCGGTGAACGGACGGTCGAGAGCGAGCTCCGGCAGCGCCCGTTGCGTGCGCGGTGGACGCCACAGCGCTTCCTCTTCGGCGAGATCGAGGTAGCCGAGAAAGCCGCGTACCGCGAGGGTGCTGTCGGCGATCACGTGTGCGGCATTGCGAAGCGCCGTCGGCTTCGAGAGCCACGGCAGCGGTGCTGAGTAGAGCCCCATGCTCGGACGGCGATCGCACGCGACGATCACCCGAGGCGCCTCGTCCGCGTACCGCTCGCGAACGATGAACTCGTCGGTGTTCCGTGCGGTCGCCCAGCGTGCAGACGCGGCCCAGTGGATCGCGCGAACGTCGTCGCCCGGGAGATATGGACGCGCGCCCAGGATGTCCGTCCCCGCCCCGCGCCGCGAGCTGTGCATCGCGCCGAAGGAGAGCCCGACGAGCCGGCGCCGCGGAACCAGTGTGAAGACCGATTCGGACCCGGCCATCGGTCTAGGAAGTCGCGTCCGGCTGCGGGCGCGGCGCAGCCGTCAGACAGCGTTCCTTGAACTCGTTGACCGACTGATCCCAGCCGACGCGGCGCGCGTGGGCGAGAAAGCTCGGCCGGAAGTTGACCCGGTGCAGGAGCACGGGCACGAACAAGAGCTCGACGTCCTCCGGCATCACGAAGTCGCGGCCTTGCAACAGCGCCCACGCGCGAGCGACGCGTTCGAGAGCGAGACTGCCGCGGACGGAGCAGCCGACCGCGACCTCGTCGTCATCGCGCGTCGAGCGAACGAGATCGACGATCCAGCGTTGCAGGAGCTCGTCGACGTACACCTCCTGCACGGCGTGTCTCAGCTTGCGGACCTCGTCGAGCTCGATCACGGTCTCGAGGCCCGCGAGCGGATGACCGGTGCGCTGCTCGACGACGATGCGCACCTCGTGCGCGGCGCCCGGATAGCCGAGCGCGGTCTTGACGAGGAAGCGGTCGAGCTGTGCTTCCGGCAACGGGAAGGTTCCTTCGAACTCGATCGGATTCTCCGTCGCCATCAGGAAGAACGGATCGGAAAGCTCGCGCGTGACACCGTCGACCGTCACCTGCCGCTCGGCCATTGCCTCCAACATCGCGGACTGCGTCTTCGGCGTGGCGCGGTTGATCTCGTCGACGAGGACGACGTTGGCGAAGATCGGCCCAGCGCGGAACTCGAAGTCGCGATCCTTCTGGTTGAAGACCGACATCCCGGTTACGTCGGCGGGCTGCAGGTCCGGCGTGCACTGGATCCGCGTGGTCGTCGCGCCGTCGATCGACTGCGCGATCGCCCGCGCCAGCACGGTCTTCGCCGTTCCGGGAACGTCCTCGAAGAGCACGTGCCCGCCGGCGAACATCGCTGCGAGCACGAGCTGGATCTCCGCGCGCTTGTCGTGGACGACCGTCTCGATGTTCGCGACGAAGCGCTCCGCCGTCTCCGCAGGGCGCGTGAGCGACTCCCGGCGGACGAGTCGGGCGACCGTGGGCTTCTCCATTCCGCATCAGGATATGGAAAGCGCCACCAAACGGTTTACCGTATACAGGACCAGATGGATCTCCGGGCCGCACAGAAACCCTTGAAGGAGCGCTACCGCGCGGATCCGACAGCGTCGCGGATCACGCTCGTCGCCCGTGGCTCGCAGGCGGAAACGCCGATCGCGTGTGCTGTCGATCTCGGGCGGACGATCTACGAAGCGCAGGCACACCCCGGTGTCGGCGGTGCAGGAACGGCCGCGTGCTCGGGTGATCTTCTCCTCGGTGCGCTCGCGGCCTGCGCGCAGCTCACCTGCCAGATGGTCGCGACGTCGATGGAGATTCCGGTCGACGACGTGCAGGTTACGGTCGAGGGTGATCTCGATCTGAGCGGGACGCTCGGCGTCAATCGCGATGCGCGAGTCGGCTTCGAGTCGATCCGCCTGCACTTCGACATCCGCGCGCCGAACGCAACAGACGAGCAGGTCCAGGCGCTGCGCGAGAAGACCGAGCGATACTGCGTCGTCCTGCAGACGCTGACCGATCCGCCGAGCGTCGAGACGGCATAGGGTAAGTAAAGCCAGCGAAGGAGGACAGATGCCGAAATATCTTGTAGAGCGTCAATTTCAGGTTGGGCAGGAGCAGATGCCCGAAGTGGGACGGCGTTCGCGCCGGCTTGTCGAGGAGCATTTTCCGGAGATCACGTGGGAGCACAGTCACGTAGCCGTCGACGACGGCGGAGGCGTCAAGACGTTCTGTGTGTATGTCGCGCCGAGCGAGGACGTCGTGCGCGAGCATGCCAATGAGCTGGGTATGCACAACATCGTTGCGATCCACGAGATCGCCGGTGACGTGACGCCCGCGGACTTCCCGCTGACCGTTTAGCTGCGTTCGGATTCGCTACGACGCGCGAAGTGGCGCGCGTCCTCGACGTGCGCGAACGCCGCAAGTGACACTGCTCGCTTGCGGGAGATCTCGCGACGGCGCACCTCGTCGCTCGCGGGAATGAGGTCGAGCGCCGCGCCGTACAGAGCGGCGGCTTCGTCCTTCGCCCAGCCGCGTCCTGCCTGATCGGCGGCCAGCAAGACGTACTCAACAGCACGCAAGTCTTCTCCAGCCTCACGCCAGTGCTGCGCGAGCGCCGTCGCGGTCGCACCGGCGCTGCCTGTCGCGTCCTCGAGAAACCGCGCGACGGCCGCGTGCAGCTCGCGGCGTCTAGCGCGCGGAAGCGTGGCGTAAGCGACCTCGCGAATCATTACGTGCTTGAACGTGAACTGCTCCTCGCGTTCGATCCACGAGAGCTGCTCGCGACGGATGAGATCGCGCGATTCGAGCGAATCGAGCGCATCGGCGAGATCCTCGACCTCGCCATTCAACCGCTCGAGCGCGCCGCGCCAGAACGTCTTTCCGACGACCGCGGCGTCGAGCAGCAGGCTGCGCTCGTTCGCAGGCAGCGCGTCGAGCCGAGCCGAGACGAGCTCGCGGATCGTCGTCGGCAAGGAGTCGACGCCGGTGCCGCGCCGCTCGACGACCGAGGCGGCGAGCTCCTCGATGAAGAGGGGATTGCCTTCGGCGGTGCCGACGACGCGCGCGACGTCGGCCTTCTCACCGACCAGCAGCGCGGCGAGCTCCCTCGAGTCTTCCTCGCTGAGCGCCTCGAGCGACAGCGCGGTGTATGCCGGCAACCCGCCACCCCACCCCGGGCGCGCGAGCAGCAGATCCGGGCGGGCAAGCGCGAGGAACATCAGCGGCACGTCCCGAACGCGTGAGGCAAGCACCTCGAGCAGATCGAGCGTTCCGCTGTCGGCCCAGTGGAGATCCTCGAACACGAGCACCGTGGCGCGCTCGCGAGCGAGCGCTTCGGCGAAACGTCTCGCGGCGAGGAACAAGATCTGCCGCTCGCCCACCTCGCCGCGCATGCCGAGCCCGATCAGAAGCTCGAGATGCGCAGAGAGCTCTTCTTCGCCTGCCGGTCCGACGAGTTCCGCAACGGCGGCGCGAAGCTTCTGCGTCGCCGACGTCACGTCGTCGCTCGCGAAAATGCTCGCGAACTGCTTGACGTGCTGCGTGAACGCTCCGTACAGCGTGCTGACTCCGTACGGAAGAGAGCGGCCGCGTAGAACGCGAATCCCCTCGCGCTCGAGTTGCGCCGTGATCTCCGAGGCAAGCCGCGTCTTCCCGATGCCTGCGTCGCCGACGACGGTCACGAGATGCGGACGGCGGTCCGAGACGACACCGTCGAAGATCCGATGGAGCACGGCGACCTCGTGCACGCGTCCCAGCATCGGCCCGGACGAAGCGACCCGCTCGCCCGGCGCGGAGCGCGCGCCGATCGCCAGCCATGCCCGAACCGGCTCGCTTTTTCCCTTGACCACGAGCGGCTCGACCCGGCGGTACTCGATCAACGTGTGCGTTGCAGTTCGCGTCTGCTCACCGACCAGGATGCCGTCCGTCGGCGCCGACGTCTGCAGCCGCGACGCAGTGTTGACAACGTCGCCCGCGACGATTCCCTCTCCTCGCTCGGCCTTTGCGCCGAGCGAGACGATCGCCTCGCCCGTGTTGACGGCGAGCCGTACCTGCAGGTCGAGTGCCGGATCGGCTTTGTTCATCTCCGCGACCGCGGTGCGTACGGCGAGAGCTGCCCGCACGGCACGCTCGGGATCGTCGCCGTGCGCGACCGGCGCGCCGAAGACCGCCATGATCGCGTCGCCGATGAACTTCTCGACCGTTCCTCCGAACGATTCGATCTCGGATCGCAGACGCGCGTAGTACGGACTGAGGATCGCACGCACGTCTTCGGGATCGAGCTCCTCGGCGCGAGCGGTGAACCCGACGAGGTCGACGAACAGGACGGTGACGATCTTTCGCTCCTCGCGCCCTTCCGGCGCGGCGCCGTCCAGCGGGCTCGCGCAGGCGTTGCAAAACCGGGCCTCCTCCGGGTTTGCCTGTCCACACGCGGGGCACACGGCCACGCCTGAAGCGTACGGCCGCGTGGCCCCGCGTCAAAGCGGGGGCCGCGTTAAGCGGCCCGGGCGAGATCGGCGAGGTTGTCCTCGAGCTTCGCCAGTGACTCGATCTCGAGCTGGCGGACGCGCTCGCGGGTGATTCCGAGCTCGCGTCCGATCGCCTCGAGCGACTGCGGCTCCCCGTCGAGCCCGTAGCGGAGCTCGATCAGGCGCCGCTCGCGCTCCGGGAGATCCCGAACGGCCCTGCGGACCGCCTCTCGCTGCACGGCGGCGGTCGCCTCGTCAGCCGGGTCGATCGCGAGGTCGTCGGAGAACAGATCGCCGAGCTCGCCTTCGCCGTCGGAGCCGATCGAGAGGTTCAGCGAGGTTGTCGCCTCGACTGCGCCGAGCGCCTCCTCGACGTGCTTCAGCTCGAGTCCGGTTGCCTTCGCGAGCTCCTCCGGGGTCGGCTCCTCCGCGCTTGCCGCCTCCAGCTTCTGACGGGCGCGGTTCAGCTTCACGCGCCGCTCATGGACGTGCGTCGGAATGCGGATGAGCGTCGACTGGTTCGACACCGCGCGCTGGCACGCCTGGCGGATCCACCACGTGGCATAGGTCGAGAACTTGAAGCCGCGGCGCCAGTCGAACTTCTCGACTGCGCGGTTCAGTCCGATCACGCCTTCCTGGATCAGGTCGCCGAGCGGCACGCCGTGGCCCTGGTAGCGCCTCGCGATCGAGATCACGAGCCGCAGGTTGGAGTTGATCATGCGCTCCTTCGCCGAAGCGTCCCCGCGCTCGATGCGCTTCGCGAGCGCGACCTCCTCCGCGGCCGTGAGCAGCTTGTAGCGCCCCGCCTCGTTCATGAAGAGGGTTAGCGAATCGGTCGAGTCCGTGGACTGGTCGTACTGCAGGGTGGTTTCAACGTTCTTCAGGTGTCTCACTCCTTCGTCTGGTCGTTCGCGCCGGTCGCACGAAGATGTATTCCTCGGGTCCGGCTGCATCGGTTTCAACGACGAAGTAGCCCGCGTTATTCCGAAGAACCCGTGATCAGCCGGGCCCCGCGGCCGCGCGTCACGAAGCTGAATGTCCACCGGATGAACACCAGGAGGCGGTTCTGGAGCCCGATCAAGTAGAAGAGATGGACGAAGAGCCACGTGATCCACGCAACGAGGCCGCTGAGCTGGAGGCCCATGACGTCTGCAACCGCCTTGGCCCGTCCGATCGTCGCGAGGTTGCCTTTGTCGCGGTAGCGAAACGATGGCGGCGTGCGCCCCTGGAGGCGCGCACGGATCGCGCGCGCGGCATAGCGGCCCTGCTGCATCGCAACCGGCGCGAGGCCGGGTAGCGGGACGGCGTTTCCGTCCGAGTCGTGGACGCGGACGATGTCGCCAAGCGCGATCACCTCGGGATGCCCGGCGATCGTGAGATCCGGTCCGACGGAGACGCGGCCCGCGCGATCGACGTTCCCGAGCTGAGCCGCGAGCGGTGAGGCGACGACGCCGGCGGCCCAGATGACGGTGCGTGCGGGAATGCGCTCGTGCTTCCCGGCCACATCGGCGAGCGCGACGGACTGTGCGTCGATGTCCACGACTGTGTGCGAGGTCAGCGATGTCACACCAAGCTGCGCGAGTGCGCGCTCCGCGCTTCCGGACAGGCGTGGCGGAAACTGCGGCAACACGCGGTCGGCGGTCTCGACGATGAAGATGCGCGCCGCGCGCGTGTCGATCATGCGAAAGTCACGGCGGAGCGTGTCGCGTGCGATCTCGCCGATCTGTCCCGCGAGCTCGACGCCCGTCGGGCCCGCACCGACGACGAGAAATGTCAGCCACGCCGCCCGCGTGTCCTCGTCCGGTTCGCACTCGGCCGCCTCGAACGCGGTCAGAAGCCGCCGGCGCACCTCGAGCGCGTTCTCGAGCGACTTCACGTCGGGTGCGAGCTCGCGCCATTCGTCGTGACCGAAGTAGGAGTACTGCGAACCGGCCGCTACGACCAGGCTGTCGTACGGAACCACGCGTCCGCGTTCTCCGTCCGGAAGGTCGACGAAAACGTGACGCGCTTCTAGATCGAAGCCGGTTACGTCACCGAGGAGGACGCGAACGTTGCGGTTCCGCTTGAAGATCCCGCGTAGCGGCGACGCAATCTCCCCGGGAGAGAGCGCACCGGTCGCGACCTGGTAGACGAGCGGTTGAAAGAGATGGAAGTTCCGCCGGTCGATGAGCGTGACGTCGACGGGCGCGCGCCGCAACTTTCGCACGACCTGCAAGCCGCCGAACCCACCGCCGACGACGACCACGCGGTGGCGAGCGCTTGCTCCGGGCATAGAAACGCCGAAGCCCGTTGACCTTTCGGTCCTCGGGCTTCGACTGGACGACTATGTCACGGCCGCCAGGCCGGTGTCAAGTGGCAGCTCGATCAGCCGAGTTGCGCACGGATGGCGCCGGCTGGGTGCTCCTTCGTATGCACATTCACGTAGTAGCCGGCCGGGTTGGCGAGGATGTCCGCGATCAGCGGTGCGGCGGCCGTGGCGCATCCGCTCGACGTTCCATCGGCACCCGGAGCGTTCAACGGGACGACGACCGGGCCGTTGACGCCTGCGGCCCCTTTATGGATGTGGGCGGCCGCAGTCGGCAGGGTGACATTCGCGACGCGCAACCGGTAACAGATGAGTCCGGCGTCCTTACGAATACGCAGCACAGCCGTTCCGCTCGCGTTTGGTTCGGACGTGCCCCTCAGCTGCAGGTGGAGAATGGTTCCGAGGACCGTCCGGGCTCCAGCCAACTGAGCACGAATTGCACCCGCCGGGAACTCGGCAGTGTGCACGTTCACGTAGTACTTGCTCGGGTGGGCGAGGATCGCCCTCACCAGCGACCGCGATGCTTTCGCACACCCGCTCGCCCTGCCGGCCGTGTTCGGCGTTCGGAGCGGAATGAGCACGGGACCGGAGGTCCCTGTAACACCGCGGTGGATGTGCGCTGCCGCCGCGGGTCCCGACAGGTCGCGAGCCGCGAGCTGATAACAGATCTTCGGTTGTCCGGCGCGAACGCGAAACAGGGCGGCTCCCGTCGCGACGGGATCGCCCGCGGGCGATTCATTCTCCCCGGCGAGCGTCACCCGAAAGACGCGAGTCGGTGCACGCTCTGTCTGCGCATTCGCGACGACCAACCCAGACGCAGCAGGCAGCACCGCGATGGCCAGCAGTACAGCAAGACGCCTCATTTCGCCTCCCTCGTTGAAGGTCTCGCCCGATCTACGGGGCGCGCACCGATTCGGATTCGGATTCGGCTTCTGCTCCTCTAGCGGACGAAGCCTCGACCTTCTGCTGGGGTTCCCTCGAGCGGGGGTTCACGGATACCGTCGCCGTCAGATCTACCACGCACAGGGGTCACCACAGTCGGAGTCGAAGCCACGTCTTTCCGTCGAGTAGCGCCCGCCCACATTTCTCGTCTGAGTGTTCCCCGTCGAGACCTCTATGACACCAAGCTGCCGCACCAGATTCAGCTTCTGTCTGACTGCGATCGACCCGTCCGGCAACGCTGCACGTAGTTGCTCGACGTTCGTGACGATCGGTTAATACGTACCGCGCGGCCGGTCCCTATTTGAAGTCTTTAACGACGAGCGTGCCGGCGATGATGTCGTGGAGGCCCCGCCTACGTTCGGTGAAGGCGATCATCAAGAAGCCGATCCCGAAGATCAGGCCTGAGAGGAACTTCGCAAGATGCCTTAGGGTCGCGCGCAGGATCGATACTCGTTTGCCGCTGGTGTCGACGACGGCAAGTCCGCAGAGTCGTTTGCCGACCGTCGCTTGCCAGTGAGAGCTTTCCATCAGCGGGTGATAGAGAAGCGCCAATGGCAAGACAATGAGGAACCCGATGAGGTGAAAGGACAGGATTGCGGCGACGACTACGACGACGGAGATGAAGGAGTCGACGAGATGCGCGGCGAGACGGATCCAGAACCCGCCGAATCCCCAGTGTCCGACCTCATACGATGGTTCTGCGGCTGCGGCTGCAGCTGACCAATCGAGCTGAGCTGGGACCGCAGCCGAGCTACCACTTGGCGTAAGGAGTGCGGGACGGGGCGGCGCCGCGGTGGGACCGAAAAGAACGGCTCCGCATCCGCCGCATGTCTCTGCCGTCGAGGGGACGGTGGCGCCGCAGTTGTTGCAGCGAATTTCATAGGCCGTGTCGGTCACGGTCGCGTCGAGAGCCCGCTCCTGTCGCAGGTTACGGGCCGCAGTCTGATCGCCTTTTCCGACGACGCCTACAGACCTTCGGCTAGGCAGCGACTGAACCGTGCGGAAGAGCGAAGACGTCGGCTCGCTGCCGATTGTGCAGGAGGGACAACTGGTCGCGGTTCTCACCGACCGAGACATCGTCGTCCGGGCGGTCGCGGAGTCGGTCGATCCGAGCGCGACCAAAGTTGGCGATATCGCCTCCCGCCAGCCGGTGACGATCGAGCCCGACCAGAACCTCGACGAGGCACTGGCGCTGATGGCCCGCGCGCAGGTGCGACGGCTACCGGTGGTTGAAAACGGACGGCTCGTCGGCGTGCTCGCCCAGGCGGACGTCGCCCAGGAGGCGAAGGCAAAGCACGCGGGGGAACTGGTCGAGGAAATCTCGAAACCGGCCGGCGCGGGGTCCTAGGGCGGCGATCGCCAACAACCGGTCCTTCCGTTCGTTTTCAGCTGCGCTCTTCGGGATCGGGCACGGTGAGATCAGGTTCCTCGGGAAGTGTGCCGGGCTCTGGAGGCGTCACACCCGGTTCATCGTCCGGAATCGTGGCCGGCTGCGGCACGGGCTCCGACTCTTGGTCCTCCCGGTCCGGATCTAATTCCTCGATCGACATTGCTGCCTCCCTCGTCGCTTGCTCCCAAGGGTTGAAGAGCGCGCGGCCCGTCCGGGGCCGCGCGCTCTTTACGCATGTCGTCCCTAGTGTGTCTTCTTGCACTCGTCGCGGCGCACATGCACGTGGTTCTTGTCGCCGCAACCCTTACCCGGCCGATACTGGCCCTCGGTGGGATTGTTGGCGGTGCCCGTGCTGTGGTTCGGATTCGCCGGTGAGTGCTTCGAGATCCCGATGAGACGCTCGATCTTTGTCACGTGGAACGCGGCGTTCGCGGCCGATGACGCATAGCCGATTCCGCCGAGCGTGGCGAAGA
>Ga0209577_10002876_pt1 | contig 16305 bp, 11 predicted proteins | sample GraSoiAngelo_109_FD_185874 | JGI IMG/M metagenome (GOLD analysis project Ga0209577, IMG submission 185874) | Grasslands soil microbial communities from the Angelo Coastal Reserve, California, USA - 14_0903_12_20cm (SPAdes) (version 2) | ecosystem: Environmental > Terrestrial > Soil > Grasslands...
CCGGCTCGCCTGCTGACATCAGGGCGACGTCTGCACACTTTTGACGCTCGAATTGGAGCTTGTAGCACACCCATTGTACGCTCGTAATCGGTAATAGTAAGTCGTATGCGCACTTAACCCGGTCACAGGATAGCTGGTCACGTTTCCGACGCTCAAATCCTGATAACCAGTTACGTAAGTGGCGAACGTATTGCTTGTGGACACGTCCAACCGATAATCGATCGCACCGCTTACGTTGCTCCAGTGCGCGGTATAGCTGCTGGAAGTCACGTCGGTTGCATTTTGTGCGCTCGGAGCCGCAGGCTTGCAGGACAGCGTCTTTACATTTTTGACGTTGGAATTATGGCTTGTAGCACACCCATTGTACGCTCGCACCCGGTAATAGTAAGTCGTGTGCGCACTTAACCCGGTCACGGGGTAGCTGGTCACGTTTCCGACGTCCAAATCCCGATAACCAGGTACGTAAGTGGTGAAATGGTTGGTGGTGGATACGTCCAACCGATAACCGGTCGCACCACTTATGCTGTTCCAGTGCACGGTAAAGCTACTAAAAGTTACATTGGTTGCGGCTTGTGCGCTCGGAGCCGCAGGCGCCGTGCAAGGTGTCGGAGTGGCGGATGGTGTCGGCGTTGCTGTTGGTAAAGCTGTAGCCGTGGCTGTCGCTGTGGGCGATGCCGCAGGCGTCGGCGTGGGTGTAGCAGTAGCTGTAGGTGTTGGAGTAAATATGGCTGTCGCTGTGGGCGTAGGTGTGGGTGTAGGCGCACCGGGCACACGAAAGGCATAAACTTTGTTGTCGGCGCCGAAATAGATCCGGCCGCGAGCGACCATGCCGGTATTCCACTGCCGGGTCCCGCTCATCAATTCGTTAGCTCCGCCGCCTGCGTAAATGACGACGCCTGTGTCACCATCGTACCCGTGCAATCGCTGGTCACCCGCGACACCCGCCACCCAGACAATCACGTTATTGGTTCCATCAGTGCTCGTGACCCAGGGCGAGCCTCGGCCGTTCTGACTTATTGTCCACGCGTTCACGGTCGTGGGTGGACTCGTAGCGGTAATCCTCCAGGCGGCAATCGCGCCCGCATCGTTATGAAAACCAAAATATGTTCCCTGGCTGGTATGGTAGGTGACAGCCGATGTCCCCCGGTTAATTCCTCCCACATTCGCCTGGGCCACCGGCGCAGCGATACCACCGAGGTTGTTGCGGTTCAGCAAATAGGCATTGCCATCTTTGCCCAGGGCGAGCACAAGCTGGGACGGCGTAGCTCCAGGCACATCGATTACCGTCGCGCTGACACCCCCGAGGTCGGTATCGCTATTGTCGAGCGAAAACCAATTGATAGGCACCCAGTAGTCAGTCGGCTGACCAGTCCAAGTCGGTCCAGCTTGCAGCCGAATGATAGCTTCACCGCCCATCCAGTTGCCGCCCGTATTAAAAGTGTTTCCTGTGACGACAAACATGTTTGTGCCGTCGCTGGCAACACCGCCGTGTCCCCAAATGCCACCGCCAATGGCTGTCGTCGCCCAGGCATGCACGTTGGTGGGGTCATTGATATCGACGCCCACAACCCAGCCATGATAAACGCCGCAATCTCCGGCGTATCCGGAATAACACACGTACACGATCCCGTTCACCAGAGCCAGCCCACCGCGGTCTTCCTGTACCAGCGAGGTAAAAGCAATACCATTGTAGGTGGCGGTGGCGTTCACATCCACCGGCCAGCCTGGATTCGTGGCGCCGGTGTCTACGTTTAGCGAAAAAATGAAATGCTTCTTGGTTGGGCCGTCGATCAATGCGTCAAAGAAAAGTGATCGCGAGGCAAGGTCGACAACGGGCGTGCCGGTGATGCCAACCGGATTAATGTTTCCGCACGGAAGACCAGAGCTCACCGGCACGCCGACATTGCGCTGCCAGATTATGCTTCCCGTGACGGCGTCGAGCGCATAAATGTTGTTCGATTCAGTTGCGGCAATCATCATCGGCCCGTTTGGGCCGCCCTCGATGTAAAGCGGTTGGGCGTAAACGTTGCCGGAAACTGTGCCGTCGAAATTCAGGTCGCGTGTAAGGTTGGCGGCAGCAGACCGGGTAAAGGCCGCATCGATGAAAAGGCCGTCGCGGGAAAGATTATTGTGTTCCTGGGTGACGTTCACCTGCGCGTTTGCCGGAAGAACCGCACTCCACAAGCTGGCAACAAGAACCAAAAAAATGCGAATCCAATAATCCATACGTCCGCGACAGATAAGCAGGCGCGATCCTTCTACCACAATGGGCCTCCCGTTTGTCAAGTTACCGCACAACGTTACAAAGAGTAAGTGCAGTCCCGCTCGCCTACTGATCTCAGGGCGACGTCAGTACACTTTTGACGCTGGAATTGTTGCTTGTAGCACACCCATTGTACGCTCGCACCCGGTAATAGTAAGTCGTATGCGCACTTAACCCAGTCACGGGGTAGCTGGTCACGTTTCCGACGCTCAAATCCTGATAACCAGTTACGTAAGTGGCGAACGTATTGGTTGTGGATACGTCCAACCGATAATCGATTGCACCGCTTACGCTGTTCCAGTGCGCGGTAAAGCTGCTGGAAGTAATGTTGGTTGCGTTTTGTGCGCTCGGAGCCGCAGGCTTGCAGGCCAACGTCTTTACATTTTTGACGTTGGAATTGCGGCTTGTAGCACATCCATTGTACGCTCGCACCCGGTAATAGTAAGTCGTGTTCGCATTTAACCCGGTCACGGGGTAGCTGGTCACGTTTCCGACGTCCAAATCCTGATAACCCGGTACGTAAGTGGTGAAATGGTTGGTTGTGGATACGTCCAACCGATAACCGGTCGCGCCGCTTACGCTACTCCAGTGCGTGGTAAAGCTGCTAAAAGTTATATTGGTTGCGGCTTGTGCGCTCGGAGCCCCAAGCGTGCAGGGGGTCGGCGTTGCGGTCGCTGTCGCTGTTGCTGTTGCCGTAGCCGTAGCCGTAGCTGTAGCTGTAGCTGTAGCTGTAGCTGTAGCGCTAGGTGATGGGGACGGAGTCACGCAAGGTACGATGGTGTAGGCTTGTGCACCAATAGCTCCGCCACCCGAGCCATTACAGAAGTATTGCGTAAAGGTCGTATCGTCCCTTTGCACTCCTGCTGTAGCCGAAGTATTGCCGTTGTCCACCTGGCCGTAGATCACGTCGAAGCGAGTCTGCCCCTCGTACAACCTCAGCTCGAAGTTGGCCGTGCCGCTCCCGGGGTAGTACTGAGCGCGCCATTCGATGTTGAAGATACGGTTGGGCGCAGTGCCACTAGTCGAAGTAAAGATGCCGTACCCGGCGTTTACCGTGTACAGGTCGTCCCAATACGGATAGACAGTGTAGTTGTGCGTAGTCCACGGCAGGCACAAGTTGCTATAGGCGGCATCCGTGGTTGTAAGCTGGGCATTGCCGTTGGATGACAGGTTGATGGTGTTGTAAGTCTGGTCGTACACTGTGTAAGGGAACGGCAGCGCGGTTGTGGTGACGCAGTCGTCGCAATGATTGCCGATGTCGGTCGTGCCTGGCACAATGCCACCGCCGATCTGGGTAAACGTATATCCGGCGACGCAAGGTGTCGGTGTTGACGTGGCCGTCGGCGAGGGGCTTGCCGTTGCCGTGGCGGTTGGTGTAGGGCTAGCTGTAGGTGACGGGCCCGGCTGCACTAAGTTGACGAAGACATCTTGTTGCGAGCTGCCGCTGATGATCGTCCGCCCGTCGGTCCAGCCGCCGATCATCGTCAGTCCGAAGGAGCTGTGGTAGTCATAGTCGCCCTCATAAGTGGCTTGCACCGCCCCGTCGGGCTGGGCCGGTAGCGGGCTTAGCGCGTGCCCGACCATGTCATCGGTCTGCCAGGTCACGCCGTTGTCCAGCGAGACCCGTCCCCAACGCCGATAGCAGTTCTGCGTGGACGAACCGACCGCGCAGTCCCGGTCGGCTCCGCTGTTCACTTCGCGCTCGTCGTACCAGCTGGCGAAGATCTTCCCGTCCTGCGTCACCGCCAGCGAGGGCTGCCATTGCATGGCCGTGCCCGAGTCGGTGTTCAATTTCACCGGCGTGCCCCAGGTTAGGCCGGCGTCGGTGGAACGGATGTAGTACACGTCGCCGTGGTCGCTCGCGCCGCTGCAAACTACGTTCTGGCCGCAGGCGGCATAGTCAAGGCTGACCACGTTGCCGCTGGCCGCCGGCTCGCCCCAGCCCATATGTCGCCAAATGCTGGAGAAGGCCAGCGCGAAATAGCCGCTCGTGGACCGCCCCGGTCCTTGGAAGCTCGGCCCGGCGTTGACGCTGGTCCAGCTGACGCCGCCGTTGGTCGAGCGGTACATGACGTTCTGGCGGGTGCTTAGGCCGCCGCCGCCCTCGTTCATGGTCGCCACATAAACATAGCCACTGCCTTGCAAGTCGCCGGTAACCTGGATGTCGCGGATGAAGCCGGGGTTGAGTTGCGCCTGCGTCCATGTGGTGCCGTTGTCGGAGTAAGTGACATAGAGTGCGCCGCCCCCGATGTTGAAGTCATTGTAGGAAATGTACATCCGCCCGTAGAAGGGGCTGGCCGGGTTGTTGTCCACCCACATCGACTCGCGGTCGTCGCTGCCGCCGTTGTGCGCGCAGGCGCCGGTGGCCCAAGTGACGCCGTCGGTCGAGGTCCACATGCCAATGCCCTGGCCGCCGCAGCCGGTCGCCAGGTCGCCCGCGAACCACATGCCCAGGCGCGCATTGTACACCACGATGGGGTCGCCGTAGTTGGTGCCGTGGCCGCTGCAGAGGGGCTGGCTCGCCTGCCATGTGGCTCCGTTATCGGTCGAGTAGGAGAGACCGGCGTAGCAGCCGCCGGAAGTGCGGCTGTCGTTGTAGTTGACGACCCAGGTATTGTTAGGTCCGCCCCATTCCATGCTCTCCGACTGAGTCACTTTGGGATAGGCGCTGTCCGGGAGCACGACATCTACGTCGGTACCGCCGATGAACAGAGGCGTGGGCAGCAGGTTTTTAACCCATTGGGAAAACCCGTTACCGGAGAATTGGCTGCCCTTGGAAAGTGAACCTCCTTCTGAAAGGCCGCAGGCAATCATAATCGCTCCGGCGCGCATGTTATCTTGCTTGTCGATGCCCTTTTCGTGGATCGTGGAACAGTCAAACCCAGGAGGCAGCGCGCCGAAAACATTCGAGTTGATGGCCGGGCTGTACTTTTGCTGTCCTTTTGCGGAGCTCGCCGCAGGCGCGGACAACACGCCCGAGCCTGCCAGCGCCAGAAAGGCGCCGAACAGGATTGTAAACACGCTTATTACAACACGGAGAATAAAAAACCCGCCTTCGCCAAGGTAGCGGCAGACGGGTACGGACTGATAAGTGGAGCTTTTTTTCATGGGAGTTTTCATGGGGGATATGAAGGTTTAGTATTAGGTATCGCTTTTCTTAAGGGAGACGCCCTAAGAAGTGCAAGTCTTTTTTTGGCAATTCTTAAGGATTTTTGCCCGCGCCCGCTTCGACGCCTTGGGATGACTTTTCGGAACAGCTGCGATCTCAACAGAATCGATCAGCTGCGCATGATTTTATAGCGCCACATCAATTTGAAAAAGCGAATTGCGTCGCGCATGGGATGAATCTTGCTCACTTGGTCGGAGTAAACAGTCGTAATCGGAACTGATTCGACCCGGTAACCCTTGCGGCTCGCAATGATGAGCACTTCAGTTTCGTAATCGAAACGGTGCCCGCCGCCTAGCAGCTCCGGAATCAATTGTCGATCCAGCATCCGGAAACCGCATTGGGTGTCTGGAATTTCTTGTCCGCAAACACGGCTAATGCGCCTGCTCATATAATGGTTCACCAAGCGTCGGATGAATGGCATGCCGACAAGATCGTTCATGCGATTGCCGATGAAAAATGTCGGACGCGTTGCGGCGCCTGCGGCTGAAAGAAAGCGATCGATTTCTTCCGGAAGATGCTGACCGTCGGAATCGAGAACAATCACCCACCTGACTTCTCGATCAAACCAGTGCCCTAATCCTGTCTTAATCGCTTCGCCTTTGCCACGATTTTCGCTGTGAACAATCACTACAGCGCCCCCTTCGCGGGCGCGTTGTGAAGTCTGATCAGTCGAGCCATCGTCAATCACAAGGACATGATCAAGTTGTGCACGGGTTCTGCGAACGATGTCGCCGATATGTTTTTCGTCCTGATAGGCAGGAATGACTGAGGCCGTTTGGGAACGTACGTCCATTTCTGTCATGTCGAGCGAAGTCGAGACATCTCAGTCTTTAAATCGAGAGATTCCTCGACTCCGCTCCGCTTCGCTCGGAATGACAATACTTGCAAGCGCACGCGTGCAGCGGCTCGGGTTTGTTTTACCGGCAGACGACTGGATGAAAATCAGCTGCGTGGTATGAACTTCGAACCAACGGACCCGAGGCGACGTAGAGAAAACCTTTTCTACGCGCCATGTCGCCGAAATAATTGAACTGATCGGGCGTGATGTATTCAACGACGGGCAAATGTTTCGGACTGGGACGCAAGTATTGACCCATTGTCAGGATTTCGCAGCCGACCTCGCGCAAATCGTCCATAGTCTGAAAAAGCTCCGTCTCTTTTTCGCCCAGGCCGAGCATCACGCCACTCTTGGTCACAACAGCAGGTGCTAACTCCTTCGCCCGGCGCAAAACTCGCAAGGACGTCCGATACTTTGCGCGTGAGCGCACCAGCGGTGTCAGGCGTTCGACCGTTTCCATGTTGTGATTGTAAATGTCAGGGCCGGCATCGAGCACGATTTGGATGCACCAACCCTGTGCGTGAAAATCGGGAACAAGGACTTCGACGATGATCGAAGGATCCATCTCGCGGATCGCTGTGATCGTGTGGGCAAAGTGGTCGGCGCCGCCGTCCTTGAGATCGTCGCGCGCAACGGCTGTGATCACGACGTGTTTTAGTTTCATTCGGCGCACCGCCTGCGCTACGCGATGCGGTTCGTCTTCTTCCAACGCCAAGGGTTTCGCGGTTGTGACAGCGCAAAATCCGCACGCGCGCGTGCAACGGTCACCTGCAATCATGAAGGTGGCCGTTCCCTGGCTCCAGCATTCCCAGCGGTTCGGGCATTGTGCGCTTTCGCAAACTGTGTGCAACCGCAAATCGGAAATCAGCGCCTTAGTTGAAAAGAAAACCGGATTCGAAGGCAGCCGCACTTTGATCCATCGCGGCTTGTGCGCCTGGTGCAATGCAGGGTCAATCTTTGCGCATGACATCTCAACGAAAGTTACAACGTTAAAACAGTTACAAAAGTTAAAACGGAGCACAGGCATCTTGCCTGTGGGGCAGCCGGGCGTCTCGCCTGGTTGAAGCGTATCTGGCAGGCAAGATGCCCGCCCGCCCCACAGCCAGGATGGCTGTGCTCCGATTACAGCTTCGTCCGTCCAGAAAGCGCGGCTGAAAGCGTCAATTCATCAGCCGATTCAAGACCGCCGCCTGCTGGAATCCCGCGGGCAATGCGTGTGAGCGTGATCGGTTTGTGCTTCAAGAGATCGACAATGTAGTTTGTCGTCGCTTCCCCTTCGACATCGGCAGGCAGCGCGAAAATAATTTCGGACATTTTTTCGCGATCAATGCGATCAAACAATTCTTTGATGCGTAAATCCTCGGGTGCGACGTGATCGAGCGGCGAAATTTTTCCTCCGAGAGAATGGTATCGGCCGCGAAAGACCCCGGTTTTTTCCAGAGGCAGGATGTCTGTTGGTTGTTCTACGACGCAGAGCAACTCCGTCGCGCGCGAGGAATCACTACATATTTCGCAGATCTCGCCGGCAGCGAAAAATCCGCAAAGATTGCAGGGACGAATTGAGTGGCGCGTGTCTGTCACTGCGCGCGCAATTTGCTCCGGTTGATCGGTGCGCGTTCGGACCATCCAGAGCGCAATTCGCTCCGCAGAGCGCGGGCCGACTCCCGGCATCTGCCGCAGTTGCGCAATCAAATTCCGGATCGCCGCCGGATACTCCGTCCTTCTCAACACGCGCTCAGGTTGATTCGAATGGCGCTCCCGTCAACTGGAGAACAACCGGCTCCAGCCTGCGCAAATAAAATTGCAATGGCGGATCCTCTTCCTCCTCGGGGCCCCGCGCCTTTTGAAATTCGTTGTAAGCTTCCGCCCAGCGTTTTTCGCGATAAAGAACCACGGCGCTCCAAAAAGAATCCCGGCGCGCGATGTGTTCCGGTTTGGCTTCTGCTGCCAGCCATAGCGGCTCGTAGATTTCAAGCCGATCATGCGAATTCAGCCCGCCCACAAAATCGATCGGGCGCGCGACAACAGTCTCACTCACTCGGTCAAAGGTGGGCGTGTCGATCAGCGCGCTCGACCCGTAGAAATGGTTCAGAGCGCAGAATCTGCGAGCAAGTTCAATCGGTTCGCCGCTCGCGAACAGCAGCGGATGTTCGCTGTCCTTCAACGCACCGGCAATTATCACACCGGAGCTAACCCCGGCGCGAATATTCCCGGAAATTTCTTCGTTTGGTTTCCCGCTCTCGCGAAAAGTCTTCATCAAATCAAGAACAACGCGAACTGCGTTCTGAGCGTGCTCAGCGCTGGGAATTGGAAAGCCAAAGAAGGCGACGACGCCTTCGCCGTCAGCAGCGTGCAGGTAAGCGCCTTCTTTAGTGAGACACGCGGCGGTCTCGCGAATAAATTTTGACGTGGCTTCCGCGAACGCGGCCGGCGCCGGATCTTCCGGGAATGCAATTTTGTTACCGAGATCGCACACCACCACGCTTACGTCGTATGCTTTCGGCTCTGCCTCGAACGCGGTTGTGCCATCGCTAAGACTACGAAATTCCTTGTTTGAGAGGCGATCGGCAAAGAATGTTCGCACCAGATGCGAGCGGTCTCTCCATAAGAAAGCCGACCAGCCTTCTGCAATGGCCAGTGCGAATATCAGCGCAAGTACAGATGGAATTGGCTGGAAGAATATCCGGTAAAGCGAGCAAACCCACGACAAGACAAATAGCTCCACGAAAAACAAACCAACTAACAGACGGCTTCGCCATCGTGGAACCTTGCTCAAAGAGAGCCAGGCGACACCAAGAGCAATCAGCAGGACAAAAACATATTGCCATTTTTCACTGCCGATTCGCGTCGCGCTGGAATAATCGCAGACAAGCTGAGCACCGACCGCCTCCAAGCCTGCTGTGGTCTTGCTGGCGTGCAGCGCGCCGACGCCGAAAGCAACGGCGACTCCGATTATGAGCGTTGTGATCAGCAACCGCTTCATCGGCAATCAAGCTTCTTGTGCGACCGCAGCCGGATAATAGGATTTCACTACGATTTCGCTCAGGAATTTATCCGGAGCGTCAATTGCCTCGGCAGTAAGAATAAACTTGGTTCGGCCTGTGTTCTTTTTGATCAGGTTCAAGCCGAACTGGTAATCTTTGAATAAATGAGCGCATAGATCGTTCATGGTCATCCGCTCATCGTGCGCGCGCTCGACCAAGCGCCGTACCGCAGTCTCATCAAAAGCAACCTCCACTCCGTGCTCGCTGCTAAATTTCTCGGCAAATTGGCGCGCACCGGTTTCGAGCATTTGCGCCTCCAGCTTGCGTCCCTCGACCTTTAAGCGATCAAGTACGCGCTGCGGCTCGCGCACCAGGTCTGCGGTGACGCGCAATTGGGTCAGGCCCGACCCAGCCAAATAATACTTGTAGTCGCGGAAGAGCTTCTCAAACACCGTGAGTAGTCCACGCGCGCCCGTCTTTTCCTTTGCGGCAGCTTCTGCGAGCAAACGCAGTGCCTCGTCCTCGAAACTGATCTCGATCCCATAAGCGCGAAACGCGCGCTCGTATTGCCGAAGCAAACTGCCTTCGGAATACTTCATGATGTTGAAAAGATCATCGGCATCGAGGTCCTCACAAACCACGCGCACCGGCAATCGGCCGATGAATTCCGGCTCGAACCCGTACTCGATGAAATCCTGCGTTGTCACATGCTGGAATAATTGGTTGTCCATGACTTGAACCGGATCGGCGCGAAATCCGATTTGCGCTTGCCGGACGCGCCGGGCCACTTGCTCTTTTAACTTTTCAAACGCGCCGCTCACCACGAACAAAATGTGCCGGGTGTTGATCGTCTCGCGTTTTGCCTTGCCACGCCGTTGAAACACGAACGCCGCTTGTAGCTGCGCCTGAAGATCGTTCATGCTGCGCACGGGCACTTCCGTTTCCTCCATTAATTTCAAGAGCGTGGTCTGCACTCCGCGGCCGCTCACGTCACGGCCGATCAAATTCCCAGCCGCAGCGATTTTGTCGATTTCATCGATATAAATGATTCCGAATTGCGCCAGATTCACGTCACCGTCGGCTTTGTGCACCAGCTCGCGCACCAAATCTTCCACGTCGCCGCCGACGTAACCGGTCTCGCTGAACTTCGTCGCGTCGGCTTTTACAAACGGCACCTTGATTAGGTCAGCGATGTGTTTAATCAGATACGTTTTGCCGACCCCGGTCGGCCCGACCAAAATTACGTTTTGCTTGATGTACTCGATCTCCTGCGCGCGTCTGGCGTCTTCTTTCTCGAGCCGGCGCAGGTAATTGGCGTGGTTGTAATGATCGCAAACAGCAATCGCCAGGACCTTCTTCGCTTCATCCTGCTTGATTACGAAACGATCAAGATGCGCCTTGATGTCTCGCGGCAGGAGATTGAACTCGAATTCGTTGTGATCGGCCTTTTCCGGTTTTTCATCTTCTTCTGCCGCCGCGGGTTCCGGCTCGGTAATCGCCGCGACTGAAACCCGATCGCCGAAGTTCTGTTTCATGAACTCCGTGATCTTGGCCTTCAGCTCTTCCGGTGAAGGAAATGGTGGTGGCGGGTCTTGTGCCATCAAAAAAAACATCGTGCCAAAGAGGCTCCCTGGCAACGTTGGTCTAAAATCTGACTCTCACGCGCGAGATTCGTTCATCCCCCTGCTCTTCCTCTTGCCCATGGTCTTGCTCTGATCTACTTCGGAAACATTGAAAGATTCGAAACTGATCGAGTTTGTCGTAACAGAAGATGGCGCAAAGCTGCGCCTTGATCAGTTTCTAGCAAAGCGACTTCCGGAATATTCCCGGTCGCGCATTCAACAATTGATCCGCGGTGGATTCGTTCGGCTCAATGATCAAACCACCCGGCCCCGGCAGATTGTCCGACGCAGTGACAAAATTAGTTTAAGGGAGCCGCCGGTTGAGAAAATCGATATCCGGCCGGAGCCGATCCCGCTCGATGTTCTCTTCGAAGACGAAGACATCATCGTTATCAATAAACCGGCCGGCCTTACCGTTCACCCGGGCGCAGGTCAGCGCGAACACACTTTGGTGAACGCGTTGCTCAGTCACTGCGGCGTGAGCTTATCAGGGATAGGCGGAAAAGAACGGCCCGGCATCGTTCACCGTCTCGATAAGGAAACAAGCGGCTGTCTCGTGGTCGCCAAAAATGACATCGCGCATCGGGAATTGTCCAAACAGTTCGCCGCGCGAACAGTGGAAAAGATTTACCTCGCGCTCGTCACCGGAAAATTGCGCAAACCAGCCGGTGTAATCGAAGAAAAAATCGGACGACATCCAGTGCACCGACAACGAATGCGGGTGACTTCCCTCCGTGGACGCACAGCCAAAACCGAATATCGCGTCATCTGCTCAAGCGAGCAGGCAAGTTTAATTGAATGCCGGCTGCACAGCGGACGCACCCATCAAATTCGTGTTCATCTTCATCATCTGGGCCACGCGGTGCTCGGCGACAAGGTTTATGCGGCGCGTTTTGCGAAAAATTTCCCTCGCCAAATGTTGCACGCGTGGAAGCTCGGCTTCCATCATCCGCGCACCGGCGAGTTGAAAAATTTTGAAGCTCCGTCGCCTGCAGATTTCAAGCAAGCTGTTAGCGCTGTCGGCATGTGATCATCAATGCCGCCACGCGACGTAATCACAACGTTTCTTTGCGTTCCCGCTTCGGCACCATCGCGCTGGCTAGCATTGTTTGCACAATTTCGCCGCGCTGATTGGTAGTCACATTACGCAGGCGAATAATCCCGAAGCGAGGTCGAGAACGCGATGGCCGCAGATCGACAATCTCCGTTTCTACAGTGAGCAGGTCCCCCGGTCGCACCACATTGGGCCAGCGCAGTTCGTCCACGCCCAGGCCGATCGCGCCTTCAGCGAAATTCAATGTCTGCACGAACAACCTCATGGTCATCGCGGCGGTGTACCATCCGCTGGCAATCAAACCTTTGAAAATTGTTCGCTCGGCTCTTTTGCGGCTAAGATGAAACATCTGCGGGTCAAACTTGTGAGCGAATTCGATGAGCTGCTTCTCCGTTACGTTTAGTGGCTCAGATTTGAAGCGATCGCCCACTTTCAAGTCATCAAAGTAATGCTCTTTCATTGCAGCGACGGTGAAACCACATTCATGCGTTATCGCTCAGGATTGGGCAATCCAGAAATTGGGTGCGCATTTTATGAGCGGGCTGTTTCCCGCAGTTTCGCGGAGGCAGATTCGTGGTTACTTGGTTTTTATCGATCATGAAATCACGATCGGAACGGCATGCGCGAGTCGCGCCCGCGAAATTCCCGCCTTGGCGGCAGCCTGCGCTCATTGCGGCAATCGTTATAGCCGTTGCGGTGGTTTATTTGCCGGCGCTTCACGGAGATTTTGTGTGGGACGATTTTCTTCTGATAACCGGCAACCCGTTGCTGCAAAACTTTTCGGGTCTGCTGGAAATCTGGTCTGGCGGCAGAACGGCCGATTACTTCCCACTCACGAATACCGTATTCTGGATCGAGCATCATCTTTTCGGCGCGAGCCCAACCGGTTATCACGTTGTTAACATCCTTCTGCAAATTGCAAATGCGTTGCTTGTCTGGCGGCTGCTAAAGCTGCTGAATATTCCAGGCGCGTGGCTGGCTGGCCTCATCTTCGGGATCCACCCGGTTCACGTGGCATCGGTGGCGTGGATTTCCGAGTTGAAAAATCTGCTCGCGATGTTCTTAGCGTTATTGTCAGTCCTCTATTTCCTTGATTCCCGTGGTAGGGACGGACCGCCGGGCCGTCCGTCTGACTCGGCGCGCCCGGCGGTCGCGCCCTACCGATACACCGCATCTCTCGTTTTCTTCGCGCTAGCGCTGCTCTCGAAAACGCAGGTCGTGTTTTTACCAGTTGTCTTGCTGCTTTGCGCCTGGTGGCGGGGGTTCGGAGTTCCGCCTTCAGGCGGCCAGTCTGCCGTCCACTTACCGCGACCGCGTAAACGCGGAACTCCAAGCGTCCGGACCCTTCCATTTTTCCTGCTTGCGATTGTTTTGGGTCTGGTCACGCTCTGGTTCCAAAGCCGTGGTATCGGCGAAGAAGAGATTGTTATCGGGGCGCTTCCGCGCCGCTTTGCAAACGCGGCTATAGCAATCTGGTGGTACGCCGGGCATCTTTTCGTCCCTGTCCGATTGATGGCGATTTACCCAAACTGGCGATTCGATCCTCCCCTCGTTTTTGAATGGCTGCCTTTGATCGCGCTCATCGGCGTTTTGACTGCTCTCTGGCATTGGCGGAACCGCGAGACACGCGGCGCTTTTTTTGCGGTCGCCTGTTTCGTTGTCGCGCTTCTCCCAGTGCTGGGATTGGTCCGAATGGCTTATGTGCGCAGCGGCGCGCTCGTTGCTGATCATCTCCAGTACTTTGCAGACGTTCCTCTGCTCGCGCTTTTCTGCGCAGGTGTCGCATACACGTGGAACCAGCGACAACGCGCGGCGAAATTTGCAACCGCGACCTTTGTCACGTTGCTGGTTGGGGCAATGGGCACATACGCTTCCGGCCGGACGGAAGTTTATCGTAACGAAGAGACGCTTTGGCAGGACAATCTCTCAAAAAACCCTGACGCGTGGCAGGCGCACATCATGATGGCGCAACGGCGTTTCAAGCAGGAACGGTACGCGGAGGCCGCTTCTCATGCCGGTCGCGCGGCGGAATTGAAGCCGGAACTGGCCGATATACATAATCAGCTTGGCCTCGCTTATTGCCGGCTGGAGCGATTTGAGGAAGGAATCGCCGAGTATCGCAAGGCGTTACAATTGAAAGAGGCGAAGCCAGCCACCGCCAGGAGCGCTGGAGTCGCAAAGATCCGGGCGAATCTGGCAAACGCGTTGGCGATCACCGCAAACCATTTGAGCGAATCAGGTCTCCCAGTTCCCGAGGAAGCGACGCGCCGTTACGGCGAAGCGATCCGCCAATATGAGGAAGCGCTCGAGCTCAACCCACAACAGCCCGCGATCCATCGCAATCTGGGCATGCTTCTGGCACAACTTGGCCGCTACGACGAAGCGATACCGCATCTGCGCGCGACGCTGCAAATGGTGCCTAACGAACCGGCAGCCCGCGAAACGCTCGAAGCGATTGAGGCAACTCGCCGCTGAGGGCGTTACAATCTCGCCGAACTATTGCTGAACAATCGCGGCGTCGATCTGGTTTGTGAGTGCTCTCATTCGCGAGGCTTTTAGTCTGGTGAGCCAGCGGTCGGCTCTGTTACACTAAGCTGGATGATGCTGTCGAATACGCGAAGGCTCGCAGTCGATCACACGATGCCGTTATTGGCGTTTAGGGTGGTTCTGGTAATGTGATCGAAACGCACGAGCACGCGGGCGATTTCAAAGACTTCTAAAAAAATCGGGCGATCACCGGGAAAAGGACTCAAAGCCGGTGATCGCCCGTCCGCTCCAAGGCGGGTGCTCCTGAAATCAGTTCACCCAAATCACCAGACGCGAAAATTCGTCACCTAAAATTTGTTGCCGCTGACTGGAAGCTCGTTTAGTAGCCTCGAAGTGTTTTCACGATTGTTCTGGGGGGAACAGCCGCCCTTCACACCTATCGGGTGTGGGAGGCGGTAATTTTTTGTGTCGAACATCGCGGGATCGAACCAACGGAGGTGTTCTCCGACCTTGTTAGTGGGGGCTCCCAAGGGGCCGTGGCCAGTGGGGGGGGTCCCCTTGGGGCTTATTTCGTAATCAGCAAGGACCTGGGGGGGATGTTTGGGTGGGTGGCGCATTTTTATTATTCTTCGGTGCCCCCCACGTTGACTCTTCTTGTTACCAATATTCGTGCCAAGTCTCCAACGGCAGGGATAGAAGCGGAGACGATCTTTACGTTTATTGTTAAACGAGAAGCGTTTATTGCAGCAAATTTTTCTTAATCCCCAAAACAGCTATTCCCTAGGGAGGCGAACATTTAAGTTCATTATTTAGGCCTCTGGCCTCAATTCTAGGCCAGCTATGCTTCATTTTTGGGCAGCTCTCGGAGATAGTTAGTGAACGTAGCGAGCATCTACCTATGAGGATTGGCCAGTCAGAACCCGACGATTAGGTTGCAGTCAGAACCAACTATAGAAAGCCGTTTCGCAAATGGCACTAGAACGCGCGTTTTATCTGGCCGGGCAGCCAGAAGCTAGCTTTCAGCTGAAATACGAGTTCCTCACGATGCGATTTGATGCACGCTTACGAAATCCGGCCTCGCAAAGATAAACGCGGCGTCGATCTGGTTTCTGATGCGCTGCCATTCGGTCGGCTTTGGTACGAAGACCGAATGCGGTCAGCAACGCAATCGGGTACGCAGCCGCTCACATGATGCCGTCATTCGTGTTTATGATGCGGCTTCACAAAAAGCGGTTTGACCACTGTTGTGTGCCCGTGCGACCTGTCCGGTCGTTCGTTGGCCTCTTTCAACGCCTTTTCTTGTTGACGTTCTCCCTGCTGATCCACCAATGCCTGACCGCGAGCATTCGCCGCTCGTTGTTGAGCTTGTTGTTCAGCGATATTCGCTGTGTTCTGCGTGCGTCGCGCTCGTGTTACTGGCGGATGCGCTTGGCCGCGCCGTGCTCACACGCCCATGACCGGCGATTTCAAAGAGTGGTGAGCGGGGCGGAGCAAAAAGCCGCCACGCGGTGAAGCGTGACGGCTGATTGCGAAGTGCTGCTTGTTTCGTTGGGGCAAACGCGGCTCTAGGGATTGTTGACCAGTTGCGGTGCGGGCTTACTCACTGCGAGCTGGTTACTCACTTTTTGGATTTGGGTGGCCTGCTCATTGAGCTGGGCTGTGAAAGTCTCTGCCTGCTCCTTGAGTTGGGCTGTGAGAGTCTCTATTTGCTTCTGTTGTCGAGCGACCGTTGCTTCCAACTTCTCAATTTTGCCAATTTTGCCATTTGGGCGCTGAGTTGGCGCCCCGGGCGCGCTACGACGTTGCGGTACGCTGCGTTGCACAGATGGGCTACCACCCTGGCTCGGGCCAAAATCCCAGCCAAGGTGGTCGTCCGCAAGATCCAAAG
>Ga0209577_10002879_pt1 | contig 16301 bp, 15 predicted proteins | sample GraSoiAngelo_109_FD_185874 | JGI IMG/M metagenome (GOLD analysis project Ga0209577, IMG submission 185874) | Grasslands soil microbial communities from the Angelo Coastal Reserve, California, USA - 14_0903_12_20cm (SPAdes) (version 2) | ecosystem: Environmental > Terrestrial > Soil > Grasslands...
GCGCGCCAAAGGCGGAACGATCACCTTCCGCGGCAAGCGCATCGAGCGCGAGGCGCCCGATCGCATCGCGCGCTCCGGCATCGCGCTGGTGCCCGAAGGGCGGCAGATTTTTCCCAACCTCACGGTGCGCGAGAACATGGTCGCGTTCGCCGGCAACCGCTCGGCCCGGACCGATCCCTGGACCCCCGCTAAAGTGCTCGAGTTTTTTCCGCGGCTCGCCGAGCGCGCGGACAACATGGGCAACCAGCTCTCGGGCGGCGAGCAGCAGATGCTCGCAATCGGCCGCGCGCTGGTGACCAACCCGCACCTGCTGATCCTGGACGAGGCGACCGAGGGCCTCGCGCCGCTGCTGCGCGAGGAGATCTGGAAGTGCCTCGAGCGGCTGCGGCAGGCGGGGCAGACGCTGCTGGTCATCGACAAGTACCTCGAGCGCCTGGTCAGGCTCGCCGACCGCCATACCATCATCGAGCGCGGCCGCGTCGCCTGGCAGGGCAGCTCGGCCGAGCTCGACGCCGACCGCGGGCTGTGGCGGCGCTATTTGGGTGTCTAGCGCGTTTTACCTCCAATTTGCGAATTTGGAGGTAAAGACGCTATTCTTACCTCCAATCTGTAAATTGGAGGTAAATCATTGCGAGCTGTCTTCCGCCCCCACGACGAGGCCAGCCGAACCAAATATCAGAACACTGTGCAGCTGGCCCGCAGTCAACGGCGGGTTCTTGCCGGTACGCCTGGCACCCTAAAAAAACGCACCCAGGCCGGAAATCAGTATTGGGTACGTGAGCATATCCGTATTGATGGCGCGAAGGTCGACGAATACATCGGCCCGGTGGCGGCGGTCAATGAAGCGCGGATCAAGCAGCTCCGGGCCGAGATCGATTTGGCACGATCGCTTGCCTCCGCATCTGCGGCGCTACGCCTTCTCGGTTTCCAAAGGACCGATCGAAAGCCGGCCGCCGTGCTTGCCGTTTTCTTCAACCGAGGTTTGTACCAAGCGGGCCTCACGCTGGTTGGCTCGCACGCCTATGGCGCGCTACTGAACGAGCTCGGTGTGTCCGCCTCGGCCTATCGAACCAAAGACCCCGATGTAGCGCGTGCACAACCCCTGTCGATTGTCATACCGCACGATGCCTCCTTTGGCGCGCTGCTGAATGAAAGCGGATTGGAATTCGCGCCAGTCCCGGGAATGCCGTCCCATAAACCATCGGCGTCGTTCAAATTGGCTGGCGCTGAGCAGCTCCTGGTCGATCTCTTGGTACCCGGAAAGGAAATCGGCAAAGTAGTGGAGGTGAAGGAGCTCAACGCGCACGCCCAAACAATTCCATTTCTGGAATTCTTGATCGAAGAGCCGCTTGATGCCGTCGTCCTCAGTCCGAACCAGGTCATTGCCGTGAAAGTACCCTCCCCGGAACGGTTCGTGCTCCACAAACTGTTCTCCTCACAGTCGAGGCGCATTGACCCCAGCAAGACCAGCAAAGATCGCGAGCAGGCGGCGATCATCGCCGCGGCGCTGGAGGAACAAATGCCGGGACGGCTGCTGGACGCCTGGAAAGCCTTTCCGCGAGCCGGCAAACCAGCGCTCAGGCGCGGCGCCGGCGCTACCGTAAAGGTTATCGCGGGCGCCCATCAAGAAGCCGAAGCAGTGATGAGGAAGCTTGCAGCACAGGTACGATGACGGCTGAGGAGAAAAGCCCGTGGATTTCCGATGGCCGTCGTCGCGTGTCCAAATCGAGCACATCCAGAATAAACGCAAGCGCGTTGCCGTCGAGCGCGCAATGCGCTCGCCTTTCCTCAGGAAAAGGATGCCGGCCCTCGACCTGGAGCGGCTCGATGACTTCGAGGTCTGGAGAAAAATACCGGTCCTCACCAAGGAGGACCTCAGGCAGATCCCGCCGCAGCGCTTCCACGAGGAGTTCTGCATCCAGCCGCGCACCAGGGTGGTCGAGTACTGGCGCTCGGGCGGCGCCACCGGGCGGCCGCTCTTCTATCCGCGCTCGGCGGAGGACATGCAGCACAACATGCTGATCTTCGAGCGCGCCTGGGCGCTCATCGGCGCGACGGCGGAGGACTGCGCACACATCTCGTTTCCCTTGGGCGTTCACCCTGTAGCGCATCTCTATGCGCGCGCGGCGATCAACCTGGGCATCGGCACGGTCTGGTGCGGCGCGGGCACCAACACGGCCTCCGAGACGCAGCTCGAGCTGATCGACCACCTCAAGCCGACCGTCTGGATCGGCATGGCGAGCTATGGATTGCATCTTGCGAATCTGGCGGAAGTAAAAGGCTTCAACTTAAAGGACAGCGCCGTGAAAAAGATCATTGTCGCGGCCGAGCCGCTGTCCCCGGTGAAGCGCGAGAAGCTGGAGCGCGCCTGGGGCGCCGAGGTGTTCGACCACTTCGGCATGACCGAAGGCGCGCTCGTCTCGGGCGAGGCCGTCGGCCACCATGGCCTGCACGCTTTCGCCGACATGTATTTCCTCGAGGTGATCGACGACAAGACCGGCGAGCCGGTCGGCGACGGAGAGGTGGGCTCGCTCATCGTCACGCCGCTGTGGAGCAACAGCATGACGCCGTTCCTGCGCTGGAGCTCGGGCGACCTCGTCAGCCTCAGCTCGCAAGGCGCAGGCGACGGCCCCTGGTCGGTGTATCCGGTGATGCGGCACGCGCGCCGCACCGTCGGCTTCTTCAAGGTGCGCGGCGTCAACATCAACCATTGCGACCTGGAAGACGCGGTGTTTCGCGATCCCGCGGTGGTCGACTTCCGGGCGGAGCTTTTTAATGAAGGCAGCAATGATGTGCTTCACCTCCGGGTCGAAATGAGGACGCAGGCCAAGGAGCGCGTGATCGAGATCGTTAAAAGAACTTTCCAGGTCACGCCTCGAGTGACGCTGCTCGAGCGCGGCACGATCGCGCGCGAGTTCGAGGCGAACATCAAGGCGCCTCGCTTCGTCGACAGGCGCGGCTGAAATCCATAGAGGGAGATCCGCCCTGTGAGAATGATGGCCTTCTGGCTTGCTGCCATCCTGAGCGCCGGATTCGCTCATGCGCAGGGCCGCGACGCCTATCCGTCCAGGGCGGTGCGCATGATCATTCCTGCTGCCCCGGGCGGCAATCCGGACGTGCTCGCGCGGCTGCTGGCGAAGAGGCTCGCGGACACGTTCGGGCAGCCTTTCGTGGTCGAGAACATGCCCGGCGCGGGCGGCGTGGTCGCCGCCGAAGCCGTGGTCAAGACGCTGCCCGACGGCTACGCGCTGTTTCTGGGCGATTCGGGCGCGCTTGCGATCAATGTCGCTATGAACCCGGACATCGGCTTCCACCCGCTGCGCGATTTCACGCTGATCACCGCGCTTGCCTCCGTGCCCACGGTGCTGGTCGTCAACCCATCGGTGCCTGCTGCGTCGCTGCAGGAGTTCGTCGCGCTCGCGAAGTCGAGACCGGGACAGCTCGCGTTCGGCTCGGCAGGCAGCGGCTCGATCCACCATCTCACCATGGCGATCTTCGCCTCGCGCGCGGGGACCGAGCTGCTCCACGTCCCGTACAAAGGCGGCACTGCGCTGGTTGCTGCCGTGCTCGGCGGAGAGGTTCAGTCGGGATGGTCCGGCATTCCGAACGTGCTGCAGGCGGTGAGGACCGGCCGCCTGCGCGCGCTGTGCATCAGCACTAAAAAGCGCTCGGCGTCGCTACCCGAAGTGCCGACCGCCGCCGAGCTCGGTTTTCCCGGTTTTGACGTCGCGACCACCATCGGCCTGCAGGCCGTCGCCGGCGTTCCGCCGGAGATCGTGGCGCGGCTGCAGGCCGCTTTTGCCAGCGCCCTGCGCGCGCCCGACATCGCCGAGCGCATGGCAAACCTCGGCATGGAGCTCGCCGAGAACGGCACCGAGAGCTACGTGCGCTACGTGAGGCTGGATCTCGAGCGCTACGCCGCCGCGGTGAAGCTGCTGGGAGGAAAGGTGCAGTGAGCAGCCTCGCCACCGCGCGCACCGACGTCGTCGGCAGCCTGTTGCGCCCCGCGCGCTGGAAGCAGGCGCGGCTGCGCCTCGACAGCGGGCTGATGGACCGGGAATCCTTCGGCAGACTGGAACTCGATTGCGTCAGGAAAAATCTCGAGCTGCAGGAAGACGCGGGCCTCGATGTGGTCACCGACGGCGAGATCAGCCGGCTCAATTTCCAGGACAGCTTCGGGCTTTCGGTGAGCGGCTACGACAGCGGCGGCGGCGAGAGCATCGGCTCGCACGAGAACCGCAGCGTGGGGGGAACTCCGCTTAGCCGCTGGGAGATTCCCGATCTCGCCGGCCCCGGCACCCCGGTGCTGCATCGCCGGCCGGTCAGGCAGCGCCTGCAGCTCAAGCGCAACGTGCCGCTCGAGGAGTATCTGCGGGTGGTGCCGCTCGCGAAAAGGCCGGTAAAAGTAACGCTCATCGGACCCGACCGCGTCGCGCAGCGCTTCGATCATGAGCGCTCCAAAGGCGTTTACTCCGGCATGGATGACTTTGTGCAAGACGTAGTGGCGATTCAGCGGAGAATGGTCAGGCAACTTGTCGACGCAGGCTGCCGCTACGTGCATATCGATGCGCCTGGCTATACGGCGTACGTCGACGAGCCCTCGCTTGCCGCAATGCGCGCGCGCGGCGAAGACCCGTGGCAGAATTTCGCGCGCTCTCTCAAGGCCGACGCGGCGCTGATCGAAGGCTTTCCCGGCGTCACTTTCGGCATCCACCTGTGCCGTGGCAACCAGCGCAGCATGTGGCATCGCGAAGGCAGCTACGAGGCGATCGCAGAACGGCTGTTCAACGAGCTCCCGCATCAGCGCTTTCTGCTCGAGTACGACAGTCCGCGCGCCGGCAGCTTCGCGCCTCTGCGCTTCATGCCAAGGGACAAAATCGTCGTGCTCGGGCTCCTGAGCACCAAGCTGCCGCGGCTCGAGCCCGTCGACGAGCTCAAGCGCCGCATCGACGAGGCGGCGAAGTTCGTCCCGCTCGCAAACCTCGCCCTCAGCCCGCAATGCGGCTTCGGCTCCGATGTCGTCGGCAACCTTGTGAGCGAAGACGACCAGAAGCGCAAGCTCGAGCGCGTGGTCGAAACCGCTCGGCAGGTTTGGCGATGACAAGCCTGCAATTCGGCATCTTCGACTGGGTCGAAGCCTCGCAGCGCACGCCGGGCGAGGTGTTTGCGCACAAGCTCGATCTCGCCGAGGCGGCGGATAGAGCCGGTTTGCATGCCTACCTCATCGCCGAGCACCAGGGCACGCCGCTCTCGATCAACGCCTCGCCGAGCGTGCTGCTCTCGGCGATGTTCCAGCGCACGCGCCGCCTGCGCGCCGGGGCCCTGACGTTCTGCCTGCCCTGGTACAACCCGTATCGCTTCTACAACGAAGTTTGCATGCTCGACCAGCTCTCGGGCGGGCGGCTCGAGCTCGGCGTCGGCCGCGGTGTCTCGCCGATCGAATCTATGATCTTCGGTTTGAAGAGCATCGACGAGTCGCGCGCACGCTACCGCGAGACGCTCGACATTTTCTTCGCTGCCTGCCGCAGCGATGTCCTCAACTACCAGGGCCAGGACGTGGAGCTTTACAACAAGCCCGTGCAAAAGCCGTATCCGCCGCTCTGGTTCCCGAGCAGCAACCGCGATTCGATCGAGTTCACGGCGCGCCACGGCTACCACACGGCTCTCATCTGCAGAGCAGCCGATACGAAGGCGCTCTTCGACCGCTACCGCGAGGTATGGGAGCGGCACAAGAACGACCTCGGCCGCCACAACTCGCACGTGGCTTTCCCGTTCCTGGCCAAGACGCAACATCTCGTGATTGCGGATACCGACGCCGAAGCCGAAGCGCTCGGCGTCAAGGCGTATGAAACGTGGAAAGGCCACATGCACCACCTCACGCGCAAGCACGGCCGGCCCGAGGTCATGAAGCTCGATCCCTTCGCCGGGGATTCGGTGCAGCGGCTCGTTGCGGGCGCACCGCGCACCGTATCGCAGAAACTGGAGGACGTGGTGCGGGAGTCCGGGATGAACTACATGCTGTGCGTCTTCTCCTTCGGCAGCCTGCCCGCGCAGGCCGTGCTGCGCTCGCTCGAGCTCTTCGCGAAGGAAGTGATGCCCGCGCTCAGAGCCTGAAGATGCGCAGGGCGTTGCCGCCGCGCACGGCGTCGCGCTGGGCCGCAGGCAGCGCATCGACGCGCGCCAGGCAGCCCTTCATGTCACCGATGTTGTGCGGATAGTCCGAGCCGTACAGCACCTTGTCTTCCCCGCCGAGCGCGACGCAGAGATTCAACGACTCCTGCTGGAACACCACGCTGTCGTAATAGATCTTTTTCAGGTACGAACTGGGGTTTCTTGATATGCGTTCCCTGCACGCCGGCATCTTGTCGAAGCAGATATCGAGGCGCCCGGCGATGTAAGGCAGCGCCCCGCCGCCGTGCGCCGCGATCAGCTTAAGGTTCGGGTAGCGCTCGAAGAAGCCGTCAAAGATCATGCGGCTCACGGCGAGCGAGGTGTCGAACATGAAGCCGACCGAAGCGATCAGGTTGTAGCTTGCGACGTCGAGCTCCTTCGTGCCCGGCGGGGCGGTGGGATGGATGAGCACCGGCAATCCGCGCCGGTCGATCTCTCTCCAAATGGAACTGAACAGCTTATCGGTCAGCGAAGCGCCGTCGATATTCGCCAGCACCATTACTCCCACTGCGCCGAGCTCGTCACAGGAGCGTTTCAGCTCGGCCAGCGCGAGCTTCGCGTGCCGCCAGGGCAGCGAACACATGAAGCGGATGCGCTCCGGGTAGCGCTTCTGCTGCGCCGCCATGTCGTCGTTCACCAGCTTGGCCGCCTCGAGGCTCACCTTGCCTGATCCCCAGTACACGTTCGGACTGGTGAGGGTGACGATGGCGATATCGACCCCCGCCTCGTCCATCGCCCGGATGCGCGCTTCGTAGTCGAACATCCCGGGCGTCAGCGTCATGAAGGGCGCGCCGTCGCGGTGGATCCCGGTCTGACCTCCCTTCACCTTCATTACCTTGTAGCGACCGCCATGGCGTTTCAGAAGCCTGAGCCAGGCTTCATTCAGCATGTGGGTATGGACATCGACGAGCTTCACCGCGAGATTTTTTTCAAGGCATTTTCATAATAGGAAAGATCGACGTAGCGCTCGGGTGCTGGCGGCTTGCCGCCCCAGCTGCCCTCGATCTCGGCGCGCAATGCAAGCACGTTCCTGAAACCTTGCATGTCGAAGCGCGCGTCGCGCGCGAGGCCAAACTTAGGATCGGTCATCAGCTCCCAGGTGCGCGCCGCCACCTCGGGCGCGACTTTGAGCCGCTCGGCGAGGATCCTGGTCGCGGCTTGCTTGTTCGCCGGTGAAGCAGCCCAGCGATAACCCTCGACCAGGCCGGCAATGTAGCGCTCGAGCGTGCCGGCGTTCGCTTTTGCCCAGCTGCGCAGAACAAAGGTGCCGCTCGCCTGGTAGGGGCCGATGAGGTCCACGGCGCGGCCCATGCTCTTCAGCCCGGCCGCCTTCGCGTCCACCGAGAAAGGCGGATTGAGCATCGAGGCCTTGTAGTCCTTGTTTTCGCGCATGCCTTTCAGCCGCAGGAACGTCCCGCCGACCGAATGGACCTGGTAGTCGGCGCCTTCCTTCAGGCCGTTCATCAGCAGGATCTTTTTCAACTGCAGCGCATAGGCGGTGTTCGGGGCATCGACCAGCAGCGTGTGGCCCTTCAGGTCGGCGTAGGAGCCGATGTCGGGCTGCACGAAGAACTCGTTCATGCTGCTGTCGCCGCCCGTGACGATCACGACGTCGTGCTTGGCGAGCTCGACCATCGCCACCGCGTTGTCCACCGCGGCTTGCGCGATCTGGAAATCGCCGGCGGCAAGGCCGTCGCGCTGCTCCTGCGAGTTCACGGTGAACAGCACTTCCACCTTCAGGCCATGGCGCTCGAAGATGCCCTGGGACGCCGCCGCCATGACCGGCAAAGCCTGGGCACCGGGAAATATCTTCACCCGCAGCGCTGTCTGGCCGAATGCAGGGGCCGACAGCAATACGAGTGCCGACGAAACGAGAATTTGAAACATCGGGTTCTCCTCCTTTGGGGCGGCTAGATTATCATTTCGGCCGAGGAGATCGACCATGCTGCAAGAGCGAATCCCGGACCTTTCGAAGTGCGTCGAGCCCGACCGGGTGCGCCGCGAGGTGTACACCGACCCAGAAATCTTCGAGCTCGAGATGCGGCGTATCCACGAGCAGGTGTGGATCTACTGCGGGCACGAAAGCCAGGTGCCGAACCCAGGCGACTACTACAGCGTGCAGGTCGGCCGCCAGCCGATGCTGATGGTGCGCGGCGCGGACGGCACGATCAGCGTGCTCTACAACCGTTGTCCCCACCGCGGCAACATGATGTGCGGCGACCGGCACGGCAACGCCGGTGAGTTTTTCCGCTGCTCCTACCATGCCTGGACCTTTCAGCACGACGGCAGGCTGCGCTCCATTCCGATGATGGAATCGGGCTACGCCGGCACCCGCTATGGCCGCGACAACCCCGACTGCAGCATGAAGCGCGCCGCGCGCGTCGAGAGCTACCGCGGCTTCGTGTTCGCGAGCCTGGCGAAGGCCGGCCCGACGCTCGCCGAGTTCCTCGGCGCCTCGCGCGTCGCCTTCGACGACATGTGCGACCGCGCGCCCGCAGGCGAGGTCGCGATCGTGCCCAACTGCTTCCGCGTCATTCAGCACTCCAACTGGAAGATCTTCCTCGAGAACCAGCTCGACGCGCTGCATCCTTCCGTGGTGCACCAGTCCACCGGCCGCGCCGCGCACGAAGTCGAAAAACAGATCGAGAAGCGCACCGGGCGCGCGCCGCTGTCCTACCACATGCTTTCGGCCTTCGCGACGGTGACGATCGACAAGTGGGACAACTTCCAGACGCTCAATTACCCGTACGGCCACTGCATCCTGACCGGGTACATGGGGTTGCGGCCGAAGGATCCGGACACGCTCGCTTACGAAAAGGTCATGCAGAAGGCGTACGGCAAAAAGCGCACCGAGGAGATCCTTGCAGTCAACATCCATCACGTCCTGATCTATCCCGGACTGTCGGTGCAGTCGCCGCTGCAGCAGCTGCGCGCCGTGCGGCCGCTGGGCGTCGACCGCACGCTCACCGAGATCTGGCATTTCCGCCTCAAGGGCGCGCCAGAGCCGATCTATCGCCGCTCGCTCGCCTATTACAACCTGGTCAACTCGCCGGCGACGCTGATCAATGCCGACGACCTGGAGAACTTCTGGAAATGCCACCAGGGCCTTGCCTCGGACGGCGGCGACTGGGTCAGCTTCGGCCGCCACTACGGCCGCGACATCGAGAAGGACGGCAGGGTCGAGACGGCGGCGAACTGCGGCACCTCGGAAGCGCCGATGCGCAACCAGATGAAAGCCTGGGCGCAGTACATGCAGGCATGAAGACCCAGCACGCGGTCGAGCAATTCCTTTACCGCCAGGCCGAGCTGCTCGATTCCAAGCAATGGCAGGCGTGGATCGATCTTTTCGCCGCCGACGGCATCTACTGGATGCCGCCGGAGCCGTCGCACAAGACCTGGGAAGGCATGCCGGCGATCTTCGCCGAGGACCGCAACCTGATGGACGTCAGGATGAAGCGCGTGCTGCATCCCGACGCCTGGTCGCAGCGGCCGCTGTGGGAGACCAACCACGTGGTTTCCAACGTCATCGTCGAGAAGGAGCTTCGCAATGGCGATGTCGAGGTGCGCTCGCGCTTTCACATGATGGAGCTGCGCCGCGACGACGTGCGCCACTTCGCAGGCTCGTACAGGCATCATCTGAAGAAGACCAGGGACGGCTACCGCATCAAGCTGCAGCGCGTCGACATGACCAACGCCCAGGCAGCGTACGACTACGTGCTGCAGGTCTGGGTCTGAGCACCTGGGCGAAGACTCTGGTGCAGCCCGACCGGGTGCATCGCTCGGTGTACGCCGACCCGGCGATCTTCGAGCTCGAGATGGAGCGCATCTTCGGGCGTGCCTGGCTGATCCTCGGGCATGAGAGCCAGATCGCCGCGCCGGGGGATTACTTCACCACCCGCATGGGCCGCGAGCCGGTGATCGTGGCGCGTCAGGGCGACGGCTCGGTCGGCGTGCTGATCAACCGCTGCATGCACCGCGGCGCTACCGTGTGCGCCCAGGGACGCGGCCACGCCGGCAGCTTTGTCTGCCCGTATCACGGCTGGACTTACGACACCGACGGCCGCTTGCGCTCCGTGCCAGTGCCTTCGGGGTATGCATCCGACAAGACCGGGGAACTCGGTCTGCGCCGCGCGCCCCGGGTTTCGACCTACCGCGGCTTCATCTTCGCTTGCCTCGCCGCCTCGGGCGCGAGCCTGGAGGAGTTCCTCGGACCCGCAAAGAGCTCCCTCGACGATCTCGTCGACCGCGCGCCGGGCGGCGAGCTGGAAGTCGCCGGCGGAGTCTTCAAGCACGTCTACCACGGCAACTGGAAGCTGATGCTGGAGAATCACCTCGACGGCATTCACCCGGCGCACGTGCACGCCTCGTCGATCGCCGTGTCGCGCGGCGCGCCAGAACCGGGCGCCCCGGGCGAGGAGAACTACCGCGACATCGCGATCCGCCAGATGAGGCAGAACGGGATGCCCGAGCCGGTATGGGAGGCGATCGGGCTTTGGACCACGGCGCGCGGCCACGGCTACATGGGGGACTACCACGACGACAGCCGCCTGGTCGCGGCAATGGGCAATCCCGTGTTCCAGGAGTACCGCGCGCGGCTTGCGGCGCGGCAGGGCGAGGCCGAAGCCGATCGCATCCTGGGCGTGACGCTGTGGAACAGCATCCTTTATCCGAACTGCTCGTTCATGAGCCAGTTCCGGCAGCTGCGCATCGTGCAGCCGCTCGCGGTGGACCGCACCGCGGTCTACGCCTACTCCTTGCGCATGAAAGACGCGCCGCAGCAGATGTTCCGCGACACGGTGGCCTTCGCCAACGTGGTGAACGGCACAGCCTCCTGGGTACTCACCGACGACCTGGAGGTCTACGAGCGCGTGCAGCGCGGGCTTTCCTCGGGCGCCGCAGAGTGGGTGTACATTGCGCGCGGCGCAGGACGCGACATCGACGAGCGCGACGGCGTTCTGCGGGGCGCCACCGGCACCAGCGAGGTATATCTGCGGGCGCAGTTTCGCGCCTGGCTGGATTACATGAATGAAAGTTGAGCAGTTTCTTTACCAAGAGGCGCGCCTGCTCGATACGCAGCAGTACGAGGCCTGGCTGGAGCTCTTCACCGACGACGCGACCTACTGGGTGCCGCTCGAGCGCGACCAGAAGGACCCGCTCGAAACATGCTCGATCATCCACGACGACCGCACGCTCCTCGGGCTGCGCGTGAAGCAGGCGCGCCACCCACGGGCGCACGCGCGCCTGCCGCTCGCGCGCACGGCGCACCAGGTGAGCAATATCCTCGTCCTGAAAGAAGAGGAGCCGGAATTGCTGGTCGCCTCCACGCTCACGCTGGTCGAGTTCCGCGCCGAGCGCCAGCGCGTCTGGGGCGCGCTCGTCGAGCATCGCCTGCGCCGCACGCCCGCCGGCCTGCGCATCGCCGCCAAACGCGTCGACCTCGTGAACTCCGAAGGCGAGCTCGACGGCATCGCGATTCTGTTCTGAAGTGAAGAAGGTATTCCGGGACTACGACCAGGTCGCGCTCGATGCGCAGTACGAGCAGCGCGCCTGGGTGCCGCACGCCGACGACATCATCCGGGGCTTCGGCGTGGCGAGCGACGAGGTGCGCGCGCGCCTAGGCGAACCCGGGACTTATGCCTACGGCCCCAGCGCGGCCGAAGCGCTGGACGTCTATGGGTTCTCGACGCGCAAGGCTCTCGTTTTCGTGCATGGCGGGGCGTGGAAACGCCAGTCGAAGCGGGAGAACGCGTTTGCCGCCGAAACCTTCCTCCATGCCGGCGCGGCGTACGTGGCGCTCGATTTCGCGCTCCTGCCGGCCGTGACGCTGCCGGAAATGGCCGCCCAGGTGTGCCGCGCGATCGAATGGGTCGCTTCGAACCTCTCCGAGAACGTTTTCCTGTGCGGGCATTCCTCCGGCGCGCATCTGGCCGCCTGCGCCCTGACTAGAGTTCCTTCGGTAAAAGCAGCGCTGCTAGTTTCGGGCATCTACGACCTGCTGCCGGTGCGCCTGAGCGCGCGCAACAACTACGTGCGGCTGGACGAGCGCCTCGAGCATGAATACAGCCCGCTGCGGCACCTCGAGCGCATCGGCTGCCCGGTGAGCGTCGCCTGGGCGGAGAAGGAGAGCGCCGAATTCGCGCGGCAGTCGCGCGAGTTCGCTTCTGCTTTGCAGAAAACAGGAAAACTCTCTGTCGCGCTCGAGGCAAAAAAACTCAATCACTTCGAGGTCATCGAAACTCTCGCCGATCCGCGCTCGCCGCTCGCGCGCGCCGCGCTCAAGATGATCGATAATGAATCCAGGTGAGCGCAGCACGCAACGCGAGGCCCGTGGTCGTCGCCGGAGGCGGTATCGGCGGCCTCGCCGTGGCGCTCGGCCTGGCGCGGCGCAACTTCCGGGTGATCGTGCTCGAGCAGGCGTCCGAGTTCGGCGAGATCGGCGCCGGCATCCAGCTCGCGCCGAACGCCTGGCACGCCATCGATGCTCTCGGCGTCGGCGAGCTGGTGAAGAAGGAGGCCGTCTTCATCGAGCACCTGCTGATGATGGACGGCGTCAGCGGCGAGACGGTGATCGACATCCCGCTCGACGCGCGCTTCGCCAAGCGCTTCGGCAATCCTTACGCAGTGACGCACCGCGCCGACATCCACGGCGCTCTGCTCGGCGGCTGCAGGGAGCGGCGTTCGATCGAGCTGCGCGCCAGCACGCGCGTGACCGGCTTTCGCATTGAAGGCAATGAACTCGTCGTTGAAATCGCCGGCGGGGAGCGTATCTCCGCCGCTGCCCTGATCGGCGCGGACGGCGGCCGCTCGGTGGTGCGCGAGCGCATCGTCGGCGACGGCGAGCCGCCGGTCTCCGGCCACATGTGCTACCGCGCGGTGCTCAAGGTGGACGAGATGCCGAAGGATCTGCGCTGGGCGGCCGCGACGCTGTGGGCCGGGCACAACACCCACATCGTGCATTACCCGCTGCGCGGCTGGAAGCTCTTCAACCTGGTCGCGACCGTCGTCGGCAAGCACGCGACAGGCGGCCACAACGAGGAGGCCCCGCCGGAAGAGGTCCTGCCGCTTTTCGCGCACAACTGCGACAAGCCGATGAGCATCATGCGCGTGCCGCAGATGTTCCGCCGCTGGATGCTGCGCTTCCGCGAGCCGGTGGCCAACTGGAGCGCCGGACCGGTGACGCTGCTCGGCGATGCAGCGCACTTCATGCTGCAGTACTTCGCGCAGGGAGCCGCGATGGCGCTCGAGGATGCGATCTGCCTCGCCGCGTGCGCCGACGAGGCAGATGGCGACTTCACGGCCGCGTTCCAGAAATACCAGAAGACCCGCTTGGTGCGCGCCTCGCGCGTGCAGATCTCCGCCGGGCTCCTGGGCATGATCTTTCACGTGCCCGACGGCGTCGGCCGCCTGGTGCGCAATGACATGTATCGCGGGCGGGCGGCCGAGCGCTATTACGACGCGCTCGAGTGGGTGTTCACCGCGCCCGATTACGTAAGAGAGTTCCGCTAGCCGACGCGGTGAGTCAGCTCACCGATCGCTTCGATCCATAGCCTGACGGTCTCGCCGGGCTGCAGGAAGCGTCCGCGAGGCATGCCTACGCCCGCCGGGGTCCCCGTCAGCACGAGATCGCCCGGATGCAGCGTCACGCGCGAGGACAGCATCGCGATCTGCTCCGCAGTGCTGAAGATCATGCGTTCGGTGTTCGAGTCCTGCATCAGCTCGTCGTTGACCCAGAGCTTCAACGCCAGCTTTTGCGGATCCGGGATCTGCGCCGCCGGCACGATCCAGGGGCCGAGCGGGCACGCCCCGTCGAAGCATTTCTGGCTCACCCAGTCGAAGCGGAACGGCGCCGTGGCGGGAAGCTTGTCGCGCTTCATCGCATCGCGCGCCGAAAGATCGTTGGCGATCGTGTAGCCGGCGACGCAATCGAGCGCCTTTTCCACCGGCAGGTCCTTCGCCGCCTTGCCGATCACGGCAACCAGCTCGACTTCCCAATCCACCGCGCGCGAGTACGCCGGGAGCTTGACGAGCGCGCCCGGCCCGATGACCGAGCTCGAAGTCTTGACGAAATGCCACGGCTTCTCGCCCAGCTCCTTCATGTTCGGCCCCGGCGGCCGGTTTTGCGCGCGCGCCATTTCGGCCATGTGGTCGGTGTAGTTGGCCCCGGCGCAGAAGATTGCCCCGGGATCCGGCAGCGGCGCGAGCAGCCTGGCTTTTTTCAGCGAAATGGATCTGGCGCGTCCGGGATTCGCGGCTTTCTTCTTGAGAAGCCCCGCCGCCGCGCGCCAATCGCGCAGGATACCGAGCATGCTGCCATAGGCATCATCGCCGCAAAGCCGCGCCGCGTCGTACACGTTGTCTTGAACGAGAATGCCAGCGCGCGCGCCCTGCGGCGCGCGGTAGCTGACGAGCCTGTATTCGGCCATCGTATCCCTCTCTCACACGGTATGGAGGAGCTCCGGCGTGATCTCCTCGATGCGCCGCGCGCCGCAGAGCTTCATGGCGCGCTCGAGCTCGCCTGAGAGGATCTCCAATGCGCGGCGCGCGCCCGCCTCGCCGCCCGCCATCACGCCGAAAAGCGTCGCCCGGCCGGTGAGCACCGCCTGCGCGCCGAGCGCGCGCGCCTTCAGGATATCGACGCCTCGGCGCACGCCGCCGTCGAGCAGCACGGTCATCTTCGAACCGACGGCGCGCGCCACGGCGGGCAGCGCCTCGAGGCTCGGCGCGGCGCCATCGAGCTGGCGCCCGCCGTGGTTGGACACGACTACGCCGTCGCAGCCGGTCGCCAATGCGCGCCCGGCGTCGTCGGGCCGCTCGACGCCCTTGAGAAGGAGCTTGCGCGGCCACAGATCGCGCAGGCGCTTCAGCTCTTCCCAATTGAACGAAGCATCCATCTCACGGCCGACCGCGGTGGCGATGTCGGTCCCCGTGGGGCTCGAGAACTTGTAGCCTTCGAAGTTCGCCATGCCCGGCAGCCCATAGCGCAGGATTTCAAGGAGCCACGCGGGCTTGAAGAGCACGTCGTGCGAGTTGCGCCAGTTCGGGCTGTACGGCGTGACGAAGCCGTTGCGCGGGTCGCGCTCGCGCTTGCCCGACACCGGCAAGTCGACGGTCACGAGCAGCGCCTCGTAGCCTGAGTCTTTTGCTCTTGAAACCAGCTTTTCGCGGAATTCGCGGTCGCGCACCACGTAGAGCTGGAACCACAGGCGCCCCCCGGCCTCGGCGGCGACGCGCTCGATGGTGGCGCTCGCGGGCGTGGCAAGGGTAAAGGGAATGCCGTACGCCTTCGCTGTGCGCGCAAGCAGGATTTCCGCTCCCGAGCGCCCGGCGCTGATCCCGCCGGTGGGGGCGATCGCCATCGGCAGCTTCGACTCGACGCCGAAAATCGGCGTGCGCGTGTCCACCTGGGCCACGTCCACGAGCACTTTCGGCAGCAGCCGCACCCGCTCGAAGGCGACCCGGTTCTCGCGCAGCGTCACCTCGTCCTCGGCGCCGCCGTCGAAGAAATCGAAGATCGCGCGCGGCAGGCGCCGGCGCGCGAGCTCGCGCAGATCCTCGATATTGATCGCCCTGGAGAGGTCGGCCATATAATTCGCGCAGCACTCTACCCCCGAAAGGTCCCCCAGTGGCGCGTCTGTTCGCTTTTGCCGTTGCATTGCTGCTACCCGTTGCCGGGGCGGCGCAAAGCTATCCCAGCAAGCCGATCAGGCTGATCTGCCCGTTCCCGCCTGCCGGCGCCGTCGATATCGCCTCGCGCGCGACGGCCTACGAGCTCGCCAGGATCCTCGGCCACCCCGTCACCGTCGAGAACAAGCCCGGCGCGGGAGGCAACCTTGGCGGCGCCGAGGCGGCGCGCTCGGCGCCCGACGGCTATACCCTGTTCATGACCACCAGCGGCATCCAGGCGATCAATCCTGCTCTCTACGCCAAGATGGCCTTCGATCCGAACAAGGACCTGGCGCCGGTGGCCGCGCTGGTGTCGCTCAACAACGTCCTGGTAGTGCATCCCTCGGTCCCCGCAAGGACAGTGCAGGACGTGATCGCGCTCGCGAAGAAAGATCCCGGCAAGTGGACGTATGCCTCGAGCGGCAACGGCACCAGCATCCACATGTCGGGCGCGATGTTCACTCAGC
>Ga0209577_10002880_pt1 | contig 16300 bp, 18 predicted proteins | sample GraSoiAngelo_109_FD_185874 | JGI IMG/M metagenome (GOLD analysis project Ga0209577, IMG submission 185874) | Grasslands soil microbial communities from the Angelo Coastal Reserve, California, USA - 14_0903_12_20cm (SPAdes) (version 2) | ecosystem: Environmental > Terrestrial > Soil > Grasslands...
GTGCGAAGAACGATCTCGCACTCGCCGCCTAGCCAAAACTAGGTAGCGACGTCGCTCCGAGCTCGGCCCGTGGCTCGGGTAGCGGCGCCAACAACGGGCTCGGCGCCGAAGGAGAGCCAATCGCCGGAGGCGCGACACCACAGGATGGCTAGCCCGTCGGTAGGTCGGCAGCCCACCGGCCGCCGGGCGAAAGCAAACGGCTGCCTAAGCTTGTAGACGCTCTGACCGGTGCGTCCGCGGACGCGGGTTCGATTCCCGCCGCCTCCACTCCGCCCGGAGGCCCTGGCGCCTGCGGCGAGCCATCGCCAAGGGCTGCGAAGATTGGCCGGCGATGACCACCGATGCAGGCCGGCGCTCGCCGCGTCGAATGCTGCGAGAGGAACGATCAAGGATCCTGTCCCTGCTCTCGGAGAGAGGCGGACGCGACGTGCGGCTCTTTGGTTCCCTGGCGCGTGGTGACGACGACGCCCAGAGCGATATCGACCTCCTCATCGAGCTTCCTGGCGGCGATTCGGCGGCGGCTGAGCTTCTGACCGTGCTTGGTCTCTCGGAGGAACTCTCGGAGCTCGTAGGGGCGCGGATCGACGTCGTCACCCCTCGAACGCTCCGCGACGAGGTGCGGGACGCTGCGATTGCCGAGGCAGTCCCGCTATGAGCCGACGCGAGGCCTTGCGCCTCCGCGACATACGTGAAGCGATCGCGACGATCCGGGGTCACATTGCGGGTGGCTCGTTCGATCGAAAGACCAGTGATGCAGTCTTGTACAACCTCGTCGTCATCGGCGAGGCGGCGGCCCAGATCTCCGATGACACTAGGGGCCTTGCTCCGGAGATCCCGTGGACGAAGATCGTCGGACTCCGCAATCTGATCGCACACGAGTACTTTCGGATCGACCTCGACGTGATCCAGGCGATTGTCGAGGAACAGCTCGACCAGCTCGACCAGACGGCCGAACGCCTCGTCGACGACGACGCCTCGTCGACGTGAACCTCCGGGGTTCGATGCTCGTCGCCTTCCACTCCCTCGAGCGCGAACTCTCACCTCAGCTCGAGCGGAACTACGACGTGATCGCGCTCGTCGAGCAGCAGGGATGGGGCAGGCGGCTGAAGTTGCACTTCGCTCTCTGCGCCGACGAGGACTACCACGCCATCGTGGGCGAGCTGTTCGGCGGATTCCAGACGATCGAAATCGCTGACATGTCCTAGCCAAGCTCGCAGCGCCCTCCGGAAACGCAGTCTTCATCAACGGCATCCGGTTCCACCCACTCCGTCAGGAAGTCATGCGCCAGCTGCGCGCCGGGGCCGTGACGACTGGGGAGTTTTCCGTCCGGGGATAGGTGGCACAGACGGCTTGTCGACCAAGAAGGGGAGTCTCAATGATCGTTTCGCACGCCGACGGGCAGCCCGTCGCGCACGCTACGCACCAGCACGGCCTTCACCAACTCGCTCGCCGTATGGTCTTCGCGCTCGCCCTCCTTGCAGGAGCGCTTGCGCTCGCGGGCACGGCCGGGGCCGCCTCGCACCGCGTGGCCAAGGCCGCGCCGCCGCCCGACTTCGGGCCGAACGTCAAGATCTTCGACCCGAGCATGTCGACGAGCCAGATCAAGGCGGTCGTCGACGACGTCGCCGCGCAGCAGGTCTCGAACCAGTTCGGCACGCAGCGGTATGCGCTCCTCTTCAAGCCGGGGACCTACGGCACCCCTGGCGATCCGCTGAACTTCCAGGTCGGCTACTACACCGACGTGGCCGGGCTGGGCAGCTCGCCGGGCGACGTCACGGTGAACGGCACGATCGACGTCTACAACCAGTGCTTCTCCGACGGCTGCACCGCGCTCGTGAACTTCTGGCGCTCGGTGTCGAACCTGACGATCGACGTCGCGGGCAAGGAGAACAGCTGCCAGTTCGGCGAGTTCTGGGCGACCTCACAGGCGGCGCCGATGCGGCGCGTCCACGTGAACGGCTACGCCACGCTCATGGACTACTGCTCCCAGCCGTCCTACGCGAGCGGCGGCTTCATCGCCGACTCGGAGTTCTCCGGCAGCACCGTCGTGAACGGGTCGCAGCAGCAGTACCTCGTCCGGAACAGCGACCTCGACGGCTGGACGAACGGCGTCTGGAACCAGGTCTTCGCGGGCGTCGTCGGCGCTCCGGCACAGTCGTTCCCGAGTCCGCCGTACACGACGCTGGCCTCCAATCCCGAGTCGCGGGAGAAGCCCTTCCTCACCGTCGATGGGGACAACCACTACAGCGTTTTCGTCCCGGATGCGCAGTTCGACGGCGTCGGAACGACCTGGCAGAACGGCCCAACGCCCGGCCGGTCGATCCCCATCGAGGACTTCTTCATCGCGAAGCCTTCCGACAGCGTCCAGGCGATCGACAACGCGCTCGCGCAGGGCAAGAACCTGATCTTCACGCCGGGCGTCTACGCCGTCGACTCGACGATCAAGGTGAAGCGTCCGGACACCGTCGTCCTCGGCCTGGGCATGCCGACCCTCGACGCGCAGAACGGCGTCGTCCCGATGTCGGTCGGCGACGTGAAGGGCGTCGAGATCTCGGGCCTCATCTTCGACGCGGGCCCCGTGAGCTCGCCGGCGCTGCTCCGGGTGGGGACGCAGCACGCGCCCAACCAGCACGTCGCGCGCGCGAGCGATCCGAACGACCCGACCGCCCTGCACGACGTGTTCTTCCGCATCGGCGGGCCGCACGTCGGCAAGGCGACCGTGAGCCTGGAGGAGAACGCCGACCACGCGATCCTCGACGACATCTGGGCCTGGCGCGCCGATCACGGAAGCGGCGTCGGCTGGACGAGCAATACGGCCGATTCGGGCGTCGTGGTGAACGGCGACGACGTGATCGCTACCGGCCTCTTCGCCGAGCACTTCCAGCGCTACGACGTCATCTGGAACGGCGAGAACGGCAAGACGATCATGTTCCAGAACGAGATGCCGTACGACCCGCCGAACCAGGCGGCCTGGGAGCACGACGGCATCCTCGGCTTCGCCGCGTACAAGGTTGCCGACTCGGTGAAGACCCACGAGGCGTGGGGTCTCGGGAGCTACTGCTTCTTCAACGTCGACCCGACGATCCACGCTTCGCACGCGTTCGAGGTGCCCGTGACCGCAGGCGTGAAGATGCACGACCTGCTGTCGCTCTCGATCACCGCCCACGGCGTGATCGACCACGTCGTCAACGACACGGGCGCTCCGACCGACGCGAACACGAATCCGAGCGACGTGGTCTCGTATCCGTAACGGCCGCTAGAACGAGCCGCCGGGCACCGGCCTGGCACAGGACGACTGGACGATCATCGGCGCCGGAGCGACCTCGACGCCGCGACGACCGCGACGAGCAGGCCCACACCCACAAGGTTCGCGATTCGTCGGTGCCCGCTCCAGACGAGGCCGCTGAACACGGCGAGGCCGCCGACGAGGAGCGCGATCCAGCCCGGCGCCAGCGCCGGCCGGCGCAAGCGCGAGCCTAGCCCCAAGGAGGCGGCTGGTAGCCGCCGCCGACCGGCGCGCCGGTCGCGATGAACTCGAGCCCGTCGGCGCCGGCGATCGGAAGGCGCGTGGCATCCGGATCGACCCGGACGAAGCGACCCGGCTTGAGCTCCACCTCCTCGCCCGCGACCAGCATGCGCCCCGAGCCCCTGACGACGAAGTAGACCTCCTCCTGCCCCTCCTGCGCGTGGTCGTGCTCCCGGCCGCTCTGGTTCGGAGGGAGGACGAAGTAGTTGAACCCGAAGGCGCGGGCGCCGACGGCTCGGCGTGCCTTCCGCACCATGCCGCCCGGGCCTTCACCCTCCAGCGCGCTCACGTCGACGACGTCGTACGAGGCCATCGACGGGACTCTACTTCTCCCGCTCCGCGTCTTCGCGCCTCGCGAGCCGCTCCGCGAAGGCGCGTCGCAACGTCTCGCCCGAGACCTTGAGCTGGTAGCGCGGCCGCCGCGGCTCGAGCTTTACCACCTTCACCTGCTCGCTTCGGTCCCCGTAGGCCCGCCCGTACGCCTCGGACTCGCCGATCTCCCGGAGCCTCCGCTTGCGCCGCCGAAAGAGCCTCATCACATTCGGAAGACGCCGAACTCCGTCTCGGGAACGGGCGCGTTCGTCGCGGCCGAGAGCCCGAGCGCCAGCACCTTCCGCGTGTCGAGCGGGTCGATGATCCCGTCGTCCCAGAGCCGGGCGGTCGAGTGGTACGGGTTGCCCTCGGCCTCGTACTTCGCGCGGATCTCGTCGGGATCGGCGTCCCCGACCATCGTGAGCACCGTCGCCGCCTGCTCGCCGCCCATCACCGAGATGCGCGCGTTCGGCCACATCCAGAGTTGCCGCGGCTCGTACGCCCGGCCGCACATGGCGTAGTTGCCCGCGCCGAAGGAGCCGCCCACGACAACGGTGAACTTCGGCACCTCTGCGCACGCCACGGCCATGACGAGCTTCGCGCCGTCGCGCGCGATCCCGCCGGCCTCGTACTCCTGGCCGACCATGAACCCGGTGATGTTCTGGAGGAAGACGAGCGGCACGCGCCGCTTGCAGGCGAGCTCGATGAAGTGCGCGCCCTTCTGCGACGACTCGGCGAAGAGGACGCCGTTCGAGGCGAGGATCCCGACCTGGTAGCCCTCGATCCGCGCCCAGCCGCAGACGAGCGTCTCGCCGTAGAGCGCCTTGAACTCGTCGAAGCGGCTGCCGTCGACGATCCGGGCGATCAGCTCCCGCGGGTCGACCTGGTGGCGGAAGTCCTCCGGCACGAGCCCGTACAGCTCGGACGGGTCCTCCGCGGGCGGCTCGGCCGGGGCCACGTCCCAGTGACTGTCACTGGGCGCGGGGAGGTGCGAGACGATCTGCCGCAGGAGCGCGAGCGCGTGCTCGTCCGAGGTCGCGTAGTGGTCGGCGACCCCCGACCGGCGCGTGTGGACGTCGGCGCCGCCGAGCTCCTCGGCGCTCACCTCCTGGCCGGTCGCCGCCTTCACGAGCGGCGGCCCGCCGATGAAGATCGTCCCCGTGCCGCGGACGATGATCGTCTCGTCGCTCATCGCCGGCACGTAGGCGCCTCCGGCCGTGCAGGAGCCCATGACGGCGGCGATCTGCGGGATCCCGAGCGCCGAGAGCCGCGCCTGGTTGAAGAAGATCCGGCCGAAGTGGTCGCGATCGGGGAAGACCTCGTCCTGGAGCGGCAGGAAGGCGCCGCCGGAGTCGACGAGGTAGAGGCAGGGGAGGCGGTTCTGGCGCGCGATCTCCTGCGCGCGCAGGTGCTTCTTCACCGTGATCGGGAAGTACGTGCCGCCCTTGACCGTCGCGTCGTTCGCGACGACCACGCACTCGCGGCCCTCGACGACCCCGATCCCCGTGACGATGCCGGCCCCCGGTGCCTGTCCCTCGTACATGTCCCACGCGGCCAACGCCGAGAGCTCGAGGAAGGCGCTGTCGGGGTCGACGAGCCGGTCGATCCGCTCACGTGCCGTGAGCTTTCCGCGCGCGCGGTGCCGCTCGAGCGCCCGCGCACCGCCGCCGCGGGCGACGAGCTCCGTCCGCTCCAGCAGCTCCGCGACGAGCGCCTCCATGCGCTCGCGCCGCCGCGCGTAGTCGTCGGACGCGCGCTCGACCTGCGAGCTCAGAACGGCCATCGAAGCGGAGCCTAACGCGCAGCCGAGGGAGCGGACCCTCCCCCGGACGGGGGGCGAGGCGTGCCCCGAACGCGGGATGACGGCCCGCCGCCGCCGACACACGCTGAGTCTGGGTTTTCGATGGACCGCCGCGCCCCCACCGTCGCCGCAACGGCGCCGCCGCTCGCTACCCCCGACCCGGGGCTCGGCGAGCGCGTCCGCCGGCTTCGCAACGCCCGCGGGCTGACGCAGACCGAGCTGGCGGAGGCGCGCGTCTCGAAGGAGTACATCAGCCAGATCGAGACCGGGAAGACGCGGCCGACGTCGCAGACGCTCGAGTGGCTCGCGGATCGCCTCGGCGTCGACACGCACTACCTCGCCGACGGCGTCTCCGACCGCGACCACCGCGAGCACGAGGCGGTCGTCTCCCGGGCCGAGGACGCGGTAGGCGAGAAGCGCTACGGCGACGCGGTCGACCTGATCGGCGGCCTCTCGCGGGCGCCTGCCTCCCCGGAGCTCCACCTGCGCGCGCTCTTCGCCGAGAGCTGGGGGCGCATGTACCTCGGCGAGCTCAAGCCGGCGCTCGACCGGCTGGAGCGCGCACGCGCAGTGGCCGCGGGCGACGCGTTCGGCGACGTCCACCGCGCCGAGGTCCTCTATCGCCTCGCGTGCTGCCGGTACAAGCTGAACCACGTCGAGCAGGCGCTCAACGACTTCAGCGCCGCGCTCGAGCTCGCCGACCGGTCGGGCGAGAGCTGCGACCGGCTCCGCGCTCACATCCTCGAGTGGCGCTCGCGCTGCTACCGGCGCCATCGCGACTGGGAGGCGGCACGGGAGGACATCGACCGCGCGCTCGAGCTCGCCGAGGCGCTGAGCGACGACGAGACGATCGCGCACGTCCACTTCCAGGCCTCGCTCGTCGCCGAGCGGAACGGCAGCTGGGCGCAGGCGCGCACGTACTCGCAGCGGGCGAAGGAGCTCTACGAGGCCGTCGACGACCCCGTCAACGTCGGCCGGCTCCTGAACAACCTCGGCTGCCTGAGCTTCCTGCTCGGGCACAAGGACCAGGCCGTCGAGCAGCTCAAGGACGCCTTTCGGATCGCGCTCGAGGTGGGCGACCCGGCCGACGGCGCGCAGGCCGTCTCCTCGCTCGCCGACGTGCACCTCCGCAGCGGCGAGCTCGAGCTGGCGGAGCGCCAGGCGCGCCACGCGCTCGAGATCCTCGACGGGCGCGTCGACTACCTCTCCGAGATCGGCATGGCCACGATCGTCCTCGGTCGCGCCCTCATGGGACAGGGCCGCCTGGACGAGGCCGAGCAGGCCTTCACCGGCGCCGAGACGAGCTTCACCGAGCTTTCCTCCATCAGCCATACCGCGCTCGCGTGGACGGCGAGGGGCGACCTCGCCCTCGAGCGCGGCGACGTCCGCGGGGCCGGCGAGCTCTTCCGCCGTGCCGCCGAAGCCCTCCAGGAGAACGTCTTCTAAGGGAAGGAGGTGACGAACGTGCTGCGGAAACTGGCCCTCCTCGTCGCGGTTGCCGCGCTCGGGCTCTCGCTCGCCGGCGCTGCAGGCGCGAAGAACAACAAGCCGCCGAACGGCAACGCCTACGGTCACGGCTCGAGCTTCGCGGACGGTCGCTAGCAGCGACCGTCCACGGCCTCGCGTGAGTACGCTGGCGTCGCCGTGCCTGCGCCGTGGCTCGCCGACCTCGAGCGCACCCTTGCCGAGGGCGACGAGGACAGCCTCGCGATCGCGGTCGTCGTCCTCGCGTCGGTTGCCGGCGCGAACGTACGCCTCGACGGCGAGGAACGGGACGGCGCCGTCCGCCGCGCCCTGCTCCTCCTCGCCGCGGGCGGCGATCCGAACCGCGGCCTCGACCTCGGCGGGCGCGCCGTCCGCGCGCTCGCGACCGACCTCGGCGACCTCGATCGCCGCGAGATCCTGACCTCGGCGCTCGCCGAGCTCGCCGCCGAGGCGCAGGGACTGCCGCACGTGAGCGAGGCGCTCCGCGGCCTGCTCGACGCGCCCGAAATCGCGTGGCGCGCGTATGCCTGCTCGCTCCTTGCGGCCGAGCTCGGCACCGACAACTGAAGTATGCACCTCTCGCCTCCCAGGCGATTCCTTCGGGGCCAGGAGACGAGCCGGGCGCTCTGACCGGGCTAGGCGCTGCGGCGACGCCTAGCCCGAGGCGCCCGGCTCGCCTGCCGACTTCCCATTTCGAGCCGCTCCTAAGCGATCGACGAAGTCCCTGCCTCGCGTGGAGAAGGTAATCGTCACGCGATTGTGACAAAGCTGTCGCGAGGCAAAGACGTCCGTTGACGTTGCAAGAAACGCAAAGGCACCATCACGCTCGTGCGCGACCTCGACGTAGCGGCCGGCGAGGAGTCGATCGGCACGCGAATCCGGCGCCTCCGGCTCGACCGGGGGCTGTCGCAGCGGGAGCTGTCGGGCCCCGGCGTGTCGTACGCATACGTCTCGCGGATCGAGGCGGGACAGCGGGAGCCGTCCCTGAAGGCGCTCCGGATCCTGGCGCGGAAGCTGCGCGTGTCGCTCGAGCTGCTGGAGACCGGTGCGGCGGTCTCCGATGCTCAGGACCGCCAGCTGCGCCTGGCGGATGCGGAGCTCGAGCTGAGCCTGGGCACCGACCTCCGCGCGGCGGAGGAGAGCTTCCGCGCCCTCCTCGTCGACGCCCGCGAGAGCGGCGACACGTACGTCGAGGCGCGGGCGCGCGCCGGGCGCGGGATCGCGCTCTCGGCGCTCGGCGAGGCGCGTGGAGCGGTCGCGGAGCTCGAGCGCGCGCTTGACACCGAGGCGGCCGTGCCCGAGCTCCGCCCGGAGGCCTACCGGGCGCTCGCCTGCGCCTACCGCGAGCTCGGGATGCCGCAGCGGGCGGTCGCGCTCCTCGAGCGTTGCGTCGAGGAGCTGGGACAGCGGCCGCCGGGCGACGAGGCGAGCACCGCGCTCTACACGACGTACCTGAGCCAGGCGCTCGAGGAGCGCGGTGAGGCGGCGGGCGCGCGAATCGCGCTCCTCGAGGCGAGGGAACGGCTGGAGGCGATCGGCGACGCCCGCGCCCGCATCCGGCTCTACTGGTCGCTCGCCCGCGCGGCCGCCGAGAAGCGGCACTTCGACCGCTCGCTCGCGTACACGTGGCGTGCCGTCGCGCTCCTCGAGGCGAACGAGGACACCGTCGAGCTCGCGCGCGCTCATCTGACCTGCGCCAGGATGCTCGTCGAGGAAGGCCAGGGCGAGTCCGCCGGAACGCATCTGGAGCGGGCGGAGTGGCTGCTCCAGCTCGCCGGCGAGCCGGCCGAGCTCGGCGTCCTGCGGACGGCGCAGTCGCGCTGGGCGGCGGAGGTCGGCCGCGTCGACGAGGCGCTCGAGCGGGCGCGGGAGGCGGTCGAGATCCTGGAGGGCGACGAGGCCCAGGGCGGCGCGTGGTACGCGCTCGGCGTCGCCCACGCGCTCCGGAACGAGACGGACGAGGCCGACGCCGCCTTCCGCAGCGCGGTCGACCACCTCGCCCGGGGCGGCGACTGGCGCGAGGCCGCACGCGCCTCGAGGGAGTGGGCCCGCGCGCTCCGCACCGCCGGTCGCGAGACGGAGGCGTTCGAGGTGATGGAGCAGGCGACGCTCCTGACGGTGCGCGGCATGGGCGCCGAGGCCCGCCGGGCTCACTGATTCTCACGGCACCGCTCGCAGTACAGTCGGCGCGTGCCGATTTGTGCGAGCTGCGGCGCCGAGAACCCGGAGGGCTTCCGCTTCTGCGGCCGCTGCGGCGCGGCGCTCCTCGAGGCGGCGCCCGAGCGGCGCAAGACGGCGACGCTTCTCTTCTGCGACGTGAGCGGCTCGACCGCGCTCGGCGAGCGGCTCGAGACCGAGGCCGTCCGCGAGGTGATGCTGCGCTACTTCGACGAGATGCGCGCGGCGGTCGAGCGGCACTCCGGCGTCGTGGAGAAGTTCATCGGCGACGCCGTCATGGCCGTCTTCGGCGTGCCGGTCGCGCACGAGGACGACGCGCTCCGCGCCGTCCGCGCGGCGGTCGACATGCTCGCCCGGCTGGACGAGCTCAACGACGAGTTCGAGGGCAGGTTCGGCTCGCGGATCGGCCTGCGGATCGGGATCAACACCGGCGAGGTCGTCGCGGGCGACGTGAGCGCCGGGGAGACGTTCGTCAGCGGCGACCCCGTGAACGTCGCGGCGCGGCTCGAGCAGACCGCCGGGGTGGGGGAGGTCCTCCTCGGCGAGCTGACGTGGCGGCTGACGCGGCAGGTCGTCCGCGCGGATCCGGTCGAGCCGCTCGCGCTGAAGGGGAAGGAGAAGCCGGTCCCGGCCTACCGGCTGCTCGGGCTCGTGGACGGCGTCCCGGGCCGGGCTGCGCGCGCCGGGTCGGCGCTCGTCGGCAGGGAGGAGGAGCTGGCGACGCTCCGCCGAGAGCTCGACGTCGCCGTCGAGGAGCGAACCTGCCGCCTCGTCACCGTCCTCGGCGAGCCCGGCATGGGCAAGAGCCGGCTCGCCGCCGAGCTCCTCGGCTCCTCCGGGCACGCTGCGCGCCTGCTCGTGGGGCGGTGCCTGTCGTACGGCGAAGGGATCACCTACTGGGCACTCGGGGAGATCGTCCGCGCGGCGGCCGGGCTCGAGAAGGACGATCCGGCGGCGACGGCGCGCGCGAAGCTCGAGGCCCTCCTGGCCGGGACCGCGGACGCGGACGTCGCGACGGGCCTGCTCGTGCAGGCGATCGGCCTCGAGCGCGGCAGCGGCGCGACGGGCGAGATCGCCTGGGCGGCCCGCCGGCTGGTCGAGACGGTCGCGCGGGAGCAGCCGGTCGTCGTCGCGATCGAGGACCTGCACTGGGCCGAGCCCGCGCTCCTCGACCTGGTCGAGCAGCTGCCGGCGCTCGCCCACGGGCCGATCCTCGTGCTGTGCCTCTCCCGGCCCGAGCTCCTCGAGGCCCGGCCGGAATGGCCGGGGACGCGGCTCCGCCTCGAGCCGCTCGGCGACGCCGACGCGCTCCGCCTGATCGAGGGCGCGGGCCTCGACGCCGAGACGCAGGCACGCGTCCTCGAGGCGGCAGCCGGCGTACCGCTCTTCGTCGAGGAGCTCCTCGCCCTGCTCGTCGAAGAGGGCCTGACCCTCGCCGAGTTCACCATCCCGCCGACGATCGACGCGCTCCTCGCCGAGCGCCTCGACCGCCTCGAGTCGCGCCAGCGGACGCTGCTCGAGGACGGTGCCGTCGAGGGCCAGCTCTTCCACGTCGGCGCGCTCCTCGCGCTCGCGGCCGAGACGGCGGAGCAGGCGTCGCCGGCGCTCGAGCAGCTCGGCCGCCGCGAGCTCGTCCAGCCGGCGCCGCCCTCGTTCACGGACGAGCTCGCCTACCGGTTCCGGCACATCCTCATCCGCGACGCGGCCTACCGCGCGCTGCCGAAGAAGGCGCGCGCCGAGCTGCACGAGGTCTACGCCGGCTGGCTCGAGGGGAAAGCCGGCGGCCGGGCGACGGAGTTCGAGGAGATCCTCGGCTACCACTTCGAGCAGGCCTACCGCTACCGCGTCGAGCTCGGGCTCGCCGACGAAGGGCTGGCCGTGCGTGCCGGGCGCCTGCTGGCGTCGGCGGGACGCCGTGCGCTCGGCCGGTCGGACATGGCCGCCGCGGAGGGCCTTCTGTCGCGGGCGGCCGAGCTCCTCCCGGACGACGACCCGGAGCGGATCGAGCGCCTGCTCGGTCTCGGCGTCGCGCTTCGCGAACGGGGTGAGTTCGACCGCGCCGGCGAGATCACCGCGGAGGCGATCGAGCGCGCCGAGGCCACGGGCCTCGACGGCGTCGCCGGCCGCGGTCGGCTGAACCGCGCGTTCCTGCGGCTCTTCACCGATCCCGCCGGCACCGGCGAGCTCGTGGCGACCGCGACGGGGGCGCTGCCGGTCTTCGAGCGGCTCGCCGACGACACGGGTCTCGCCCAGGCGCTCTGGCTCATCGCGCTCTCGGACTGGAACCGCTGCCGCGTCGGCAAGGCCGAGGAGCTCCTGGATCGCGCACTCGAGCACGCGGAGCGGGCCGACGACCGGCACTGGCGCGACCAGATCGTGACGATGCGCGGCCTCTCGACCGTCTCGGGGCCGACGCCCGCGGAGGACGCGCTCCGCCGCTGCGACGAGCTGCTCGCGCACGCGCGCGGCGCGCGGGGAACGGAGGCGCTCCTCACGTCCTACTCGGCGGTCTTGGAAGCGATGCGCGGCCGCTTCGACGCGGGACGCGAGAAGGCGGCTCGCGGCTCGGCGATCCTCGAGGACCTCGGCCGGCGCGTCACCGCCGCGGGCGTCTCCTACTTCGCCGCCCGGGTCGAGCTGCTGGCCGACGAGCCCGCCCGCGCCGAGGAGATCGCCCGCTCGGCGCTCGAGATGCTCGACGCGCTGGGCGAGACGGTGAACTCCGCCGTCCTCGCGACGCTGCTCGCCGAGGCGCTCTGCCGCCAGGGGCGCTTCGAGGAGGCCATGGCCGCGACGGAGACGAGCGAGCGGACGGCCTGGCCGGACGACCTCCACGCCCAGGTGGGGTGGCGCGCGGCCCGGGCGCAGGCCTATGCGGGTCGCGGTGAGCCGGAGCCGGGGGAGGAGCTGGCGCGGACGGCGATCACGCTCCTCGAGGACGCAGACGACCTCGACCTGCGAGGCGACGCGTTCGTCGCGCTCGGCACGACCCTGTCCGGAGCGGATCGGCGCGCCGCCTACGACGAGGCCGTCGCGCTCTACGAGGCGAAGGGGAACCTCGCGTCGGCGGCGCGGGCGCGACGGCTCAGCTGAGCCCGAGCCGGGCCGCCAGCTCCGGGTCGCGGCGTGGGGCGCGCGCCGGCGGCACGACGAGCGTCGCGAGCAGGGGCACACGAGCCTCGGGGAGGTCCTCGAGCGGCAGCCGCAGGACGACCGGGTCGGCGACGAGCGGATACGGCGAGGCCTCGTACACGATCGCCTCGTGGTCGCGCGGGTACGTCTCGACGAGGCACTCGACGAGGAGCGCGAGGTTCTCGCGGCGCGGCTCGGTCGCGTATCCGAGCTCGCCGACGACGCCGATCTGCCACAGGACGAGCGTCGCTGCGGGGTCCGGCGGGCGGCGATGGACGACGAAGTCAGTGGCCTCGTAGCTCTGGAGCCCCGTCACCGCGGGGTCGATCCCGAGGTCGGCGACGAGGCAGTCGAGCGCCGAGACGGCGGGGAGCATGCGGGCGCGGTGACCCTCCGCTCGCGCGCGGCGGACGGCTTCGTGCCCGGGGTGGACGAAGACGCCCGGGTGCCCGTAGAAGGCAGCGCAGACCTCCCGGCCGGCCCGCACCGGCGCAAGCAGCTCGTCCACCATCTCGGCGTACGTCTCGTGCCGCGGCTTCCCCGGTGCGTAGAGGCCGTCGAGCGAGCGGCTGCGCGGGTTCGTCCGCTCGATCCAGTGCGCCGTCAGCGGCTGCGTGACGAGGTAGAGGACGTCGTCCGCCCGCTCGATCGCCGCCGCCGCCTCGGGCGTCACCTGCTCCCGCAGCGCGATCCCGGTGCCGACGACGGTGAGCGAGCCGAGCGCCGCAGTCAGGTCTTCGGCTTGAAGATGACCATGAACATCATGTAGACGAGCCCCGGGAGCTCCTTCTCGAGCACGCCCTTGATCCGCTCGAGGTCGCGGCTGAGGACGATCTGGATCGTCTCGTCCGGCAGGCCCGCCTGCCGCAGCGTCCCCTCCGGGTCGCTCGTGTACGCCTGCTGGAGCTCCGTGTCCTCGCTCAGCTTCTGGAGGAAGCTCGCGAGCTCACCGCCGTTCCCGTTCATGCCTACCTCCCGGTCGCTGGACCGCCCGGCGGCGACGCTAACACGGCGAGGGCGGCGAGTGCGGCATCGCGCAGCTCGGGCCGGCAGACGAGGATGTCGGGCGTCCAGGGATCTGCGCAGTCGAAGCGAACCGGCGAGCCGTCGAGCAGCGCGACGTGCGCGCCCGCCGCGAGAGCGACCGCGGCCGGCGCGGCCGTGTCCCAGGCGTACTGGCCTCCAGCGTGGACGAACAGGTCGGCCTCGCCGGTGACGACGGCCGCTGTCTTCGCGCCGGCGGAGCCGAGCGGGACGAGCTCGCCGCCGATCGCCTCGGCGAAGGCCTCCGCGAATAGCGGCGGCCGGGTGCGGCTGACGACGATGCGCGGTCGTCGGCTCTCCGGCGGTGGGAGCGTCGGCGGCGTGCCGGTCGAGAGGACGACGCCGCGCGCAGGGAGGGCAACGGCGCCGGCGGCGGCCCGTTGGTCGACGACGAGCGCGACGTGAACGGCCCAGTCCTCGCGCCCCGGCTCGCCGAACTCCCGCGTGCCGTCGAGGGGATCGACGACCCAGGTGCGGCCGCCGCCTTCCGCCGAGCGCGCTCCTTCCTCGGAGAGCACCGCCTCACCGGGGCGCTCGTCGGCAAGCCGGCGTGTGATCAGCTCGTGCGAGAGGCGGTCGCCGGTCGCGCGGAGCGAGTCGGGATCCGCGGCGTCTCGTCGGATCGAGAGCAGGAGGTCCGCAGCCTCGGCCGACACTCTCGCGGCGAGGGCGTGGTCGTCCGGTTTCGGAGACCTTGCCACGTTCGCATCATGCCGCTTGCGACTATCCGTACCGTTCCACGCGGGTGACGCGATCGAGGCTAGGGTCGACCCAGGCACGATCGTGACCGGGGCCGCCGTCGACGCGGTCGCGCGTTCCGTCCCAGGCGCGAAGGAGGTCGTTTCCCGTGCCACCCAACAAAGTGTCGCTTCCCGCGCCGCCTTCGAGGCTGTCGTTCCCGGGGCCGCCGACGAGGACGTCGTTCCCGAGCCCGCCGTCGAGCAGGTCGTTCCCTCCGAGGCCGCAGAGCACGTCGCGCCCGGCCGTGCCGACGAGGACGTCTCGGCCCGCGGTGCCCGTGACGGTGCAGCGCGGCGCGCTCGGAGCGGGAGCCGCGGACGCGACGAGAGAGGCGAGCGCGAACAGAGCTGTGGCCGCGACCAGGCGACGCATGCTCCTTCATCGACCGCCTGCCTCCGGTTCGGCAGCCCCCGATGGCAGGATCCGTGGTGATGGAGACCGGAACCGTCGAGCGGCCCGATGGCCGAGTCGTGTCCTTCGCGTCCTGGGGCGACCCGGCGGGGCGGCCGCTCTTGCTGCTGCACGGAACCCCGGGATCGCGGCTCAGCCGCAGCTCTGACCGTAACCTCTACGGGAGGCTGCGTGCCCACGTGGTGAGCTTCGACCGCCCCGGCTACGGCGGCTCGAGCGCCCAGCGCGACCGTACGATCCTCTCCGTCGCCGACGACGCAGTCGCGGTCGCCGACGCGGTTGGTTGGGCTCGGTTCAGCGTCCTCGGCGTGAGCGGGGGCGGCCCGCACGCGCTGGCCCTCGGCGCGCGGGCTCCCGAGCGTGTGCGCGCGCTCGGGCTCGCGGTCGGAGCGGCGCCCGCCGACTTCGTGGACCCCGACGACCTGATCGCGATCAACCGCGAAGGTCTTCGCCGCGCCCGCGAGGAGGGCCGCGAGAGCCTCGAGGCCTTTCTCGCCGAGCCGGCTGCCCAGGCGGCTTCGGATCCAGGCGCGATGCTGGACGCAGCGATGGCCGACGCACCGCCCGTCGACCGCGAGATGCTCTCGCGCCCCGACGTCCGCGAGGTGCTCGTGGAGTCGCTGCGAGAGGCGTTCGTCAACGGTCCCGTCGGCTGGTTCGACGACTCCTACGCGCTGAGCATGCCCTGGGGCTTCGACCTCGGCGAGGTCACCGTTCCGGTGCACATGTGGTACGGAGAAGCCGACCGCAACGTCCCGATCAAGGCCGTGGAGCGGATGGCGTCGCAGCTGCGGGTCGATTCGTTCGAGATCATCCCCGGCGCGGGTCACCTCGGATGGCTGATGCAGGAGGAGCACGTCCTGCGAACGCTGCTCGCGGCGGGCTAGTGCGACGATTGGGGCGAAAGCCTCTGGCCTCGTTGGCCCACTTCGTCTTCTCCGACTCCACTCTCTGGGCGATGCGGTCCGATCTCCACAGACTGCGGACGCGCCTGAAGACGCGCAAAGACCGGGACGTCGTTCCACGCCGTCCGAGGGTTCACCTCGGTGCCGGCTCACGGAGAGTGGCCGGTTGGTTGAACGTCGACGTGAGCGGTAGCGATTACGACGTCGACCTCGCATCCGGCAGGCTCCCGTGGCGGACGAACAGCGTCGCTTGTGTCGTGAGCCAGCACGTGATCGAACACCTCGAGCTGCGCACGGAGCTTCTACCACTCCTCTCGGAGCTCGGACGGGTCATTCGGCCAGGAGGAGAAATCTGGCTCAGCTGCCCCGACATCGAGAAGGTCTGCAGGTCGTACCTCGATCATCGAATGGTGGATCTGCTGGAGGATCGGCAGACGCGCTTCCCCGGATATTCCCTCGGGGAGGTGCCGACCTCACACATGATCAACGACCTGTTCCATCAATTCGGGCAGCACGAGAATCTGTTCGATTTCGAGCTCCTCGAGTGGGCGCTCACCTCGAGCGGCTTCGACGACGTCCGCCGGATCTCGGAAGCGGACCTGCTCGCCCGATTCCCCGAGTTTCCGGAGCGGGGCGACGATCTCCAGTCCCTCTACGTGCGTGCTTCCCTGCGCTCGTAGCACCAGATCCTGATCGTCGAGCTCGCTCGAGATGGCGGTACAGGGGCGGCAGGACTCGAACCTGCAACCCCCGGTTTTGGAGACC
>Ga0209577_10002881_pt1 | contig 16292 bp, 15 predicted proteins | sample GraSoiAngelo_109_FD_185874 | JGI IMG/M metagenome (GOLD analysis project Ga0209577, IMG submission 185874) | Grasslands soil microbial communities from the Angelo Coastal Reserve, California, USA - 14_0903_12_20cm (SPAdes) (version 2) | ecosystem: Environmental > Terrestrial > Soil > Grasslands...
CCGCCACCCAGACAAATGCCGAGGAGCCGTGCCCGGGCGCCTCGATCAGCGCGTACGTGGTCCCGGCCAGACCGAGCGCCGCCAGCATCGCCCCGCGGATGTCGAGATGACGACTGGCCGTCGGGTCGCGGCTCTCCGGGACGCGGCGCGCTGAGAGCACCACGAAGATGCCAAGCGGGAGGTTGATCAGGAACACCGCGCGCCACGAGACGGCGTCGACCAGGTAGCCCCCGAGCAGCGGGCCGATCGCGGTGGAGACCCCGGTCAGCCCCGACCAGGCGCCGATCGCCCGCGGGCGGTCGCGCTGGCGGAAGCTGGCCTCGATCATCGCCAGGCTGCCCGGCGTGAGCAGCGCCCCAGCCACCCCCTGGAAAAGCCGGGCCACGATCAGCGTCTCGACGGTCGGGGCGACCGCGCAGAGCAGCGAGGCCGCTGTGAACAGGACCGCCCCGAGCGTGAACACCCGGCGGCGCCCGTAGCGATCTCCCAGCGAGCCTCCCAGCAGGATCAGCGACGCCAGCGTCAGCAGGTAGCCGTTGAGAATCCACTGCAGGGAGCTTGCCGACGCGTGCAGGTCGCGCCCGATGACGGGCAGCGCGACGTTGACCACGGTGCTGTCGAGGAAGGCCATCCCCGACCCCAGGACCGCGACGGCCAGCACCCAACGACCACGCGCGCTTCCGAAGGAGAGGCTGGCTGGCTGGTCGATCAACTGACTCTACGCCACGCGGGCCGGCGGCCCGCAGCGCACGTGGCCCCTCAACCGTCGAACGGCTACGCCGCTCCCCCCATGGGCGCCGGGGTCCCCGGCGTGTGCAGCAGGCTCTCGACCGCGCGGACGCCCGGCACCTGGCGGGCGTCGGAGATCAGGCGCTCGATCTCGGCCGCGCTCTCGATCTCCCCGCGCAGGTAGACCATCCCGTCGACCGCGGAGACGTTGACGCTTCCCTTGGGGGCGTCAGGGCGCCGGAAGATCTCCGTGCGCACGCGGTCGGCGAGCGCCTGGTCGTCGGCCGGGGCGTCGGGCGAGGACGTCGCCTCGTGGAGCGCGCCCTCGGCGTGGTCCGCGGCGTAGCGGGCTTGTGCGGCGCCGCGACGGCCCAGGCGTGTGACCGCGGCAACGCCGCGGTCGCGTAGGACGTGCCGCCGGCGCTTCCCGTCCGCCGGGTCGAGCAGGTACTGGGCGCCGGCCCCGGCGAGCACGGCGGCCGCGATCTCCGGTGCGCGCGCGGACATCACGCGGACGCGCGGGCGGCGGAAGCGCTGGGAGCGCGCCGCTCCGCGGAGCCATCCGATGCGGAGCGCGACCTTCATCGACTTCAGCCAGGCCGACAGGACCGTTTTGACCGGACCGGCCGTGACCCGGGCCGGCGTGCGAATCATGTCTGGCATGGCTTCCTCCTTGCTTCGCTTGGCCTCACACGGTCGAATACCCCGGCCGCCGTGGGCAAAACGGCCTCGGGACGATTGGCCGCCCGCGTGGCGGGTAGGCGGGAGCCATGGTCGTCCCACAGCCGAGCGATCCGGTGACTCCGGCGGTGCCGGAGGCTCCTGTTTCTCCCGCGGTCCCCGATCCCGGAACCCCCGCCGATCCGGAGGAGCCAGCCACGGTCCCAGCCCCCGAGGAGCCCGCGACTCCGGCCGTCCCCGAGCCGGGGCCGGGCGAGGATCCACAGCCGAGCCCGGACCCCGAGCCGGTAGCCCCTTCAGGACGTCCGGTACCGCTCCTCGATGATCTCGGCGAGCCGCTCGGCCCGCTGCTGAGGCAGCAGGTGGTTGGCCCGCTCGAGCTCCACCAGCCGCGCTCCGGGAATCTGCTCGGCGAGCCTGCGGGCCGACGCGGGCGGCACGATCCTGTCCGCGGTGCCGATCACCACAGTGGTGGGCGCGGAGATCGTGTGTAGCCGCGCCTCGAGGCCGGGCAGGTGGCGGACAAGCAGCCGCTGCTCGAGGAAGAAGGCCCGCCACGCCCGCGGGGCCACCAGGGTCCGGCCGGCGGATCGCAGGTAACCCTCCTCCAGCCCGAGGTCCCGCGCCACCCGGGCCCGCAGCGGCCTCGCCGCGAGCGCCACTCCGGATCCCGCCAGCGCGGCCGCGCCGGCCACGAACCCCAGCCCCGGGGTCGCGAGGATCCGGTCGAGCCACTGAAGCGAGGCGGCGTTCGCTGAGGGCGCCGCCAGCACCAGCGCGCGCACCCGCTGCTCGTGTGTGGCCGCCAGCCACGCCGCCACCGCGCCGCCGAAGCTGTGCCCGACGACGACCGCCCGCTCGGCGCCGGCGGCGTCGAGGGCGTCGAGAGCCGCCCGGGCATTTCCCTCGAGGTCGGACGGCGCGCTGCCCCCGTCCCATCCCGGCCGGTCGATCGCGATCGTCTCCGGCGGGGAACCGATCGCCGCCCTGACCCGGTCCCAGTCTCGCGCCGCACCGGGCTGGCCGTGAAGCAGCAGGACGGGGTCAGGTCTCGGCATCGCGCTGTCGGCGCCTGGCCTGCCAGTAGCGCCTGAGGAACTGTGCCGCCACGACCGCCAGCAGCACCGCGAAGCCGATCCTCAGCGCCCGCTGCGTGAGCTCGTTGGCCAGCGCGACGCCTGCGAGCACCCCGAGCGCGGACAGCGCCCCGAGCACCGCGCCGTCGCGCACGCGGACGTTTCCGTAGCCGTGCTGGCGCACCGCGCCGACCAGCGCGACCGGGATGATGGCCAGCAGCGAGGTCGCTTCCGCCTTGACCTGAGACAGCGACAGCACCAGCGTCAGCGCCGGCACGAACATGATCCCGCCGCCAACTCCGAGCAGGCCGCTGATGACGCCCCCGGCGGCCCCCATCACGATCGCCAGGATCACGCGACCAGGTCCACCGCGACGGCGATCAGCAGCAGCGCGAACAGCAGCCCGATCGTCTCGGTGGGCACGCGTTGCTGTAGCCAGGTGCCGAATATCACGCCGCCGACGGCGGGGACGCCGACGAGCACTCCCTTGAGCACATCGACGTTCCCGTAGGCGCCCTGGGCGAGCGTCGCGAACGTGGCGATCACCACGATCGCGGCCAGCGAGGTGCCAGTCGCGGCGCGCTCGTCATAGCCCAGCCAGAGGATCAGCAGTGGCACCATCACGGTCCCTCCACCCACTCCGAACAACCCGCTGAACAGCCCCGCCAGGGTGCCGGTCACAGCCAGCTTGAGCATGCGCGGCTGGACCATGAGGGGGCATACTAGATGGGTGACCTCAGCGCTCCGGTCCGAGGCGCTCGCGGCGCTCCGCGAGGACCGCGCCCATGCCGCCATCCTGTTCGACCTGGACGGGACGCTGGCCCCGATCGCGGCGCAGCCCTCCGACGCCCGGGTCCCTGAGCCGACCCGCCACCTGCTGATCGCCGTCGCCAGGCGCTATCCCGTGGTGGCGTGCGTAACCGGCCGTCGCGCCTCCGAGGCCCGGGCGATGGTCTCGATCGGCACGATCACGTATCTCGGCTCGCATGGGGCGGAGCTCCTGCGCGCCGGCTGGACCGAGGCGGTCCTCGACCCCACGCTCGCCGAGTGGGCGCGACGGATCCACGAGTTCGGCTACGAGCACGACACCCAAGAGGTCCATCGCCGCCGCGTTAGGCTCGAGGACAAGGGCGCGATCGTGGCCTTCCACTGGCGCGGTGCTCCGGACGAGACCGCGGCCCGCGAGGCGGTGGACGCGATCGCCGCCGACGCGGAGGAGGCCGGGCTGCGCACCCACTGGGGCCGGAAGGTGCTCGAGGTCAGGCCTCCGGTCCGGTTCGACAAGGGCGCGGCGATCGCCTCGTTCCTGCGCGACACCGACGTCCAGGTGGCGCTGTACGTCGGAGACGACGTCACCGACCTGGACGCGTTCCGCTCGCTGTGCGACCTGGTCGAGGAGGGGCGGCTGAGCCGCGCCGTCCGCGTGGGCGTCAGCTCGGACGAGGGACCCGAGGAGATCACCGCCGAGGCCGATGTCGTCGTCGAGGGGACCTCGGGAGTGCGCGAGTTGCTCGAGCTGCTGGTCGCGGGCTGAGGTGCGGTTCTCCGACTTCCTGAAGACCACGGTGCTGATCAGCGCGGCGGCGGCCACCGCGCTGGCGGCGGTGACGCTGGCGGGCGCGATCGGGACGGACGATGAACTGGTGGTCCCCGTGGCCGCGGCGTGGTGGTTGATCGCGGGTCTGGTCGGGATCTGGCTGGGCCGGCGCGCGGAGACATCGCCCCCGATCGCGAACCTGCTCGCGAGCGCGCGCATGCAGGCCTCGCTCCCGGAGGTGACCCCCGGCCGCACCGTGCTGAACCGGCTCTGGCCGCTGCTGCTGTCCACGATCGGAGCCGGAGCGCTCGCGTTCGAGCTCCCCCAGGTCCCCGCGGTGGCCACGGGTTTTGCGGTGATCTGGGCGCTGGCCTGGCGGCGCCAGGCGTCCGCGGTGACCGCGATCGAAGAGCGTGACGGTGCCCGGTTCTACGTCCTCCGGACCTCTCCGTTGAAGCCGATACAGCTCGTGCGCACCCCCGGGTTCCGCTCCAACCTGCTCGAGCTGAACGGAGCCTCGGGTACGGGGCGGCGTGCCCGCCCGCGGGCCTGAGGAGCGTGCCGGGCACGGACGTCCTGGTGGTCTCTGCCGGCAACACAGCCGGCTGGAGGGCGGCCGCCACCGAGCTCACCGAGGCGATCGCGCGCGCCGGCGCTGCCGTCGAGATGGTCAGCGCGGACCCCTCGCCGCCGGTCCGAACGTTCGCGCTGACCGACTTCGTGCAGGCCCGCGCGGCGCGCCGGGCGGCGCAACAGGGGATCGACGTTCACGATCCGCGCGCGATCGTCTACTGCTCGATCACGGCCGCGCTTCTGTGGCCGGCGCCGGGCGCGATCTTCCTCGATTCGATCGCGGCCGAGAACCGTCCCGGCCGTCACGGCCTCTGGCAGCGGCGCGTCGAGCGCCAGCGGCTCCGCCAGGCGCCGCTGGTGCTCGCCTGGAGCAGGCACGGCCTGGACGCGCTCAAGGGGCCACGGCCCGAGACGCTCGTGGTGCCGGTCCCGGTCGAGCGGTGCAACTCCACGGACGCGCCCCGTGACCTCGCCGCGGTGACCTACGCCGGCGACCCGGTCAAGCGACGCCTCGTGGAGGTGCTCGAAGCCTGGGGCGTCGCCAGGCGCGAGGACGAGCGACTGGTGGTTGCGGGGCTGAGCAGTGAAGCTCGCAGACGGGTTGCCGGGCTCGAGACGCCGCTGGCTGCCCCCGGCGTAGAGGTGGCGGGACCGCTGACCCCGGCCGGCTTCCGGGAGCTGCTGGCTCGCGCGCAGGCGTTCCTCGCCGCGCCGCGCTTCGAGGACTACGGGATCGCGGCGCTCGAGGCGCTCGCCTGCGGGTGTCTGCTGGTCACGACGCCGTCTCGCGGCCCGTACCCCGCGCGCGAGCTCGCCCGCGAGCTCGACGCTCGACTCGTCGGCGACGACCTGGCGAGCGCGATCCGCATCGCGCTCGACGATCCGCCGCCCGACTATGGGCGGCGGGCGGCCGAGCTGCTCGAGCCGTTCAGCCGAACAGCCCTGGATCGGACCGTCGCCGAGGCGGTTTTGCCACGATTGTTGTCCCGTTGATGTCTCCCGCGTTCATTCCGAGCCCGTCCGAGAACGGCTTTCACCTGGGGCCGCTGTTCGTCCACGCATACGGGCTTGCGTACGTGTTCGCGGTCGCCGCGGCGATCCTCGTCACGAGCGCGCTGTGGAGGCGGGAGGGCGGCGACCCGAAGCTCCCGGGCGAGATCGCGATCTGGGCGTTCCCGGCCGGGCTGATCGGCGGCCGGATCTATTTCCTGATCACCACCCCCAGCCAGATCCCGCCCCACTGGTGGGGCCCGTTCGCGATCTGGAAGGGCGGCCTCGGCATCTGGGGAGGGATCGCGGGCGGCGTGCTGGTGGGGGTATGGATCATCCGCCGGCGCCTCGAGAAGGCGGACGTCCCGCGGTTCATGGATTGCGCGGCGCCGGGACTCCTGTGCGCGCAGGCCATCGGGAGGATCGGGAACTACTTCAACCAGGAGCTGTTCGGCAAGCCGAGCACGCTGCCGTGGGCGCTCAAGATCGACCCGGCGCACCGCCCGCCGCACTACGCGCAGTACGCGACCTACCAGCCCACGTTCCTGTACGAGATCATTTGGAACCTGGGGCTGGCGGCGGTGCTGATCTGGCTCGTCCGCCGCCACCGCTTCCGGGCGCCCAGCGTGTTCGCGCTGTACGTCGCCGGCTACTCGGGCTTCCGGATCTTCGTGGAGACGCAGCGGATCGACTTCTCCAACCACATCCTCGGGATGCGTCTCAACTTCTGGATCGCGCTGCTGTTGTTCGTGGCGGGCCTGCTGTGGTTCGTGGCGATCCAGCGGGGATGGAAGCTGCGGACCCCCGGCGCGCGGCGCCGGGCCGCCCGCTCAGCCGCGGGCGTAGGTGCCGGTCAGCGTCCCTGAGCCGGTGGTGCGCCCGTCGGCGAGCGCGGTGACGGTGATCACGTAGTGGTGGGGCTTCTCACCCCGCGGCGGGCACGGTCCTCGATAGCCGGTCGTGCCGAAGCTGTTGGTGCCCGCGTTGCCCACCGCCGGCTGCCCGCCGGCGGCCAGTCCGCTCGACCGCGGACTGAGCTCCGACATCTGCCAGTGGATGAAGTTGCCGCCCGGGGCGTCCGGGTCATTCATCGTGAGCGTCAGCTGGGTGGCGTCGCTCGGGATCCCCGACCACTCGAGCGGCGGGGAGATGTCGCGGCCGTCGCAGGTGTACAGGCGCGGGATCGGGCCACCGGGAGCGAAGGCGGTGCTGCGCACCGTGAGCGTCTTCGGGGCCTCCGCCTGGTTCGAGCCGCACGCGGCCAGCGCGACCGCTCCGAGGAAGGCGAGGGCGGCGCCCCTCATCGGTTGCGGGGCCGCATGGCCTCTACGTCGGCCCACGGCTTGGTGTTGGCGACGTCGCGGGCGCGCAGCCACGCCCTCCGGGCCGTCGCGATCCCGTAGCGCGCCACCTCGAACCCCCGCATGCGATGGGCGTCGCAGTTGATGACGATCGGAACGCCCGCGGCGGCCGCCGCCCGGGCATTCACGTCGTTGAGGTCCCGCCGGTCGGGGCTCGAGTTGATCTCGAGCATCGTGCCCGTCCGCGCGGCAGCCTCGACGATCCGCTCGAGGTCGAAGTGGTACGGGGCGCGCCGCTCGATCTTCCTTCCCGAGAGGTGCCCGATCGCGTCCACGAGCGGATGCTCGATCGCGCGCACGATCCGCTCGGTCATCTGCTCGGCCGGGATACGGAACGACGAGTGGACGCTCGCGATCACCCAGTCGAGGGCGGCCAGCAGCTCGTCGTCGTAGTCGAGCGAGCCGTCGGGCAGGATGTTCACCTCGGAGCCCGTTAGCAGCTCGATCCCGTCCACGCGGGTCGCGCGGATCCGATCGATCTGCTCCCGGAGCCGCTCGGGCGAGACGTCATTGCCGAAGCCCATCGTCGCCGAGTGGTCGGTGATCGCCAGGTACTCGTAGCCGCCCTCGCGCGCGGCTAGCGCCATCTGCTCGATCGACGCCGTCCCGTCGGACGTGGTGGTGTGGCAGTGGAGGTCCCCGCGCAGGTCGCTCGGCTCGATCAGCTCGGGCAGCGTCCCAGCCGCGGCGGCCTCGAGCTCGCCCCGGTTCTCGCGGAGCTCCGGCTCGATGTAGGCGAGTCCGAGCAGCGCGTAGACGTCGCGCTCGCTCGCGCAGCGGTGCGTCTCGCCGGTCGCATCGTCGAGCACGCCGTACTCGGAGACGTGTAGCCCCTTGCGTACCGCCATGTCGCGCAGCGCCATGTTGTGCTCCTTGGAGCCCGTCAGGTGCTGGAGCAGGTTGCCGAACTGGTCCGGCGCCACGATCCGCAGGTCGACCGGTATCCCCGTGTGGGTGCGAAGCCGCACGCCCGAGTCGGTGACGGTGCCCGCCGCCTCGACCAGCTCGAGCCCGGCCGCCGCGTCCGCGAGCGCTCGGGGGTCGGTGGCGGTCGCGATCACGTCGAGATCCTTGACGCTGTCGACCCACCGCCGGGCCGAGCCGGCCAGCTCGACCCGCTCGGCGGCTGGATGCTCGCGCAGCGCCGCGACCAGCGCGTCGGCGACCGCGAGCGCACTGTCGAGCACCACACGGTGGATCCGCTGGCCCGCGCCGGCCGCGGCCGCCGCGGCGAGGATCGACTCCTCGGCCTTCGGCCCGAACCCCTTCAGCGAGCGGATCCGCTGTTCCTCGGCCGCCGTCCGGAGCGCCTCCAGCGAGTCGATGCCGAGCTCGTCGAACAGCCTGCGGGCGCGCTTCGGGCCGAGGCCCGGCAGCCGCGTGATCTCTAGCAGCTCCGGGGGGAACTTCGCCCTGAGCTTGAGCGCCGCCGGGATCGCACCCTCGGTGGAGAGCGCGATCACCTTCTCCTGGATCGTCGCCCCGATTCCGGCCAGCTCGGTGGCGCGCCCCTGCCGCGCGAGTGCGGCCACCGACACCGGGGCCTCCCGGACCGCCTTGGCTGCGTTCCGGTAGGCGACGATCCGGTGGATGATCGCCCCGTCCAGCTCGTACAGGTCGCCCAGTTCGTCGAGCGCCGCGGCGATCTCGGCGTTGGTAGGGTCGCGGGCCGTGGTCGCCATCTCCATCGAAGGCTATTCTGCCTGCCGGGACCGACTGCTATACTTTCTGAAGTAACTCGACAAGGAGCATCAATGGCAGGGACCATCGCCGAAGTCACCGACACCAACTTCCAGGCCGAGGTAATCGAGTCCGACGTTCCGGTGCTCGTGGACTTCTGGGCTCCGTGGTGCGGGCCGTGCCGGATGGTCGCGCCGGTGGTCGAGGAGATCGCCAGCGAGCGCGGCGATCAGCTGAAGGTCGTGAAGATGAACATCGACGAGAACCAGAACACCGCGGTTCAGTTCAACGTGATGTCGATCCCGACGCTGATGCTGTTCCGCCATGGCGAGGTCGCCAAGACGGTGATCGGCGCCTATCCGAAGCGCAAGCTCGAGGCGGAGCTCGAGCCGGCGCTCGCGTAGGGCACGCGCGGGGCGGAGCTCATAGCGGGCGCCCGCCTGGCTTAAGCCACCGCCACCCCGATCCGCAGCTCGCGCCCATCGATCTCGATCGGAGCCGCCCCGTCGAGCGACTCGTAGGACACGGTCGTCGCCAGCGTCTCGCCGGCGATGTACTCCTGGTGTGCCTGGGCCGCGTCGATCAGCGCCTCGTCGCCGTCCAGCGTGAGCGCGATCCGGTCGGTGACGTCGAGGCCGGCCTGCTGCCGTGCGAGCTGCACGGCGCGGACGATGTCGCGCGCGAGCCCCTCGCGCCGCAGGTCGTCGTCCAGCTCGAGCTCGACCGCGACGGCGTGCGAGCCCTCGCGCTCGACCTGGTAGCCCTCGAGCGGCCTCATCGAGACGAGTAGATCGTCGGCTCCGACCTCGTGGTCGTTGCCGCCAACGGAGATTCCGATCGTCCGGCCGTCGCGGATCGCCGCGGAGACGTGCGCCGGGTCGAGGCCGGACACGGCCGCCGCCACCAGCGGCATCTCCTTGCCGAATCGCGGGCCGAGCGCCCGGTAGTTGGGCTTGACCTCGAGCTCGCCGAGCTCGTCGGCCTGGGAGACGAAGCGCAGCTCGCGCACGTTGAGCTCCTCGCGGACAAGCTCCGCGAACCGCTCGATCGCCTCGCGCTCGTCGCCGGTGGCGACCACCACCGCGGCTCGCAGCGGCTGGCGGAGCTTGAAGCGGGCCTGGGCCCGAGCGGCGAGCCCCAGCGCGACGGTCTCGCGGACGACGGTCATGGCACGCTCGAGCTCCTCGTCGCGACCCGCGGGCTCGGGGAAGTCGCACAGGTGCACGCTGGGCTCCGCGCCGTCGAGGTTGTCGTAGATCTCGTCGGCGAGGAATGGGCAGAACGGCGCCAGCAGCCCCGCCACGGTCGTCAGGACCGTGTGCAGCGTCGCGAACGCGGGCCGGTCGCCGTCCCAGAAGCGCCGCCTGGATCGCCGCACGTACCAGTTGGAGAGCTCCTCGACGAAGTCCTGGATCGCGCGGCCCGCAGTCGTCACGTCGAAATCGTCGAGCCGCTCGCGCACGACCTCCGTGGTCGCGCTCAGCCTGGACAGGATCCAGCGGTCGAGATCGTCCTCGAGCCCGTAGCGGGCCCCGCGGTCGTAGGGAAGCTCGTTTGCATTGGCGTACAGGACGTAGAAGCCGTACGTGTTCCACAGCTGGAGCAGGAACTGCCTGACCGCCTCCCCGATCGTCTCCAGCGAGAACCGGTATCCGTCCCACGGCTGCTTGGAGGTGAAGAAGTACCACCGCAACGCGTCCGCGCCATAGCGGTCGATCACGTCCCAGGGCTCCACCGTGTTGCCGAGCGACTTGGACATCTTGCGCCCCTGCTCGTCGAGGATCAGCCCGAGGCAGACCACGTTTCGGTACGAGGAGCGGTCGAACAGCAGCGTCGAGACCGCCAGCAGTGAGTAGAACCAGCCGCGGGTCTGGTCGAGCGCCTCGCAGATGAAGTCGGCCGGGAACCGCTGCTCGAAGTGCTCGAGGTTCTCCCGCGGTGCGTGGAACTGAGCGAACGGCATCGAGCCGGAGTCGAACCACACGTCGATGACCTCCGGAACGCGCGACATCGCCTCACCGCACTCGGCGCAGTCGAACCGCACCTCGTCGACGAACGGCCGGTGGGGATCGGCCAGCTCGACCCCGCTCAGCTCGCGGAGCTCCGATAGCGAGCCGACCGTGCGGACGTGCTCGTTCCCGCACCGCCACACGGGCAGCGGCGTCCCCCAGTAGCGCTCGCGCGAGAGCGCCCAGTCGACGTTTCCCTCGAGCCACTTGCCGAAGCGGCCGTGCTTGACGTGGTCCGGGTACCAGTTCACCGTCTCGTTCGCGGCCAGTAGCCGGTCCTTGATCTGGCTGGTCGCGATGTACCACGACGGCTTGGCGTAGTACAGGAGCGGCGTGCCGCAGCGCCAGCAGTGGGGATAGGAGTGCTCGTAGGTCTCGGCCCGCATCAGCCGCCCGCGGGCACGGAGATCCTCGATCAGGTCTGGGTCGGCGTCCTTGACCCAGCGCCCGGCGAATCGCCCGATCCGCTCGTCGTAGGTGCCGTCGAGCCGCACGGGGTTGATCACATTCAGCCCGTACTGCTCTCCGAGGCGGAAGTCGTCCTCGCCGAACGCGATCGCGGTGTGGACCAGCCCCGTGCCGTCCTCAGCGGTCACGAAGTCGGCGGGCAGCACGGTGTGGCCGCGCTCTCCGTACGCGCTGGCGGCAATGAACGGGAACGGTGGCTCGTATCCCGTTCCCTCGAGCTCGGCGCCGGGGAACGCGTCCGCAATCTCGGCGCCGTCGCCGAGGACCCTGGCGACGAGCTCCTTGGCCAGCACGAACACCGTCTCCTCATTCCGGCTGCGTGCCCGGACATATGTCAGCCCCGGGTTGACCGCCACCGCGGCATTCGACACAAGCGTCCAGGGCGTCGTCGTCCACACGAGCAGCTGGTCGCCTTCGCGCAGCGGGCCGCGCGCCGCGCGGACGGGAAGGCGCACGTATACCGAGGGGTCGACGACGTCCCGGTAGACCCCCGGCTGTCCCAGCTCGTGGCTCGAGAGCGTGGTCTGGTCGCGAGGGCAGTACGGGACGACGTTGAGCTTCTCGTACAGGAGCCCCTTCTCGTGAATCGTCTTCAGCGCCCACCACACGGACTCGACGTAGGAGGGGTCCATCGTCCGGTACGCGTCGTCGAGGTCGATCCAGAACGCGATCCGCTCGGTCAGCCGGTTCCAATCCTCGACATACCGCAGGACGCTCTCGCGGCAGCGGGCGTTGAACTCGGCGATGCCGTAGCGCTCGATGTCCTCCTTGCGGGTGAAGCCGAGCTCGGCCTCTACCGCGAGCTCGACCGGCAGCCCGTGGCAGTCCCACCCTCCCTTGCGCTCGACGTAGTAGCCGCGCATCGTCTTGTATCGGGGGAAGATGTCCTTGAACACCCGGCTGAGGACATGGTGGGAGCCGGGCGGGCCGTTCGCCGTCGGCGGCCCCTCGTAGAACCCCCACTGCTGCGCCCCGTGGCGCCGGCGGACCGATTCCGCGAACACGTCCCGCTCGCGCCAGCGCTCGAGTACGCGCTCTTCCACCTCGACGAACGAGGCGTGCGGATCGACGGGCCGGTGCGGAGGCTTCGGCATGGGCCGACGATTCTAGGAGCGGCGCGTCGCCGCGCTCGACGCGACCCGGACCCGCTTGTGGCGGCCGAAACGCTCCGAGTCTCAGGCCGAGGTGCGGACGAACCCGCCGCGCCCGGTCGCAGCCGAGCGCCGCGCGGTCTCGAGCTCGGCGAGCAGCCGGTCGCGGGCGGCGGCGGGGCCGTCGCCGAGCCTCGCGACCGTGCTCGCGCCCGTGTCGGGCACTGCGCCCCGGAAGTCGAACACCTTCACCCCGGTGGCGATGCTCCGCACCGCATAGATCAGTCGCGCGAGCGCGTCGAGGGGCGCGCGGCCGCAGAGGACCACCGCGCTCGGCTCGAGCGCCCGGATCGCGCGTCCCAGACGGCCGCGATCGGTCGCCGGCGTCAGCGCCAGGGTCCGCAGCCCGGCGCGGCGGAGCACCAGCTCGAGCGCCTGCGCGTGGAGCGTCTCGATGTCCCAGGCGGCCCAGGGGTCGAGGATCAGCACGCCCTCGGGGCGGGTGGCCGCAGCGGCGAGCCGCTTCTGGGCCGACAGCCACCCGGTGGCGTGCCGCCAGCCGAACTCGAACGCCGGCGTGGACCCGTCGTCGGGCGACTGCTCGGCCACGGCAGGGAGCAGGACCTCCTCGATCGTGCGCTCCATCGAGCGCAGCGCGAGGCTCTCTTCGAGCTGCCGGTCCGCCAGCTGCTCGTCGAAGGCGGCGAACGCGTCGGACAGCCGGGCGCAGGAGGGCGGCCCGGTCCCGCGCTGAGTCGCCAGCGAGATCGCCGAGGAGATGTTGCTGGTCTCCTCCAGCGCCTGGCGCAGCGCCTCGATCTGCTCCAGCTCGTACTGACGGTGCCCGCCCGCCGTGCGCTCCGGCAGCGGGAACGAGTAGCGACGCTCCCAGCTGCGCAGCGTGCTGGCGCTGACGCCGAGCATCTTCGCGGCTGCATTCGTGCGGATCATCGATCGATTTATCGAGGCCGCCGCGCGCGCGCGCAAGTGACGCAACGAGCCGTGCAGCGACGGCCGCCGCCCGCGTCGACGGGCTGCCAGGATTTCCTTCCGATGACGACGTTCATGCGCCTGCGGCTGTATCACCACCACGACGGGGCCCGCGTCGCCTACCGCGAGATGGGCACGGGCCCGGCGCTCGTGCTGTTGCACTCGCTCGGGCTCTCGCACCGGGAATGGGAGCCGGTCACCGGTCGCCTGGCGCAGCGCTTCAGGGTGGTGGTGCCCGACCTGCCGCTGCACGGGGACTCCGAGGACCGGCCGCGGCACCCCTACACGCTCGACTGGCTCACCGCCGTGATCGCGGGCTTCTGCGTCGAGGTGGGGGGCACCCGCGCGCTGGTCGCCGGCCACGATCTCGGAGCGGAGCTCGCGCTCCGGGCGTTCGTCACCGGCAGGCTCGCGCCCTCGAAGCTCGTCCTGCTGCCCAACCGGCTTCACCGGCGCGACGAGTTCACCGGCCGGCGGATGGCGTGGCGGATCGCGGCGCAGACGGCGACGGTGCCCGGCCTGGACCAGGTCATCTCCCACGCCACGCGCTTCGTGTTCAGGCCGAAGCTCGGCGAGCGCCTCTCGGCGCAGCACAACCCGGCCGCCCGCGACCTAGTCCGGCACGCGTTCGCCGACGTCGGCGGGAACGCGAACCGCGCGCGCTCGTGGGCGAAGTTCGCGCGCCGGTGGCCGAGCGGAGCACAGCACGACCTGCTCGACGCCTACCCCCGGATCCGGATCCCGCTCCTGCTCCTGTGGGCCGACCAGGATCCGGCGCACCCGCTCCAGGGCGCCCAGGAGGCCTACGACCTGATCCCCCAGGCCCAGCTGCGGACGCTGGCGGGGACCGGTTTCCTGATGGCCTACGACGACCCGGTCTCGGTCGCCCGCGAGCTGATCTCGTTCTGCGGGTGAGGGGGCCAGGGGCCGCCCCACGTCCCTTGGGGTAGCTTTCAACGCAGACTCGAAACAGCGAAAGGACAGCAATGGGCGTTCAGGAGAAGGAGCACCTCTGGGGCGGCGAGACAGCCAAGGCGCTCGAGAATTTCCCGATCTCCGGTGAGCGCGTACCGATCTCGGTGATCCACTGGCTGGGACGGATCAAGGGTGCCGCGGCCCACGTGAACAAGGAGCTGGGTCTGCTCGACGCGGACCTGGCCGACCGCATCGGTGCGGCCGCCGACCGGGTGGCCGAGGGCGACTACGACGATCAGTTCCCCCTCGACGTGTTCCAGACCGGCTCCGGGACGTCCACGAACATGAACGCCAACGAGGTGATCGCGAACCTCGCCGGCGAGGGCGTCCACCCCAACGACCACGTGAACATGGGTCAATCCTCGAACGACGTGTTTCCGACCGCCGTGCACCTCGCGGCGCTCGACACCGCGACCCACGACCTGTTGCCCGCCCTCAGCGAGCTCGAGTCGGCGCTCGAGGCCAAGGCCGAGCAGTTCAAGGACGTCGTCAAGGCCGGTCGCACGCACCTGATGGACGCGGTGCCGGTAACGCTCGGGCAGGAGTTCTCGGGCTACGCGGCCCAGATCCGCCTCGCCCAGCGGAGGATCTCAGGCGCGCTCCCGCAGGTTGCCCAGATCCCGCTCGGCGGGACCGCCACCGGAACGGGGCTGAACACGCACCCCGAGTTCGCAGCGCGGGTCCGCGCCCGGCTGACCGAGAGCACCGGGCTGGCCATGAGTCCGCCAGAGGACCCGTTCGAGGCCCAGGGCAACCGCGACGCGCTGGTCGAGCTGTCCGGGACCCTGAAGGTCCTGGCCGTCTCGCTCACCAAGATCGCCAACGACCTCGCGCTGATGGGGTCGGGTCCTCGGGCCGGGATCGGCGAACTGTTCCTGCCCGAGCTCCAGAAGGGCTCCTCGATCATGCCCGGGAAGGTCAACCCGGTGATCCCCGAGGTCGTGATGCAGGTCTCAGCCCACGTGATCGGCAATGACGCGGCGGTCACGATCGCGGGTCTCCAGGGCCAGTTCGAGCTCAACGTGCGCGTGCCGCTGATCTCGGCCAACCTGCTCGAGTCGATCAAGCTGCTGGCGTCCACGGCCCGAGTGTTCAGGGAGAAGTGCGTCGAAGGGATCCGGGTCAACGAGGAGGGCACGCGGCATTCGGCCGAGATGACGCTGGCGGCGGCCACCGCGCTCAACCCCTACATCGGGTACGACAAGGGAGCGGAGATCGTCAAGGAGGCGGCCGAGTCCGGGCGGCCTCTCCGGGAGGTCGCGCTCGAGATGGGCGTAGACGAGGAGACCTACGACAAGGCGATGGACCTCCGCAAGATGGCGCAGGGCAATCTCTAGTCCCCGGCCGGCTGTAGGCTCCACGCCCCATGAGCTCTGGGGCGCCGGTGGAGTCGGGGGATCGCCTCTCACGGGGGACGATCATGGCCCTGGTGGCGATGGGCCTCGCGGTGTTCGTCGTCGCCAACGACTTCACCGCCCTGTCGGTGGCGCTTCCGACGATCGAGCGCCAGTTCAACGCCGACGTCGCCTCGGTGCAGTGGGTGATCAACGCCTATGCGCTGGTGTTCGGCGTGCTGATCGTGACCGGCGGCCGGCTGGCGGACATGTTCGGGCGCAAGCGGATGTTCTTCGTCGGCTCGGCGATCTTCGCGCTGTTCTCGCTGCTGGGCGGGGTCGCCCAGGACGCGGGCTGGCTGATCGGCGCCCGCGCGCTGATGGGAATCGGCGGGGCGATGATGTGGCCCGCCACGCTCGGCATGACCTACGCGATCCTGCCCGAGAGCAAGGCCGGGCTCGCGGGCGGCCTGATCATCGGCGTGGCCGGAATCGGCAACGCCGTCGGGCCGCTGATCGGGGGAGTGCTGACCGATCTCGCGAGCTGGCGATGGGTGCTGCTGCTGAACCTCCCTGTCGCCGCGGTCGCCTGCTTCGTCACCTGGAGGGAGGTCAGGCAGCCGGTGGGGCTGGCGGCCCGCCAGCGGATCGACTACTGGGGCATCGCGACCCTGTCGCTGGGGCTTACGGCGCTGCTGGTGGCGCTCGACCAGGTGACCGACTGGGGCTTCGGCGACGCCCGGGTGATCGGGATGCTGGCCGTTTTCGTCGTCCTGATCTCGGCGTTCCCGTTCGTCG
>Ga0209577_10002882_pt1 | contig 16291 bp, 19 predicted proteins | sample GraSoiAngelo_109_FD_185874 | JGI IMG/M metagenome (GOLD analysis project Ga0209577, IMG submission 185874) | Grasslands soil microbial communities from the Angelo Coastal Reserve, California, USA - 14_0903_12_20cm (SPAdes) (version 2) | ecosystem: Environmental > Terrestrial > Soil > Grasslands...
CACCGGGTTGGGAGCCGTGAGATTGACCGGGCCGCGCAGGGACTCCGCGCCGATGCACCGCAGCAGCCCGCCGACAACATCGTCGACATGAATCCAGGACACGTACTGCTCGCCACCGGCGACCGGGCCGCCCAGGCCGAGCCGAAACGGGCCGACCATCCGGGCGAGCGCGCCCGAGCGGGGCGACAGCACGACCCCCGTGCGCGGCGTCACGACGCGCACGAGCTCCTCGGCGGCGGTCGCCTCGCGCTCCCAGTCGATCACGACCCCCGCGAGGAAATCTGTGCCCGGTTCCGCACGCTCGTCGAGAGGCTCCGCACCTCGCGCGCCGTAGAACCCCGTGGCGGATTGCGAGACGAGCACCTTCGGCCGCGCCTGAGTGGGCTGCGCTCGGATCCCCTCGACGAGCGATCGAGTGCCCATGACCCGAGAGTCGCGGATCTCACGCTTGGCCGACTCGCTCCAGCGCTGGGCGACCGGCTCGCCAATCAGGTTGACCACGGCGTCGGAGCCGGACAGCGCCTCGGCCGGCGGCGTGTCCCGCTTGGGATCCGGCCACGCGAACCAGCTCACGTCGCCAAGCTCCGGCGCCCGTGACGGATCCCGAGAGAGCGCCACGATCTCGTCCCCGCGACGCGTGAGCGCGCCGGCCAGCGCACGACCGATCGCCCCGGTGGCGCCGGCGATCACGACGCGAGCCATCGTCCCCCTCTAGCAGCAGGCGAGGCCGCCGCCCGCGCCCTTCACTGATTCCACTTGTCCGCCGTCTTCTTCTTGTGGCCCGAGCTCTTCGCGCGCACGTCGCTCTCGTCCTGCGGGCGGTCGCGCCCCGCGAGTGAGTCCTCCTCCGCCTTGGCCCGGGCCTCTTCAGCCTTGCGGTCCACGGACTCGCGCATCCGCTCGAGGTTCCCGCTCCGCAGCTGGTCGTCGTCGGCCATACCGGGAAGGTACCCGTCCCGGCCCCTGGCGCAACGGGAGCCCAGGCCCTTCGCCTTCAGTAGACTGCCGTCGCTTTTTGTCCGCGGCGCGTGCCCGCACGCGCAGTTGGGTAGGAGATTCGGCAGTTTGGTGTTTTGCTCACAGCCAGCCAAGCCGTTCCCAACTGCTGCAAACCTGACGGTGTGATCAGCGCTGGCCGGAGACTGGGCGGTGTCCGTGCAAGACGAAGCCCCGACGGTCTATCTGCAGCTGGAATCAAGCCCTGAGACGCTGACCCTCGTCCGGGGCGCGCTCGGCGGAATGGCCGAGCTGCTGGCCCTCGACGTGGAGCTGCTCGACGATCTCAAGACCGCGGTCAGCGAGGCGTGCAACAACGTGGTGATGCACGCGTACGGGGGAGAGAGCGGGCCGCTGTCGGTATGCCTGTTCGTGGGCGAGGAGGAGATCGAGGTCTCCGTACGTGACCAGGGCCAGGGCATTCCGGTGGAGGCGCCCGCCGACGATCGCCTCCAGGGTGTGGGCATACCGATCATGCGCGCACTCGCGCAGCAGACCGCTTTCCGGCGGCCCGAGGAGGGAGGCACCGAGGTCTGGCTCCAGTTCTCGGGGCGCCGCGACGGCAAGCTTCTCTACGTCCCCCCGAGCTCTCCCTCGCCTGAGGACGGATGGGCCGACCAGCTATCCGGAGACGCGGTTGTCTCGCTGTCTCCGCTTATGTTCGTCGGCGGGGTCCTGGGCAGGCTCGCTCGCACACTCGCCGCCCGGGCGCGGTTCTCGCTGGACCGGTTCTCCGACGTGTATCTGGTAACCGACGCGCTGGCGGCTCACGCGATGCAGGCGGCGCGCTCTCCCCGGATCGGCTTCGGGATATCTACCGACACGCGCCGGCTCGAGCTCACGATCGGACCGTTCCGGCGAGGAGCCAGCACACAGCTGGCCGGGGCCGACCAGAGCGAGGTCGGCTCGGCGTTGAGGCGGCTGAGCGACGAGCTGCAGGTGCACCCAGAGAACGGGGGCGAGTCCCTGCGAGTAGTGATGCTCGACTCCCGCGGCGCGGAGTCAGCTCCCGGCGAGTAGCTCCTCGGGGGCGTCGACGACGGTGAGGCGCTCGGCGACTCCGGTCAGGCTGAGCAGCCGCTGTACCTGCTGAGGCCCCCTCACGACGGCGAAGCGCTTTCCGTCCCGAGTCGCCGCCTGATGCGCCCGGACGAGCACGCTGAGCCCGGTCGAGTCCATGAACTCGAGCTTGCGGAGATCGATGATCAGCAGCTCGACATCGGACGAGGTGCCCCGCTCCAGCTCGCGCTCCAGCTCCGGGCTGGAAGCGAGGTCCAACTCGCCGCTTACACCGATCACGAGTGCCCGGTCGCCGTCCTGGATCTGCACGCTGAAGTTGCTCTGCACGGAGCCGCGAGCCTACTAGGCTCGGCTGGCAGATGTGTTGCTCGGGCGGGCCTGTGCGGCTGCCGCTTGTCCCTCCATCGAGCCGGTCGTTTCGATCCCTAGCCGACCGGTAAGCCCTCGGCCAGTAGGGCTGGAACATGGGCACAAGAGGAGGCCCGGGAACAACGATGTGCACCTCATACGGGGAGAGTCAGGGCGAGGCGTTTCGGCACGAGGCGCAACTGTTTGGAAAGCGGGGAGAGCTGGAGCGCGGGCTCTTCCGCTACGTCGAGGAGGGACTGGACGCCGGCGAGGCCGTGCTGGTGATGGCTCCGCCCGAGCGGCTCGAAGCCGTCCGGTCCCTGGCGGAATCGAACCGGATCACGCTCATGGACATGGCCGTGCACGGGGCCAACCCGGCGCGCATCATTCCCCTTCTCCTCGAGTGGCTCGAGCGGAGCACGGCACCGATGCGGGTGCTCGCCGAGCCGCTGTGGGCTGGCCGTAGCCAGGCCGAGAGCGTCGAGGTGTTGAGGCACGAGGCGCTGATCGAAGCCGCGCTCGGCGCGACGCGGGCAAAGCTCGTCTGCGTATACGAAGAAGGCGTCCTGTCGGAGTGCCACCGCAGGAGCCTCGAGCGAAGCCACCACGCGATCATCGACGCCGACGGGTCACTGCGCGAACGGGCCGTGGAGCCCCATTCCGTCCCCGAGTTGCTCGGGTCCGGTCCCCCGCTCGAGTCCCCGTGCGAGCCCGTCGAACGGCTTGCGGTCACGAGCGATCTCCGGCGGATGCGCCGGCAGGTGAAGGCGAGCAGCGTGGTCTCCGCGCTCTCGCCGGCGCAGCGCAACGACTTCGTGCTCGCGCTCAGTGAGGTGGCTACGAACGCACTGCAGTACGGCCAGCCGCCCCAGTCCCTGCGCCTGTGGCGCCGGGGCGAGGCTGTGGTGGGCGAGGTGGTCGGACGCGGGTGGATCCAAGATCCGCTGGCCGGCCGCCGCCGCCCGCCTCCGACCGCGATCCGCGGGCGCGGACTCTGGATCGTCAATCAGCTCTGTGACCTGGTGGAGCTTCGGAGCCATCCTTCCCGCACGATCTTGCGCATGCACAAGCGCTGCGACCCGCCACGGACATACCCGACCGGCGTAACCGAGGATGGGCCGCCCACGGAGTGGGCGTTTGCGGAGGGCTCGGGCGGGTAGCGGTGCGTCGATGCCCGGACCCGATCCAGACCGGCCGGATGAGGCGACGCGGCCGTTGGCCGAAGCCGGCCAAGGCGAGGCCGAGGGCTTCGAGCAGGCCGAGCAGGAGCTGATCGAGCACGCCAGCCACGGCGATCAGCGCGCCGCGCGCCGGGCGATCCAGGATGCTCCGGCGGAGACGGATGACGCCCGCGTCGCCGAGGCGGGCGAGGCTGACGAGGAGCGCTCGAGCGAGAGCGAGGAGGAGCGGCCCTGACCGGTTGGCCGTACGGGCTGCCGGGTATCAAGTGGAGGCGGCGGGCTCGGTGGTCCGCCTCTAGGGAAGGAGATCGGAATGGTTGCCTTGCTCGTACTGCTCTTGATCCTCGCCGTATTCGGCGGACTCGGATTCGCCGCCCACGTCCTGTGGTTCGTGCTGATTGCCGCCCTCGTGCTGTGGGTGATCGGTTTCTTCATCGGCGGCGCCGAGGCCGGATTCGGCCGCAGGCGGTGGTACGGACGCTGGTAGCGACCGACTACGCCGTCTGATCGGTCATGTCGCGCAGCCTGCTCAGCGACCTGCGGAGCAGCCGCGAGACCTGCATCTGAGAGACCCCGACCCGATCGGCGATCTCGGATTGGGTCAGGTCCTCGCTGAAGCGCAGGAACAGGATCTCGCGCTCCCGGGTTGGGAGGTGACGGGCCGCCGCGAAGATCGTCGCATGGTCGTCGACGAGCTCGAGGCGTACGTCCTCCTGGCCGATCGCGTCTAGGCGGGTGGCGTCCTCGTCATCCTCGCCCGCCACCGGGGCATCGAGTGACATCGCTCCGTACGCTTCGGCGGTCTGAAGCCCGTCCAGCACCTCTTCCTGACTGATCTCGAGGTACTGGGCGATCTCGTCGATCGTAGGCATCCGGCCCGTACGCGAGCCAAGCTTGTGCTGTGCATCGGTGATCTTGCGGGCTCGCTCCTGCGCGCCGCGGTCGACGTGGAGGGCCCACGCCGTGTCGCGGAAGTAGCGCTTCAACTCGCCGACGATGGTGGGCACTGCGAACGAGCTGAACGCGAATCCGCGCTCGGGATCGAAGCGCTCGACGGCCTTTACCAACCCGAGGCTTGCAACCTGGACGAGGTCCTCGTAGGGCTCGCTTGACTGCACGTAGCGGCGCGCGAGCTTGCGGGCCAGCGGAAGGAACCGCGCGATCAGCTCATCCCGCGCCTGACGGTCGCGATGGCGTCGCCAGCGCAGGAATAACTCATCGGATTCTGCGGTGCTTGTCGGTACGACTGAGCCCGGAGGGACGGGCATCAAACGCCTCCACGGTTCGCCGACAGCGCCCGTTTCTATCACAAGACCTCTGTACGAGGAAATCCCCATGTTCCTTACCCACACCGAGGCGCCCGAAGTGTCCGCTATCACCGCTGTTCCGCGCGGCTCTGCAGATCTCGCGCGTCAGGTGCGCTCGAGCGCGGGCGAGGAGCTCCTGTCGGCGAGGAGGTCGAGCACCGCGCGCTCTATCCGGGCCCGGATTCGGTCATCGGAAGGATCGAGGCTGGGCAGACGTTCGAGCGCGGGGGCGATCGTCCAACCGGAGAGGTAGCGGTCGAACACGCGCGGGTCGATGTACGAGCGACGGGCCACTGCCGGCGTGTTCCCAAGGAGCTCGGCGACTGCGCGCACCGCACTGTCGGTTGCCCGCTTGCGGCTCGTCTTCGACCTGGAGTCGCGGCCGTCGGTCGCGAGCGATACCGCCGCCAGCACCGTGGCGTTCCACGTCCGGAAGTCCTTGGCCGAGAACTCCGGTCCGAGTCGCTCCTTGAGGTACTCGTTGATCTCATCCGAGCGAAGCCCGTGCCACCGGCGGCCGTTGCGGTATGCCAGCAGCTCGGGGCAGCTGTTGCGGCTTCGCTTGAGAGCGGCGACCACGGCGACGCACGGGGGATCGTGGATGACCTGCGCGCGCCGTTGGCCGCCCTTCGCGGGATAGTCGAAGATCGCCTCGCCGTTGCGGAGGGACACGTGCTCCTTCCGGATCGTTGCGAGACCGATACCACCGTCGTCCTCCGCGTACTGCTCGCTGCCGACGCGGAACATCCCGACGTCGAGCAGGCGCACCGCACAGGCCAGCACGCGGGGATGGCTGAGCTCCTCGCCCCGAAGGTCGGACGCAGTGTCCCGCCTCAGCTTGGGGAGGCGCTTCCCGAACCGAGCCATCCGCGCGAACTTCAACCGGTCGCGATGCTCGCGCCAGAGTGGGTGATAGAGGTACTGCTTTCGTCCCGCCGCGTCGATCCCCGTCGCCTGCAGATGGCCCTGTGGATCCGGGCAGATCCAGACGTCCTGCCAAGCCGGAGGGACCGCCAACTCTCGGAGGCGCCCGAGCACCTCACGGTCGGTGACCGGCCGCCCGTCCTCGCGGGTGTAGGTGAACCCCCGTCCCCGCCGGCGCCGGTGAAGCCCCGGCTCGGAGCAGTCCGAGCGCCTAAGCCGGCGCCTGCGCTGGGGGCTTGCCATCCGTGGTGAGCGAGACGCCCGGCGATGGGACAGACGCAGCGGCGCGGTCGATGCGACCGCGCCACCCGCGCCGCCTTCTCCCCTGCCTCAGATCAGGCTCCTGACCTGGTCGGCCGCATCCTTGGCGTCCGAGCGCACGCCGTCCGCGCGACTCTCGAATGTGCGGCGAGTGCTCCGCACCTCGCGCTCGAGCTCGCGACGGCGACGAGTGAGATCGCGCTGCCGCCGGTCCAGGGTTCTCCGTCCCCGGCGCTCGAACTTGTCCAGCTCCCGCGTGACGCGGCTGAGCTTGGTGTAGGTGCGAGCCGTCTCGCGAACCTTGTCCGACGCGATCGCGGCGGCGCCGACCGGGATCAGCAGGGCGCGCTGCGCCTGCCGACCGACGGCGCCGAGACGCGTTGTCGCCTCGTCCGCGCGACGCGTAGCGGTCCGCGCAGCCTGCTGCGAGGTCCGGCGCGCATCACGCGAAGTCCGCGAGGCCGACGACCGCGTGCGCCTCGCTGACGCCTTGGTCGTCGCAGCGCTGCGGTTCGCAGCGTTTCGTTTTCTTGTGGCGGCGGCACGCTTGGCGGCAGCCTGACGCCGCGATGGGCTCTGTGTCGCCATCGAATCAGTCCTCCTCGGTGTCGTTCTCTTTTTGGGGCTACCCGGCGGGGCCCCGGGCAAACGAGCGCCCGCGGCATACTGAGGTGGCGTGAGCGCCCCCTTCACTACCTCGCTGGCAGCGGCCCTTGCTCCCGGGCTGCTCGACCGGTTCACGCGGTACGTGCGCATCGGCACACAGTCCTCGCGGGACCGTACGAGGAGTCCCAGCACGCCAGGTCAGCTCGAGCTGGGACGGATGCTGACCGAGGAGCTGCGCGAGGCCGGGCTGGAGGCCGAGCTCGACGGCAACGGATACGTCACGGGGACGCTTCCAGGCTCCCGGGACGAGGCGCCGGACGCGCCGGCGATCGGACTGATCGCCCATATGGACACCAGTCCAGAGGCGCCCGGCGACGGGGTGGAGCCCATCGTCCATCGCGCCTACGACGGCGGGGTGATCGAGCTGCCGCGCGCCGCCACGATCCTCGACCCGGCGCGCATGCCCGAGCTCGAGGAGGCGGTCGGCCACGACCTCGTGACCGGAAGCGGCGACACGCTGCTGGGTGCCGACGACAAGGCCGGCGTGGCCATCATCATGAGCGCCGTCGCCCACCTCGCCGCGTATCGCGATCTCCCCCGGCCGCCGATCCGGGTCGCGTTCACGCCCGACGAGGAGATCGGCGAGGGGGCGTCCTTGTTCGACATCGAGCGGTTCGGAGCCCGCTGCGCGTACACGGTCGACGGCTCCGGTCTCGGCGAGCTTCAGGACGAGAGCTTCAGCGCGATCGAGGCGATCGTCACCGTCCGAGGCGTGGACGTGCACCCGGGACAGGCGACCGGCAAGATGGTGAATGCGCTCAGGGTGCTCTCCCGGATCGTGGCCGGGCTCCCCCAGGAACTGTCCCCCGAGCGCACCTCCGGGCGCGAGGGGTTCATCCACCCCTACGAGCTGAGTGGCACCGCGGGCGGGGCGGAGCTCAGGGCGATCCTGCGCGACTTCGACGATCGCGAGCTCGACAGTCACGTCGCGCTGCTGCGCCGCGTGGCCGACGAGGCCCTCGCGGCCGCGCCCGGCGCCCAGCTCACGGTCGACTTCCGCCGCCAGTACCGGAACATGCGCCGCTACCTGGAGGGGACCCCGGAGGTCGTCGCGGCCGCCGAGACCGCGATGCGCGAGGAGGGCATCGAGCCGGTGCGGATCCCGATTCGCGGGGGGACGGACGGATCCCTGCTGAGCGAGAAGGGTCTACCGACGCCGAACATCTTCACGGGCGGACACGAGTACCACTCGGTGCGCGAGTGGGCGTCGCTCCAGGAGATGGCCGCCTCGGCCGCCACAGTGGTCCGCCTGGCGGAGGTCTGGACGCGGACCGAGTACGTGGACGGTGCGAGCGCCGCCCGCGCCGCCGGTTAGGCTCCACCGGCCATGACGCCTCCGTTCAGCGGCTCGCTGGCATCTGTCGACGGCCTGATCACACTTGCCTCCGAGGCGACGATTCCCGCCACCGACGAGGGCCTGCTGCGAGGCGACGGGGCGTTCGAGGTGATCCGCGTGTACGACGGCCGGCCATTCGCGCTGGAGGAGCATCTGCGCAGGCTCGAGCGCTCCGCCTCGAACCTGCGGCTGCCGCTTGACCTCGAGGCGGTGCGGGCGGATGCTCATCGGCTGCTGGCACACGCGGGTGGCGGGCCCGACCACGAGGCGCTGCGGATCGTGATCACCCGTGGCGGGCGCCGGCTGCTTCTGACCGAACCGGTAGCGCCGGCTGTCGAGGCGGCGCGGCTGGCGACGATCACGTTCTCGCCGACGCGGGTGCTCGACGGCGTCAAGTCGCTGTCATATGCCGCCAACATGCTGGCGTCGCGGCTTGCCCGCGAGCGCGGGTTCGACGAGGCGCTGCTGGTGACGCCCCATGGCCGCGTGCTCGAGGCTCCCACCAGCTCGATCTTCTGGGTCGAGGACGGAATGGTCCTGACACCGCCGCTCGACGAGCACATCCTCGCCTCGATCACCCGCCGGATCGTGGTCGAGCGGGCCGGCGCCGAGGAGCGCTCGTGCACGCTCGAGCAGCTCCTCGGCGCGGACGAGGCGTTCCTGACATCGACGACGCGGGAGGTGCAGGCGGTCGCCGCGGTCGACGAGAGCACGTTCGAGGCCCCGGGACCAGTGACGAGCCGGATCGCCGCCGAGGTGGACGAGGCGATCCGCTCGGAGCTCGATCGCGAGCGATGAACGTCCTCACGGTCGTCGGGAACCGCCCTCAGTTCATCAAGGCGGCAGCAGTGTCGGGGCCCCTGCGCCGGTCGCACCACGAGCTGCTGATCCACACCGGCCAGCACTACGACGAGGAGCTCTCCGATGTGTTCTTCGACGAGCTTGGGCTGCCGTCTCCGGATCGCGAGCTCGGGATCTCGAGGGGCTCGAACTCGTCGCAGACCTCGCGGATGCTGGGCGCGCTCGAGTCGGTCGTCGCCGACGCCGTCCCCGAGGTCGTACTGGTGTACGGAGACACCAACTCGACGCTCGCCGGTGCGCTGGCCGGCGCGCAGGCCGGGGTTCCGGTGGCACACGTGGAGGCAGGGATGCGCTCCTTCGACCGGACGATGCCCGAGGAGCTGAACCGCGTGCTCGCGGATCACGCGAGCTCCTTGCTCCTCTGCTCGTCGGAGGTGGCCGTGGGAAACCTGCATCGCGAGCAGGTTGCGGGCGCGGTTGAGCTGGTCGGCGACGTGATGGTCGATGTCGCGCTGGCGGTGCAGCCACGCGCTCGCAAGCGGCTGGACCTGGTGCGCGCGCGGGGGCTGGAGCCGGAGGGATACGTGCTGGCGACCGCGCACCGCGCCGGGAACGTCGACGATCCCCAGCGGCTGGAGCAGCTCGTCGCGCTGCTGCTGTCGGTGCCCTGTCATGTCGTCCTGCCGCTTCATCCGCGCACACACGGCCGCCTGCGAGCGTCCGGACTGCTCGAGCGCCTGCAGCGGAGCGATCGGCTTAGGATCACGCCGCCGCTCTCGTACGTGGAGGTGGCGGCGCTGCTGTGCAATGCGCGGGCCGTGCTCACCGACTCCGGCGGGTTGCAGAAGGAGGCCTATCTCGCGGGGGTGAGGTGCATCACGCTTCGCCCGAGCACCGAGTGGGTGGAGACCATCGAGACCGGTTGGAACACGCTGGTCGATCTCGACGCCGGCGCCGCGCTCGCGGCGCTCGAGCGCGAGCCGCCGGCAGAGCGTCCGGCGCTGTACGGGGATGGTCACGCGGCCGACCGCGTCGTGGCCGCGCTTACACTGCACCTCGCATGAATGGCCAAGTTCGGATCGGCGTGGTCGGGCTTGGCTATTGGGGCCCGAACATTGCCCGAAATCTCGCCGCGATCCCGGCTTGCGAGCTCGCGTGGTGCTGCGATGCCTCGCCCGAGGCCCGCGCCCGCGCGGGCACGATGTTCCCGGATGTACGCCTGTCCGCGGACGTTGAGGAACTGCTCGCCGACCCGGCGCTCGACGCGATCGCGGTCTCGACGCCGGTCCCGAACCACGGCGAGTTGGCCGTCCGCGTGCTCGAGGCAGGCAAGCACTGCTTCGTCGAGAAGCCGCTGGCGCAGTCCGTGGCCGACGCCGAGCGGGCCGTCGCGGCGGCGGAGGAAGCGGGACGCGTGCTGATGGTGGGCCACCTGCTCGAGTACCACCCGGGCGTGCGGGAGCTCAAGCACCTCGCGGATACCGGCGAGCTCGGCGATCGCATCTACTACATCTACGGCAATCGGCTCAATCTGGGCAAGCTCCGGGCCGACGAGAACGCCCTCTGGAGCCTCGGCGCCCACGACGTGTCGGTGGTCCTGTACCTGGCCGGCGAGGAGCCCACGGAGGCCGCGGCACACGGCGAGTCCTATGTCCGGGACGGCGTCGAGGACGTTGTGTTCTGTTTCCTTCGTTTCCCGTCGGGCCTGTCCGCCCACCTGCATCTGTCCTGGCTCGATCCGCACAAGGAGCGGCGCTTCACGGTCGTCGGATCGCGCCGTATGGCGACGTTCGACGACATGGCGCTCGAGGGGAAGGTCACGATCTACGACAAGGGTTTCGACGAGGACGCGCTCGGCTACGGGGAGTACATAACCCGTAGCGGTGGGATCGTCTCGCCGGCGATCCCCAACGTCGAGCCGTTGCGCGTCGAGTGCGAGCACTTCGTGGAGTGCATCGTCGAGGGTCGCCGGCCGAGATCCGACGGCGAAAGCGGGCTGCGCGTCGTGCGGGTGCTCGAACGCCTGCAGGAGTCGCTCGACTCCTCCACGGAGCGAGGCCGGGTCCGTGCCTCCTGAGATCTCCGCGGGGGCGTTCGTGGCCGGTCCGGCCAGGCTTGCCGACGACGTGGACGTGGCTCCGGGCGCCGTGATCCACGAGGCTGTCGAGCTGGCCGCGGGGTGCGTCGTCGAGCCGGGCGCCGTGCTCGGCAAGCGCCCGCGGCTACGGGCCGGCTCGAGCGCCGCCGGTGCCGAGCTTGGCCCGCTGGTGCTCGAGGAGGGCGTGACCGTATGCTGCGGCGCCATCGTCTACGCCGGATCGCGGATCGGCGCGGGCGCGATCGTCGGAGATCAGGCGCAGGTCCGGGAGCGATCGACGATCGGCACCCGGAGCGTCGTCGGGCGCGGCTCCGCGATCGAGTTCGACGTCACCATCGGTGACCGTGTCCTGATCCAGAGCGGGGTGTACGTCACCGCTGGATCGGTTCTCGAGGATGACGTGTTTCTCGGCCCGGGCGTGTTCACGACCAACGACGACACGATGGGCCGGCATCCGCCCGGCGCGCCGCTTCGAGGCCCGGTGTTCAGGCGCGCGTGCCGCGTGGGGGGCGCCGCCGTGCTCGTGCCCGGGGTGGAGATCGGCGAGGAGGCATTCGTCGCGGCCGGTGCCGTGGTGACGCGGGACGTGGCCGCACGAGCGGTCGTGATGGGTGTGCCCGCAGCGGTCGTTCGCGAGGTGCCGGACGGCGATCTGATCGAGCATTGGCGGTAGTTCGGTTAGGCTGAGCGCCGGCGATGGAGACCTGGAAGATCCGCGAGCTGGCGGTCGAGCCGCATCACCCGCAGGTGCTGCGCTCAGACCAGGAGACACGGGCGATCACGATCTCGCTCCCGTCCGGCGAGCAGCTCCAAGAGCACCAGGTACACGAGCGCGCGTACCTGTTCGTGGCCGACGGAGAGGTCGAGATCACCCAGGACTCCGGCTCGGTGACGGGCGGTTGCGGGTTGCTGGCCCACTTCGCGCCCAACGAGCGCCGCACCGTGCGGGCGTTGAGCGATGCGCGGATCGTGCTGGTCCTGTCGCCCTGGCCGGGCGTCGGCCATCCATCGCAGCCGCGCTAGCGCGAGCGGGTCGATCGGGCGGGTGGCTCGCGCGGCCCGGTCCAGATCACGTCTTCGCGGCTAGGGCCGACGCCGACGAGTGCGATCGGGACGCCCACGAACTCGGAGATGAACCCGAGGTACTCGCGTGCCGCGGGCGGGAGGTCGGACTCCGTCCGGCACTCGCCGATGTCCTCCTTCCAGCCCTTGAGGTCGATGTAGTCGCCCATCGCGTGATGGAGCACCGTCTGGTGGTACGGGAAGTCGTCGAACTCGGCTCCCTCGGCGCCGCGGTAGCGGGTGCACACGTGGAGGCGGTCGAATCCCGATAGGACGTCGAGCTTGGTGATGGCGAGGGCGGTCAGCGTGTTCAAGCGCACGGCATAACGGAGTGCCACCAGGTCCAGCCAGCCGACCCGCCTGGAGCGTCCGGTGGTGGTCCCGTACTCGCCGCCGCGCTCGCGGATGGCGTCGGCGAGCTCACCCTCGATCTCCGTCGGGAACGGGCCGGCGCCAACGCGCGTCACGTACGCCTTCGCCCAGATCTCGTCGATGTCCTTCGGGCCGACGCCTGCGCCGATGCAGGCCGAGCCGGCGATCGGGTTCGAGGAGGTGACGAACGGATAGGTGCCGTGGTCGATGTCGAGCAGCGTGCCCTGCGCTCCCTCGAACAGCACGCTCTGGCCGGCGTCCAGCCGCTCGTGCACGAGCTTGGTGGTGTCCGCGATCAGCCGCTCGAGCCGGTGGCCGTAGACCAGGTATTCCTCGGTCATCGCCTGGAGGTCGAGCCGGGGGTCCTTGGCGAACGGTCGCAGCGAGAGCCGCTTGGGCTCGAGCGCCGCGACGATCTTCTTCTTGAGGATCTTCTCGTCGAGCAGGTCCTGGACCCGGATCCCCAGGCGCGCGGCCTTGTCGGCGTAGCAGGGGCCGATCCCGCGGCGCGTGGTCCCGATCTGGAGCTTCCCGAGCTTCGCCTCGCCGGCGTGGTCGAGCAACAGGTGGTAGGGCATGATCAGGTGCGCGTTGGCCGAGATCCGCAGGGCGCTTGTGTCGATCGACCGGCGGCTCAGCTCCTCCAGCTCGTCGGCCAGAACCTTGGGGTCGATCACCACCCCGTTCCCGATCACGCACAACTTGCCGCGGTGCAGGATCCCCGAGGGAATCAGGTGAAGCTTCCACGTCTGCCCGCCGCGGACGATCGTGTGCCCGGCGTTGTTCCCGCCCTGGAAGCGCACCACGGCGTCGGCCTGCTCGGCGAGCAGGTCGGTGACCTTTCCCTTTCCCTCATCGCCCCACTGGGCGCCGATGATCACGAGTCCCGGCATGCGATGGTCAGTGTACGTGGGAGGGTGGCCGACCCGAGGCGGGAGCGGGTGGCGGATAATCGTCGTAGCGAGATGAGCGTGCACGCGGCGGCCAGACGGGGTTTCGAGCGTCAGGCTGACGCCTACGAGCGCGGCCGTCCCTCCTATCCGCCGCAAGCGACCGCCTGGCTGATCGAGGAGCTTCGGCTGGGGCCGGGTCGGACAGTGGTCGACGTGGGGGCCGGGACCGGCAAACTCACCCGCGTCCTGGTCCCGTCGGGCGCGGAGGTGATCGCGGTGGAGCCGGTTGCCGCGATGCGCGCGGTTCTGGAGCGCGAGCTTCCGCGGGTGCGCGCCCTCGACGGCGTCGCGGAGTCGCTTCCCGTCGAGGGGGGCGTCGTGGACGCTGTGGTGGTGGGACAGGCGTTTCACTGGTTCGACGCGCCCGCGGCGCTGTCCGAGTTTCGCCGCGTGCTCCGCCCCGGCGGGCGGTTGGGCCTGATCTGGAACCTCAGAGACCGCCGGCAGCCGCTGCAGCGCGCGATCGACGAAATCACCGAGCCGTTGCGCGGGGATACGCCGTCGCAGGCGGCGGGTGACTGGCGGACGGCGCTCGAGCGCACCGCGCTGGTGAAACCGGTGGGTCGGCTGCGGGTTCCGTTCGCGCTCGATCTGGACCCGGAGACGTTCATCGACCGCGTCGGCTCGATCAGCTTCATCGCCGCGCTCGACGACCGGCGTCGCGAGCAGGTTCTAGACCGAGTAAGAGCGCTGGCGTCAGAGCACCCGGAGCCGTGGGCGTATGTGACGGAGGTCTACGTGTACGAGATGAGCGGTCGGCGATGAGCGACGAGAACCCTGAGACCGGAGAGCTGCGAAAGGTCCAGACGCGACGGGAGGCCGAGGAGCGGGAGCTCGCGCGTTCGGCGGACGAGGAACAAGAGACCGCGCAGCACGAGCGGCGAGCCGAGAAGGCGCATTACCTGAAGGAGAAGCTCGAGGAGCGGGCCGAGTCCGAGCGCGAGGGCTAGCGTCAGCCCATCCGCCGGTCGTGGCCCATGACCGGCAGCTCCTCGCACATCTCGGTCAGGCGCGACACGGTGCGCTCGCTGATCTGCTCACAGAGCGCGTCACGGTCATCGATGTTCGTGGTGACGATGATCGAGCGCTGGTCTTCGTAGCGGCCGTTGACGATCGAGTAGAGCTCCTCGAGCACCCAGTCGGTGGTTCGCTCGGCGCCGACGTCGTCGATGTGCAGAAGGTCGACGGCGGTCAGCCGGTCGAGCAGCTCGACGTGCGATCGCTCGGCGCGGTGGGTGTCGCGAATCTCGTTCAACAGCCGGGGCAGCGAGTAGATCGCGACCGAGCGGCCGGCGTTCAAGGCCGCCTTTGACACGAGCATCGCGAGCGTCGTTTTGCCGGTACCGACCGGCCCCATGAACCACAGCCCGTGCCCGGCGTCGAGCTGGGCATCGATCGAGCCGGCGAAGCGCCGAGTGGCCGCCACGACCTGCCGGTCGATCTCGGTGACCGGGGGCCGGTCGAAGGACACGTCGGCGTAGCGACTGGGAAGCCTGGCCGCGAGGCTGCGTGCTCTGCGTAGTGCAATGCGCTGTGGGCGGCACCGGCAGTCAGAAGTGGTCTTCGTCTGTTCGTCGTCGATCAGTCCCGACCCGTCGCAGAGGCTGAACGGGCAGCGGTCATCGACTCCCCTGAGAGACATGGTGGTCACGGGCCGTACCTCTCAGCTGGGACGTAACCCCTGAACCTTGGGTAATCCTTCTGGAAGGTCAGGACGACCTTGTCCACGGGCCCGTTGCGGTGCTTGGCGACGATGATGTCGGCCTCATTGGGCCGTTCGGAATCCTCTTTGTAGTACTCCTCGCGGTAGATGAACATCACGACGTCGGCGTCCTGCTCCACTTCCCCCGAGTCCCTCAGGTCCGAAAGGATCGGAACTTTGTCTCCACCTCGCTGCTCGACTGCTCTGCTCAGCTGCGAGAGCGCAATCACGGGGACGTTCAGCTCTCGCGCCAGACCCTTGAGACCACGTGAGATCTGACCAACCTGCTGGACCCGGCTCTCGATCCTGCCCTCGTGGCGCATCAGCTGGAGGTAGTCGACGATGATCAGACCGAGGCCTCTGTCCAACTGGTGGTGAAGACGGCGAGCTTTGGCTCGGATGTCGAGGACCCCCGTGTCGCTTGAGTCATCGATCCAGAGGGGGGCCTGAGCGAGTTTCTGGCAGGCGGCGAGGATCTTCTGCCACTTTCCTTCTGCCACCCGGCCCCGGCGAAGCTCCTCTCCCCTGACGCTGGCTTGAGATGCGACGAAACGCTGGGCCAGTTCCGATTCGGACATCTCGAGCGAGAACAGGGCGACCGGATATCTCTCTAGCGCTGCGTTCTCGGCGATGTTCGCCACGAGCGCTGATTTCCCCATCGACGGTCGCGCCGCAATGATGATCAGGTTTCCCGGTCGGAAGCCGCCGGTTACCGCGTCGATGTCCTTGAACCCAGAAGGGGTCCCAACCAACTCAGTCTTGGCGATCGAGAGGCGGTGGAGCTTGTCGGTCTCCTCGTCGAGAATCTCTTCAATGGAGCGGAAGGCCTTCTGGCGCTCGTCCTGGGCGACCTCGAGCACGGAGCGCTCGGCGCGCTCGAGCAGGTCGCGCGCGGACGCGTCGCGAGAGAGGACGCTCGCCTGGATGTCGTACGAGGTGCTGAGCAGCGCGCGCAGCCGGGCGTTGTCGCGGACGATGCGGCCGTAGTCACGCGCGTGGCCGGCGGTCGGGACCCAGCCGGACAGCTCGTCGATCGCCTCGGCGCCACCGATCTCCTCGAGCTTGCCGTGTTGGCGGAGCGTCTCGGCGACCGTCAGGTGGTCGATCTTGCGATCACTCTGATGGAGCTCGATCATGGCCGCGAACACCGCACCGTGCTGCTCCCGGTAGAAGTGATCCGGCCGCAGGCCCTCCTCCACGAGCAGTTGGTAGAGGTGGCGCTCGTCGAGGAGCACGGCGCCCAGGACCGACTTCTCCGCCTCGA
>Ga0209577_10002883_pt1 | contig 16289 bp, 15 predicted proteins | sample GraSoiAngelo_109_FD_185874 | JGI IMG/M metagenome (GOLD analysis project Ga0209577, IMG submission 185874) | Grasslands soil microbial communities from the Angelo Coastal Reserve, California, USA - 14_0903_12_20cm (SPAdes) (version 2) | ecosystem: Environmental > Terrestrial > Soil > Grasslands...
GGCGACCCGCAATGAAGCCGGCGACCGGGATGCGCGCGGGCGAGCCGGCACGTGATCCGGCGGCGACCATTCGGGCGTGGGGGGTTCGGGCTCGGGAGGGGCAGCTTGCGCGCGCGCTCGAACAAACTTCCACGGAATGAGCAGCCATCGCCAGGGACGGCGACGAGCCCGCTGAACGGCGTCGCGGAGCGCGTACCAACGGGTTCCTCGCGCGTCGTGCAGCGCCTTCTTCGCCTCGAACGATTGGCGTTGCGCGTCGTCGAGCCTGCGCGAAAGCGTCGCGATCTGCTTCCGCGCCTCGCGGATGATCACGTCGCGCCGCTCGATCCCCTCGGTGGAGCGGCGCAGCTGATCGCGCGCGCCTTCGAGCTGGCGGGTAAGGCTTTCGACGCGGTTCAGGTCGAGGCGGAGCTTTTCAACCTCCGCTCGAAGCTGCGCCAGGTCGTTCGACGGTTCTGGGAGATCCACGCTGTGAATCCTACCGGTGGCCCGGGGCCTACCAAACGGTCCAGAACAAAGCTTCGATCACGATCGCTTGAGCAGCCGTGAGCAGGACCAGCGCAGCGATGACGTCGGGCCGGTCTCGGCCCGATTCTCGCTCCCATCGCACCAAGGCGGCTCCGGCCGCCGCTGCGATGAACGGGGCTGCAAACTGCCCCACGCGTTCGGTCTCACCCAGGAAGATGCGCGTGAAGTCGGCAAGCAGCAGCGGCAAAAGGAACGCGACCAACCACGCGGGTCGCTTCGTGAACAGCTCGCGCAGTGAAAATGCCGCGATCGGCAGGCCTGCGAAGATGAGCCAAACTGCTGGGTCGCCGAAGAACCAGTAAGAGAAGACACGGGTCGAGCGCGGTATCACTGTGCGCGCCGCAGCAAATGAAGCATAGAGGTTGAAGCCCACGGCGAGCCGGAGGATCCCGAGAGCGATTAGGCCGCCGATCCCCGCGATCACGAGGAGTCGCACGGCGTCCTTCCACGGACGTGCGACGAACGCGTAGAGGACGGCGAAGCCCGCGACGAACACGACTTGATAGCTGAAGAAAGACGTGAAGCCCAGCATGGCGCCGCCGAGCAGCACGACGACCCAATGAGATTCCTTTCGGGTGAGTCCCCATGCCAAAAGAGCCGCGGATCCGACCAACAACGTGGCGTGGAACGCGTCGAAGTTGAGGAAGATGAACACGCCCGGAGCAGGTGCGACGCCGAGCAAGAAGACCGTGATCAATGCCGCTCGCTCACCTGCGAAAGCGCGAGCGATGAACCAAGTCGGTATCAGGATCAAACAAGAGAAGAAAGCGATGAACAGTGCTCGCGGGATCAGATGTTTTGGGAACCGCGACTGGAGCACTGAGAGCAGAACCTCGGTTCCGGGTGGGTGGGTTCGCGCGTGAGCGGTGATCAAGGCGCCCGGTTCTTTGAGCAGCTTCGGGAACGCTTCGACGAAACCGCGGACGCCGAGTGCCCGCACCTTCGGCACCTCTGCTTGGTAGTCGCCGTAGTGGGCGGTCGTGCGCTTTAAGGGCGAGACGAACTCACCCGGATTCCCGTTGACCATGGCAAGCGACGCTCCGAATGAGAAGAGGATCGCAACGACGATCGGGATGACCAACGCGGCGCGGTGCCATCGTTTTCGCGCGAACAGGAATGAAAGGCCGGCGGCCAAGAGAGCAGCCGCGATCGCGAACCAGCCCCAGGGGGAGAAGGACGGCTGATACGCGCCGTAGATCGGCGGAAACGAAGAGGGGATCCCCTTGTGCGCGGCCTTCGACTGCGAGCTGAACAACACGAAAGCGAGCAGCCCTGCCCCCACGATGGCCAACGGCGAAACGACCCACCAGATCGTGCGCGGCCTTGCGGGAGGCTGCTCGGCGTCTGCGAGAGGGGTTGGCGGTGATCCGGCGGTTCTCACGCCGAAACGGCCGATGTCGGTGCCGGCATGGCCATGGTCGGCGAGATTGTAGGGATGGTCATCGGCAACGGCAATCATCGCAGTGCGCCGCTTTGGGTGGCTCCCGCACGCTGCGTTATCATTGCGCCGCTTTCTTGTGAGCGCGTTCACGAGCGCGCATGTTCGCCGGTGCGAGCACGAGGAGGCGGGGGAGAGGAGCGGGCGACGTGACGCAGTACTTCTGGCAATACGGGACCCTCGGCGCCCTCAGCCTTTTGGGTGTCGGCTTCGTTGCCTTCGCATTCGGCGCCAACCGGGTGATGAGGCCGCGGAAGCCGCGGCCCGAGAAGTACACGACCTACGAATGCGGAGTTGATCCGGTCGGCGAGGGCTGGAGCCAGACGCAGATCCGGTACTACATCTTCGCCTTCCTGTTCGTGATCTTCGACGTCGAGAGCGTGTTCCTCTTCCCGTTCGCCACAGTCTTTGAGAAGTTCTCGCGCTCGGGTCTCGTCGTAACCGAGATGATCGTCTTCGTCTTGATCCTCGCCGTCGGCCTCCTCTACGCATGGAAGAAGAAGGTTCTCGAGTGGCTGTAGCAGCGGAAGGCTCGGCATGGGCCTGACGGACAAGGTCAATTTCCCGCAACCCGCCAAGTTCATTCTGAACTGGGGCCGGAAGTACAGCCTTTGGGTGATGAACTTCGGCCTCGCCTGCTGCGCGATCGAGCTGATCGCGGCGTCGACCAGCCGCCACGACTTCATCCGCCTCGGGGTGATCCCGGTCGCGCACGGCCCGCGGCAGGCCGACATGCTGGTCGTGGCCGGGACGCTCACCGACAAGATGGCGCCGGCGCTGAAGCGGGTCTACGAGCAGATCCCCGAGCCGAAATACGTGATCAGCTTCGGCTCGTGCTCGAACTGCGGCGGCCCGTTCTGGGACTCCTACTCGGTGACGAAGGGCGTTGACCAGATCGTACCGGTCGACGTGTACGTGCCCGGGTGCCCGCCACGGCCGGAAGCGCTGCTCGAGGGGATCTTGCTCTTGCAGGACCGCATCGGGAAGGAGTCGCTGAAGGAGCACTACCAGCGGCGCGAGGCGGCAGAGCCCGAGCCGGCGTTCACGAGCACCGTTCCGATCGTCGTCGGGGGCGGTTCGATCAACGACACGAGCATCCGAGACGAATGACCCCCGACGAGATCGAAGCGCATATCACCGAGGCGACCGGTGCGGTCGAGCGCTCCGATGTGGTGCACGGGGAGGTCTCGGTCTGGGTTCCCAACGACAAGTGGGTGGAGGTCGCCACGCACTTACGCGACTGCGGCCGCTGCCACTTCGATCTGCCGACGTTCCTGACCGCCGTCGACCTCGAAGAGCAGCGCTTCGAGGCCGTGCTTCACATGTACTCGGTGCGGCGCCAGCACCACGTGAACGTGAAGACGCAGGTCGCGCGCGACGAGCCACGGCTCCCGACGTTGAGCGGCGTTTGGAACGGCATGAACTGGTGTGAGCGCGAGACGTGGGAGCTGTTCGGGATCGACTTCACCGGCCACCCCAACCAGGTGAAGCTGCTTCTTCCGGTCGAGTTCGAGGGGTTTCCCCTCCGCAAGGACTTCCTGCTGATGACGAGGGAAGCGAAGGAATGGCCCGGCCTCAAGGAACCGGCGGAGGTCGAGCACTGATGGCCGTCACCGAGCTTCCGACCGCGGGCATGCTCCCCGGCGGCCCCGGCGAAGGGGTCCAAGTCGTTATCGCCGGCGAGGAGCTCCCGACGCAGGAGATGACGCTGTCGATCGGCCCCCAGCACCCATCGACCCACGGCGTGCTCCGCGTCGTTCTGACCCTCGACGGCGAGCGCATCGACACGGCAACACCGGTGATCGGGTACATGCACCGTGCGTTCGACAAGTTGTCGGAGGCGCGCGACTACCGTCAGATCATCGCGCTATCGAACCGGCACGACTGGCTGAGCGCGTTCGGCAACGAGCTCGGCGTCGCGCTCGCCACCGAACGGCTGATGGGCATCGAAGTGCCCGAGCGCGCGCAGTGGATCCGCATGCTCATGGCCGAGTGGAACCGCGTGCTCAACCATCTGATGTTCCTCGGCTCGTTCGGCCTCGAGCTCGGCGCGATGACGCCGATGTTCTACGCGTTCCGCGAGCGCGAGGACATCCAGACGCTGATGGAGATGGCGACCGGCGCGCGCATGCACTTCACGTACTGCCGTGTCGGCGGGTTGAAGGAAGACCTTCCGAAAGGATTCCTGCAGTACTCAGAGGTCTTGGTGAAGCGCATCAGGCACCGGCTGCTCGACTATGAAGGTTTGCTTCTTGGGAACGAGATCTTCAAGAAGCGAACCGTCGGCATCGGCGTCCTTCCCGGTGAGGTGGCGAAGAGCTACGGGGTCACGGGCCCGATCTTGCAGGCGTCGGGCGTGGCGGAAGACTCGCGGAAGACCGAGCCGTACCTGAAGTATTCGGAGGTCGACTTCGACGTGCCGGTCGGTAACCACGGCGACTCGTTCGACCGGTTCAACGTCCTGTTCCACCGCATCGAGCAGTCGCTGAAGATCATCGAGCAGGTTCATGCGAAGCTTCCGGCCGGCCCGATCATGCCGGGCAAGATGCCGAAGTATCTGAAGCCGCCGGAGGGATGGACCTACGTGCGGACCGAGAACTCCCTCGGTGAGACCGGCTACTACCTGGTGTCCCGCGGCGACACGAAGCCGTGGCGGTTGAAGATGCGCACGCCGTCGTTCCACAACGTCAGCATGATCCCGTACCTGCTGAAGGGCGTCTTGTTGCCCGACCTGATCGCCGTGCTGGGGAGCGTGTTCTTCGTGGTCGGGGACGTCGATAGATGATCTTCTACCACTTCTTCTCGAATCCATGGGCCGTCTTCGCGTTGAAGCTGGCCGCCGTCTTCATCTTCTTCCTTACGGCGCCGCTCGTCCTCGGTTACGTCGAGCACAAGGGCCTCGCGCACATGCAATCCCGCCTCGGCCCGATGGAAGCCGGGAAGTTCCACGGCTGGGCGCAGCTGATCGCCGACGGGGTCAAGTTCATCCAGAAGGAAGACATCGTCCCCGATGCAGCGGATCGCCGGATCTTCATGCTGGCACCGATGATCGTCATCATCCCCGTCAGCCTCGTCTTCCTCGTGATCCCGTTTGGCCCGGCCGCAGTGAGCTGCCACGCGCCGGCCGGCGCCGGGGCCTGCGGTTTCTGGGGCGAGAACTTCGACGTCGGGATCTTCTTCGTGCTTGCGATAAGCGCGATCAGCGTGATCGGCATGCTGATGGCCGGCTGGGCGAGCGCGAACAAGTTCTCCTTGATCGGGGCGATCCGCGGTGCGGCGCAGCTGATCGCGTACGAGCTGCCCTTGGTGCTCGCCGCGTCCGCCGTCGCCATGCAAGCGGGAACGCTGTCGCTCGTCGGGATCGGAGACGCGCAGAAGGCGTACTGGTTCGTCTTTCCGCAGATCGCCGGCTTCATCATCTTCGTGATCGCGAGCCTCGCCGAGCTGTCGCGGCCGCCGTTCGACATGCCCATCGCGGACTCCGAGATCATCTTCGGCCACATGACGGAGTACACCGGGATCCGGTTCGGCCTTTTCCTGCTTTCGGAGTACGCAGGGATCGTGTCGCTGTCGGCGATCGCCGTCGTGCTCTATCTCGGCGCGTGGCACGGGTTCTTCGTGCCGTGGATCCCGGGGCCGATCTGGACGCTCGCCAAGATCGGCGCCCTCTCGTTCCTCGTGATCTGGCTGCGCGCGACGTACCCGCGGCTCCGTGAAGACCAGCTCCAGAAGATGGCATGGAAGTACCTCATCCCCATCGCGCTGGTGAACATCCTGCTCACGATGATCTTCAAGGTGGTCTTCTGACGCGATGGCGATGACGAAAGAAGAGCGGACGGCCAAGCTTCGCGAGCTTGAGCAGAAGATCGCGTCCAAGAAAGGGATCGGCGCGCTCTACGGCTTGGTCAAAGGCATGTCGGTCACGATGCGAACGATGCTGAAGCCGGCGATCACGACGCAGTACCCCCACGTGAAGCCAGACCTGCCCGAACGGACGCGAGGCGTCATCGCGCTGAAGGAAGAGAACTGCACGGTTTGCATGCTCTGCTCGCGTGAGTGCCCGGACTGGTGCATCTACATCGACTCCCACAAGGATGTCATGCCGCCGAAGACGCCGGGTGCGCGCGCGCGCACGCGTAACGTCTTGGACCGGTTCGCGATCGACTACGCGCTTTGTATGTACTGTGGGATCTGCGTCGATGTGTGTCCGTTCGATGCTCTGTTCTGGAGCCCTCATTTCGAGTACTCAACGGACGACCTGTCCACCTTGACGCACGAGATGGACACGCTCGCTAAGTGGATGGACTTCGTCCCACCGCCGCCGCCGCTCGAGGACGGCGCCGAGGACCCCGTCGAACTCTCGAAAGAAGCGGTTTCGTACGGCGCACCTGCGGTCGCTGCTCCTGCGGCGACGGCTACGGCCGCACCGGCAGCGCCGCCTCGCACGGAGCCGGCGCCCTCTCAGGAAGGCGCCGCCGCCGACAGCGCCACTCCAGCCGGCGGCACGACCGGAGCGGCGGAGACGCAGGCGCCACCCGCGCGCGAAGAACGCCACGATGAAGAGCCTCCGCAGATCGACCAAGAGGCGTACGACGCCGCGATCGCGCAAGGGAAGCCGGATCGTGAGGCGCGCGCGCTGGCGAAGAAGGCATGGATCCTCAAGCGACGGAAGGCGCAGTCGTGAGCTGGCCGGCGGTATTCGTTGCGATCTTTGGCGCGGTCGCGGCGATCTCGGCGGTGGCGGTCGTGCTCAGCCGCAACGTCGTGCACGCGGCCCTCTCCCTCGTTGTCGTGCTCGGCGCGGCCGGGGCCATCTTCTTGGTGCTGGGCGCCGAATTCGTCGGCTGGACGCAGATCCTGATCTACGTAGGCGCCATCGTAGTTCTGCTGCTTTTCGGCTTGATGCTGACGGCCGCCCCCATCGGAAAGCACGCCCTGGACAACCAGCAGCGTGGCGTCGCTTTCCTAACCTCCGCTGCCGTGTTCGGTGTCTTCACGTTCATCATCTGGCGCTCGTTCGGCTCGCAGCGCATCCATCTGAACCAAGTGGTGAGGACGTCCGACATCGGACGTTCTTTGTTCAGCGGCTACATCCTTCCGTTCGAAGTCGTTTCTGTTTTGCTCCTTGCGGCGTTGGTCGGCGCGATCGTTCTTGCGAAGAAGGACTGAGGGGGAGACACGGTGAGCCTTGCTTGGGTTCTGACGCTCGGCGCCTTCCTTTTCAGCGTCGGGGTGTACGGCGTGCTCGCCCGCAAGAACGCCGTGTTGGTCTTGATGTCGATCGAGCTGATGCTCAATTCCGTCAACATCAACCTGATCGCGTTCAACGCGTGGTTCAGGGATTCGGCAGCCGTCGGCCAGATCTTCGCCTTGTTCATCATCACAGTGGCTGCGGCAGAGGTCGGCGTCGGTCTCGCGATCGTGCTGCTGGTCTTCCGTAACCGGAAGACGATCAACGTCGACGAAGTGGACCTGCTGAAGTGGTAGCGGCCCTCTTCGCGCAGGAGGCGGCCGGGGCCACGCACGTGGCGAACATCGTCACGCGCAACGCGTGGATCATTCCCGCGATCCCTGCGATCGCGGTGGTGCTGATCTGGGCGCTGGGCAAGAGGCTTCCGCGCGGCGGCTCCGAGATCGGGATCATCGGCATGCTGGCCGCGGCGATCCTTTCGTACGTCGTGCTGGCGAACTACATCGGCGGGAACGGGCCGCTCGTCGTGAAGCAGCTCCAGTGGTTCCCCTTCGGTCTCGGCCAGAAGCTCGGGCTCGGGATACGGATGGATGGCCTTACCGCGATCATGTTCCCGGTTGTCACGACCGTGTCCCTGATGGTCCAGATCTATTCGACGGGCTACATGCACGGTGAGAAACGGTTCACCTGGTACTACACCGCGCTCAACCTGTTCACGGGCTCGATGCTTCTGCTCGTCGTGTCGAACAACCTGTTGCAGCTGCTTGTGGGGTGGGAGCTGGTCGGTATCTGCTCGTACCTCCTCATCGGGTTCTGGTGGGAGGAGAAGGCCAACTCCGACGCCGCGATCAAAGCCTTCATCACCACGAAGACCGGAGACATCCCGTTCCTGATCGGTATCTTCGTGCTGTTCGCCTCGACGCATACGTTCGACATCGGTCAGATCATCGCGAAGGCGGAAGCGCACCAGATCCCGACGATCACGTTGACGGCCGCCGCGATCCTGCTTTTCGGCGGCGCCGTCGGGAAGAGCGCGCAGTTCCCGCTCTACGTGTGGCTTCCCGACGCGATGGCCGGCCCGACGCCGGTGAGTGCGCTGATCCATGCGGCGACGATGGTGACGGCCGGCGTGTTCTTGGTGGCGCGCATGTTCCCCGTCTTCGAGGGTTCGGTTGCCGCCATGAATGTTGTGGCGATCATCGGCGCGGTCACGATGGTCTTGGCGGCGTTGCTCGCGATGGTTCAAGACGACATCAAACGTGTGCTTGCGTACTCCACCATCAGCCAGCTCGCGTACATGATGGCCGCCCTCGGCGTAGGCGCCGGGAACGCCGGGATCTTCCACCTCTACACGCACGCGTGGTTCAAGGCGTTGCTCTTCCTCGGCGCCGGCAGCGTGATCCACTCGGTGCACTCGAACAACATGAGCGAGATGGGCGGCTTGCGGAAAGTCATGCCGACCACCTATTGGACGTTCGTTGTTGCGACGCTTGCTCTCGCCGGCATCTTCCCGTTCGCGGGCTTCTGGTCTAAAGACGAGATCCTGACGGAAGCGTTCCGTGTCGGATACGGCAGCACGGCCGCGCACGGAACGGCGTGGGTGGGCTACTTGGTGTACGGCGTCGGCGTCCTGACCGCGTTCCTCACCGCGTTCTACATGTCGCGCGCGGTCCACCTCACGTTCGAAGGCGAGTACCGCGGCGCCGGGCATCCGCACGAATCGGCGCGCGCGATGACGCTCCCGCTGCAGATCCTCGGCGTCCTGTCGGTCGTTGCCGGCTTCGTCGGGATCCCCGCATGGCGGCATGGGTTCGCCGCGTGGGTTGGCGTCGGCGGTGAGGTCAAGGTCTCCAGCGCGAACTTCTGGCTGATCGCGATCTCGCTCTTGGTCGCGCTCGGCGGCCTGTATCTGGGCCGGCGTCTGTATATGCCGGCGCCGGCAACCGAGCCGCTGGAACGCCTCGGGTGGTTCCATACGCTGCTCGTCAACAAGTACTACCTGGACGACTTCTACATGAACGGCATCGTGAAGCCGATCCGTGACTCGATCTCCCAGGCTATGTACTGGCTCAACCAGAACGTGTTCGACGGCGCGGTGAACGGCGCCGCGGCCGTGACACGAGCAGGCGCGCGCAAGCTGTACGACAACGTCGACCAAAAGGTGATCGACGGAACGGTTAACGCCGTCGGGATCGGCACCCAGGATGGGAGCCGGTTCCTCCGCTACATCCAGTCCGGAGATGTCCAGCGGTACGCAGCCGTTCTGTTCGGCGGCGTCGCCGTGCTGGTGCTCCTCTTCACGTTGGTATTCCGATAGGGGGAAACGGATGACCTTTGATCAGTGGCTGCTCTCGCTGGTTGTGTTCTTGCCACTGGTGGGCGCCGGTGTGATCGCTGCCATGCCGAAAGGTCAGCACGCGCTGGTCCGCTTGGTAGCGCTGATCGCGTCGGGCGCGGCGCTCGTCTTCGGCATCGTCGCGCTCGTGCGCTTCGACTTCCACGCGAGCCGCACGTTCCAGTTCTCCGTCAACACACGATGGATCGACTCGATCGGCGCGCGCTACCACATGGGCGTCGATGGGATCGCGTTGCCGCTCCTGGTGCTTACCGTCGCGCTGACGTTCCTGTGCGTCGTGTACTCGCAGAAGATCATGCCGAAGCCGCAGGACAAGGTGAAGGGTTTCTTCGCGCTGATCCTGCTGCTGGAGACCGGCATGGCCGGGACGTTCACGAGCTTGGACCTCGTCCTGTTCTTCGTCTTCTGGGAGATGGTCCTCGTCCCGATGTACTTCATCATCGCGATCTGGGGCAGCGAGCGGAAGGAATACTCCGCGATCAAGTTCTTCCTCTACACGCTGTTCGGCAGCGTGTTCATGCTGCTCGGCTTCCTCGCGATGTACTTCCGTTCGGTCGACCCATTCACCGGTGGGCACACGTTCGACATGATCCGCTTGCAAGGCCAGCACTTCGGCGGCATCGGGTTCCAGAACCTCGTGTTCCTTGGGCTGTTCCTCGGCTTCGCGATCAAGGTCCCGATGTGGCCGTTCCATACATGGCTTCCCGACGCGCATGGGGACGCGCCGACCGTCGGCAGCGTTCTTCTGGCGGGGATCCTTCTGAAGATGGGGGCCTACGGCTTCATCCGGATCGCGTTGCCGCTTCTTCCGCGCGCGGCGAAGGATTGGGCGCCGTACATCGGCGGGCTCGCTGTGATCTCGATCTTGTACGGCGCACTGTGCTGTCTGGCGCAGACGGACATCAAACGGCTGATCGCCTTCTCGTCGGTCGGGCACATGGGCTTCGTGATGCTCGGCATCTCGACCCTGACCGATAAGGGCATCAACGCGGCCGTGTTCGGCATGGTCGCGCACGGCGTGATCACGGGCATGCTGTTCTTCCTGGCCGGCTCGTTGTACGAGCGGTACCACACGCGGCAGATCGATGACATCGGACCCGGGGTGTTGCAGAAGATCCCGCGGATGGGTGCGATCTTCGTCTTCGTAGCGATCGCTTCGCTGGGGTTACCCGGCCTAGCCGGATTCTGGGGCGAGGTGATCGCGTTGCTCGCCGCCTTCAACCCCGCGCCGGGCCTATCGAGCAGCCTGTTCCGAAGTTACATGGTCCTCGGCGGTATCGGAACGATCCTGACGGCCGGGTACATGCTGTGGCTGATCCAGCGCCTCAATCTCGGCGTAGTGCGCGAGAAATGGGCGTCCGATCCGTCCATCGACGATGTCCGGCCGGCGGAGATATGGGCGTGGTCCCCGTTATTGGTTGGGATCTTGGCGCTCGGCATCTACCCGCGCGCGATCTTCGACATCACCAACGGCGCAGTGACCGGACTCGCGAGGCTGTTCACCTAGCATGCTCGCGCAGACCGCTTTCTCGCTCTCATCGGTGAACGTTCATGCCGTCCTGCCCGAGATCATCATCACGGCGGCGCTCATCATCGTGTTGGTCGTGGACCTTTTCCTTCCCGACCGCGCGAAGTCGGCGAACGCGGTCATATCCATGGCAGGCGTGGGGGGAGCAGCCGTCGCGCTGATGTCCCTCATCGGGACCGGCACGCATCGGACCTTCGGTGGGATGTTCGTCCTCGACGGCTACGCGATGCTGTTCAAGTTCCTGTTCCTCGCGGTTGCCGCGATCCTGATCTTCATGTCGGTGACGTACCTCAACGAGGTCGTTCGCAACATCCAGGGCGAGTTCTATTTCCTCTTGCTGACGGCGCTGCTCGGCATGCTCGTGATGCCCAGCGCGCGCGACCTGATCGCGTTGTTCATCGCGCTGGAGACCGTCACCGTTCCGGGGTTCATCATCGCGGGCTTCAAGAAGCACGACAACAGCTCGAACGAAGCGGCCGTGAAGTTCTTCCTGTTCGGCGTGCTGTCCTCGGCCGTGATGTTGTTCGGGATGGCGTTGATCTACGGTGTCACCAAGTCGACCAACCTGTACGAGATCGCGCGCGTCCTGAGCACGAAGCAGTACCCGATGCCGATCCATCACGCCGACTCCGTCGTCTTCGCGAGCATCCTTTTGATCATCGTGGGGTTCGGCTTCAAGGTCTCGGCGGTGCCCTTCCACTTCTGGGCCCCGGACACGTACGAGGGCTCTCCCGTCCCGGTCGCCGCGTTCCTCTCCGTCGCGTCCAAGGCTGCCGGCTTCGCCGGCCTCATGCAGATCACGTTCGTCGCCTTCGGAAGCCATTCGTCGGTATGGGCGCCTGGGTTCGCGATCCTCGCGGCACTCACGATGACCGTCGGGAACGTCATCGCATTGCAACAGAAGAACATCGTCAGGCTGCTCGCGTACTCATCGATCGCACAGGCCGGATACATCCTGATCCCGCTGGCTGTGGTTGCGAACAAGAGCGCGGCTATCCAGAAGGAGGCATTCGCCGCCGCGCTGACCTACATCTTGATCTATTCGTTCATGCAGCTCGGGGCGTTCGCAGTGGTCATCGCAGTGGGGCGGAAGTATCCGGACAACCTGATCTCGGACTACGAGGGGCTCGCGCTCCGGGAGCCGGGTCTCGCGTTCGCGATGCTGTTCTTCTTGCTGTCGCTGGCCGGGATGATCCCCACGGCCGGCTTCTGGGCGAAGTTCTTCGTGTTCCGGTCTGCGATCGGCGCGGGAACGCTATGGCTTGCCGCCGTGATGGTCGCGAACACGCTGGTCGGGCTCTATTACTACCTGTCGGTCGGCGCGAAGATGTACCTTCGTGAACCCAAGGAACGAGGACCGATAGCGGTGCCGTACGCGCTGGTCGCGGCCATCGTGCTCATGGTGATTATCGTCGCCGCGGTGACCGTCTACCCCGACTTCTTCAACCACTTCTCGCCGCGGTCGACGCTCGTCGCTTTCTAAGAGTTTCCTGAGAGAACGCGCGCGCGACGGCGAGGGGGTTCGCCGGGAGATACCCTGTAGTTCAGCAGCGGATGCGAGATGTGCTCGCACCACGCTCAGGAGGATCAACGCAATGGTTACCGCTCGAAACACGATGAAGACCCTTCTCTTCATGGGGGTTCTGACCGCGCTTCTGCTCCTCGTCGGCGATGTGCTCGGGAAGAGGTACTTCGGGGGCAGCGCCAACGGGATGCTCTTCTTCCTTTTCATCGCCGTCGCGATCAACTTCGCGAGCTACTGGTGGAGCGACAAGATCGTCCTGAAGGTCACCCGGTCTCGTCCGGTAACCGAGCAGGAAGCGCCGTGGCTCTACCGGATCGTCCGCGAGCTCACGCAGAAGTCGGGGATGCCGATGCCGCGGCTGTACGTGATGCCGGCGCCGCAGCCCAACGCGTTCGCCACCGGTCGGAACGAGCAGCATGCTGCCGTCGCGGTGACGGAAGGCATCCTGCAGGTCCTGAATGAGGAGGAGCTGGCCGGTGTCCTCGCGCACGAGCTCTCCCACGTCCGCAACCACGACATCCTCATCGGCGCGGTCGCGGCGACGGTCGCCGCCGGGATCATGATGCTCGCGCGGGTCGCGATGTTCGGGGCGATCTTCGGAGGGGGCGGGCGGAACGATCGTGATGGAGGCGGCCTCGGCGCGCTGCTTTCGATCATCTTGGCGCCGATCGCGGCGGTCATGATCCAGATGGCGGTTTCCCGTTCTCGGGAGGCACAGGCCGACGCGTCGGGCGCGCACTTGCTGGGGGACGCGACGCCGCTGGCAAACGCGCTTATCAAGATCGACGCCGCGTCCAAGCGGACCCCGCCGTTGGCCGTGAACCCGGCCGTTTCGCACCTGTTCCTGCAAAGCCCGTTCCGCGGCCAGGGCGTCGCGAAGCTGTTCATGTCGCACCCGCCGCTCGAGGAGCGCCTCGCGCAGCTTCGCGAGCTCGGCGCGCGCGTCTAACCGATCGGTTCAGAACCGCCGGGCGGCCCGATCGCCCGGCGGTTTTCTTTTCGCTCGCGCGGGAAATCTGTTCGAACGTACGTGGACCTTGTCGAGCGAGGTCTTATAGTTCGCAGCAGCGGCTAGCGTTGCGGAAGTTGTTAGCGCGCGCGCACGACCAACTCCTAAACTTCCGTGTTCGAGGGGGAGCATGGGATTTCCTGGAGCCAACCGCAGGAGCGGGTACATCCCGCCGATCCCGGCTCTCGACGGCATCCGAGCGATCGCCGTCATCGCGGTTCTCCTGTATCACGCCGACCTCCTGTGGGCGCCCGGCGGGTTCCTGGGCGTCGAAGTCTTCTTCGTTCTCTCCGGCTTCCTGATCACTGCGTTGCTATGGTCGGAGCTCGTCGCGAGCGGCGGGCTCGGCTTCCGAGGGTTCTGGTTCCGGCGCGCGCGCAGGCTGTTGCCGGCGCTGTTCGGCTTGCTCCTGGTGACGCTGGCCGCCTTCTTGATCGGATGGCCGCATGAGATCGCAGCGATCCGGGGGGACGTCGCGGCTGCGTTCACGTACAGCTCGAACTGGTACCTGATCGGCGTCCACCATTCCTACTTCCAGACGGTGGGACGACCGTCGCCTTTCGGGCATCTGTGGTCCCTGGCGATCGAGGAGCAGTTCTATCTGCTGTGGCCGCTGGCGCTCGTGCTGCTCTACAAAGTCGTGCGCCGGCCCAAACGGGTCGCCGGGTTCATCGGCGGGGCAGCGCTGCTGTCGGCGATCGCGATGTGGGTCCTCTACAACGGCAACGACCCCTCTCGCGTCTACTACGGGACGGACACGCGCGCAGCCGGGCTGCTGATCGGCGCGGCGCTCGCCGTCCTGTGGCGGCCGTGGACGCCGGGGTTCAAGGTCAAGCTCTCGCCGCGCGCGCTCGAGCTCGCCGCGGTCGGCGCCGGCGCGATCCTCGTGTGGGCGTTCTGGCGCTGGGACGAGTTCAGCTCGTTCACCTACCGGCCGGGACTCCAGCTCGTGTCCCTGGCGTCGGCGGTCTTGGTCGCAGCGTCGGTCCACCCAGAGACGCGGTTGCACGCCGTCCTCGGCTGGAAGCCGTTGCGCTGGATCGGTCGCCGCTCGTACGGGATCTACCTCTGGCACTGGCCGGTGTACGTCGTGACGCGCCCCGGCATCGATCTCGGATGGTCGAGCGGCCCGACGCTCGTCCTGCGGCTCGGACTGACGCTGCTCCTCGCCGAGCTCTCGTTCCGGTACTTGGAGGAGCCGATCCGCCATGGGGCGCTCGGTCGCCTCGGGACGCGGTTCGCGGCACGCGCGCGCACCGCGCGCGTGCAGCGCCGGCGCACGCAGCTCGGCTGGGCAACCGCCTCCATCGCGTTCCTGCTCGCGTTGGGCCTCATCGTCGGCGGCGTCGTGAGCGCGCCGACGCCGGCACTCAGCGCCTCGCAGCTCGCGCTCATCCACGGCGTCCCGGCAGTCGCGCCGGTGACGACCGAGCATCCCGACACGACGGAGAGATCCAGCCCGTCGCCGATGACGCCGCTGTCGGTCGTCGCCATCGGCGACTCCGTCATGGTCGATACGCAGAACGCCTTGCGCGCGCAGATCCCCGGGATCTACGTCGACGCGCAGGTGGGCCGTCACCTTCGCGGCGGCATCTCGCTGCTGAGGAGCTTGCGGAACCAGAATCGGCTCGGGGACGTCGTGGTCATCCACCTCGGGACGAACGGTGCGTTCACCACGGCCGACTTCGACAGCATCATGCAAGTCCTTCAAGGGATCCAGCGCGTCGTCTTCATCAATCTGCGGGTGCCCCGCCGCTGGGAGACGCCGGACAACCGAACGATCGCAGCGGGGGTCAAGCGGTACTCGAACGCGCTCTTGCTCGACTGGCACAACCGGTGGCGCGAGTGCGGAACGAACGTGTTCTGGAGCGACGGCATCCACCCGACACCGTCGGGCGCGGCGTGCTACGCGCGCATGGTGGCCGACGCCGTTCAGCCGTGAAGCGGCCGTAGCTCCTCGGTCATAAATAGCGCGAGCTCCCGGTAGCCCTCCTGGGTGAGGTGGGGGTCGGCACCGAACCACTGGGGATTTTGTTCGAGCTTCGCCGCCCAGCCCGACACGTGAACGTGGCTGCTCACGGCGCGCGCGATGACGGCATCCTTCTCCGCGTACTCCATCGGGTCTCGCGCCTCGGGCTGGATCCAGATGATGTGTCGCGCACCGCGCCCGACCAACGCGTCGATCAACGTGTGCACATCGTTCTCGAAGTCGTCGATGAGCGGGCTCGGGTTCGTCCCGAGCTCAACCACCACGATCTGCGGAACGACGAGACGCGGATCGACCTGCTGCTTCGCCCAGGGCACGCCGACGCCTATCTCGGCGACGATCTCTGCGTTCCATCCGCTCCCGCCGAGCAGCCCTTGCAGCCCGCCGATGTCGCGCGCGCCCACCGTGATCGAGTCACCCAGGATCAGGACCGGCACAAGGTGGAACGGCGTTGTGGCGTCCGGCGAAGGGCTGACCCTGGCGGGCGGCCGCTGAACGGTAGGTCGGAAGAGTGTTCCGCACGCGCCCAGGAAAACAATGGCGAGCATCCCAGCCGCCAGGCGCTGCGGCCGGGCGTTCAGCGGTAGTTCACGAACTGCAGGGGGATCCCGAAGTCCTTGTCCTTCATGACTTGGATCGCGTCTTGCAGCGCATCGCGGCTCTTCCCCGACACGCGAAGCTGCTCGCCCTGGATCGCCACCTGGACGCCTTTGATGTTGGCAGCCTT
>Ga0209577_10002884_pt1 | contig 16284 bp, 14 predicted proteins | sample GraSoiAngelo_109_FD_185874 | JGI IMG/M metagenome (GOLD analysis project Ga0209577, IMG submission 185874) | Grasslands soil microbial communities from the Angelo Coastal Reserve, California, USA - 14_0903_12_20cm (SPAdes) (version 2) | ecosystem: Environmental > Terrestrial > Soil > Grasslands...
GAACACCTGGTAGCCGGCTTGGCCCAGAGCTGCGTTCAGAGCCGTGTTCGCCTGCTGAAGGGCCTGCCCAATCCCCGGTAGCTGAGTCCCGTTGACCGACACGCCGTCGGGCCCGACGGTGACAGGTACACCGCCGACGGTCGCGTTGGCGATCTCGATCTTTGTCGAGTCCTTCGGCGTTCCGTCGTTGACGACTTGCACGGCACCGTGAACGCCGAACAAGGCGATGGCGCCACCCCCGAACGACGCATGGGCGACGCGCGTGTCGCTTGCTACGACGAGCTGGCCGGCGGCGGCGTCGAAGGTCGCCGTGCCGAGGCCGGCCAAGCCGTCGGCGCCGTCGGGCTGCGCGGCGGTCGGGTGGACCGCAGGAAACCGCCGGCTGTCGGCCGCCGTGAGGAACTGTGCCCGCCACGCCGTCAACACTGTGTCCAGCTTGCTGAGTGAGGCAGTGCTGGGCGCCGCCCCCGGTGGGCCGGACGCGAGCTCGGACTGCGCGGTGGCCTTGTTCAGCACGGCTGTTGCCGCCGCGTAGGGGCCACCGGGACTACCGACGACGACCGGCTTGTCGGCGCCGGGGGGGAACTTGGCGTCGGCGTACTGCGGCTGGCTGAGCTGGGGACCCCCGGGAGGAGGCGGCGGGGGCGCCGGCACCGGTGCCGGTGGCGATGGCGGACCGGAGTTGAAGGCGGCCACCGCCGTCTGGCCGAGCGGCCCGGTGTCCAGCACGCTCGCGGTGCCCTCAGCGGAGGGCGAGCTGTCGACGCGGGCCTGGGCGAGCGGATACCGGTTGTCGACGGCACCCGTGCGGAAGTTCGGGAAGGCGTTCGAGCCGGCGAGGAGATGAACGGCGGCGCCGCTCGCCGTGCCGTTGACGGCGGAGAACGTCTGGGCGGCGCGGGCCGTCGGCGCCAAGGCTGTCGCCACGCCGCCGGCGAGAGCGACGGCGCCGAGCACGGCAGCGGTGTGGCGACGGAGGAGTCGTCGGCCGTCAGCCACGGCGCCGTCCCGTCTTCGCGGTCGCCTTCTTCCGCCCGTTGGTGCTGGCCTTCTTCGTGGACGCCGACGTCTTGCGCGCTCGTCCACTCGGCTTCTTGGTCGCGGGCTCGAGGCGGCCGGCGACGGCGTCGCGGATGAGATCCTCGGCGGCAACACCTTCCCGCTCGGCCCGCTCGTACAGCGCCCGAAGCAGTGCCGGCGGGAGATGGACGGCCACCTCTTCCACGGCCGCCACGGCGTCACGCTGCCGGCGCCGGTCCTCGGGAAGACGCTCGACGGCGACGTCCCCGAGGTAGGACCCCTTCACGAAGTCTTCGTCCTTTGCCAGCTTGGCGGCCGTGCCGGCGAAGGAGATCTCCCCCTTCTCGAGAACGTACGCCCGGCGGGCGACTTCGAGCGCCCGGCCGACGAACTGCTCGACCAGCAGCACCGATACGCCGCGCTCCGGGAAGGCGGCCACGATCTCGAACAGGTCGGCGACGATCCTCGGCGCCAGTCCCTGCGACATTTCGTCGATCATGAGCAGCTTCGGCCGCCAGATCAGGCCCCGAGCCAGGGCCAGCATCTGCTGCTCGCCCCCCGACAGCGTTCCTGCCTGTTGTCGGCGTCGCTCGGCGAGCCGAGGGAACGTCGCGTACGTCTCCTCCAGACGCGCCTCCAGGTCGTCCTTTGGCACCTTGCCGAAGGCGCCGGCCATGCGGAGCGTCTCTTCGACGCCGAGGCTCGGGAAGATGCCCCGCCCTTCGGGCACGTGGACGAGACCCCGCCGGGCGATGTCCTCGGCGGGTCGGCCCCGGATCGACGCCCCGTCGAAGGTCACGTCCCCGTCGAGGAGCGGGATCATGCCCGAGACCGCCCGCAGCGTGGAGGTCTTGCCCGCCCCGTTGGCGCCCAGCAAGGCGATGACCTCGCCCTCGTCCACCGACAGGTCGATCCCGAACACGACCGGGATGCCCTCGTATCCCGTACGCAGCCCTCGGACATCCAGAAGAGCCATCAGGCGACCTCTCCGAGATACGCCTGGACGACCTCGGGGTCGTCGCGCACCTGCTCGGGCGGCCCGGCGCTGATGACGCGGCCGAAGTCGAGGACGTAGATGTGGTCACAGGCGCGCATCACCAGCGCCATGTCGTGGTCGACGAGAAGCATGGTGACGTCGAACTGCTCCCGTATGCGGAAGAGAACGTCGGCAAGAGCTGCGGTCTCGCGGGCGTCGAGACCGGCGGCCGGCTCGTCCAACAGGAGGAGTCGCGGGTTTGACGCCAACGCCCGAGCGAGCTCCAGGCGGCGCTGCATCCCAACCGGCAGATCGGCGGCCTGGAAGTCGGCCACGTCGAGGAGATCGAGGAAGTAGAGGAGCGCCCGGGCGCGCTCGGTTGCCTTGTGCTCCTCGAAGCGCGCCGTCGGCAGCCGTAAGGCGTCCCCCACCGGCGTGCGCTGTGAGAAGGCGTCGATGGGGACCATGACGTTCTCGAGCACGGTCATGCGTCCGAAGAGTTGAAGGTTCTGAAAGGTCCGGGCGATCCCCAGGCGAGCGCGGCGGTGCGTCTTGACGCCGTGAAGCTCGCGACCGTCGTAAGCCATACGGCCGCTGTCGGGACCGAGCACGCCCGTGATGCAGTTGAAGAGCGTGGTCTTGCCTGCGCCGTTCGGCCCGATGAGCCCGACGATCTCGCCCTCGCGGACTTGGAGCGAGACGTCGAGGAGTGCCTGCACACCGCCGAACCGGATCGATACGTCCTCGAGGTCGAGCAACGCCATCAGGAGCTCCTGACCAGCACGCGTTCGGTGACCTCGGAGTCCTCGCCCGGCACCTCGGGTGTCGATCGCCGGAAACGCCGCATGATCCGCGTCTCGGCGTCGACGACGGCGCCCTCCGGCGCGTAGACCAGCTGGAAGATCAGCGCCGCCCCGGTGATCAGCGGGAACCACTGGGTCGAGAGCGGCGTGTGGTGGATGATCTCCGGAATGAACACGAGGAAGATGCCGCCGGCGGCGGCGGAGGCGATGGCCCCGACGCCGACGACGGTCGCGATGGCTGCGATCAGCAGTGACTGAAGCAGGCCGTAGGAGCCGGCGCTCACCGAGCCCACGCGGACGGCGGCCAGACCCCCGGCGAGGCCGGCGAGGGCTGCGGAGATCCCGAAAGCCGTCAGCTTCCAGGCCGTCAGGTTGAGCCCCACGGTCGACGCCGCCACCTCCGACTCGCGCACGGCCCGCAGTACCCGTCCCGTCTTGCCCGTCCGCAGGTTCCACACCAGGAGACAGGCGAGGACCAACGCTCCGAAGACGAACAGATAGAAGGCGTACTCGCCCTTCAGGCCGATGCCGAAGAACGACGGCCGCCCCGCCCGCCAGGACGACGTGCCGCCCGAGAACGAGTCCCATGTCCCGGGCGCCAGCAGGAACCGGTCGAAGAAGAGCGCCACACCGATCGTGAGGATGGCGAGGAACAGCCCGGACAGCCGCAAGGCGGGGATGGCGACGAGCACCCCGACGGAGGCGGCGAAGCACACGCCGACCAACAGGGCGAGCCAGAAGTCCCAGTGGTGACCGGCAACCAGGGAGCCCACGGTGAACGCACCGATCGCCGCGAAGGAGTACTGGCAGAAGGAGATCTGGCCGACGAGCCCGGTGAGCACCACCAGTGAAAGCACGATCAGCCCCGCAATGGCTGCGTCGGCCGCCAGCGACCGCAGAAAGTCCGAGAGGAAGGCGGGGATGACGACACCCAGGGCGACGCCGACGCCGACCGCCGTCCAGCGCACGGTCCTCGCTTCCCCGATCACGCGATCCTCAGCTTGCGGGCGCCGGGCCGGAACAGCACGGCAAGAGCGATCAGCAGCAGGGCGAACGTCACCGCTTCGCTGACTCCCGAGGTGCTGAAGAACGCCCGCGGATATGTCTGGGCCAGCCCGAGGAGGGCCGCCCCCACGACGGCGTAGGGCAGGCTGGTCAGCCGTCCGATGAGCGCGGCGGTGAACGCGTCGATGACGACGACCGTCAGCGAGAAGGTGTCGAAGTTGATCAGCGGCGTGATGAGCACGCCGGCGATCGCGGCCATGGCCGAACCCACCATCCACGAGGCGGCGGTCACCCGGTTGACGCTGATCCCCCACAGTCGGGCTGATTCGGGATCGTCGGCGACCGCACGCATCGACGCCCCGAGCGTCGTGTACCGCAGCACGGCGGCGGTGCCCAGAGCGAGGACGACGGCGACGATGACGGTGGTGAGCTGGTCGTACCCGACGACGACGCTCGTCCCGATCAGCCGGAACCCGGCCTTGCTCACCAACTTCACCGGGCGGTGGTACGCGTTGGCGCCCCAGATGAGGCCTGCTGCCGTTTGCAGCACCAGCAACCAACCGATGGTGATGACCACCTTGGTGAGGGCCGGTTTGCCGGTGAGCGGTCGCATCGTGAAGCGCTCGATGACGAACCCGATGCCGATGCCAACGGCGATGGCGGCGATGAGCCCGATCCACCCCGGCGCGCCCGACTTCACCGAGACCTGGTAGGCGACGAACGTCGAGAACATGGCGACGGCGCCGTGGGCGAAGTTGAGGACGCCAGAGACCCGGTAGATGAGCACGAGGCCGATCGCAGCCAGGGCGTAGATGCCGCCCAGCACGATGCCAATGACCGTGAAGCCCGGAAGGAGCGAGACGCCGGCGAGGACCATCAGTCGCTCATCAGAAACAGTTCCAGCCGGAGTAGGTGGTCCAGGTGCCGGAGTTGTTCTTGATCCACTGGAAGCAGTGGTTCGGATCGTGTGATCCGCCGGCACCGAACGTCAGCGGCACGGTCAGGCCGGGGTTGAAGTTGCTGATGCCGTTAAGGGCGTCGGTCAGTGTCTTGCGGTTGATGGGGTTCGTGCCGATGCGCTTGATGGCCTCGACGAAGGCCTGCGCCGCGACCCAGTCGCCCTCGGTGTAGACGTCGAGGGCCGGCACCTGGTTGGGGAAGTACTGGCGCACTGCGTTCTCGTAGTCCGCCACGGCCGCGTCACCGTGGTGGTCGTCGGGCTCGAGCACCGGCGTCAGCGATTCCGCGTTGTAGACGCTCTTGCCGTAGGACTGGTTGGCCGACTTCTTGTCGAGACCAAGTCCGAGGACCTTGGGATGGAAGTTCTGGCGGTCGAGGGCCTGGAACAGGCGGGCGTAGGAGAAGGGGTCGAGCCCGCCGATGATGGAGTCCGCACCCTCGCTCGACAGCTTCAGGGCGAGATCCGTGTAGTCGGCCTTCGTGGCGTCGACTTCGTCGACGCTCTTCTCCTTGATGCCGTTGGCGTGCAGAGCGGCGAGCAATGACGCCTCGACCGGCTTCACGAAGCTGGCGTTGATGATGATCACGCCCGGCGCCTTGAGCCCCAGATCCTTGGCGTGCGTTCCCATGGCCGTGCCGTAGCGGGTGAGGCTGGCGGTCACCGGCCACGACAGCGGGGCATTGAACTCCGCCGGCACGCCGAGACCGCCGACGAGGGGGACGCCCTGAGAGTTGAAGAACTGCGTCTCGGGATCTTCGCCGCTGACCGACAGCGGCCCGACGATGGCGAGCACACCCTGGCCCAGGAGGCGCTGGGCGCACTGGTGCGCACGTGACGGGTCGTAGCCCGAGTCGCAGTCGAGAAGCTGGAACTTGTGGCCGTTCACCCCGCCGGCGGCGTTGACCTTGTTGAAGTAGGCGCGGACGGTGTCGCGCTCGACGGTGGCATCGAAGGGACCGGTCTCGTCGTAGATGCCGCCGACGGTGATGACGCCGCCGGCCGCGACGGCGGCGGTCGACAGTTGGCCGGCCGGCGTCGAAGCGCCGCCCCCGCCCTTGCTGACGGTTTGACCGGCCGATCCCGCGGAGCCTGCGGACCCGGCAGATCCAGCCGATCCCGACGCGCCCGCGGCCTGGTCAGTACCTGGCTGGGCGGCGCCGGCTTCGGGCCCGGTCGCCGACCCCAGCGTGCCGTTGGCGGTGACGCTGGTCGGCTTGCGATTCAGCTCGTGAATGACAGCGCCACCCAAGGCCAGGGTGGCGATCAAGCTCACCGTCATGAAGACGATGGCGATCCGCTCCCGGATCGAGGTCATTACACACCCCTTCGTCCCGTTTAGGCGAAGAGGATACCACGGAGGGTGGTCAAACTTCCCACGTGGCTCCGGAATGGAGGAGCGTGGTCAGGTCGCCGGGGCCGATCCGCTCCTGGGCGTCGACCAGTTGGTGCTGCATGGCATCGCCGTACGTGGGGCGGTCGACGGCCCGGAAGACGCCGATCGGTGTTGGCTCGAAGGGCCCGCGCGCCAGACGGGAGAGCATGAACGCCAGCCCCGGCTCGTCACGCTGCTCGTCGTGGACGAGGACCTTGTCCTCGCCCACCTCGGCCACGTCGACGATCTTCGCTCGGCCCTGGCCGTCGAGGACCACACCCCGGGCCCCGTCGGGTCCGAAGCGAATGGGCTTGCCGTGCTCGAGCGGGATCAGCATCTGGGGCCGTGCTTCGCGCGCCGTGACCTGCTCGAAGGCGCCGTCGTTGAAGACGTTGCAGTTCTGGTAGATCTCGACGAACGCCCCGCCCTTGTGGTCGTGGGCCCGGCGGAACGTCTCCATCATGTGCTTGCGGTCCATGTCGTGGGTGCGGGCCACGAACGTGGCCTCGGCGCCCAAGGCCAGGCTGATGGGGTTGAAGGGCTGGTCGACCGAACCGAACGGCGTCGACTTGGTGACCTTGCCCACCTCGCTGGTCGGCGAGTACTGGCCCTTGGTCAACCCGTAGATCTGGTTGTTGAACAGCAGGATCGTGAGGTTGACGTTGCGGCGCAGGGCGTGGATGAGGTGGTTGCCCCCGATCGACAGCGCATCGCCGTCGCCGGTCACCACCCAGACGTCGAGGTCGGGACGGCTCACGGCCAGACCGCTGGCGATGGCGGGCGCCCGCCCGTGGATGCCGTGCATGCCGTAGGTGTTCATGTAGTACGGGAAGCGAGCGGCGCACCCGATGCCGGAGACGAACACCGTGTTCTCGCGGCGCACGTTGAGCTCGGGCATGAGCATCTGGAGGGCGGTGAGGATCGAGTAGTCGCCGCAGCCGGGGCACCAGCGGACTTCCTGGTCGCTCGACCAGTCCTTCTTGGTTGTGGGAGGCGCGGCTGTATCACTCATCGATGAACTCCAGAATCGCGTGTTCGATCTCGGCCGCCTTGAAGGGCTGGGCTTGGACCTTGGTGAGGGAGCGGGCGTCGACCAGGAAGTCGGCGCGCACCAGCTTGGACAGCTGGCCAAGGTTCAGCTCGGGGATCAGCACCTTGCGGTAGCGGCGCAGGACCTCGCCGAGGTTCGGGGGGAACGGGTTGAGGTGCACGAGGTGGGCCTGGGCCACCTTCTTGCCCCGGGCCCGCGTGCGCTGTACGCCGGCGGCGATCGCACCATAGGTCGAGCCCCAGCCGAGGACGAGCAGTTCGGCGCCGTCCTCGTGGTCGACCTCGACCGGCGAGATGTCCTTGGCGATGCCGGCCACCTTGGCCGCCCGGACCTCGACCATCTTCTCGTGATTGACGGGGTCGTAGGACACGTTGCCGGTGCCGTCCTCCTTCTCGAGACCGCCGATGCGGTGCTCGAGGCCGGCCGTGCCGGGAATCGCCCACGGGCGGGCGAGGGTGTCGGCGTCGCGTTGGTAGGGCCAGAAGAGGCGCACGCCGTCGGGCCCGTCGTGGTTGGGCTCGCCGGCGAAGGGCACGTCGATGGCCGGCAGGCTCTCGACGTCGGGGATGCGCCACGGCTCCGAGCTATTGGCCAGGTAGCCGTCGGACAGCAGGATCACCGGAGTGCGGTACTTGAGGGCGATGCGCGCCGCCTCGATGGCGGCGTAGAAGCAGTGGGCCGGCGTGCTCGCCGCCAGCACGGGCAGCGGTGCTTCGCCGTGGCGGCCGAACATGGCAAGCAGGAGGTCGGACTGCTCGGTCTTGGTGGGCAGACCCGTCGACGGCCCGCCCCGCTGGATGTCGATCAGCAGGAGCGGCAGCTCGAGGCTGATGGCCAGGCCCATGGTCTCCGACTTCAGGTCGACACCTGGACCACTGGTGGTGGTGACGCCCAGGTGGCCGCCGAAGGCGGCGCCCACGATGGCGCCCGCCGCTGCGATCTCGTCCTCGGCCTGCATGGTGCGCACGCCGAAGTTCTTGTGCTTGGACAGCTCGTGGAGGATGTCGGACGCGGGCGTGATCGGGTACGAGGCCAGGAAGATCGGCAGCTTGGCCAGCTGGCCGGCGGCGACCAGGCCCCATGCCATGGCCGTGTTGCCGGTGACGTTCGTGTAGGTACCCGGTAGGTGGGTGGCCGGCTTGACCTCGTACGCCGACTCGAAGAGCTCGGCCGTCTCGCCGAAGTTGTAGCCGGCCTTGAAGGCGAGCAGGTTGGCGTTCATCACCTGCTCGTTCTTGCCGAAGCGCTGCGTGATCCAGTCGAGGGTGGGCTCGGTGGGCCGCGTGTACATCCACGAGATCAAGCCGAGTGCGAAGAAGTTCTTCGATCGTTCGGCGTCCCGCGGCTTGGCGCCGACCTCGCTCGTCGCCTGGATCGTGAGACTCGTCATCGGCACCTCATAGACCGTGTAGGCCTTGAGCGTGTCGTCGTGTAGTGGGTTCTCGGCGTACGCGGCCTTGGCCAGATTGCGGTCCTCGAAGGAGTCGACGTTGACGATCAGCGTGCCGCCGCGGGGCAGGTCGCCGATGTTGGCCTTGAGGGCAGCCGGGTTCATGGCCACGAGCACGTTGGGCGCGTCGCCCGGCGTCGAGATCTCGTGGTCGGAGATGTGGATCTGGAAGGCGGAGACACCCGCCAGGGTGCCCGCCGGGGCGCGGATCTCGGCCGGGAAGTCGGGCAGGGTGGCGATGTCGTTGCCGAACAGGGCGCTCACGTTGGTGAAGCGGTCACCGGTGAGCTGCATCCCGTCCCCTGAATCCCCCGCGAAGCGGATGACCACCCGGTCGAGCTCGCGCAGGGCGTGCTGAGTGGTGTCGGTCACAGACTCAGCGTAGATCGGCCGGGACCCTTCCCCGCCGGTTTTCAGGCGTTGGACGCGTCGTAGATGCTCTGGATGGAGGCGTCGAGCGTCTTGTTGAAGTCTTCGTCGCTCTGCTGGGCCGAAAGGCCCTCGGTGAGGGCCCGGGAGAAGCTCGCGACCACCCCCTTGTTGCGGGCCAGACGGGCGTTGGCCTCCTCGCGGGAGTAGCCGCCGGAGAGGGCGACGACGCGCACGACGTTCGGGTGATCGACCAGGTCGGAGTAGAAGTTGTCCTCTTCGGGCAGCGTGATCTTGAACATCAGGTATTTGTCGGTGGGCCACTGCTCGAGACCCGCCAGCAGGTGCTTCTTGAGCATCGCCTCGCCCTGCGCCTTGTTCGGCGCCTTGATGCTCACCTCGGGCTCGAGGATCGGTACGAGGCCGGCGGCGGCGACCTGCTTGCCGACCTCGAACTGCTGGTCGGCGACGGCTTTGACGCCCTTTTCGTTGCCCTCGGCGATGAACGAGCGCTCCTTGGTGCCGAAGAAGCCCTTGTCGACGGCGCGCTCGAGCAGGCCATCGAGGCCTGGCATCGGCTTCATCACTTGGACGCCGTCAGCCTCGTCGGCCAACCCCTTGTCGATCTTGATGATCGGCACGACCTTCCTGACGTTCCAGAGGTAGTCCGCCGAGGGCCGCCCGTCGATCTCGCGGTTCATGGTGTCCTCGAAGAGGATCGCACCCAGAATGCGGTCGCCGTTGAAGGCGGGGCTGGTCATGATCCGGCTCCGCATCTCGTGCACGACGCGGAACATCTCTTCGTCGTTGGAGTAGGCATCCTCGTCGATGCCGTAGTTCTTCAGCGCCTTGGGCGTGCTGCCGCCGCTCTGGTCGAGGGCGGCGATGAAACCGCGCCCGTCGCGCATCTTCTCGAACTGGTCTTGGTTCATGTTCCGCTCCTTCAACCGGCGCTGTTTCAGCGTATTACCGGCCACGGAGCGGGCTCGGCTACCCGGGCACGGCATCGAGACGCTGGCGCGCCTTCTCCACGGCCGCCTCGGCACGCTTGGCCTGGCGGGCGGGAACGACGCTGTCGGCGACCACCTCGGTGCGGCTCTGGGTACTTCCGCCGGCCTGGAAAAACCGCCGCCGGACCCGGCCTACGACCACGACCTTCTCGTCGACGCCGTAGTCCTCCGCCGATGCGGGCGCGTCGTACCACACCACCGGCACGCTCTCGGCTCTGCCCGTCTGGCTCGGGATCGTCACCTCGTACTGCACCAGCCGGTCGCCCGACGGCAGATCCCTCGGCTCGGCGGGCCGGGCCAGGCGTCCGATCAGCACTGCCACGTTCGTCATCGCATTCCCCTTCGTTCAGCCCGCGTGTCGGGCCGTTGCGCAGCGAGGGGGAAGCGCTCGGCCAAAGATACTTTCGGGGTGTGACAGTCAGTTCACGTGGAACTGCGAATGCGGCCGTCCAGACCATCGACCCGCTGATGCACGACAAGGAGCATCAGCTTTCGTGCTACTTCCTGCCCGGGCCCCGGCCGACGCTCGTCGAGCCCGGCCCCGAGTCGTGCCTCGACCGGGTGATCGCCGCTCTCGAGGACAAGGGTGTCGGCCCCGACGACCTGGCCAACATCGTCGTCACCCACGTCCATCTCGATCACGGCGGAGGCGCCGGCCGGCTGGCCGAGCACTTCCCGAGGGCGACGGTGTTCGTCCACACCCAGGGGGCGCGTCATCTGCGGTCCCCCGAGCGCCTGTGGAACAGCGCGACGCGCGTGTACGGCGCCGAGCGCATGCACGAGCTGTGGGGCTCGATGACCCCGGTGGCCGAGCATCGCCTCGAGGCCGTCGACGAGGGCGACCGCATCGACCTGGGCGGCGGGCGCGCTCTCGACGTGCTGTACACCCCCGGCCACGCCAAGCACCTCATGTGTCTCGTCGACAGCGAGACCGGGGGCGTGTTCGTCGGCGATGCCGTCGGCATCACCCTGCCAGGCTCTCACCTGGTCAGGCCGACGGTGCCACCACCCGACATCGACACCGACCTCCTCGTCTCCCAGCTCGGTCGGCTGGCCGAACGGGGCGTGACGTCGATCAACTTCGCCCACTTCGGCATCGACGGCGACGTGCTTCCGATGCTCGAGCAGGCCGAGCGCCGGGTGCGGCGGTGGGACGAGATCGTCGGTGCCGCCGTCGCCGACGGGTTGGACGTTCCGGCGATCGCCGAGCGGTTGGACCAGCTCAGCCACGAGGACTACATCGCAGAGGGTTTCTCGCCGGAGGTCATCGCGGCCGCCGAGGACCGCACCGAGTACGAGTCCGAGGCCGCCGGTCTTTACCGGGCCCATACCCACTCCTAACCTGGGCCCGTGTTGCGGGCGGCACGCCTTCTCGGCTTCATGGCCCTCGGTCTGCTGGGGGTCGCGTTCGCGTTGCTCACGATCCAGGCCGTGCTGATGGCCGACCTGTGGGCCGAAAATGCGAACGTCGAGGCCCAGTACTGGAGCGCTGTGCTCCTGGCGGGGATCGCGACCACCCTGTGCCTCATCGACCTCACCGCTCTCGTCGTTGCCCTACGCGGCCGGCGCCTGCTTGCCGTCTACCGCCGTGAGCGGGCTGACTGGCGTGAGGTCCGCGCCGCCCAGGGCTCGCTGCTCCGTCGTCGTTAACTGCAGGGGCGCCGCTAGTTCAGTTCTGCTCGCCGAGGCGGCGTTCGATGGCGTCGAGGCGCCGGAGGACCTCGTCGATCCCGGCTTGCGAGCGCGGCGGGTTCTCGCGGGCCTGGACGTACCCCACGAGGGCGGCCACGACGGCTCGTCGCGTCGTGCGCAACTCGACCCCCATGCGCCGGAGCACCTGGCTGGCGATGCCGTCCTCGGTGGCGAGCAAGCCCAGTAGGAGGTGCTCGCAGCCGATGTAGTTGTGCCCCAGGCTGTGCGCTTCGGTCGTCGTTGTCTCGAGCGCCCGTTTGGCCAGCGGGGTGAACGGGAGCTGGCCATCGACCCTCCTGCCGCGCTTCGACATCGAGCCCAGGAGCTCGGCTCGGAGGTCGCCCGGGTCGACATCGAGCGACGTCAGCACCTTCAGCGCCAGGTTGCTGCCCTCGTCGATCACGCCGATCAGGATGTGCTCGGTCCCCACGAAGTCGTGGGGCATGTCGCGGGCGCACTGCTGGGCGAGCGCAAGTGCTTTGCGCGCCCTGTCCGTGAACCGCCCGAACAAGCCGAAGCCTGGGCCACCCGTCGGCGGGGGTTCGTCGGTGCCCCGCATCGACGTGACGTCCCGGACCGCCTTCTCGAGTGCGGCCTGGCAGATCGCCGACACGGGCAGCTGGGCGTCCTTGACGGCGTCGGCCAGGTCGTCGGGAAGATACACATTGACCTTGGGCATGGGGTTATAGTGGGGTTATAACCGGTGATCGTCAAGACCCCGCTCAGTCCACGGCGGTTGGTCAGTTGAGAGCAGCAGCGCGCTCGGCGGCATCGGCGAAGTCGGGCTCGTTGGCCACCACCTTCTTGAAGAGCTCTCTCGCCTTCGGGGTGTCACCCGCTCGTTCGTAGAGGTCGGCCAGGGCGTACCAAAGCCGGATGTGGTGGGCCTTGGGCCGCTTCACCTGCACCGGGCCCTTCTCGAGGAGGCGGATGGCGCCGGCGATGTCGCTGCGATCGGCCAGCGAGCCGCCGGCCACGATGCGGCCCTCGGTGACCAGCTCGCCCGGCGCGTCAGCGGTGCGCAGCTCATCCCAGAGCTGCTCGGCCTTCCTGTGGCGACCCAGGGCCCGGTAGGAGTCGGCCAGCACCGGGTGCTGCTCGACCGAGCCGGTGAGCTGGCGGAAGGCCTCGAGCTGGTTGGTGGCGGCCTTCCACCGGCCCAGGCGGTACAGCGTGAGGCCGTACAGCTCGCGAACGGCGGGCACGTCGGGAGCGTGCTCCGCCAGTGGCTTGAGCAGGCGGTCGGCGTCCTTGTAGCGCTCCCGCTCGAAGGCCTTGGCCGCCTCCATCAGGCGCTGCTCGACGTTGACCGCTTGACCGCGAGGCACCTTGGTGCTGATGTCCGTGGCCACGTCGGCCGGCGCTGTGCGCCGGGCTCGGTCCCTCGGCGTGGGCTTGCCGCCTCGGGATACCGCCTTGGTGGCCGCCTTGCGGAGCGGTCGGACGTCGGCGTCGGGCTCCTCGATCCAGAGCTCCGGTTCCCACGCCGGCGGCGGTCCCAGCTCTTTGGGCTCGCGGCGCTGCTTGGGCGGCGGTTTCTGCCCGCCTCGGCCGCGGGGAGGCGGCTTGTTCGGATCGACCTTGCCCGCTCCTCGGCGGGCCACTCCTCCCCATTTGCGACCCGGCATGAGCCGAACCCTACCCATACGCGAGAAGAGGCCCCGAAGGGCCCCTTCTCTTAGAAAGAATCCGGCGGCGACCTACTCTCCCAGGGGGCCTCCCCCCAAGTACCATCGGCGCTGGCGGGCTTAACTTCCGTGTTCGGAATGGGAACGGGTGTGACTCCGCCGCTATGGCCACCGGAAATCGGTGCTCTTTTGTCAATGAGGGCTGTCCCTCAAGCGTTCCATAGCGAGCACGGGCATGAATGTCCCAAGCCCTCGGCCGATTAGTACCGGTCGGCTGAACACATTGCTGTGCGTACACCTCCGGCCTATCAACGTGGTCATCTGGCCACGGGCCTTACCAGGTTGACCCTGTGGGAGATCTCATCTTGGAACAAGCTTCGTACTTAGATGCTTTCAGCACTTATCTCTTCCGCAGGTCGCTAACCAGCCGTGCCCTTGGCAGGACAACTGGCACACGAGAGCTGCGTCCGTCCCGGTCCTCTCGTACTAGGGACAGCCTTCCTCAGATCTCCTACGGCTGCGACGGATAGGGACCGAACTGTCTCACGACGTTCTAAACCCAGCTCGCGTACCGCTTTAATGGGCGAACAGCCCAACCCTTGGGACGTGCTACCGCCCCAGGATGCGATGAGCCGACATCGAGGTGCCAAACCTTCCCGTCGATATGGACTCTTGGGGAAGATGAGCCTGTTATCCCCGGGGTACCTTTTATCCGTTGAGCGACGGCGCTTCCACACGCAACCGCCGGATCACTATGCCCTGCTTTCGCACCTGCTCGACGTGTATGTCTCGCAGTCAAGCTCCCTTGTGTCATTGCACTCGACGACTGATTGCCAACCAGTCTGAGGGAACCTTTGGGCACCTCCGTTACCTTTTAGGAGGTGACCGCCCCAGTCAAACTACCCGCCTGCCACTGTCCCCGACCCGGATAACGGGTCTGAGTTAGAGCCCCGGCACACGCAGGGTGGTATTTCAAGGTTGCCTCCACAATGGCTAGCGCCATTGCTTCCAAGGCTCCCACCTATCCTACACAACGCGTACCAAGACCCAATATCAAGCTGTAGTAAAGGTCCACGGGGTCTTTCCGTCCTGTCGCAGCTACCGAGCATCTTTACTCGGACTTCAATTTCGCCGGGTCGGTGGTTGAGACAGTAGGAAAGTCGTTACGCCATTCGTGCAGGTCGGAACTTCACCTGATTCCCCTGTTTCCAGGGGGGCAGACTATGCCTTCATCTCAGCAAGACTTTGGAGGATCATTGCCGGCGCATACCCGCGCTTACCGCTCGGGTTCATTGCACCGGCCAGTCGTACGATCTCACCGAGCCCAGCTGCATTGCGGTGTTCACCTCGAACCATTCGCTCGCAGACGCTCGCGAAAAGCTCGAAGTCCCGCTGCTTGCCAGACAACAGTGGATAGCACCGAAAGTGAGGGACAACGCGGTCGACGAGGAGCGGGAGGCTTCTCACCTCCCACTTCAGCGTCCGATCGCTGCGGTCGGGCCTGAGCGTGCCGCAGTCGAAGTACCGCTGGATGTCCAGCAACACCTCGCTGCGATCGCCGTTCTGGCTGACCGACAGACTCGGGCGCACCTCCCACCGGACCAACAGGGTTGGCCTGGGAGAGATCGAGACCGTGAAGCATCCCTCACCGTCGACAAATCCAGAGATGTACGACGGCAGATCCACTCGGCCTTGCAGAGAGCCCGCGTGTTGCTCCGGCCATAGATTTGCCACGCGCCAACCATACGGATGGGGTGTGACAGCGACGCGGAGCCTCGTCCTTTCGGACTCAGTCGTTACGGGGCCATACCTGCTCACGCAGGCAGAGGGCTTCCCACGGCATTACCCGCCGTCTATTGCCTCGTTCCTTTCGAGGCAGCCGGTGTGGGCTTCGCCGTTATGAGCGGGTGTTTCTCACGAGATCGCTCTCGTGAGGGGCAAGATTGAGGTACTTACCCGACAAGGAATTTCGCTACCTTAGGACCGTTATAGTTACGGCCGCCGTTTACCGGGGCTTAGGTTCAGAGCTTCGTCCTTGCGGACTAACCCTTCCCCGTAACCTTCCGGCACCGGGCAGGCGTCACAGCGTATACATCGCCTTACGGCTTCGCACGCTGCTGTGTTTTTAGTAAACAGTCGCTTTCCCCTGCTTTTTGCAACCCCATCGGGCTTCGGACGCGAAGTCCTACACCCTACTGAGGCCCTCCTTCTCCCGAAGTTACGGAGGTATTTTGCCGAGTTCCTTAACCACCGTTCTCCCGATCGCCTTGGTATTCTCTACCTGCCCACCTGCGTCGGTTTGGGGTACGGGCACCGTGACCACTCGCTAGAGGCTTTTCTCGGCAGCGTGGGATCAGTGACTTCGCCTAGAACGGCTCGGCATCGCGTCTCGGGGTTATGAGGACCGGATTTGCCTGGGCCTCCCCCTACTCGCTTACCCCGGGACAACCAACGCCCGGGTTCACCTACCCTCCTGCGTCCCCCCTTTGCTGCCCGCCTCCGGGTGGGTCGGTTCGGCCCCGAAGGGCCAGCCCCTTAGCAACCCGGGATTGGGATGGGCGCGGACACGGTGGTACTGGAATATCAACCAGTTGTGCATCGACTACGCCTTGCGGCCTCGCCTTAGCTCCCGACTTACCCTGGGCGGATTAGCCTTCCCCAGGAACCCTTGGGCTTTCGGCGGAGGGGTTTCTCACCCCTCTCTCGCTACTCATGCCGGCATTCGCACTCGTCCAAGGTCCACGACGGTTCACACCGCCGCTTCGCTCCGAGAACGACGCTCCCCTACCACTCCAGCTTGCGCTGAAATCCGTAGCTTCGGCTCGAGGCTTGAGCCCCGTTACATTGTCCGCGCAGGATCACTCGACCAGTGAGCTATTACGCACTCTTTCAAGGGTGGCTGCTTCTAAGCCAACCTCCTGGCTGTCTGTGCAATCCCACATCGTTT
>Ga0209577_10002886_pt1 | contig 16283 bp, 18 predicted proteins | sample GraSoiAngelo_109_FD_185874 | JGI IMG/M metagenome (GOLD analysis project Ga0209577, IMG submission 185874) | Grasslands soil microbial communities from the Angelo Coastal Reserve, California, USA - 14_0903_12_20cm (SPAdes) (version 2) | ecosystem: Environmental > Terrestrial > Soil > Grasslands...
CGGAAACCGCTTATGAATGGACCTACGGCATTGTCTACAGCCCGAAATGGATCAAGGGCCTGACCCTGAGCGCCGATTGGTGGCATATCGATCTGCGCGATATCGTGGCGTCTCTTGGCGCGCAATACATTATCTCGCACAGTAACGACCCCTTCTTTGCCAGTCTGGTAACTCGTGGTACTTCGTCCGTCCCCGGCGAGTTAGGGCCAGTCTTGCAGGTGATCGACCCGAACTTTAATCTTGCGCGAGCGATCTTCGAAGGTCTCGACTACGAAGCGATTTATATTTTGGATTCGACGATCTTTGGCCATGGAGATTGGGGCAGACTGACGGCCACAGTCAACGGCACCTGGCTCTCCCGTGCTGAGTTTCAAGCGTCGCCCGATACGAAGCGGATGGGCATCGCGGGTGAGTTTCTGCCGACCGCGTTCAGTCTTACCGGCTCCTTGCCACGGAATCGAGCTAATTTCAGTCTGTTCTGCGACGGTCCCTCTGACACATGGATGCAGGGCTTGGATGTTGGCGCGGTGGTCCACTGGATCGGACAGTATAATGACGACATCCTGGAAGGCTACGATCGTAAGGTACGGGAGTGGACCACCTTCGATCTGATCTTGAACTACACCTTCAATCTCCCACCGCCTGCGCCGGCCGAGGTGCCTGGCTACGCCAAGGATGGTGGGAAAAACGTGAAGATGAAGGACGGCAAGGAGAAGAACGTCGTGCCCGTTTCAACAGCGGAGTATGGCTGCAGCAACTGGAAGTGGTGGCTCAATAACACGACCGTCACGCTTGGGATGCAGAATGTGACCGATGAAGATCCGCCGTTTGTGGCCGGCTCGTTCGAGAACGGGTATGACGAGTCTCTGACCACCATCAAAGGCCGGTTCTGGTATGTCGGGCTAAAGAAGAGGTTCTAGGATTGGATTAGTAGGTTAGGAAAGAGGCAGCCACGCAACGTTCGTGGCTGCCTCTTTTGCATTGCGCTGCGAGCCGGCGAAATTCTCGCCGGCGATTATGCCGTTCTCGCACGGTTCGGCCCTTTGCGCTCAAACAGTTTCGTGTTGACGACTGCGACGGTCTCCAACGCATGCGCTCAGGCGGCCGTCGCCAATTGCCTGCTGAGGGTGCGTCCACTTTTGTGTGTCAGCGACTGTAAACCTTCGCGATAGTCAGTCGGCCGTATTCCAAATCGTCGCTCGAATGCGCGACTGAAAGAATCGACGCTCTTAAATCCAATCAAGGCTGCAACCCCCTTGAGGCTGTTGCGAGGATTTGCGAGATGGTGCCGTGCCTCCATGAGCCGAACTTCTTCGACAAAATGGGCCGGTGTTGTACCAAAGACTTGCCTGAAAAGCCGGCTAAAATTTCTCCGCGAGCAGCTTGCGCGCTCAGCTAAAGCGTCGACGGATATCTCCTCGTGCAAATGCACGGCGACCCACGATACGATTTCGTCAAAACGAGCGGTGGACTGAATCTGAAACCGCAGAAGCTCTGAACACTGTTCTTGGACTCCGGCCCGATGGAAATACAGGATAAGTTCACGCGCGACGTCTAGAGCGATAGGACGGCCAAAGTCTTCTTCGATCAGAGAGAGCGAAAGATCCAGCGCTGCCACTCCGCCTGCGCAGGTATAAAAGGAGCCATCGTTTATGAACAGCGCGTCAGGATTAACGTCGAGAGACGGAAATCGCAAAGCTACATTCTTGGCTAAACGCCAATGCACCGCGACACGGTGGCCATTCAGCAAGCCAGTCGCGGCGAGCGCGTAAATGCCGCTACCCAGGGCGACAACGCGTCTGGTCATTGGCGCCCGATGCTTTAACCATTTCACGAGTTTCCTGCTCGGTTTTGCGTTATGAAGGTCGCCGCCTCCGCAAATGATAAGCGTATCGAGTGCCGGGGCCTCTTCCAGATTTAAACGCGGTTGTATCTCAACGCCGCACTCGGTCACGTATGATTTCGCGTCGATACCAATTGTTAGCACCTGATAACAACGAGATTGATTCGGCCCGGATTGGCCGGTTTTTTGAACGGTCGCGCGGGAAAAAGCTTCAGCCGGCCCGGTTAAATCGGTGGCCGCTATCTGGTCGAACACAATTAGACCAACGGTTTTCGGATTCATGCCTGTAGCAGTATGCTACGACCAAGTTTTCGACCGATCGGGCCATCCGCAATATCCAGTCGGCAGACTTTGATAAGGCCACTTTGGAGAACTAAGCCCTGCGAACACCGCCAAATATCTTCAGGAAAAAGCCTTCGACTTCCGCTGGCACCAGATAAGACCCCAAGCAGATCTGTACGTTACATCACCTGTGGCGAAAGGGCTGCGTGCGGCGACGGCTTTCTTGAATAATGGCCCATCACGAGTGCGACTGGAAGGCCTACGCAGAACAGGTGAATGACCAGCTGCGACCAACTCATTGGAGGCTTGAATACGACCGGCGTATGCAGATAAAGGCTGCGAACCCATGATAAGAACAGCGCTGTGCCGAAGTTATTGACCGCAAAAACCGCCGCTCCATAAACCAACCCCACCGCGACCAGTCCCGAGAGCTTCTGGGGCAGCGAAAGACAACATCGGCTTAGCGCATAGAAAATCGTCGCCACGGTCAGGGCCATTGCGAAATGCATCACGAGTCCGAGGGTGGCTGTTGCGAATCCGCCATTATAGGTGCCACGTCCGAGTAGCCCGCCAGCCACACTTTGCAGCACGTGCGCTGGTGTGACACCCGCCAGAACACGTGCATTGACACACGCCGCCGTGATGTCGAGCACACCAACAAGCACGCCGGCGTATAGAATGGGTTTGAGGCTTTTCATTTCACGCTAAGGTCCATTTCTGATTCTTACTCGTGCTCTGCTTCACTAGAAGTGGCAGTGATCAACTGAATCACAAGGTCCAGTTTGCAAAGTGTGATAGGGCCACTTTGCAGCGATGTCACACAAGCCATTTTCAGAGCGCAACCAGGAGCATTTCTTGCTATTTTGTCCTATGTATGATGAAAGCCCTGTCCTCTCTCACGAATCCTACCTTTGGATAATAGTCCATTGCTGTTGGGACTGACAATAATAAGAGCATTGATTGCCCTCCTATTTTCTTTCTGACTAGCTCAATAAGCTTTTTGCCGATCCCTGACCTTTTATAACCGGGACTGACAGCGAGATCGGCAAGATAACTACACCAGACCCAGTCTGTAATTGTGCGAGCAACACCTACGAGTGTGTCTCCATCCCAGGCGGTCACAATTAGATCTGAATTTACGCACATGGCTTTCATTCTCTGAGGATCATGTGTCGGTCTTGGAAGCTGCGCATCGTTGTACAGTTCGATGATCTGTTGTGCGGTTGGCACGACGTCGAATTTGTAGATGATTTCCGCGCTCGCCTTCTTTCTTCCGGTCATGTTTCCGTGTTTGCTGGTTTACCGTAGTCGATCTCTACAGCTGGCGACGACCGGCTTTTTAAGACGTTTTCAGCGGACCATCCCCTGAGCAGACGAAAACCAAAGCGCAAGCATAAGCAAGAGTGACGCTCCGAGTGCTGCGATGGTTCGCACGTGGTTCCACACCGTCCAAGTGCGAACGTATTCAGCCCACACCCGCGCCGACTCGGCGCTCGCCGGGTCGAGAATCGCCAGTGCTTCATTACGCGGCACGTTGCAAATCGCAGTCACCAGAAACGTTCCCAAAAGATAGAGTATGCTGCCCGCAAGGGCCCAAGCGGCGCCAGGTCTCTGCCACATGACTAGCGAAGAGACAGCCAGAATTACGCAGCCCACTGCTGTGCCGAGAAACGTCCCCAAAAACAGCGGGTTGAGCACAGCGAAGTTTATCGATTTCATCGCTGCGATGCCCTGAGTGTGCGGAAGCGAAGCCAGCGCTTTCATCACGAATGTTGAAAACGCGAAGAAGACCCCCCCAATCAGCCCGCAGCCAAGCGCGGACAACAGAGTCAAAGTGAAGAGTGATCTGCTCGTCATAATCGGCTTCGCACCTATTTGGTTGGCGGTTTCAACGCTGGCACGGCGGAAACGTCCATCAGGTAAATATCACCCACCCCGTTGCCTGGTGCGCGCAGCTCCTGCAACACTTGATCAGTTGTGCGTTTAGTTGGTTTGGCAGCGAGCGCTGGCAAACGGCAACTCGTCCAGATAAAATATTTGCCATCTGGCGTCAGTTTGGGCGATAGCTCGCGTTCGGACGAGTTGATTTCCGGTCCGAGATTGACCGGCTCACTCCATTTGCCGTCGGCTTGCTTGTGCGAGACGTAAAGATCGTAACCACCGACAGAGTCGGCTCGCCTTGTGGCCGCGAGCAGCAGCATCCGCTCATCTTCGGTAACGAAAGCTTCGTACTCGCCCGCTGCAGTATTAACAGGGGGCCCGGGGTTCTCGATTTTATAGCTCCCGTCTTTCTGAGGCACAGCGCGATAAATGTCACCCAAGCCGTTTGAATCCTTGCGTTGCGAGCCGAAGTATAGAGCCCCATTCTTTAAGGCGATCGGATAAAAATTATCCGTATCGCTGTTGATCGGCGTTGGCAGATGGCGCGGCGCGCTCCAACCCGACTCCGTCTTGTCCATAACCCAGATGTCGTGATGCGACTGCCGTTCGCCGCCCGCCTCTATCGGACGATCGGAGATGAAGTAGAAATGTTTTCCGTCGGCCGTGATGTAAGGATCCGCGTCCTGGTATTGGCCGGAGAACGGCGCAACCTCCGGCTGGGACCAACTGCCGTTTTCATAGCGCGAAACGAAGATCGACCAACGCGAGAAATTTGGCGCCAATTTGAGAAAATACACTTCATGGCCGTCGGGCGTAAAGGTTGGGTGCGATTCGTAATCGCCGGTTGAGATGATGCCAGGTGCAAACAGCGTCGCGTGCTGAAGCGGTTTCGCAGAATCGTAAGGTGCAGTCTGGGCAGCCAGCGACGCGGTCATGGTCGTTATCATTGTTGAGTAGGCGCACACAAAATTCCATTTTACTTGGCGCACATGATTCTTTCTCCGTGCCCTGACCTGGGCTTCCAGGAATGACTTTACAGCTGTGACAATCGATTTCATGGCGTGAACCGTTTTCGATCCTGTTTGGTCGCAAAAAACTGATCTGCCGGTGTACATCTCGGACTCATTTTTTCTTACCCTTGAAAGTGGCGTAGATGGCCATCGCGTGACCGTGGCCAAGGGCGAACTCGTCTTTGAGCCACGCGACGATCTGGCCAGCTTTGACCGTGGGTTTTAGCTTGCCACGTTCCATGAAGCCTTTTCTCTCGGCGAGCCGCTTGAAGTCGTCCGCCGACTTGCCTGTCTTGGCCTGGATATTGTCCAGATATGCTTGGAAGGACATGGGAAATTAGGATGCAGTCGCGCTCCGTGTTCAGTGCTCCAATTCTCGAGCAGAAGAAATCAGACTAATTTAGACTAGCATCCGGTTCGTTCGACTTGTTGGGGCCTCGTTTAATCGGGAATGTCGGCTTCTACGAGCTTCGATAGAAGAATGAGCGACTCCTGCCAACCGAGATAGCAAGCCTCTGGAGGAATGGCGCCAGGCACGCCTTCTTGCACAACGTCCAACTCCGTCCCGCAGGATACGTTCTTGAGCGTGATCGTCGTCTGCATTTCCCCGGGCAAATTGGGGTCGTCGAATTTGTCCGTGTAGCGGATGCGTTCGTTAGGCTTCAATTCGAGGTAAGTTCCGCCGAAGGAATGGCTCTTCCCGGTTGTGAAATTGGTGAACGACATTTTGTAGGTGCCACCGACCTTTGCCTCCATCTGGTGAACCTTTCCCGTGAATCCATTTGGCGGAAGCCATTTCGCCATCGCATCCGCTTCCAGGAATGCGCGATAGATTTTCTCGGGCGCGGCACGAAGCACGCGGTGAAGTCGGATTGTATTTGTCGTAGTAGTTGACATGATTGTTGTTCTTTCAGTTGTTGATTCGGTTAGTTATTTTTCTGCTGATAGTTTTAGCTGATCTTTACAATGAACGAAGAGCGACGTCTGTAGCGCTCGGAGTCACGATTCACAACGCGCGTCGAACTCCATGGTCCAATCATTGGTGTACGTGCCCTCGAAATCTACCCACTCCTGACTATGCGGCTTCAAGCGGTGATGATGTACTCGCCATTCGCCGATCAAAAAAATCGAAATCGTGCGAGCCACCGCGACTCGTGGCAGCCGCCGTCGGGCTGGACGTCTCATGGGAGTCGGCGCGAGAAGGTGAACCCGGTAGAACCAATATGCCGGCAATGATGGATGCGTAGAAGTTTTTCATGTAATTGGTGCAGATACGGACTGCAAGATGATGAACAAACTGCAACGAAAAAGATAAATCCGAGTGCGTTCTAGCGCATTCATTTCAGCCTTCATCCACCCAGGGCCAGGTCGCCACAAGAGCCAGTTGACGCGGCAGAACATGACCACCTTCGGCGTTTTCGAACAGCCACGGACCTCGGACTATGATCATTGGAATACGTCTGACAGAGCTTGATCAACGAGCGCCATGGTGTCGGGATCGTAAGATGTACTCTGGCACGTCGAGGCCATTCGTTAGTCGAGAATCGGGTATTGGCGGTTTCGCCTCCAAGCTGAGAGGGAGGACGCCCGCCCAGACTGGCAGGTTGTAGTCCTCTTCATCGTCGACAGGCGGGCCAGTCCGAATCTTTGCAGAAGCTTCCTCGATGGAGAACTCCAACACCGCGGTTGCCTTCAATTCCTTTTCGCTCGGACTGCGCACATCATCCCAACGCCGTGCTATTAAGTGTTCGGAAATTATGCGCAAAGCACGCGTTTTCTGGGCCGGCTCATCGATCTTATGGGCGATGCCAAACGCTACAACCGACCGGTAGTTCATGGAATGATGGAAGGCGGACCGAGCCAAGACCAGGCCATCCACAAGGGTCACGGTTATGCAGACGGGGATACCGGTCTCGAGTGTCCCGAGCATGCGACTCGCGGCCGAGCCGTGCAGGTAAAGTTTTTTACCGTCCCTGCCATACAAGGTCGGGATAACAAACGGTTGGCCGTCGACACAGAATCCGACGTGAGCGAGAAAGCCCGCATCAAAAATTGCATTAACGGTGTTCAAGTCGTGCGAGCCTCTGCCCGGCAGGCGACGTAATTTAGTGCGCTTTGTTCGATTCATCTTTCACGTATTTGTCTGTGACGATCCAATTCATTTCCTAAGTCTTGCCTCTGTCAGTGTGTTAGTCAGCGCCTAACAACAACTATTTGGCTGCTTCGAGAGCTATTTCGCGGACGATCGTACGGCGCGGCAATGAATCCTGAGTCGTTTTGACATACTCGTTGATATAAAGTCGGCGCCCCCATTGAGAACTGGCAATTCCATTAGGGAAAGACAGCCGTGCCTTTGAGGCGGCTCCATCTACGATCCCGGGCTTGCCATCGCCAAGGATGCGCTTGACGGTTCCATCCAATGTAACCTCGTAAATTTCGTGCGATTCAAAAGCAGTTACATAGAATCGATCCTCCTTAAAGCATAAATGCCCTAATCCCTTTTTGGATATCGTGGCGAAGGGCGCAACAACGCCACTCGGATCGACCTTCAGCATCTTGTTGTTACGGAAGTTAACGACGTAAAGATTTCCATCGCGATCGAAGGAGATACCGTTTGGACAGCTGAAAAGATCGCTTTTTGCGAATGATGAAACGGTGCCATCTGGCGCAATCTTTGCGATCGAATTACTGCGGCAATTTGCGACATAGGCATCGCCCGTTTGTCTGTTGATGGCTATGCCTACAGGGCCGCTCAGGCCGCTGGTGACGAATGGATGCATTTGACCTTTTCGATCAATTTTGGTGATTGAATCGCCGTAGAAATTCGATTGCAACAGGTTGCCTTCATGGTCGATCGCGTTGCCGGACGCGCCATAAAGGCCTGACGCAAATACGTCACGCTTGCCCTCCGGCGTGATCTTCCAGACAAATTCGCCAAAATCGGCCACGTAGATATTGCCTAGGAGATCGACCGTTACACCCCCGACGGCGTGGCCCTCAATGACATTAGTAAGCGAACGGATTTTTGTCTGCGCGCGCACAGAAACTGTCGCAAAGAGCAGCGTCAACGCAAACAATAGTGCCCGACTGCGGTACCGATCCTGATGGCGCACCCAAGACATAGGCGAATCAGATTCTGCGTCGCGGCCCTTCGGCGCGCGACCGCCCGCGGACTCCGTCTGCCATACAACGAACCAATGGACTCGCATAGCGCGCCTCGGGATCTCTTTCAGGATCATAAATGGTGAAGTTGGCCCCGAAGATGCGCCCAGAATTGCACAAAGTGCCGACCAGCTCCGTCAATTGCAGATAGTCGAGGCCCGGACTTCCTGGGGAGTCCACCGCAGGCATTACGGATTGATCCAGCACATCGAGATCGACATGCAACCAGGCTTTGTCCAATCCGCGCGCCTCGAGTTTCGCGATCACCTGACGCGCCGTGGCGTCGACCCCGTCGGCTAGCACACGCTGAATCGTGAACTGCGTAATCCCAGTCTTAACGATATCGCCGTAGGAATCCTTGAAGCTCGGGCTTTCGGCGTCACGCTCCCCCAACTGAACGATGTCGGCGTCGCTGGCGAGAGGCTTGCCAATCTCCGGCCAATCGGTCAGCAGCGATTCCCCGCGGCCACTTGCAAGAGCCAGGTCCATTCCCGCCGCCGAGCCCAGGCGCTTTGCAGTGTCGTAGTTGCCGGGATGGAAGAAATCGCTGTGTCCGTCGATGTGCACGAGTCCTCGCCCACCGACGCGCCGCATACCATGCAAGCTACCAAGGAGAACGCTGCAATCGCCGCCAATGACTACCGGAAATCGATTCCTCTTCAGGATGTCGCACACCTTCTCCGACAACTGGAGCGAGAACGCACGGATGGACAGACCATTGCGTATTCTCGTCCCGGCCTGAGCCTCGAACTCATAAGTGGGTCGCTTGAGCGGTACGATTTCCGCCACATCTAATGCATGAGCCAGGCCCGCATCGAGCAGTACTTGCGGTGCACGCCACGTACCGGGTTGGCCGCCGCTTTCTGTCGGCCGTAGTCCAAGATTGCTCGGCGCAAGTACCAGACTAATGCTCGCGGGCCTCGCTTGCGACGGATTCACTTGCCAACTGGCAAGCGCTGTTGCGCCGGCTATCATCGTGAATTTTCGTCGCGTCATGGAACACTCGTTAATTCCTCAGCGGAATGAGTGCACGCAGGCGTGAATCGCGGAGGAAAAGGCCGCCCCAAATAAGCACCGCCAGATAGACCGGGAATAGGACGTGGCTGAACAAGGGATTGCCGACGCGCATCTGCGTGGCGATGGCACCACCGAAATAACCGGTCAAAAGTATTGCGCCTAGAACGGCCGTGCGTGGCAATAGATAGAGGATCACGCAAACCAGTAGGATGACCCCGAGGGCGGTGATAACGCTCTCAGGATATCCGAGTTCAATGGTCGCCTTCACAACAGGCTCCGGTTTCACCAGTTTCATGATGCCGTCCATGAGCAGGAACAAAACAGGCAGCGCACTCAGGACGCGGCCGATCCAAAGTGTCTTTCTCGAAATACGAAGGCCTTGGGTATCTGATTCACCCGGCGGAGCGCTGGTGTTAGTTTTCATCTATTGAGCTTATTTGTTATTTGCTCGCGCTATCGTGGTTAACAGCAGCACGCACGAGCGCTTTTAGATGCGACTCATTTACCGCGTCGCCTTCGTACAGATCGATTGACCGTGACGCTTTTGCCTCAAGTCCGCTATTGAACAGATGGTGTGGATCCGGCAGTAACGCCCCTTTGAAAAAGTTGATCTTGATGTGGTCCTTGAAAGCCCCAAGGGCGCATACGTTGCCCTTCGCGCTCCACACAGCGGTGTTCCATTTGAACTCTTCGGTTAATTTTGAATCCGCGACAGTGATGACTTTACGCAAGTGGGCCATTGTTCGACCGCGCCATCCGGTGAGCGCCGCAATTTGTTTGTCGATTTGTTTAGATGCGCTCATACCGGTTCATTTTTGCCCTGCACGCGCTGCTTGAATGGATTGGGGCTGTCTTCGAAACGCCACGAGCGGCGTTACTTCAGCGCCAAGTGTTTTGCGGTAAAACTCGAGCGTTTCCTCCTCGCACCGGCGTTCCAGAGATAGATATGGTTGAACAATGCGATTATCTCCTTTTGTGCTCATAACGATTTTAGTTTGTGTTGCGCCCGCTTATTTATCTTGGTGATCGGTATTACATTGTGTTACGGAAGGTGTCAACCGATGAAAACGGTTTTACAGGTTAAAATTGAGCCGCACCAGTTTCGCAGTCGTGACACCATCGGCGGCGATCCAGCCCTCGATTTCGTCAATACCGTCACCGGCCGCGACCAGTCGCCTCGCGACTGGCTTGATAGTTACGCACGTTTGCTTGAATGGGCCGCCTTTGTGCATCTTTTGCCAAAAAAAGTACTGCGTGCACTGGCTAACAACGCAAAGAAGGAGCCCGACGCAGCTGCCATCGCGCTGGCGCGCGCAAAGGTTTTGCGTGAATCCCTGTTTGAGTTGGTCACCCGGATCATTTCAAGACTCGCACCGCCGAAAAGGGCCTTAGCACTTCTACGCGAGCATTGGATCAGCGGCATAAAAGCCCACGAGCTACGCTTCCGCGATGGGCGTGTGCTGGTCGACCTCCGCAACGATGCGCTCGACTTCGACCTGATCACATCGGTGGTCGCGTATCGGATGGTCCAACAGGTTTTGCCGTTGCCAGTGGATCGACTGCGGATTTGTCACGGGTCGAATTGTTCGTGGGTCTTCATTGACAGCTCGAAAGCTGGCCGCCGGCGCTGGTGCGATATGGCAGTTTGCGGGAACGCTGCCAAGTCTCGTCGCTTCCTTGCACGTTCGCGAAAACGACGAAGCACTCGACACCGATGAGCAACGACATGGTAGTAATTTTCGTCCTACCCCAGTTCGCAGGGCAATCTTGCCAGATGAATTTGAGATCGCTGCGGTTCACGCTTGTTGTGAAGGCGCGACACTAATCATCCATCCGATTCCAAACCGGTCTTCGAGCATGCCGAAGCGCGGTGACCAGAAAGTTTTCGTAAGCGGCATTTTTACCTGCCCGCCATTGGCCAATGCATTGAAAGCCCGATCGGCTTCCGATTCGGTCGCGACGGAGAGCGAGAGTGAAAAGCCTTCAAAATTGACCTTGTCGGTGGAGCAGCCATCGGACGCCATCACGGTCGTCTGACCGATGCGGAAGGCGGCGTGCATGATTTTGTTCTCGAAATCGGCCGGAACTGCTCCGGGCGGAGGCGGCTCAGGACTTTCTTTGAAGCGCATCATCATCTCCACTTCGGCGCCAAGCGCTTTGCGGTAAAACTCAATAGCTTGTTCGCAACTTCCGTTGAAGAGGAGATAGGATTGAATGAACCGATTGTCTTGTGTTGTGCTCATATGTTGGATTTATAATTTGATTTTTGTTGGTTTGCTTAACTCATTGCTAAGACGAACAAAAGGGGCGATTCAGGACATTGCCTGCGTTAGTTTTTCCGTTCAACGTTCATGGCTTCTTGGATTTCGACGGGAGTCGTTCAGACCCACCTTCACTGGTTCCGCGTTAACTATTCGGTCAAACGCTCGTCAAAAAGAGTGGTCTCCGTCATGAGCCACCAAATTAAAGACTCAGGCTTCAAGCGTAGTGGTTTTTGAAAGACTCATTTATATTCGACCGCGCAACCGTAGGGCTTTGTCTTCGCGGTCGTCACGGATTTGCTGTCTAAGGATTCATCGAGCGCAGCTCTAACATAGTTTGTCGAATTCGGAATATCGGCAGGATTCGGCGTGGCTTTGCTGTCGATTGCGCCCTCGTAAATAATGTTTCCTTCTGGATTAATGATTACCATGTTTGGCGTATTCTTTGCGCCGTACGCGCGTCCGACTTTGCCTTCTGGATCCAGAAGCAAAGCCGTTTGATGCATTTTCCATTCCGTCATCTTTTGGTCGGTTTGTTCCGGAGTAAGCGCGCCCCAGGTGCCGGGCGCGCTGGAATTGATCGTTAGCCAAACGACGCCCTTGCTGGCGTATTCCTCCTGCAACTTTTGCATGTTGCCGCTGCCGTAATGTTTTTTCACAAACGGGCATTGGGGATTAAACCATTCGAGCACGACGTATTTGCCTTTGTATTGCGAGAGCGAATGCGTTTCGCCTTTCGCATTCGACAGCGAGAAATCCGGGGCTGCGCTACCTACGGGAGGTGGATCAAACGCGAAGACGGCGGTGGCTGCGAGTGATGTGAGCGTAATCAGGATCGTCTTGGTTTTCATAATGTGTTCACATTAGGAGCGCCACACTTCGCCGACTTGTAAAAATTCGGCGTTTTTGCCATCAGTCCTGCCCTGGAAGAAGGACTTCGGGGCGAGCCCCGTGATTTGCTTGAAATCGTTGATGAAATGGGACTGGTCGCAGTAGCCGGCTGCAAAGGCGATTGATGTGAGGTCGGCTCCCCTCGCTCGCAGGCGCACGACATGCCGCAGCCGCACGATGGAGGCGAACTTTTTCGGCGATGCCCCCGTGACTTTGCGAAAACGCCGTTCCAAGGCGCTCTGGCTAAGCCCGACGCGCCGCGCGAGTTCCTTGACGCACACTATTCCGTGCACTTCTACGATCTTTGACACGGCAGCCGAAACGAAAGTGTCCAGTTGGGCCTTGCCGACACGTGCCACCAGGAAGTCTTCCACGACCTGAATGCGGCGCGCGTGATTCGGGGCTTCGGCAAGGCGCTGGTGGATTCGGTTTAGTTCGCTGGAGTTGCCAAGGATATCCTCCAACGCCACCGCGTCGTTGAAAAATTCATCCACCGGATGGCGCAAGAGCGCTGCGGCCCCGGGCGCGGTGAACGCGGCCAACACTACCCCGCTGTTCCCACAGTGCTCAAAATGTCGCGCATGGTCCGACAAACCGGTCACGGCTGCTACCGAAACCTTTGTCTTACCGTCCAAGATGCAGTGGCCCTTGAAACAAAAACCGGCCAACACACCTGTAACAGGCAGGTATGAATCCTTGTGCGCCTTGGGAAACTCGACGACGAGGAACCGCTTGACGAACGGGCGCAGCGCCTCACAGGGCGTTTGAGCAAACACCTTAATGTTAGCTAAGTTTTCCATATCACTTGGCTTCCTCATCAAATCATTACGCGAAAGGCCCAGACCATTCCCTTTGAAATCGGAACTTTCGTGCGCCTTCGCGACAAACACCCGGCCGAGTAGATACCTTGCCAGTCAGCTCTCACGTGACCTCTTGCGGTTGGTAAAGATGGACCACAGCGCCTGAACTAAATTTCTTAATGTCTAGGAGCTTCAGAGTATTGACGCCCATATGCTCGAAAATGCGCGGTCTCTCTCCGAAGGTAAACGGAAATACGATAATGCGGAATTCATCCACAAGGCCATGCTTGAGCATGGTATGCGTTAGCTCCCCCATACCATACTGCAACAAGCTTTTGCCCGGCGCTTGCTTAAGCTTCCTGAGTTCCTTAGCAACATCCCCTTTTATAAGCGTAGCGTTCCATTGAAGCGGCTCCTTCAGGGTTCGTGAGGCGACATACTTGGGCATACTGTTTATCCTGTCTGCGTCTTTTCCTTGCCTGGTCGGCCAGACCTTCGCGAAGAACTCGTAGGTTTTCCTGCGCTTAAGGGTGCGTCTGGCATGAACAAGAGCTCATTGAGATACTCCTGAACATCAGCGCTATGAAATGGGAAGACCTGTTTCCAAAAATCAACAACCTCCCCTCCTATGGCTCCATCGACTGATACCTCAGCTTCTATAATTATCTTTCTCATATTTTTATGTTACTTGTGTCCCCGTTTTCGCACAGCTCTCCGCCGAGAGATGCTTTCCTGCCACTGAGGTAACCGCCCACCATGACCTGCTCAATCTCCTCAACATGCTCGGCCTCGGTTCCGAATTGCTTACGATCTTGACGAATCGGTCAGAGTCTTTTTCTTGAACTTAATGATCTCAACAATTAGAGCTTTGGGCAAGGGCTGGTTATTAGGGAACTGCACGGAAGCCTTTCCAACTTTGTAGCCCGCCAGTTCTTTTGAAAAATGCTCCAAAATGCTGGTGCCAGTGTAAAACCCAGCAAAGGTCTTGTATCCGGCGATCATGATCTGCTTGTCTCGTTTCCCACCTTTCACTAATGCGTAGGCAGGGATGTCGTAATTGAACAGTTCTGTGGCATCATGAACTGTTTTCATAATGATTGTCCGCAATGCCAGCAGAGTTTTCTTGGTATCCTCTGGTTGGCTTTCAATGTATTCTTCTACTGTCTTGAACTTCCTTTTCGCGCTCATTGTTTGTCTCCGTTGCTCTGCATTTGTCTCGCCTCTGTTCATTTGCTAGCGAAGCCGCCCAAGTGTCTTTCTCGAAATACGAATGCCTTGGGTAACTGATTCTCCCTTGGAAAGCGTTGGTGTTGGTTTTCACTTATTGAGTTCTTTTGTTATTTGCCGGCGCAATTGTGGGCAACAGCGGCACGCACGAGCGCCTTTAGATGCGACACATCTATGGCATCGCCCTCGTAAAGATCGATTGACCTCGAGGTTTTTGCATCAAGGCCACTGTTGAACAGATGGTGTGGGTCCGGCAGGGATGCGCCCTTGAAAAAGTTAATCTTGATGTGGTCTTTGAATGCCCCAAGCGCACATACGTTGCTGTTCGCACTCCACACGGCAGTATTCCATTTGAATTCTTCGATTAGTTTTGAATGGGCGTCATTGATGACTTTGCGTAAATGGGCCATCGTTCGACCTCGCCAATCAGTAAGTCCCGCGATTAGTTTGTCGATTTGTTTGGATGGACTCATACCGGATTCATTTGACCCTTGAGGCGCCGCTTGGATCATCCCTGATACTCCGAAGCGATCGGCGAGCATGCCGAAGCGCGGGGAAAAGAAGGTTTTAGTCAAGGACAATTGCACTTGTCCGCCGACATAGACAGTGCTTGTTAAGATCGCTGACCGAACGAAATGTGTTGATCCCATAGGTGTCCCCGAATCGCGTCCTTTCATACGCTTGGGGAGACGACGAACCTAGTCGAGGATGTGGCACCTTACTTTCTCCTATTCTTCTTCGCCTCTTCCACGGAGGACGCTGCCGCGATCGGCACATACAGAGCACTCGGCCGGGTCTTGTCGTGGTATAACATCACTGTCACCTTGCGCGCATCCTTGCCAGATTCGGCGGCAACTACGCCGCCTGTGTTGTAGTTCTTCTCCATCATCAGCGTATTTACCGGCCCGATCACCAGCCGCAGACGGCTGCCCTTGGCGATGCGCCGCGCCGTGAAATTAAAATGCTGGAAATCGTAGCGCTCGATCATTCCGGGTTTGACTAGCATTTCTTCCCGTAGGCTGTTGCGGTAGCGTGCGCGCATAAGATCCCGGGCAAGGAAAATGCTGCTGCCGTCGCTTCTGATCTCGTATATCCTCACGTCGAAATCGGTATCGGGCTGGTCGAGTGCTATGTAGGCGGACAGCTTGAAGAACCCTGCGATATCAGTGTCCTGATCAAACGCCGACGTGTGGTACATAAGCTGCCTGCTGGATGACATCAGGACCGGCCGTTGATCGATGTAGGCCTTATAGCCCGGGCTCCAGACCTCGGGCCGGCTTTCGTACTCGACAAATCCGATGTCGAGCGGGTCGTATACATAACGATCCGGGGCACCAGCGCCCGACCGATCGGTGCGCAGGTCGCCCGACGCGAACACGTCGACGGCACGGCCATTCTCGGAACTCAGATACCAGGTTTCCATGCGTGCCGTGGCCCCCGCTAGCGTCGGCGCATACCGCCATGCCTCCTCGCCAGCGACATAGAAGGCGACCTTGTCCTTGAGAAAGTCGGGCCTGGGACCGTTCTTCAAGGTCCAGTCATACCAGGCCTTTTGGAGTTCGTTCATGTTTAGCAGCGTGGCGTCGCCGAATTCGATCCCGCCGACTTCCTTCTTCGGAGTACGCGTGCCGTCATGGTCCCAAGGCCCGATAATGAGGTAGTGTCGGGGCTTGGCCTGCTCATTGCCATAGCGCATGTGCTCTTTGTAGTACGCAAGCGCCCCAGGCTGATCGTCATCATAGTGTCCCGTGATGCTGAGAATCGGAATTGAGAGTGCAGCATACTGGTCGGGTGTAGGCCGGTGATTGTCCCAATATGTGTCCTGTGTCCGATGGGTGATCCACGTCTGGAAGATCGGCGAAGGATCGCCCAGGTAGGTATCTAGCTCTTTGAACGGTGCGTGGGCCGC
>Ga0209577_10002887_pt1 | contig 16276 bp, 10 predicted proteins | sample GraSoiAngelo_109_FD_185874 | JGI IMG/M metagenome (GOLD analysis project Ga0209577, IMG submission 185874) | Grasslands soil microbial communities from the Angelo Coastal Reserve, California, USA - 14_0903_12_20cm (SPAdes) (version 2) | ecosystem: Environmental > Terrestrial > Soil > Grasslands...
CCGCCGGTCGACGGTGGGATGCCGCACGTCCTGCCCTTGCACAATGTAGATCACGTCTTCCGCAATATTCGTGGCGTGATCGCCGATGCGCTCGAGATTCTTCGCGACCAGGATCAGCTCAAACGCGGGAAACACCACGCTGGAATCGCCCATCATGTACGTGAGCAGTTCGCGGAAAATCTGGTCGCGGTAATGGTCCACCTGGTCGTCGGTAGCGAGAACTTTGTGTGCCAGCTCGACGTCGCGGCGCACCACCGCGTTCAGCGCGTTGCGCACCGTCTCCTCGACCAGGTCGCTCATGCGCGGGAGATCGACGTAGGGCTTCACGCGCGGATGGCGCAGGATGCGCAGCGCCCCTTGAGCAATGTTCACTCCCTGGTCGCCAATGCGCTCGAGATCGTTGTTGATCCGCGAGATCGCCAGAACGAAGCGCAGATCCGTGGCCATGAGCTGGTGGAGCGCGAGAAGCTGGACGACGCGGTCATCAATTTCCATTTGCAGTTCGTTGATGGCGTCCTCTTCTTCGAGAACCCGATTGGCCATGGCTTCGTCCGATTCCAATACCGCGTGAACCGCCTGATGCACGGCGCGTTCGACGAGGCTGCCCATCCACAAGAGCCGCTCTTTTAGCTCGTTCAAATCCTTTTCAAAGTGGCGTTCCATGCCGTTCTCTTTTCCGAGTGCAAGTACTTGAACTTGATTCCTGAACCTGGGCAGCCCCCCCTGCGTGCCTATCGGTATGTTTGGAGAAAGCCTTCCGACGAGAAGAGTGATGCGCCTCGGCCATCGGCGCGTTATCCGAAGCGCCCGGTGATGTACGCCTCCGTGCGCGGATCCTTGGGCGTGGTAAACAGCTGCGCCGTCGGGCTGAATTCGATGAGCTGTCCGATCAGTAGAAAAGCGGTGAAATCGCTGACCCGAGCGGCCTGCTGCATATTGTGCGTCACGGTCACGATGGTGCAAAACTCCTTCAGTTGCACGAGGAGTTCCTCGATTTTTGCCGTGCTGATGGGGTCCAGTGCGGAGCAGGGCTCGTCGAGCAGCAGCACTTCCGGATCCACGGCCAGCGCACGCGCGATGCACAGGCGCTGCTGCTGGCCACCAGAAAGCTCATAAGCGGATTTATGGAGGTGGTCCTTCACTTCATCCCACAGAGCGGCGCGGCGCAGGCTTTTTTCTACGCAATCGGCGATAGGAACTTTGGAACCGTTGATTCTCGGGCCGTAGGCGACGTTGTCAAATATGGACTTCGGAAACGGGTTCGGCCTCTGGAACACCATGCCTACCCGCCGGCGAAGCGAAGTGACGTCCTGGTTGAAGATGCTCTTGCCATCGAGAAGAATTTCACCTTCGAGACGAGCGTCGCGCAGCGTTTCATACATGCGGTTAAGCGTCCGAAGAAGCGTGGACTTGCCGCAACCCGAAGGACCAATGAGGGCCGTAACTTTGTTTGCGGCAATTTCTAGGTTGATGTCAAAAAGGGTCTGCTTGCTGCCGTAAAAGAAATTCACCTTGGAGACGCACATGCTCATGGTGAGAGCCGTCGCTGGCTCGCGGGTCTCGGCGTTGGAACCCGTTGGCGGAATGTTGAGGGACACGGCGGGCCTCACGGATGCGTGCATAGCTCAGGACCTCGAAAGCGGAGTGCCACGGGCAAGCACCCCGCGAGCAACAATATTAATGACAAGAATCAGGCTCAGCAATACAAGCCCGGCGGCCCATGCTTGGCGATGCCAATCTTCATAGGGAGAAATAGCATAGTTATAGATCACGACGGGCAGCGAAGCGGTGGGCTGGTTCCAGCCGGGGCTCCAAAAGCTGTTTCCAAGAGCGGTGAACAGCAGTGGGGCTGTTTCGCCAGCCACACGGGCGAAGGCCAACAGAATTGCGGTAAGGATGCCGCGATAAGCGCACGGCACGATGACCGTGGCGATGGCTTTCCATTTGCTCGCGCCAAGAGCCATAGCTCCTTCGCGCAGGGCATTCGGAACGGAGCGCAGAAACTCTTCGGTGCTACGCAGCGTGATGGGAATCATCATGACGCCCAGCGCGCATCCCCCGGCCAAAGTCGAAAAATGCTTAAAAGGCAGGACCACCAGGCTGTAGGCAAAAATGCCGATGACGATCGAAGGCACGCCGTTGAGAAGGTCCGCCGCGTAGCGCACGATGAAAGCCGTGGTCGTACCGCTGAATTCCGCAAGATAGATAGCGCCCAAAAAACCAATCGGCACGCCGATCAAAGTGGCCAGCAAAAGCAGCTTGCCGCTGCCAACAATGGCGTTGGCCATGCCGCCGCCGGTTTCCCCCACAGGAACCGGGAGCTTGGTAAAGAAGTTCCAGTTCACTGAAGCTCCGCCATGGAAGACCAAATAACCGAGGATCAGGAAAAGGGCGGATACGGCGACAACCGCACAAATGCCCGTCATGGTGAGCATGAAGCCACTCACAAATTTTCGCCAGCCTAGCCCAAGGCTCATAGGTGCGCCATTCCGCCGCCGCGCTCGGACGTTGCCAGGATCAGCAAGCGGGCAAGCCCATTGAGAATGAAAGTCAGAAGGAAAAGCACCAGACCAAGCTCGATGAGCGATTGCAAGTACAGGTCGCCGGTAGCTTCCTTGAATTGGCTGGCAATAACCGAAGCGATGGAATCTCCCGGCGAGAACAGAGAGGCGCTGATGACCGGTGTGTTTCCAATAACCATGGTGACCGCCATGGTTTCCCCAAGCGCGCGGGCCAGTGCGAGGAAGATGGAGCCAAGAATGCCGCTGCGGGCGAAGGGCACAACCACTTTCCAGGTCGCTTCCCACCGCGTAGCCCCCAGCGCCAGCGCGGCCTCCCGTTGATCGCGGGGCACGGAAAGGAGCACCTCGCGTGATACCGAGATGATGTAGGGAAGAAGCATGATCGCGAGCACCACGCCTGCGGTCAAGAATCCCAGACCGTACGCGGGACCCTGAAAGAACGGCAGAAAACCGAGCGTGCTTTTGAGAGCCGGCTGAATATACTGGCGCATGAGCGGGATGACAATAAAGATTCCGAGTAATCCATAAATCACGCTCGGCACGGCGGCGAGGAGGTCGATAAAGAATTCCAGATTATCGGAGAGCCTAACCGGCGCCAACTCGGCAAGAAAAATCGCTGCTCCGAGGCCAAGGGGAACGGCGATAAGCAAAGCAACAGCAGCGGTAACTACGGTTCCATAAATAAAGGGCAACGCACCGAACTGCTCGTTAACGGGATCCCATACCGAGGTTCGCAAAAAGTTGAACCCGAACTTGTGCCGGGGCAAGACCGAACCTTGCCACAGCTCAAAAACCAGCAAAACGGTAAGGAAGACCACGAAAGCGGCAAATAGAAACGTGATCAACCGGACAATTTCGTCGCCCTCGCGGAGACCGGATAGCCATGAGCGCGAGCCCGCGACAGGACCCGTGCCCGGTACCGTAGTGGTGGTGGCGGCCACGCTATTGAACTTCCGTGAGGGCTTTCTTCTCTTTTGCGACGACTTCCTTCGGCAGCCGTGCGTAAGAAAGCGCTTCGGTGTAGTTCTGTCCTTGCCCGAGCATCCAGCTTACGAAACCCTTGATAGCATCCCGTTTCGAGGCGTCGGGGATTTTTGAAGGAATCAGCAACCAAGTGAAGCTGGAGATCGGGTAGGCGGTTTTTCCCGGAGCATTGGTAATAGAAACTCGGAAATCCGCAGGCATGTTCTCGGCGGCGCTAGCGGCCGCAGCCGTTACGCTGGCAAGGTCCGCTTTGATAAATGCGCCGGAGCTATTCTGCACGCGGCCGTAAAGCATCTTGTTCTGAATGGCGTAAATCAGCTCGACGTAGCCGATGGAGTTGGGAGTCTGCTTCACCAGGCCGGCGACGCCTTCATTCCCCTGTCCGCCGAGCCCCACCGGCCAGTTAACCGCCGTGCCCTTGCCGACTCTGGTCTTCCACTCTTCGCTGACTTTCGAAAGATAATCGGTCCAGATGTACGTAGTGCCGCTGCCCTCCGAGCGGTGAACGACGAGGATGTCGTTGGCGGGAAGATTCACACCCTTATTCGGGCCGGTGATGAGGGGATCGTTCCATTTGGTCACTTTGCCGAGAAAAATTCCGGCCAGCGCTTGCGGGGTGAAGTTCAGCTCGGCGGAAACGCCCGGGATGTTGTAGGTGGGCACGTCGGCACCGAGTACCGTGGGAAAGTGCAGAATGGGGAACCCATGTTTGTCCTGATAGGCCTTGAGTTGCGCGTCCGTCATGGGGCCATCGTAAGCGCCAAAGTCCACTGTGCCCTCAGTTATCTGCTTGATGCCGCCCCCCGAGCCAATGGATTGATAGTTGATTTGAATGTTGGCGTCCTTCTTGTGGTATTCGTCAAACCATTTTGAATAAATGGGATAAGGGAAGGTCGCACCCGCCCCCGTGAGGGAAAGCGTGCTATCGGCCCAGACCAACCCGGCAAAACCCAAGATGGCCAGCACGACGGTTATAGGGAGTCGCTTCATCGCTAGTCTCCACGCCTCAGATTCATCTTTAGGTACAAGAACAGCTTGTCTCCCGGGTGTTACGGGATTGTTACAAATCCGAGAGAGTTGTTTGAATCGGGTAGTCGCCAATTACATGTTTGGCTGAGCCGTCATAGCCCCGAGGGTCCGGAAACGGGGACGCCGATCACTGAAGCCGGTGTCCTGCTGCTCCCCGCCGATGCCAGGAACGAGTTCGGTCCGGCCCTGGTTCGCGTGTTGACCGACGATGCCTATCGCGAGTCGCTTGCTGAACGCAGCCGCCGTGCGCAGGAACGTTATTTTTCCTGGAGCGCGATTGCGGAACAGTATGTGAAGTTCCTGATGAAAAGCGGCACGGCGATTAATCACCCAGCATTCGGGCCGTACCTGTTCTAAAGGCTGACATACTGCTGACTTACCCGTTTCCTAGGAAAGGCGGGTATGCTAGACTAAGGCAGTTCCGCAGGGGTTTGCGGTTCACCGAAAGATTCCGCACTGGTGTCGTTTCCTTTGCGCGACCGTGGATGGGCGGCTTTGTGCGACGCCATTGCGGCGCGAAATTACATTCATCGATGGCCCAGGCCAGGCCGGGTCACGCGAAAAACGAGGATTTGTTATGTCTGGGCATTCGAAATGGGCCACCATTAAGCATAAGAAAGCGGCCACCGACGCAAAGCGCGGCCGCGTGTTCACCAGAATCATCCGAGAAATCACCATTGCGGCGCGCATCGGCGGAGGGGATCCCAACTCCAACCCGCGATTGCGGACAGCCATCCTCGCGGCCAAGAACGAGAACATGCCGAACGACAACATCGAGCGCGCCATTTTGCGCGGTACCGGCCAACTCGAAGGCGAACAGTACGAAGAGGTGACCTTCGAAGGCTACGGCCCGGGCGGCGTGGGCATGCTGATTCAGGCGGTGACCACGAATCGCAACCGTTTGGTGGGCGAATTCCGCCACTTGATGAGCAAGAACGGCGGGAACCTGGCAGAAGCTGGCGCGGTGGGGTGGATGTTCCACCGCAAAGGTGAAATTACGATTCCCAAAGAAGCAGCCAGCGAGGACAAGCTGTTGGATCTGGTCCTGGATGCGGGCGCAGAAGACTTAAAGGACGACGGCTCCTCTTGGTACATCGTGACGCCGCCGGAAGCACTGGAGAAAGTGAAGGATGCGCTGACGAAGGCGGGCATCAAGCCGACTTCGGCGGAAATCGCCATGGTGCCGCAGAATTACATCAAGCTGACCGGCCCGCAAGCCGTGCAAATGGTGCGTCTGGTCGAAGCGCTCGAAGAGCACGACGACGTGCAGCACGTCTACGCGAACTTCGACATCGACGAATCGGAGATTCAGGCGGCGGTAGGCGCAAACTAACCGGCGCGACACGGGTTGCACGATTCGCGGATTTTCTGTGCGTTACGGCCATTTGCAAAATGCAGTGGCCGTTTTTAATTTTGCGCGCTCTTCAGACGGGAGTCCGCTGGCTGTTCCACAAAAATTGGTCGCTATTGAGCTGGACCGGCATGAAGGCTCGCTCACGAGAATACAAAGAAGTGGCAAGACAGAAATGTTCGCCGTAAAATTGTCGCGATGAACGCCGCACTAGCTTCGCGCGAAAATGGAACCAGGAAGGGTTGGATGCGCGTTTTGGGAGTGGACCCGGCCGCCGCCGGGCCAACCGGTTACGGGATCATCGAGGGCGACGGTCGGCAGTGCCGCATGCTGCATTATGGAGCGCTAAAAGTCGTCGCCAAAAAACACAAGGATGGCGATGGCGCGGCCTTGCAGGAGGTCTATGCGCTATTGTGTAAGTTGATTCAGGAATTTGCTCCGGACGTGATGGCCGTGGAAAGCATCTTTTCCGCGCTGAACGTGAAAACGGCGCTGCGCCTGGCGGAGGTGCGCGGCGTGGTGTTGCTGGCTGCGGAACAGCATGGCGTGGAGGTTCGTAGCTACGCGCCGCGGGAAGTGAAGGCTGCCATCGCGGGCCATGGGCACGCCGACAAGCGGCAAATGCAGATCATGGTGCGAGCGATCCTCTCGATGAACCTGACGCCGGAGCCTCCGGACGCGGCGGACGCATTGGCTGTAGCGTTGTGCCATTTGCAAATGGAACAGGCGCGGCGACGCTTCGGGTTACCTCGGGAAGGCGAATTTCCCAGGCCGCGAGCTTTTGCAATGGGCTTGGAACCGGTAAGTGGGGGAACGCCCGCTCGGATGGGCCGCGCAACGCGTGGCGGGGCGCCGCGCATCCTACCCGCATATTGAGCGATTTGTAGACGTAACGATGAGAACTTTCTTCTTGCGGTTTTTCCTCATGCTTGGAGCAGCCTGCTGGATGGCTTGCTCCGCCTTTCCTGGCCCGGCAGCTTGCGAAGCGAAACTGAAGTTTCGGCGGGTTTTCAAAGGCAGTTCTCCGGAATTCATTGAAATCAGCGTACGGGACGACTCGGATCTCGCTTCCTATGAAATCCGCCAACTCGAGGAGGACCCCGGGGCTTCGCCGTTCCAGGTTGGCGCACCCTTGCGCAGCAAAATGTTTGAACTCGCTGCCGAGCTAAAACATTTTGAGGGCCAGGACCTCGAGGTTCACCGCAGAATTGCCTATCTCGGCGAGAAGACTCTTCACTGGGAATGCGGTACGGAAGTCCACGAGACAAAATTCAACTACACGATGAATCCAGCGGCGTCGCAACTGCTTCAGATTTTCGAAGGTTTGACGCGGCAACAGGAAGACGCGGACCTGATTTCGCGGCGGATGAAGTACGACCGATTGGGCGTCAATGATGCGCTATTGCAATTCGAATCGGATTTGAACCGCAGCCTGCTTCCCGAACCCAAGCGCCTGCTCCCCATGCTCGAGCAGATCGCCGCTGACGCGAAGTTTGTGGACATCGCACGGCAGCGCTCCCGCACCCTCGCCGAGCGCATCCGGCACCAAGGATAGTTCCTAGATCCCGGCTACAAATGCCTCCCGCCGACAAGGTCAAAAGAGGAGCTTGGAATCTATCAGCGCAGCCCGATCTACCTACATAATTTTGGATTATTTTCTCGAAATTTATAGTCCGCACAGAAAATAGCTCTCATAAATCTGCCAAATTTCACATTTCTCATGGCTTATTCGTATAAATTCTTGGCCCTTTATTTGCTTCTCTGCCTTTACGTAGCCATCGCGTTTTGAAGGGCCCAGGAATCCTTCCAGGTCCAGATGGCTTTAGTCGCGGTTTGAGTGAGCTGGCAGGCCAGGAAGCCGCGGCCCTTGAGTGGTGCAATCACAGGCGGAAACGAGAGAGTATTTTTTTGCAAAAGGGAGGCCTTATGCGGCGTTTTCGGAGTCTGCTCTTCCTGATAGCGGGACTGGTCCTTAGCTTTGCAAGTATGGCTGTGGTGTCGCTTGCGTTCGCGCCGGAAGCACAAGCGCAGGCGACAATCAGTTCGGGCAGCATCCAAGGGACGGTCACGGATCCTACAGGAGCGGTTGTAAGCGGCGCAGCCATAACGATCACAAACAAAGAAACGGGGCAGGTCGTAAAGACTACCAGCAACGCCGCGGGTGCTTACACCTCGGGTGCGCTTGTGCCCGGAGACTATGTAGTCCACGTTGAAGTCAAGGGCTTCAAGGCCGCCGACTTGCCGGTTGTGGTGCAGGTCGGCACGGTTGCGAATGGGAACGTGGCGCTGCAGATCGGGCAGGGCTCCGTGAGCATTGAAGTCCAAGCTTCCAATGTACAGGTAAACAGCGAGCAGGCCACCGTGCAGGGAGTCCTAACCGCCAACCAGATCGATACTCTCCCCGTCAATGGCCGAAATTTCCTTGACCTTGCCCAGTTGGAGCCAGGGGTGCAAATTCAGGAGGGCAGTACATTCGACCCGACCAAGAACGGCTTTTCTTCCATCTCTTTTGAAGGGCGATTCGGTCGCACAGCAAGAATTGAGCTGGATGGAGTGGATATCAGCGATGAGACGGTAGGCACGACGACGCAGAATATTCCTGCCAGCGCCATCCAGGAATTCCAGCTTTCTCAGTCCACCCTGGATTTGTCGACCGAGCTAACCTCCTCAGGGGCGGTGAACGTCACCACGCGCTCTGGCACCAACGACCTGCATGGGGAGCTGTTTGGATTGTTTCGCGGGAATCAAACATCCGCTGCGCTTCCCGGGCCGAAGGCGCCGCCGTTTCAGCGCGAACAATTTGGGGGGCGCGCAGGCGGGCGAGTCATCAAGGATAAGCTTTTCTGGTTCGCCGACGTGGAGCGCTCCAAGCAAGATTTGGCCGCTGCAGAGCCGTTTGCTCCACCATTCGACACTCTGAATACCACTCTTACGCAGCCGTTCCGCGAAGTACAGACGGACGGTCGGTTGGACTGGAACATCCGCACTTCGGCCCGCATGTTTTATCGTTTCAATTTTGACCAAAACAGCCAGATTCGACCGTTTGGCTCCGCCAGTTCCTTACAAGGTTTTAAAAACGTAGACCACACGCCTTCTCACGCCCTCGGCCTCGATTTCAATACCGGTTTGTTCACGCACAGCGTTCGCTTTGAATACCTCCGATTCCACAACGCGATTCAGGATGGCACATCTGGCATTGCGGCAGGCCCCGACAACCCGATCCCCGGGCTTGGCATTAACATCGGGGCGCCGGTCGCCGGAAACTGCGTTCTTAGCGGTGGTGGCTCCTACTGCGGCGGCCCTAACCTCCTCGCTCCCCAGCAAACACTGCAATCCAACCACGAAATCAAGTACGATGGCAGCCGAGCCATCGGCAAACAGGTTATTCGTTACGGCGCGACGTTCAACCACATTCAAGGCGGAGGCCTCGCCGCCTTCTTTACCTTCCCGCAAGTGGGCACGACGGCTGCAGGAGCCAGCTCCGATCCGACTTCTTATCCCATTCAGTTTGCCTTCCTTGGCAACGGCGTTGGCTTTTCCACGCCAGAGAAAGCATTCGGTTTCCCTGCCGGCGGCCTGGGCCCGGATAATCGCTTTGAATGGTACTTCGGAGATTCCTGGAAATTGCTTCCTAATTTCATGCTGACTGCAGGATTGCGCTATGTGCGCGATACGGGGCGAGTGGACAGCAACCTGGGACCGCTGCCTGTTCTCAATGATTGGGGAACAGGCCTGGGCAACCGTGTTCGCACACCAGGCGACGATTTTGCGCCGCAAGTGGGCATTGCTTGGGACCTAAGCGGCAAGGGCAAAACGGTTATTCGCGCGGGAGGGGGACTCTATTACGAAAATTCCATTTGGAACAATGTGCTCTTCGATAGTCCCGCCCGCATTCCACAGGGGATTTTTGCCTATACCCCACTTGTATGCGCTGGTGGATTAGCAAATGCCTTCACTTGGCCTGCCACTGTCACTCTCGGAAGTTCCATCGCCGGGGGAGCAGGCATCGCTGGCGCAAACAATACTGTTACTCCCACTTTTTGCGGTAACACAATCGCGAGCAGTGGCAGCGCGGTTATCGCCCTGAGCAATGCATTCAAGGCCGCAGCGGCGTCCGTTAAAGGACTTCAGCCAAATCCGAACTTCATCGGGACTACCCTGAACGCTGCGAACGTAAGCGGCTTCGACATATTTAACCCCAATTACCGCACACCACGCTCCTGGCAAATGAACGTAGGCTTTCAACACGAAATCCGCCCCGGGATGGTGTTCAGCGCCGATTACATCCGCAACATCGGCGAACACTACCTGCTCGCCATCGATATGAATCACAGCGGCTCGGCGCGGTCCTTTAATCAGGCGAACGCGATCGCCGCTCGCGACAAGGCACAGACCTCGAACGGTTGCCCGGCGGGTTCCGGACAGGCGGCGTGCATGATCACGGCGTTGGGCCAGGCTGGTGCTCAGTCTGCATATTCAGCTGCAGGCTTAGATTCCAACATTGCGGTGACAGGCGGCGCACCGTGTAACTTCTGCGCCTTCCCCGGCACCAACCCCGTGAGTGGCAACAGCGGCACAGTCGGCGCTCTCGATATGCTTTCGCCCGTCGGCCGCTCCGTTTATAACGGCTTGCAAATGAAGCTGGTGCAAAACGTCGCAAATCCCATCCATGGGGTCAAGTCGGCCAATTTCGAGCTTTCTTATTCCTTATCGAAGTTCGTGAGCCAGGTGGAGGACCAGGACTTCATCAACTTGGCCACCAACAATGACAATCCCCTTCAGTTCACGGGGCCGAACGGACTGGATCGCACTCACCAGATCTCCTTTGGCGGGACATTTATGCTCCCGCCGTACACACAAATGAGCTTCATTGGGCACTTCTATAGTCCGCTTCCACGGAGCATCCAACTTCCCGAATTGACTAGCGGTGGTGAAATCTTCGCCACCGACTGGCTGGGCTCCGGACTAGGTTCAGGAGCGGCGCCGGAGCCAGTGCCGGGAACCCAGATCGGCCAATTCATGCGCGCCACCAATGCCGGCAACCTCCAGAACGTCATCAACACTTATAACGGGAAGTACGCTGGTACGCTAACTCCAGCCGGCCAGCAACTCGTTGCTAACGGTGTTCTGACTCCAGCGGATATGACCGCGATGGGTTGGGTCATGCCCGCGTTGCCCTCGGTAGCTCCGGGCGCGATAAGCTTCCCCTGGCTGAAGGCCTTTGACTTCGCGATGGCTTGGCCCCTCCCGGTTAAAGGAGAGCGGGTGAAAGTCACGCCGAGCGTCAGCATCTTCAACTTGTTTAACTTCGATAATGCATTCCTGCCAGGCAACCTCCCGCTGGCCACCCTGGTGCCTGGGCCGAATGGAACCATACAATCCAACTCCATTGGCGGCGTGACCCGTGGATCGAGTTTCACGCCATTCCGTGCCAGCTTCCAGTCGGGCACGTACGCCCTTGGGGCACCTCGGCAATTTGAGTTCGGGCTGAAGATCGATTTCTAGTCTGGACCAGCTCAAGTCTGATTCTTGGCGGCGGGGAGCCAAATTCTCCGCCGCTTTTGTTTCTGCAATACGCGAGCAGGAATCTTCTGCGTTTCTTGCACATAAAATGCAGCCGGGCTTCGAGGTGTAGAATAGTGGCTACTCTCAGCTCGTTCCGCGGGAGGCTGTTATGCGCAAGCCTCTGGCAGTGTCGCTACTCTTTGCAGGCTGGCTGATGTTTTTGCCTTCGGGAGATTGTGGCTAGGGGGGCCGACCCATTCCGCCCGGAGTTCGCGAAGCCGACAAGAAGACGAACGCCCCTATTGAGCCGCCGGCGACCTTCAAGCAAAAACCCCCGGACCCTGCGCTCCTCCGCCAAGAAGCCGAGGAACTCGCCAAACGGTCGGCTGAAATTCCGTCGCAAATGGATCAAGTTGGTCATGGCAAAATCTCGAAGAACCTTGCCGATCAACTAAAGCGCATCGAAAAGCTGGCCAAGCACCTGCGCTCGGAAATCTCTCGATGAAGGCGCCTTTGCTCGTGAGCTGAATAGGATGGCAAGCATCGCGTGCGAGCCCTGGCCTCCTGGTTCGTTTCGAGGTCGGAGCTGCCATCCTGCGCAGTCCGAGGTGGAGAAATCCGTCTTCAAGTTCGGGATTCAGGCTTATAGATACGGGATTTTGTAAGTTCCTTTACAAAACCATAGCCAATAACTCGTTTCTTTATGGTTTCTTTAGCTAATTTGTTGACAAATCACGCTGAATGTAGGCTAATCTTGGCTAACTTATTGCTCTTGCGGTTAACGGTATTGCCTCATTAGGACAGGCGGCAGAAGGGACTGCTGCGGGGTGCAACCTTGGACCCTGAATCCAGGAGTGAGCGGATTCCCGGGGAGCCACGTCGTATCAAAACCATCGAATCTCGCTTCAGGAAGCTACGTTCGGGAGAAGGAAGGAGGGGTGGGGATGCGTTTCATCTACTCAATTCTGACGGTTTGTGCACTGATCCTACTTTTCGGTACCGGAGCGGTAGCTCAGGAAACGACGGGCGGTTTGCAAGGCACGGTCAAGGACCCGTCCGGGGCGGTTGTACCGCATGCGAAGGTAACGGTCACCGGCAGTACACTAGTAGGAAGCAAGGACGAGGAAACTGATAACGCCGGCTACTACCGGTTCGCCAATCTTCCACCGGGCACTTACACGATCACTGTCACGGCGACCGGCTTCAAGACCCTCAAGCACGAAGGGTTGGTAATCGAAGTCGGGCACTTGCCTACGGTTGATCTCACCCTTGAAGTGGGAGTCGCCTCGGCAGTCGTCGAGGTCAACGCTGCTTCTCTTCCTCTCATCGATCCGACGACCTCAAGAACCATGACCAATGTGACCCAAGACGTCATCAACAGCGTCCCGCACGGCACCTCGTACCAGTCGATGATTCAGTTTTCGCCGATGGCCCGCAACGAACCTCTTGCTGGCGGGGCAGGTGGTACGGGCGGTTCCATGCCGGGCAGCAGCGGCAACGGCTTAGCCTACGGATACTCCATCGGCGGTGCCGCTGACTCGGAGAATGGCTACCTGATTGAAGGCCAAGATACGGAGAACATTTCCGGGGGCTATTCGGGGGCTAATGTACCGTTTGAGTTCATTCAGGAGGTTCAGATCAAGACTTCAGGGATTGAGGCCGAGCACGGTGGTGCCTTGGGTGGCGTGGTAAACGTCGTCATGAGGAAGGGCGGCAACGATTTCCACGGCCAGTTCTTCTCGACCTATGAGACCTCCGCAGCGAACGGTTCACCAACGCCCTTCTTGCGTTACGACCCGACTTCCAGTGGCAGCCCAGACACGACTGGGGGTTGCGGAGGCGGTGGCTGCGGTGGATTCGATGCCGCGGCTCAGGAATATCAGAGGAAGAAAGACCACTACCGTTTCCTTCAACCCGGCGTAACCGTCGGCGGTCCCGTCGTGAAAGACCGGCTATGGTTCTTCTTGGGCTTGGCGCCTTATGTTCAATCCCAGGCAAGAACCGTGGATTTCAGTCCTTCCAAAAATCCTGCTAATGCAGTTCTCGGTCCGCAATACTTTACCCGGGATACTCAGAGCTACTACGGCACGGCGCGCCTTGATGCCAGCCTGACGCAGAAGATCCGTTTATACGGTTCGTGGCTCAATCAGTATGCGCGCCAGACCGGATCCAGTATGCCGCAAGCAGATTCAGCATTCCCTGGTTTCGCAAATGAAGATATCAACACTCCTATAGTGGCCTACACGCATGGCATTGGTTGGTCGGCTCCCAATGCAACTTACAACGTCGGTGGCGACATAACTGTGACCCCGAAGATTGTTTCCACCACGCGCTATGGATACTTCTTTCAGAATTATCACGACTTTGGCTGGCAGACGTCGACACCGAACATTCAGTGGCGCGCTAATGGGGTCGGCGAAACTGATCGTCTAGGTAATCCTCTGCCGGCGAGTCTGGCGCAGCCCAACGGCTCTACTACCCAGCCTTACGACAGCACATACACTCTCTATAACGCCAACAAGCACTATCAGTTTAACCAGGACGTGGCGTTCTTCAAGGGCGGCTGGGGGGGCACTCACAACATCAAGGTCGGCTACCAGTTCAATCGCTTGAGCAACATCATTAACCAAAACGGTAATGTACCCTTGTTTCGTTTAGCCCCCGGCCACCATTCATGGTTCCCGTTTACGGCTACCGGCCAAAGCAATTGTGCGAAGCTAGAAGCGGAGTGGGGGGGGCACTGCAGCGGCCAATATGGATATGCGTATGTGCTGGACTTCTCCACAATCCTTCCAGCACTTGCCGTCGACAATAACCACGCGCTCTTCGTGCAGGATTCCTGGACAGTGGCAAGCGGCTTAACCTTTAACCTCGGTCTGCGGGTCGAGAAAGAATACCTCCCGGCTCCCGGAGGTTATAAGAACCTGATCAAGACTATTGACTTCAATTGGACGGACAAGCTTGCGCCGCGCCTCGGAGTTGCGTGGGATCCCAGGCACAATGGCAAGATGAAGATCTTCGGCAGCTACGGCGTCGTCAACGACGTCATGAAACTCCTGCTGGCGCAGACGTCGTATGGCGCACAATCCTTCGAAGAGTGCGCCTATGCTCTTGGCCCGAATGGAACGGCCGCTGGGTTCAACGTCTCCGATTTTAGCACTCTGGCTTTCAAGAACAGCCGTGCTTGCCCGAACGGCACGCCCGACACAGGAGCTAACTGGGTCGGTGGAGTACCGGCAGCTCTGAACGACCCCTCTGGCGTATCACTGATCGAAAATATCAACTTGCGCCCCTGGGAACCAAGCGCCCCTGGCATTAAGCCCTATCGCCAGCACGAGTACGTTGCAGGAGTAGACTATCAACTCGCCAGGGAATGGGCACTGGAGGCCCGCTATGATCGTCGCCGACTCGATCACATCCTTGAGGACGCCTCATTAAACGACCCGTTCTGGGGTGAAACCTATACCATCGTTAATCCTGGCGAGGGTGTGAACAAGACCATTGACGGCTACGCCAGTTACTTGACATCGCTCGGCGAGAAGTTCGGTGTTCCGGGATGGGCGTTCAATGGGGCTGATGACCAAGCATTCGGTCTCACCTTCGGCTCCTGTCCCACATGCCCGCCCAACCCCAAAGCTGTCCGTAACTATGACGGCTTGGAAATCCGGTTGACCAAGAACACGAGCCATGGCTGGGCCGGAATGTTCAGTTACACCTATAGCAGCCTTTGGGGCAATTACGCTGGCCTGACAAACACTGACCAGACCGATGGAGGGTTCCCCGGGCGTAACTCGCCAGATACAAGCCGTGCATTTGATGAGCCGTTCTACTACTTCGGTGCGAACGGCAAGTCAAACAACGGACCCCTGCCGACCGATCGTCCGAACACCTTCAAGGGCTACCTATACTACCCGTTGCCATGGAAGGGAGGAACCACAACGTTCGGTCTTTTCCAGACCGCCTACCAAGGCAGCCCGCAGTATTCGTACATGGACATTGGTCTCATGTTTGGTCAAGAGGTCTCCGAAGCCGTGGCTATATATGGCCGCGACAAGTGGATCAATATGACCCAGGATCCCACCACCGGGGCGATTACGCTTGGCCAGCCTTATACCAGGCGCGCTCCATGGTTCACTCAGTCTGACTTCAACATCGCGCATTCAATCAAGACTGGCGAACACCAGGCGCTCGGTTTTACGGTAAACATCTTCAACGTGTTAGGTCAGCGCGCCATCACGTCATATTACGGAGGCATGAACTCAGTATTTTTCGCGAGCCCGTTGACCCCGGGAAACGTCCTCTTTGATGCGACGTCGTACCAAACATTCGAGAGCGGGTACAACGTGCAGCAGTGGATCAACGGAAGCAGCAACTGTCCGGCCTGTGGTGGTACGGCCCTTCCGGTGACAAAGAGCTCTCAGTACGGGCAGCCATTCACCTACCAGCTCCCTCGCAGCATGCGTTTCGGGGTGACCTACACCTTCTAAGTTCTTAATTCCTTGTCCGCGCGCCTGATTGGCGCGACGGTAGTTTTCAGGGCGGTTCGGCTAAGCCGGGCCGCCCGTTTCTTTAACCAATGCAAGGCCGAGGGGCTTCCCCTTGGCCTCCCCTTTTGCCGTGCGGCCGAAATTCCATAAACGCTTCACGCGTATGTTATTGCTCTCACATAAAATAATGCAATAATAGGATCTCCGCAAGACTGGAGGTCCCTGTGCGACCCAAGGGTTCGGCCGACTTGCTGTCCGACCGGCGCAGGCATGCGCTGAAACTTCTTCGCGCGGAATTGTCCCTGAACGAAGTGGCTCGACGCATCAGGTGTGCGGCCAGTTCCGTGATGCGGTGGCGGAATGCGTGGCGACGACACGGCGCCGATGCCCTCAAGGTG
>Ga0209577_10002890_pt1 | contig 16265 bp, 10 predicted proteins | sample GraSoiAngelo_109_FD_185874 | JGI IMG/M metagenome (GOLD analysis project Ga0209577, IMG submission 185874) | Grasslands soil microbial communities from the Angelo Coastal Reserve, California, USA - 14_0903_12_20cm (SPAdes) (version 2) | ecosystem: Environmental > Terrestrial > Soil > Grasslands...
TGCAGGTGCAAAAATCCGAGCGCCTGCTGCGGGTGCTGATGGGATTCACCCTCGCTTATTTGATCGTTCTGCTGTTAGGGGCAGATCCGTTCGCCGAAAAGCTCCGCCCCTACTTTGAACAGCAGCGACGTAAGCCGCGCCACGGAACCTGCAAGGTTCTCAGCGTACTGTCCATCGCTTTGCAGGTGCTCTGCGATGCGCGTTGGGAGCAACGAGCGCGAAAACGCTTGATCGAGATTCTCGCGCGACTGGCGCAGGGGCGTGGAGTGGCGCTGCTGCCGGCCTTCTCGCCCTAACCAGCAGAGCTCGCGCTCTTCTCGCCATCCTCGATCCTCTTCCCCGATCAGTGTGGGAGAAATTGTCTGCGGTGCTCCCGAGTTCGGAATGCCGAGTCGCTCTTGCCGAAAGAAACCACTCCGTCTGTCTGGTTTCCGAGAATGCCTCAACACTACGTCAGTTTCTGTGCGGAAGAGAGTTCATCGCCCGCGAATAAATTTCGCCAGGGACCGCGACAGCCGCATCGAAACTAGTGGTCGCATGAATACTCCGCGAGAGCGCCAAAATACTGGGGGAGGGCAAGGGCAATATCTTTATTGACTTTGTCCTCAACAAGTGCTAACCACACGCACAAATCCCGGCCCATCGGCCCTTTACCAAGGTAGGCCCTTTCCGGAGTGATTGTTTCGGTTTCAAAAAAGGGGGCGCTATGAATTCTGTATGGAATGTGGCTCGAGCCAGAAGGACTACGTGTGTGCTCGCAGCAATTCTCGGTGTGTTGCTGTTCTCTCTCTCGCTGTTTGCGCAGGGCAATTTCGGACGCATTCTCGGGACGGTTACAGACCAAAGTGGCGGAGTCATCTCGGGTGCCATGGTAACGATCATAGACAAAGACAGAGGTGTCGCGCGAACCCTGACCACGGATGACGCTGGGGAGTATAACGCTCCCACGCTGATTCCCGGCACCTATATCGTCCGTGCCGAGGCCAATGGCTTCAAGAGACTAGAGCGTCAAAACGTGGTGGTCGAAGTCGGCAAGGAAGTTCGAGTGGACTTGACCGTTCAGCCCGGCGAGCAGACCCAGAGCGTCACGGTCACCGAAGCCGTTCCGCTGGTGGAGACCACCAACGCCACCCTGGGCGGCACGCTCAACAACGCGGACATCAACGACATGCCCCTGAATGGCCGCAACTACCAGAATCTGTTGAATCTGCGGCCCGGTGTGATGATCCAGCCTGGCGGCTCCCCTTGGACTCAGAGCACCAACAACATTCGCCCTGATGAAACGGCCTGGATGCTAGACGGGGTGATCAACGCCAATTTCGCCGACGCCCGCCCCGTGGCCAATATGCCCAGTCCGTTGACCGATGGGGCGGTAATCCTGCCCATCGACGCCATCCAGGAATTCAACCTGGAGGAAAACGCGAAAGCGGAGTACGGCTGGAAACCCGGTGCCGTGGTGAACGTGGGAATCCGCTCGGGAACCAATACTCTACACGGTTCGGCTTACGCGTTTGGTCGCTACCAAGCCTTGGATGCCCGCAACCTCTTCAATCCCGCCCCTGACGCCAGCGGAAACTGCGGCCAGGCTTCGTGTGCCAAGCTGCCAACGCAATTGGAGCAGTTCGGCGGCGTGGTGGGCGGGCCGATCAAGAAAGACAAGCTCTTCTTCTTCGCCGGCTATGAAGGCCTGCGTTCCACTGTTGGCAACGCTTTTGGCACTTCGGTTCCTGCCACCGCCTCGTTCCCAACCCCGAATCCAAAGAGCAGTATGGTGGATGCCATCATAGCGCTGCAAAATGCGAGCGTGCCGGTAAGCCCGGTCAGCTTGGCTTTGATGGGATGCTCCACGGGCAAGCTAACGACCGCGTCCACGTGCACGGGCGGCGTCGTCCAGGGAGCCTCTCCGAACGCCACCAGCTACATCAGCAGCTTCCCCAACAACAATGTCAGTGACAACGGGATCGCAAAAATCGACTACCGTATCAACGACAAACACATGGTTAACGGCATGTTCTGGGAGGGCAAGTACAACGGCCTGGGAGAAGATCACGCCCAAGTTAGCTCGGCCTTCGAGATCCCCATTCCGATCACCACACGGACGGCCATTGGGAACTGGATTTGGACCGCCACTTCCAGTTTAGTAAACGAGGCCCGCTTTGGCTACAACTACGTTAACTTTTATCAAGGCGTCGGCGACGGCAATATCCTCGCCGATGGCAGTGGGCTTACTGGTGGCGCAGGCTATCCCATCAACACAGGCGTCACGGCTGTGGGTGGTTTGCCGGACATCAGCATTACCCCTTTTACGTTTATCGGTGAGTGGCCTAACCGTCCTGGCGGCTTCGTCAACCCGTATTACGATTTTGCTGACAGTCTCTCGTATTTGCGGGGCAAGCACGCCCTCAAGTTCGGCGGTGGCTTCACGCACATCGAAGTCGATACCATCTCCGGAAATACCGTCCGGGGCCGCATTGACTTCAAGGGTGGCCAAACTCCCGGCGTGACTTCACCGAAGTGTCTAAGTTCAAAAGGCGCCCCGCAATCCTGTCCACTCGAAGACTTCTTCGCCGGAAACCCGAGTAGAGGACTTCTCCTCGCCGGCCAGCGGTTTCGCACCTCAATTGAGTGGGCCTATGCCGGGTTCGTTCAGGATGACTGGCGCGTGGCCCCGAAACTAATGCTCAATCTGGGACTGCGCTACTCCTACGTAACGCCGTTCCACGAGATCAACAACCTTTTTGGTAACTTCGATCCGAACTCCACGACTGGGATCGTTCAGCAGGGCCAGCCATCGGTTGGTAGTTCTATCGTGCACCCCGACCGCAAAAACTTCTCGCCACGGGTGGGCTTTGCCTGGGATATAAGTGGCAAGGGAATGACTGTGGTCCGAGGCGGAGCCAGTGTCATCTACTCGACAATCCCTGTGGGCACGTTTACCGCGCAACTCGGATTGCAGAATAGCACTGGAACTAGTATCGCTGCCGACCCGGCTGGCGCCTGCACAACGCAAGTGACGCCTTGTCCACAAACCTTTGGCGGCACTAACGTGCTCGCCAACGCCACTTATTCGCTTACACCGGCCAACTGGAATGGTGTTGTTTTTCCGACCGGCGGCGGGATCAGTTGCACCGGAGGCAAGGGAGGAACGCCGTGTAACCTCCTGGCGATCGACCCGAATCTCAAAGCCCCTTACGTTGCCAGTTGGAACCTGGGCGTCCAGCACGCCTTCGCCAATAACCTTTCGCTCGAGCTCAGCTACGTCGGCAATGAAGGCGAAAGGCTGCTGCTTTTCCGCGACCTCAATCAGATTCCCCCATCGAGCATCACTGCGGCAACACCCAATGGCGTCCGTCCGTACGCCACACAATTCCCCTACCTGCAGTTTATCAACCAGGCGTCCAACGGCGCGTATTCGAATTACAACAGCCTCCAGGCAACCTTGACCAAACGGCTTTCTCACGGGCTTTCCTTTCTCGCCGGCTACACCTACGGTCATGGCCTCGACAATGGTTCTTTGAATCGTTTTGGAACCCTCCCTCAGGACAGCACCCATCCGGAGTTAGAGTACGCCAGCAGCGACTTTGACGTCCGGAACCGCTTCACCCTCACGGCCAGCTACGACATTCCTGGGAAGAAAGGCTTTGCCCAGCTATTGGAGGGCTGGAAAATCAACTCGATCGTGAGCGTTCAGAGCGCCCAGCCGTGGATCGCCTTCGACTCGGCCAACAATTTCAGCGGAAGCGGAGATAACTCCGACCGCTGGGATTTCTTCGGGAACCCCGGCGACTTCAAGTCCGGCTCTAGTTCCATTCCTTTCTGCTCGTTCCCAAACGCTCCGTCTAAGGGGGTAACTTTTGCCAACATAGGAGCAGCTTCATGCACGGAGCAATCCGGGATAAGCGGCCTTGTGTCCACGCTTTCCTCCTCACTGGGTGCGCAGTGTACGGCGGTAGCTCGCGATGCGGGTACGCTGGCGTCGGGTGGCTGCTTCGTAGACGGCAACTCGGTCATGACTCCACCCGCCCCAGGGACCTTCGGCACCATGGCCCGGAACATCTTTCGCGACACGGGCTTCAAGAACGTGGATTTCTCCGTGTTCAAGAACTTCACGTTCAAAGAGCGCTACACTGCCACTTTCCGCGTCGAGATCTTTAATTTGTTCAATCACCCCATCATCTCCAACCCCTACGGTGCGTCGAATGGTTATGGCGGCGCTTCCGGCGGAACGAACGACATGGGAACCTCCAGCACATTTGGTTGCGGATGCGCCACACCAGACGTCGCCGCCGGCAATCCTCTGGTCGGTTCTGGCGGTAGCCGCGACATTCAACTCGGGTTGAAGTTCACGTTCTAAATTCACCTTGCCGGTGCGGGGACATTCCGCCTCGCACCGGCCAAGGACGACTAGTTGCTCTAAACACTTCTTGCTGGGTGTAGCCCATTGCGAGTTGCGAAGCTCTAGGTCTGATTTCCGTCTTGGGTGGAGAAAACCGGTAAATCCGCCTCCAAGAAAGCGACGGTCACCTCCTGGAAGCGATTCGAATCGCTCGCTCGCATCGAAGACGGAACGTATGGCATATGCTCGAACTGCCATCGGCTCATTCCCAAAGCTTGGCTGAAAGCAGTGCCGTGGACCCGATTTTGCCTCGCGTGCATGGAAGCCCGGGACAGCTGATTCGTGCCAACGAAGCGAGGAGTCAGTCGCAAATAGGACCCGGATTTAACTCTTCTACTCGTCTCTCGAGGGGGCGTCTCCGTGCAGGGTCTGTTTGAGCTGGCAGTAGTATTCTCCCTGAAACTTTTCTAGGTCTTGCTTGACCAAGTTGATCCCAAACACGCACAGCTCGAAATTCTGCGAGAGCCTGCGGAACAACGGCGCTTCGTCCCTATATTCGAACTGATCGAACGACGACACAATGGAGTAGGATTCTTTGCCTGCCTGCACGAAGTCGACGAATGCGTCGAGCTGCGGTCGCTTCCGCCTAGAAGCCTTCGCGACGCTCTCTGGGAAGAGTCCCGTCATAAAGAGAGTGTAGTCGCCCACATGCTTGCGCACCTCGCGTTCCCGACCGAACGAAGTTGCCTCGAGCAGTGGATTAGATTCGATGAGCATCTCCCCCACGTCCTCCAGCCGCCGTCCTTGGGCGTTGCGAATGCGATAAAGATTATCGACATGGACAAAGGCAACGAGCATATCCGAGACATACTGCGCGATGCTTGGCTCGTCTAGGTGAACATGGTCAATGAAACGGCGCCATACGAGACCTTCAAATAAATCGCGCAACGAGCGCCCGCCTCTTGAACTTACTTCAGGAACCATTGCCCCCGTCCCGCACCAGATCATCCAAAATTTTAGCGAGCCACGTAATCAGCGTCAATTCTCGCGCATTTGGTTTGCGTCGAGAGGCGGGCTCGGACGAGATTTTGGTTTTCGCTGATCTGGCGACCAGGCCAATGAAGCCGATCAAGTGAGAAGTTTATCATTCAATAATCTGTCGCTCTGCGTTTGGACCCGCGCGGATGATTATTGTGGACAGAACTTCGCAGTTTGTCTGAATTATCTCCGCCTTTCTGATGCCAAAATTCGACCGCTGGGTACTGGCGTCCGCGAGGGATGTGCGTAAGTCATAGACAAAACGATAAATTGCGGGGGCTGGTCGGAACAGATCTCGGTCGATGGCGTGGGCTGGGAAACAAGAAAAACTCCGGCCGCAGTAAGAGTGTTTCTCCTTGAGCACTGCTGGCAAAGCCTTGAACGCCGCCGCGAAATGGCGATGCGTCCTCAGCTTTGACGCGAAGCCAGAGGCCGGAATCGTCGCTGAGATCAGGTCGGGCCTTATGCTTTTCAAAGCCGACCAGACAAATGCTTATGTCGTGGGCGCGGGGCAAAGCGTCTCCTTCGCTATAGGTCCTGGTGACCTTGCGATTTCTCCATGGAGCCGAGCGAAAGCCATCAAAATAACCATTTCAGAGCGAACTGAAACTCCCTTGCATCCTGGGCACTTGTAATTACTCCAAAGTCCGAGGCTCCAAAGATGCGCCCAGGCAGGTTGAAATTGGAATGGTTGAGGGCATTGAATGCATCGCACCGGAACTGTATCGTTTGGTTCTCACGTATGTTCCAGCCTTTTTGCAGCGATAAATCGAGATTCGTCAAACCCGGTCCGATAATCAAATTTCGTCCCGCGTCTCCGAAACTGTATTGCACTGCAGGCGCGAAGGCCGAGGTGTTGAACCATTCTGCCGGGGTTCTAGGGCCATCGTTCGGATCAGAAATCAAATTAGGTCGTTCCAAATTGTTTCCGCCGATCAGGCCAATATTCGCAACGTCTTGGGCTGCGGACAAGTTGACAGTGAACGGAGCGCCGCTTTGAATTATGAGGATTGCACTCCCGCGCCACTCGCCAAATGCGTGGTGTAGCCATCCGCTTGATCCTCGTGCGAATGGAAAATCGTAGACAGCATTCGCGGTAAACCTGTGACGATGGTCAAAACTTGAAAGTGCCGACTCTAAACCTGGGGCGTATGCGTTCTGCGGCAGGTTGTACTCGGCATTGGTCGTGCCGGTATCGGACGCATCATCCAGGGATTTCGATAACGTGTAGTCAGCATCAAAAGATAAACCAGAAGCGAAGCGGCGCGTAATCTTTAACGTGAGCCCGTTGAAGGTCGCCCAGCCGTCCCAGCGTATGGTGGTGAACGGGGCCAATTGCGGATACGGACGCCGCGACTGAATGCTCCCTGGACCTGGCAAAGGGACGTTGACATCGGTGGAACTGTCGGCATGAACCGTTCGTGAACCTATGTACTCCGCTGAAACGGTCATGTTCGGCGCAATAGCGTGCTGGACAGACAGATTCCACACCTCGTTGTATTCGATCTGATAGTCATGATTGACGCTATTCGCGTCGATTGCCCCCCTGGGTGTTTGCGCCAAGATATTTTCTGTCGTAAGCGTCGGCGTCGTGTCCGAGTTGCTGACCGTTTTGAACAGGAAGAACGGCATGTTTTCTGCGAGATTCTGAAGAATGCTATAGGCCGCTTGGTTCGTGTAGATGCCGAATCCCGCCCGCACAACCATCTCGTGTGAGCCAGGAATTCGCAAAGCTAGGCCTAGGCGAGGAGAAAACCGCAGGTAGCGCGGCGTGAGCAGACTATTGTTCCAACCAACGCTGGACGCGGAAACGATGGGAAGCGGGCTCAAGGACGCTAGCCCACTTGCCCCTGGCGGCAAACTCGTTGGATCCCCAGCAACTACAAAAACCGGGCCGCTCGGTGCAGAAAGGTCAATGTCTGAGGTTTGGTTCGCTTGGGCGACGAGGTTCCCGTTATATTCGTATCGCAGCCCCGCATCAATGGTGAGGTTGGGTTTGATTTGCCAACGATCCTCGGCATAGAAGTGAGCCCAATTCGTGATCGCGTTTTCCGTGCCCCTGCCAATGCCGACCTGTGCTTGTGATGGGTAACCCAGGAGAAAATCGGCGAGCGGATTGCCAGTGTAGGAACCGTTGTACGTATAAACGCCACGTGCGTCGCTCGGGAATGACGGATTGAAGTCGAGATGGAAGAAATAAGCGCCGAACTGAAGGCTGTGGGTACCTCGATGGACCAGAAAATTATCGAAGAACTCGAAATCTCGATCGACACGTGAGGTGAAACCAGCCGGGGAACCGATGGTGCTGAAAGCATTGCTCAACGAAATCTGCGGGTATCCCATATCGACTGAATTTGTAGTGACACCTTGAAGGCCATATTGGGAGGAGAACAAGTTCCCTGCGTTAGGGTCGCCTTGCCCACCAGTGACTCGGAGCCAGCCGAATCGAAACTCATTCACGACGTTTGGAGAGAACGTGTGGGTTTCGCTCGCCACCAGATTTACAGAATGCGTCCTCAACGTGCGTCCGAAGCCGGGAAGCAGCGCCTCATTGAGCACGCTAGAACCAAATGGGTCCAATTCACTCGCGTCGAAAACCGAGCCACGGAGGAAAGTGTTATCTCTGGCAGATAATCGAAAATTAAGCCGAGCGTTGTACTGATTGTTGTCATAACTTTGCCTCTGAACCGACAACAAATTGTTCCGGCCCGTCAGTCCCGGAGTCGGCAGCGATAACTTCGCCAAGAGCGCCACGGCTGCTCGGTCGAGGTGAAGAGCAGAGTCATTGGCGATGTCGTTGGCTGCGATGGGCTGGTGCGTGATCGGGTCGAAAATAGTAGCGAAACCGACAAAATTCCCAGAGCGTTCCGCCATTGTTGGAATGCTGAAGAGATCACTCAGCGACCTTCGCGTTCTCTGCCCGTCGTAACTCACGAAGAAAAATGAGCGATCCCTGACGATTGGACCTCCCACGGCTCCGCCGAACTGGTTCTCGCGGAAGGCAGGTGTAGCTTGATCAGGCAGATCGAAGAAATTCTTAGCATTGAAAATATCGTTTCGGACGAATTCGTAGGCGCTACCATGCAGGTGATCCGTTCCCGATTTCGTAATGATATTGATCACCCCTCCCGATTTCCCACCAAATTCGGCACCATAGTTCGTTTTATCAATCATGAACTCCGCCGTATCCTCGGGGGAGGGGCTGAGGACTACGTTGTTGAAGTATTCGTCGGTAACGCTGACGCCATCCACCAAAAACAGATTATGCCCGGTACGTTGTCCCAACACGTTGATTAGCGTACCAGTCTGCTGCAGGGAATCTCCACGGGTGCCTCCGGGCGGATTAACGACTCCTTCGCTAAGCAGGGTTAATTGGAGAAATTCTCGATCCTTGATTGGCAGATCGACGACCTGTTGGTTCTGGATCACATCCTTTATTTCGGCGGACTCGTTCTGCATGAGACCAGGAACCGCCTGCACAATCACGGATTCCTTGGTGTCGCCAAGTTGCAAAGAAAGATCTTGTCGGAGATGGTCGTTAAGATGAAGCGAAACGTGTTCGGCTACCGCTTGCTTAAAACCTTGTGCATTGGCCGTCACTTTATAAGTGCCTGGTGGAAGCCCCGTCACAAGATATTGCCCCGCCCCATTCGTAATTGCGCTGAACCTTTGTTGCGTATCGGCGTTTATGGCAACGACCTCAGCACCTTCAACAATGGCGTCTGTGGGATCGCTCACCCTACCGGTGATGTCTCCGGTGTTCATTTGGGCGAAGGCACAGGGCATGCAGGCAATTAACAGGCCCAGCAGAAGCAACACGGGGGATACTCGTCTTATCCACCCGATTGCGTTTGGAGTTTCAGCCCGCACTTATATACCTGAGGAAGATAGGTCGAAAGTCATGATGGCACGATAACAGGCGTAGGCGCGTCATGTCTAGATTAGCCAAAGGGTAGTTCGGGCCGGCCCGACGTGGAATTGACGGCTTTTGCCACACCCGCTCCAAGCGGAACGTAAGTGCTCTGAGCATATCGATAAACTCGGTATCGACAAGTGACTCCGATGGCTTGTGCGTTCTCAAGTGAAGTTGTGCCCGGGTAATAGCTTTCGCGGAAGCTGAAAGCGCGCGTCGGATTTACGCGCCATCCGCCAGCGCGGACGAAATAAGAGCCCGGCCTCGCGGAAACGCGAAAGTTGTCCAGCTCGTCGCTAGAGCTCGCCCCACCAATAATTTGCTGCTGGTAGCCACCGGGCTGGTATCGCACGCTCAGAGCCACCACCCTCACGTCTTTGACGGGTTTGTTGTCCTCGTCGAATACCGTCCCCGAAATAATGCCTCCCGCAACTAGCCTAATGTCTATATTCTCAATCTTTTGGCCGGAGCTTAGAGAGATCGTGCAGGGGATGCCACGTGGACCCTGACCGTAGCCCTGCGAAACGAAATCGGTGGCCCTTACGAAGACTGTATAAGTTCCCGGAGTTACCTCTGAAAACACAAAGCTCCCGTCTGCAGCGGTAAGCGTCTGTGGGCAATCTCCGAGAGCTACTGGCCTCGTGCACGCCAGCATTACAGTCGCCTTAGCGACTGGTTCACCAGTGTCCGCGCGATAAACGTGCCCCGAGATCTCCCCGGGCAGTTGATCATACACTTGCCGGGGCGGTTTGATCTCCGGCTGAGCCGGACTATTTTGTGCGTCTGTCTGGAAACATAAGAGAAAGCAGGAGCTCACAACAATTATAATAGGAATGCACGAAGTGGTCGCTACGCCCGAGGCCCTGAGCCCATGCTCGTACTCCCCTAGAACGTTGGGCCGTGTTCAAGCAGAGAACGATATTCTAACGCAGGACTTCACGAGGCGCGAAGAACCATCCATCCTCATGGGATGTTAGAGGAAGGTCTTGATGGGCTGCTGCCGCAAGATCCCACCTTACGTTGAAGTGTGTACTGGGAAGAAGCACCTTCGAATGGGTACATAGAACGTGCATCACCACCACGCTATAGTTTTCTGGTGTTCGAAAAAGCGGAGGTCTGGTATCGAGACGACTCGCCCGTTGCCCACCTGGCGAAGCTTATCGGTGAGCGCTATGGCATTCGAGCTCGCTGTTTTACGTCACCAAGAAATGGAAGGGTCTTCGGCACGGTGGAACCTAACCGCGACGGAGATTTCGTAGGGCCAGCGGTGATCCTGGCCGATGTCGCGCATCAAGATCTCAAATGGCTGAGCGAATTCTGGGGCCACCCACGCGTTCGGCTGGTAGGCATTCTGCCGGACGTCAATGATGGCCGTCCTTTTCAGCAAGATATCCTCGCGACGGCGCGCTGCTTCGCCTTATTGCCAAGCGGGGCTTCGCCGGATCTTCTTTGCCATACGGTTGAAGCGGCTTTCGCTAACATGGAACTGGCTGACCGCGAGGGTGACTCTTTTGAACGCGCCGAGCGCGTGCGGGAAGAACTAAATCACATCGGAGTCGCGCTATCGTCCACTCGAGACGTCGGATCGCTACTCGAAATGATCCTGAGTAAGGCTCGCGAAATCACGTCTGCCGATGCCGGCTCGCTCTATTTAGTTGAAGCTTCAAGGCCGGACCGTGGCCCTTTGGTTGAACCGGAGCGTTGTCTTCGATTCAGGCTTACCCAAAACGATAGCAGGCAGTTTCCATACGCCGAGCACACGCTGCCCATCAGTGAAGAATCAATGGCCGGCTACGCGGCTCTTCACGGGAAGGTGATCGCGATTGAAGATGCCTACTCCATTCCCGCGGATAGCCCCTTCCACTTCAATCCTGCATATGACGAGCTAACCGGATATCGGACACGATCCCTGCTGACGGTACCAATGAAGAGTGCGCACGGTGACGTTATCGGCGTCCTGCAGCTTATCAATTGCAAGCGCAATCGAGCGGCTCAGCTCCACACTCCGGCCGACTTTGACTCCGATGTGCGACCCTTCCCGCCCCGTGCAGTGAATCTGGCAGAATCGCTCGCGTCACAGGCGGCGGTCGCGTATGAAAACAGCCGTCTCTACCAAGACATCGAAGCGATGTTGGAAGGATTCGTGACGGCCGCAGTAACCGCTATCGAACAACGCGACCCTACGACATCGGGCCACTCGACCCGGGTGGCGACAATGACACTGGGACTAGCAGAAGCGGTGAACCGCACCAATACGGGCACCTACGCTAAGGTAGGGTTTAGCTCCGAGCAAATGAAGGAAATCCGGTATGCCGCTCTCTTGCATGATTTTGGCAAAGTCGCTGTAAGGGAGGAGGTGCTGGTCAAAGCCAAGAAACTCTACCCGTGGCAACTAACTATTCTCCAGCACCGCTTTGAGTACCTGCGCAAGCAGCTGGAAGCTGACCGCGACCGGACGAAGCTCGAAACCGTCCTTGCGCGGGGACACGAGGCAGCGCGAGAGGAGCTTTCCTGCCTAGACGAAGAGTTCCGACAGAAAAGCAACGAACTTGAGGAGCACTTGCATTCCATTCTTCAAGCGAATGAACCTAGATTGCTACCCGATGGGAAATTCGAGCTCTTGATCGAAGCCTCACGTAAGAGTTATCGCGACTCACTCGGAAGGGAATACAGCCTTTTGACGCCAGAAGAGCTCGGTTCTCTTTTGATCCCCCAGGGAAGCTTGAACAATGACGAGCGGCGGCAAATCGAATCGCACGTGGTTCACAGCTTCAATTTCCTGGTCCAAATTCCCTGGACCCGGGAACTCAAGTACGTTCCCTGGATCGCCGGGGCGCATCACGAGAAACTGAACGGCAGCGGCTATCCGTACCGCCTTCGCGGCGACGAAATTCCCATTCAGGCGAAGATGATGACCATTTGCGATATTTTCGATGCACTTTCAGCTGCTGATCGACCCTACAAAGATGCTGTTTCGGTTGACCGCGCGCTCGAAATTCTGGAAGTTTGCGTGCGCGACCACGAACTCGATTCCGATCTTTTCCGCATATTTGTAGAGGCTCGCATCTTTCAGCCCTCCCATATTGCGATCAGCCTTGCTGGTCGAGAGGGTTTCTAGACTGTGGGCGTATTGCGAATTACCTCTTTATGCGACGGCCCAGGTACCATGTCCCTACCGCACGCCCATGCCAGAATGAAGATGGTGTGGGCGGCCTGGGGCTTCCCGAGCCAAAATAATCCTCATGCAGACCGGCGCATTCGCAGGGCGGGTGCCCTTTCATCTGAACGCTTCGCCAGAGGCAATGGACGAACAGAGTGTTGTAGAGTTCAGCGCTAAACCCGTGAAAGAGATTGAGCTCACCATGCGCCGGATGGACCGGCGTCAGTGGTGGCTGTGGTCGTACGCGATCATGGTTACGTTGCTGCTCCTGACGGCCGTCGCCTCGTTTGCTTTTCCGGCGTTGCTCTCAGAGGTGGGCAGCGACTATTCCTTCTTTCTTAACCAAGCAGTGCGCGGGCTCGTGGGTCTGGTGCTGATCTTCAACGTTTACGTGATCTATCAGCAATTGCAGATTACCCGCATCCGGCGGCAACTTACCGACCAGGTTTTTGCGGTGAACAACGTGGAGTTGTTGGCGCAGGAGGTCTACAAGATGGCGCTTTTCGACCCGCTCACGGGCCTTTTCAATCGCCGCTATGTCGAACAGCGCCTGGAAGACGAGATCGCGCGCTCGCAGCGGCACGGGCAAGCGCTTTCCGTGATCTTGTTTGACCTGGATGAGTTCAAGCAGGTGAACGACACCTACGGCCACGGCGTCGGGGATGCGCTGCTGAAGGCCTTTGCGGAGAGGCTGAGCAAGGCCACGCGCGGCTCAGACGCCGCGGCGCGCTATGGCGGGGACGAGTTTCTGGTGGTGCTGCCGGAGTGCAAACCGGAAAATGTGCTGGCCGTGCTCAAGCGGCTGAATGGAATTCGCGTGGAAATCGAAGGGCACTACCTGCCCATCGCGCTTTCCGCTGGCTGGGCCGACCTGCTCTCCGGTGAGTCGGCCAAGGACCTATTGGCTCGCGCCGACGCCGAGTTATACGTCAACAAGCGCGCGAAATCCCCGGCGCGGCCCCAACCTGTTGCCAGCTAACGAGCGAGGGATTTGGCTACGGTTGCCAGCCCTGAGAACCGGCGGCAAACAGCAATTTGAAGGCCTGTTCCTGTCCGCCCATAGGCGATCCATTGCCCGAGATTCACGGGAGAAATTAGGCGGGGAAAAACACCACGTCTGCGCGGGGCCCCGACAACTCACTAGGTGGGTACCCCGCCCTCTCGAGAAGCTTGGTCAACTCGTTTTCAGGCAGGACCCCGACTGGAAACGTAACCGCCACTGTGTCGGGCATAAACGCCCACCCTTGTCCACCGGTCTTGCCTGGTGGAGCACCCGAACGGCATATTGGTTCCCATTGTACAGGTCGATGATAACCGTGTTTTCTGTGAGGGCCTTATTCGTTCTCAGCGATGTGTTCGAACTAAATTCGAAGCCGATCTTCCACGTGTAATCGTAGTTTCCATTAGCGAAGCTCCTAAAAAAATGGACGGCCTAGTATGGATCAGGCACGGAAGCCAAGGCCGCGTCGGCAGAGTCAAAATTACCGATCCGTCCGGTACTGCGTCCGTTCTTAACCTGCAGCACGCGCCACGAGCGCCAATTCGGTTCCCCGAAGTCGGCAATCAGAATTTTGTCGGCGGGGGCTACACCCTGAACCTCATACTTGATCATCCGGCCCGTGGCGAATCCCTTATATGTGGCTATCCACGCTGTAGGCCGCATTCGTTGAAAACCGGCAACATTCATCCGCGTCTCCCGTCAGCTGGGTTCTGGTACTCCCTGTCGATACTAAGATGCCACCCTCCATCGGTAGCGGATGCTACCTGGCTAGGAATTATTTTCAACGATTTTCAACCATTGGCTACTCAGGCTCAGCTTTTCAGGTTGGCATTCGTGCGACTCGAGGCACGGAACCCGAAACCCGGGCTTCGGGCTTTCTTCCCTTCCGCTGTAATACGATAATTCGAGACTCCTTCGGTCTGGGGTCCTGGGGCGGCGAGATTCCAGGGCCTCGGAGAGGTGGCAACGGCAATCGCGGTTTGCAAGATTCACCAATCTATATGGTGGAGGTGGCGACATGAGCGTTCTGCAAATCACCGAAGCCGGCCGCAAACGCGTGGAAAGCCCGGAGTTCTACCGGCAGATGTGGGAGCAATGGCGCCCTTTCATGGAGGAACGCGCTGACTATAGTCGCAAGCAAATGGTGGAATTTCTGAGCGCGGAGCTTTCACTCGAGGTGCTAGTCGCAATCACGGAAGCGCCTGAGAGCCCCCGCTTTAAGTGGGGTGATGTTGAAACGCATTTCGACGAGATCGGTTCTCACGTTGAGAAGTTGATCAAATATCTTCTAACGCGTTACAGCGCTCCGGTTTTAGTCTAGTGAAATTAGTAAGGTCCGAGCCACGGAACCCGAAACCCGGGCTCCAGGCCGCTTACCTGAACAAAATCCCCAGCCAAAGACTTGCGTAATGATTTTCAAGGACGGTATGATCGGGGTGAAGCTCCAGCAAAACTGAGCCAAGCATACGACGCGCACTGACCTGCCTAGCACATAAATTCGCTGGGCTTCAAATCCAAATACCGAAAGGACTATCCTTAATGGATGATGCCAACCTTGTACCCAGCCCCGAGGCGGCCGAAGTTGAAGTATTCAAGCCGCACGTTGATGTGTTCGATGCGATTGTGGGCAATCATGTTTCTTGGGTCCTGTGGTTTGAAAACGAAGACATATTTGCATTCCGCACCGATGATTCAAGCGACGCCCTCCTCGATAATTTAGTTCCCCTTAAGGGTCTCGCAGGGTGCACGCCCACAAGCCTAGCTATCCTGGTGGAAGCTGTAGCAAGCAATGTTAATTCGGTGATCGTCTGCAAGGGAAGCAATGATCACCTGACCGCAATCCTGCGCGCAGCGATTGAGGTCAGGGAATTACGGTCGAAGCTAGAGTCGAGAATTGACAAAGAGCGCAACCAGCTGTTGGGTAAGGCGGCCTAGCGCAAATCTTGGCCCGGGTTGCGAGGCCCGCGCTTCGGGATTCGGGCCTCGATGCTCCGCAGGAGAAGTTCACCTGCCGGCCGAAGGTAAAAGCAAGGTAAAACGGAAACTCCACCTAACTAATAAAACCTGCATTTTACAAGGGAAAATGGTGGACGGCAGGAGACTCGAACCCCGAACGAGGTAGCAAATCTAAAAAGGCGTGGTGCTGCAACCACTTCCGTCTTTCAGAGACCCTCTGAACTGGGCAACCCGAATGTGTTTCCTATGCGCGATTTTTCTTTCAGTCGCCAGAATCCTTCCGCTGTATCCAATCTTAAACATCCAAAAATCGGATGGCGTAGTTCTGAGTGTTGATGCAGCCATCCAACGGAGCGCGGAACTTGTCGCGAATCGATTTTTGGCTCGGACGGCGTTCAGTTCTCGCGTTGGAGCTTTCAAATTAGCGATGACCGCCCGATAATCCCGCGGAGCCACCCGAGTGGGAACCGGCCGACCCGTGTGTTGAGGCACTCGCTGGGCTTGCTGCTACGCTCGTTCCGGGGCTTGCAGTCGTCATTCCCACCCCTCCGTTCGCGCGCGCACGGCCGAAGCCTCTTCCGAATCCGCCGGTCGAGACCACACGCATCCTGGCCGAGCCGGCCATGGAGTGCGGTGCCAGCACAGTTCGGGGAGCGGAACTTAGCCGCGTCAATCGCGTTCGGGCGGAGGAGATGCTTGGCGCTCGAAGAGACGCCGGAGCGCTACGAGCGGGGGCCAGCGAGGCAGGACCGTTCTGGACAAATGCATTGGGCCTCGCGAGGCCGTTTGCATGAGCCGTGCCCGGCGCCGATTGAGGTGGTGCAGGAGCGGCGCGCATGCTCATTCCCGCTTGCACTAGGGG
>Ga0209577_10002891_pt1 | contig 16263 bp, 10 predicted proteins | sample GraSoiAngelo_109_FD_185874 | JGI IMG/M metagenome (GOLD analysis project Ga0209577, IMG submission 185874) | Grasslands soil microbial communities from the Angelo Coastal Reserve, California, USA - 14_0903_12_20cm (SPAdes) (version 2) | ecosystem: Environmental > Terrestrial > Soil > Grasslands...
TGAGGCTGTTCCGACATCGACTGTTCCTGCCGCTGTGGCCGAGGCAGGCAAAGATGTCGTTCATCAATTGAACAATGCTTTTGCAAAAGTCTTCGAAACCGTCGCGCCGAGTGTTGTGATTATAGAGGTTTCCAAGAAAAATGACATCGCCGAAAGTTCGCCGCTCGATGACTTGTTCTTCCAGGGACCACCCGATGACAGCAATCAACGCCAAAACCCGGGCGCGCCACGACCGATCCAAAGCGAAGGCTCCGGCTTTATTGTCCGGCCAGACGGTTACATCTTCACGAACTTTCATGTTGTCGAAGGCGCAGACAAGATAGACGTAAAATTGAAAGACGGCCGGAATTTTCCGGGGAGGGTCGTTGGGACCGATGAGAAGACTGATATCGCGGTCATCAAGATCGATGCGAAAGATTTGCCCGTGGTCCAGTTGGGGGACAGTGATGCAGTGCGGGTGGGCCAGTTTGCATTTGCAATCGGTGCGCCGTTCAAGCTCGATTACACTTTTACTTACGGCGTGCTCAGTGGTAAAGGCCGGAGCAAATTGCTTCAGACAGGCGCCTACTCCATCTCCGATTATTTGCAGACGGACGCGTCGATTAATCCGGGCAATAGCGGCGGTCCGCTCTGTGACATCGACGGCAAGGTGATCGGCATGAACACGCTGATTAACGGGATGAATCGCGGCCTGGGTTTCGCAATTCCCAGTAACATGGCCAAAGAAATTGGCGCCGAATTGATCGCCGGTCACAAAATCATGCGACCCTGGCTGGGCATCCGGATCGAGACCCTCGGTGACGACCCGGATCTTCGCGATTTGTTCAAAGGCGCCGACAAAGGCGTTGTAGTGCGCACGATTGAAGCGGATGCGCCTGCTTCTAAAACTGATTTGCGGCCGTTCGACGTAATCACGCACGTGGATGGAACGCCGATCGAGTCGGACTCACAGCTGCAGCATGAGATTTTGAAAAAGAAAATCGGCCAAAGTGTTCAGCTGACGGTGTGGCGCAAAGGCCAAACCATGAAGGTTCCCATCCAGACCGGTGAGTTACCTAACGAGATAGCGCGAACGTCAAATACACTACCGGTTCAGCCGTCGCAGCCGAAGCAGGAAAGTGTCGGCAAATTTGGATTGCAGGTGCAGGAATTGACCAAAGATGTTGCGGAACGTCTTCATCTTCCAGTGCAGCAAGGCGTGGTCGTAACAGACGTCGAGGACAACAGCATCGCAGCAAGTCAGGACGTTCAGCGCGAAGACGTCATCACCGAAGTGGATGGCAAGCCGGTTACGAGTGTGCAGTCGTTTCGCGAGGCGCTAAGCAAAGCCGATCCGAAACGCGGCGTCCTTCTGTACCTCGACCGAAAAGGCAGCAAAACTTTTGCGGTCCTGAAAGCGGGCGATTAGCCCTTTCGGGTGCCCACGATTACGAGAACGATTCCGCCGGCTAGACAGATCCCGCTAGCGATCGGCGGAAAAGCGATTCCGTGACTTTCCTTGTGCGTGATTTCAAGTGGCCCCAACTGGGCATCTTTCTTTTGTGTTGTCCAACCCAAACCGCCCCAGGAAAAACCGATCAAGCCGGCAATGATCAGGATAATACCGATGATTACAGCCGGTTTCACGGCGCCGATCTTACAAAGCCCGCCGGCCTGAAATCAACTGGATAATCAGCACTACAATCGCAATAACGAGCAGAATGTGAATGAATCCGCCCAGCGTGTAGGAGCTGACCAGCCCAAGCAGCCAGAGTACCAGTAAGATCACGAATATTGTCCAAAGCATAACGTTCCTTTCGGTTAGGTCACATGTTCCTTCGTGGGATACGGTTCCGGTGCGCTTATGGAAACCAAAATTTTTGCACAGATCGCCGATTTATAGCGTGTTTGGTGAACCGGGACGGCTATAGTTTTTCCACTATGGCACGCAGGTTCCAGTCCGAAGCTTCGAGTTGCCGGCGCGCAGAATCGTAATTGCACTGCGCTAGATTGGCGACGACCCGCACAGCTCGGTCGCGCAGCTTTGCGCTGGTAGTATGCAAGTCACTCATCAGATTCCCGCGCACTTTACCAAGCGCGACCATCGCTCCCGTGCTGATAATGTTGAGCGCAGCCTTGGTGGCCGTTCCGGCTTTTAATCGGGTCGATCCAGTCAAGACTTCGGGGCCAACGGCGAGTGCGATCACAAGATCAATTGGAGTAGAGACAGCCGTGCCGGCTGCAGCCCCGAAAGCTTTCGGGGTCACCATAACAGCCGGATTGCAGGTGAGCAGGATCGTTTTTGCGCCGAGCGACGTTGCGTGGTCGAGCGCGCCGAGGACAAAAGGCGTGCGGCCGCTGGCGGTAATCCCAATGACAATGTCGCTACTATTTATTCTCCTTTCCTGCAGCGCCAACGCGCCCGCGCTCTGCTCGTCTTCCGCGCCTTCGACGCTGCGATAAAGAGCGGTCACTCCGCCAGCGATTACTCCCTGTACAAGGGTGGGGGACGCGCCAAACGTTGGCGGAATTTCACTCGCATCGAGGACGCCAATGCGTCCGCTACTGCCAGCACCGACGTAAAACAACCGGCCACCATTCCGAAGCGATTCGGTTACCATTTCCATCGCTTTGGCAAGGTCCGCAGTGACTCCGCGTAACGCGTCCTCAACGAATTTCTCTTCCTCGACAAAAAGTTCGACCAGTTGTCGCGCAGTCATCTTTTCCAGGTTCTCGGAGCGCGGATTGCGTTGTTCGGTAAGCGCGGCGGCCAGATCGGCGATTTCCTCTTCAGAAAGGTTGGGTTGAAAAGCAATATGATCACTCGTCTCCGCCGCAAGCCACGCGGCGCCGAGTTCGGGAGCTCGTTCTGCGACGGTCACGCGCGCATCGGGGAGATTCTTTTTTAGTCTGCGTCGAAACGCGTGGGTATAGATCGAGTCGCGGTAAAAAAGGCCGCCCATCAGCGCGACTTTGGGCGCAAGCAGGTGCAGACGACAGGCCACTGCCTCGGTGTATTCACAGAGAACACGCGCGCCTTCTTCGACGATCTCATTCACCCTCGCGTCGCCTCCGGCTGCGGCTTCAAATACGACCGGAGTCAGCAACGCGATCTCGTTTTTGTCCGCCGTTTGCGCCCAGCGAACAAGTTCATCAAGATTGTTCAACGAAAGGGCGTGCAGGATTTTCTCAGTGAACGACATCTCACCACGATGCAGATCGTATTCGCGTAATATCAGGCGCAGCGCCTCAATGGAGAGAAAATAGCCGCCGCCGGTGTCGCCCAGGATGTGTCCCCAACCACCGGCTCTCTCGATTCGATCGCCTCGCCTGCCGGTCACCGAAGACCCACTGCCGGCATTGACGACAATACCGTCTCCATGCTCGAGGGCTGCCGCCAGACCAGAATCACGGTCGCTGCCCGTCACGATTTTCGCATTCGGCCAAACTCCTCTGCAAATGACCGCGAGTGATTGGTGATCCTCCTCGGTGCCGCAACCGGCAAGGAAAACTCCTGCGCGGTCGACTTGCTTTGGCAACTCGACAAAAATCTCGCGCAAACGTTCTGGCGTTGTCAGTCGCAGGTTAGACGGCGGCAGTTTGCCTCGATCGAGAATTTGGAATTCTACCCCGGCGTCACCGGTCGAACCGACCGCCTCCACCAATGTCCAGGCGGTTTTTGTTCCACCTCCTTCGACGCCGAGGATGCGCTCGCCGGATTTCACATTCGGTATGCTAACTTGTTAGTGGGATATTTGGAAGCTCTCGCGTTGCATTCTCCTGTCATCCTGAGCGAAGCGAAGCGGAGTCGAAGGATCCCCGAAATAACGGTAGGTTCGGCTACGGGATTCCTCGACTTCGCTCGGAATGACGACGGTGGCATTGCCGAGGATTTGCCTGTTTGTATCGTGTTTCATGGCGAAAGACGAAGCGCGGGCGGCAAAGCGAATGCAGCAACTGCGAGACGAAGTCCGCAAGCATGACCGGCTCTATTATGAAGAAGCTGCGCCAGTCATTAGCGACCGCGAATACGACCGCCTCTATAAAGAACTCGTCGATCTCGAGACGCAGTTTCCCGATCTCGTCACGCCCGAGTCGCCCACTCAACGTGTCGGTGGAAAGCCGCTCAAAGCGTTCGAACAAGTGCCGCATCTCATTCCGATGCTTAGCCTGGACAACACATACTCTGAAGAGGAAGTGAAGAATTTTTACGCTCGCATCCAGCGCCTCTTGCCGAACGAAAAAATTCCAGTGGTGATCGAGCCAAAGGTGGACGGCGTTGCCGTTTCGCTCGTTTACGAAAACGGCAGGCTGCGTCAGGCAGCAACCCGCGGCGACGGAACCGTAGGCGACGATATCACCCAAAACATTCGGACGATCCGTTCGGTGCCGGAGCGACTGCGCGGCGCTGCGCCGAAACTTTTGGAAGTGCGCGGCGAAGTTTACATGGACAAAAATGGTTTTGAAAAATTAAACGACGAGCGGCGAAAAGGCGGACTACCGGTATTCGCCAACCCGCGCAACGCCGCAGCCGGTTCGCTCAAGCAACTCGATCCGGCGATCGTGGCGAAACGTCCCCTCGGTGTGGTGCTGTACGGGACCGGCGCCACCGAGGGAGTGGATGTCGATGTACATTCCGAAATTTTTCCGCTGCTAAAAAAACTGGGTCTGCCGGTCAGCGAACGCTCGTGGGTGGCTGAGTCAGTGGAAGAAATTCTGGATGCCATACACGAATTGGATGGCATCCGTCGCAAATTCGCTTATCAAACCGACGGCGCCGTAGTGAAAGTGAATTCGTTTGCACAACGCGAGCAGCTCGGTTTCACCGCAAAATCGCCAAGATGGGCCATCGCTTACAAATACGAGGCCGAACGCGTGGAGACCCGCCTGAATGACATCGTGATTCAAGTCGGGCGCACGGGAATTCTGACGCCTGTAGCGATGCTGGAGCCAGTACTGGTAAGCGGAAGCACTGTTGGGCGGGCAACATTGCATAACGAGGATGAAATCAAACGCAAAGACATCCGCATCGGCGACATGGTGGTGATCGAAAAAGCGGGCGAAGTGATCCCGGCCGTTGTCGAAGTTGTTAAATCGAAACGACCGCGCGACGCGAAGCCCTTCGATTTCGCCAAACATGTTCATCGAAAATGCCCGATATGTGGAAGTCCCATTCGCCGCGACCCACAGTTCGTTGCCTGGCGCTGCGAAAATCTTCAGTGCCCGGCGCAAACCACGCGGCGCGTCGAATTTTTTGCGGCGCGCAGCGCGCTGGACATCGAAAGTGTCGGCGGAATCGTGGCGGACAAGCTGGTCGAACGCGGCCTTGTACGCGAACCGCTCGATCTCTTTGAGTTGAAGACGGAGGAGCTGGCCAAACTGAATCTCGGAACGGACGAAGAGCCGCGCGTATTCGGCGAAAAAAATGCAACGAAAGCGATCCGCGCGATCGAGCGGGCCCGGAAGCTGCCGCTTTCGCGATGGCTCTTTGCGCTTGCCATTCCGGACGTGGGAAGAACGACAGCAGCGCAACTTGCCCGTTTCCACGAAACCATCGAAGACGTCGCGAATTCGCAATTACTCCGCGGTGTTTTGCAGTATCACGAACAACGGGAACAAAAAGAAGATGCGAAAGAAGTTGCCGATCGGCTGATTCAAGCCGGGTTCGCAAAACCATCAAAAAGCAAATCCGAAAAAGGCCGCAGCGTTACTACGGAAGTGGGGCCCGTAGTTGCGAAGAGCATCTTGGATTTTTTCGCTTCAACAGACGGAAAAAAAATCCCGCAACGGCTACGACAACTGCGAATTCAACCCAAGAGCGAGAAGGTCTCAGCAAAAAAAGCGGCGGAGCTGCCGCTGGCTGGGAAGACGTTTGTGCTGACAGGAACGTTGCCCTCCATGACGCGTGAAGAAGCGACAGAGAAAATCGAAGCGCTCGGGGGACATGTCACTGGCAACGTGAGCAAGAAAACCGATTACGTACTCGCAGGCGCAGAGCCAGGCAGCAAACTCGACAAGGCGAAAGAACTCGGCGTCCGCATCATCGACGAACCCGAGTTTCGCACGATGCGGTGAATCAGCTGCCCACACTATCTGCCGCGCCGGTGAAAAGAATTCTGCAACTGCGGCCTTAAGGCTGTGGCTCGTCGGAACCGAGCGAGAGTGGTATCGCCTGGTTTGTTCTGGGTGAGACGGGAGAAGCAATTAACGGGTTGCCGCGATGACTATCCGGATGAAGATCCGCCCGAACGCTAAAGCTCAGCTTCTGGTTGCCGCGCATCACCGTGACCGGGACAACGTCACCAGCCGTAACGTAGAATGACGCATTGATTACGTCCTCGGGTTTGGCGATTTTTCTCTGCCCAAGTTGGATGAGAACGTCGCCCCGTTTGATGCCGGAATTGGCCGCGGGTGTGCCGTCCACGACCTGCGTTATTTCCACTCGCGAGCCTTCCGCCGGTTGGGGCGCCTCCAAAACCTGGCTAACTCCGATCCAACCGTCGCGCACTTCGCCAAAGCGGACAAAGTCGCTGCGGATTTTCTCCGCTGCCTCAATCGGCACCGCATAGCACGCCGAATTGTTTTCAATACCAGCCACCACGATTCCGACGACTTCTCCTTTCATGTTCACTAACGGCGAACCAGCTTCGCCGCGCTGAGTCGGCACGTTGGCGCGTAAGTGGACCGTAGAAAAATACTGGCCAAGATATTTGCGATCCAATCCTGCGATCATCCCGAAATTCGGTGTTTCCGGTAAATCCAAAGGATACCCAATCGCGATCACCGGGGTCGCAACCTCCATTTCTTCTGATTTGCCTACGGTCAGCGCTGGAGTAGCAGCATCGATTTTCAACATGGCAATTCCGCTGCGAAGGTCTTTGACCAGCTGACGCGCGGGATACCTCTTTCCATTAAATTCGATCGTGAAGTCCTCCGCTTCGCCGCCCACTGTGTACGCCGTGTAAAGTGTGCCCGTTGGATCGATAAAAAATCCAGTGCCGCAAATTGGGCTGTGCTCATCGACGCCATGAATCTTGACCACCGCCCTGGCCGCACGATTAAAGATCTCCTTCACCTGATGGCTAACCGCCGCGGCCGACTCCGCCCGAGCTATGGCGCGCTCAAGCATTTCCTTAGTCTTATCGCTAGTCGCCTTAGCGGACTGTTCCTGCGCAACGAGCGGACTGGCGCTTAAGCAGAAAATCAGCGCGAATGCAGCTTTACGAGGCATAACGAGGCGCAAACTCTTAACGTGCCATACTAGACTGCGCAACCCGCCGAGTTGTCTTCCGAGCGTCCTAAAATCTGAAAGTCGGCTCATAACTCACGGGGACGCTATCGAGGACGTAGCGCGTTGGGGCTGCGGCTCGGTGAGTCTGGGCGCTTTCATTAAAACTGCGAAGCGGCTGCGTCCTGATCCGCACAATTCCCGGAGATGCAAGCGTCAATTCTTCTTCAGCATTCGCCGGCACCGATAAGACCGGCGGACTCTGGAGGGCAACGCGAGCCGTCTCCGGTTGCTGATAAATCTTCACTGAAATCAATGCGGCGCAGAGCAGCACTGCCGCCACGGCAGCTGGATACGAGGCAAGGGAACGAACATCCAGGCGGAGCATGAGACTGTGAGCGCGTTCCATGCAGATGCGCCACAACGGTTGGCGGAGCATTTCGTCGCGCTGCCGGCGATGAAATTCATGCAGGAAATTCTCGAAATAGGCCGGTGGCGGTTGTTCGTAGCGCTTCAATCGAAGCAGCCTCGCGATTTCGTTATCGTCAAACTCGTTCATTTTTCAGCGCCGATTAGGAAACAGGATTTTTCCGAAATTCGTCCAGATAATTCTGTAGCTGTCGATTCGCGTAGAAGAGCCTCGAACGTACCGTTCCTTCCGAGACGCGCAAGATTTTACTAATCTCTGCGTGGGGCATCCCTTGGATATGGAACATGGTAACCACGGCTCTGTGTTCATCAGACAATTTCATCATGGCCTCGTTCAATCTTCGCTGCAGCTCGGACAAGTCTGCTTCGCGCACGGGACTGCTCGTGGCTGTGCTTTCCAGGAACTCCTTGTCGTTTTGAATGCTCGCATCAACGTCGTCCAGGCTCAGTTGAAAACGACGGCCGCGTTTCTTCAGAAAATTGAGCGTCATGTTCACTGCAATGGAATGAATCCATGTATAAAAGGAGGATTTGCCACGGAACCCGCGGATCGCGCGGTAGGCTTTGGCAAAAATGTCCTGCAAAAGATCGTTCGTGTCCTCGTGATTCGAGGTCATGTTGTACACCAAGCCGTAAAGACGCGGGGTGTATTTGATGACCAGTTCGTCGAAGGCGCCGGCATCGCCCGATTGCGTACGCTTTACCAACTCCTGATCTGGATCGACCCGCGGCTGGTCCATTGTCTCGCGCTTAGACTTAGCACGAGCGCCGAGGCCAGACGACAACAAATCGGAAATCCGTCGAGCAGGTAAGGCGAGAGCAGGATCCATAGTGCAATCGATCACCGCCGATCGCGGATCGACATCAGCCAGAGCAAGTTCCCCAGCGCAGCGATGAATGCCGCTACGTACGTGAGCGCAGCCGCGTTGAGCACCTTATTTACACCCATCACTTCCTCCCCGGGCCGGACGATACCCATCTGTTGCAAAATGATTTTTGCCCGCCGGGAGGCATCGAATTCCACGGGTAGGGTGATGATTTGGAAGACCAGTAGAATCGCATAGCAATAAATACCGAGTGTGATCAAACCAGTAATGTGAAAGAACAATCCACCCAGGATCACGAACGGCAGCATTTGTGACGCGACCATTGTCACCGGCACGATCGCCATGCGCGCTTTCAATGGCGCGTATGCTTTCGCGTGTTGAATAGCGTGTCCCGTCTCATGTGCGGCAATGCCCAGCGCCGCGACTGAAGGTGTGTGGTAAACGCTGCTGGAAAGATGCAGCTTCTTGTCCCTCGGGTCGTAATGGTCCCCAAGAAAACCATCCGTCTCCACGACCTCCACATCCGGAATCTGCGCTGCCTGTAGAATTTCACGTGCGCATTCCGCGCCGGTTATGTTTGAGCTCGCCCGCACTTCGCCCCATTTACGGAATGCGCTTGTGACCCGAATCTGTGCCCAAATCCCGATGATCAACGGGACGCCGATATAGAGCAGCCAATGAGATCCAAGACCGAAACCGTATGGATAAAACATACCGAGCTTAATTTAATGTATCGAAGTCAGTTGTCACTTTACGGCTGGAACAAATTAGACGCGCAATCGCGCGCTTCGTTCATTCAGAAATGGGATTTTCCTCTCTGGAAGCGATGCAAAACCTTGGCACCGCATTGAGGAGAACGCGTTCCGCCTAGATTTCTAACCGTTTTGGGAATCGCGATAGAATCTTGCAACCTGTCTTCGTAACCAAAACCACGTCTTCAATCCGCACGCCGCCCAGTCCTGGATAATACAGGCCCGGCTCGACGGTCACCACTTGTCGCTCTTTTAGAACGACTTTCTGCAAGCGCGGATGCTCGTGGATTTCCAGCCCAAGGCCATGCCCGGTGCCGTGAAAGAATCCGACGCGCCGACCTCTGCGCACTTCAGTTGGAAAACAGCGCTTGGCGAAAAATTCCTGAATCGCCCTGTGAATCGTCATCCCATCGACTCCCGCCTTGATTCTCTTCAAAGCAAGCGCTTGACCGGCTTTCACTGTATCCCAAAGCTTTCGCTGAGCTTCGCTCGCGCGTCCGCGCAAAACCGTGCGCGTCATGTCGCCAAAATATCCCGTCTTCGCGTCGCGCGGAAAAACATCGAGGATAATCAGTGAATCTGCATAAAGCGGACCGTAACCCCGCTCATGTGGATCACACGCCTGGTCGCCGCCGGCGACGATCGTACCGGCCGGAGCGCCGCCCGCGCGCAAGATCGCAGAATCAATTTCTGCACGGAGCACTTCAGAAGTCAGCGTTTTGCCGTTCCAACGCAATCGTTTTCCGGCTCCAGGCTTGGACGCTTTCAAAACTTCAATGGCGCGTTTGAGTCCTTGTTCAGTTATTCGCAAGGCTCGACCCATCATTTCCACTTCCTTTTCCGATTTCGCCTCGCGCTCCGGCCAGAAAAACCCGTTAGTCGCGCGAACACGGATCTTGTTCGAAGCGAGTTCCTCAGCGTATCCGAGAGCAAAATTTGCGGGGACAACTACTGATTTTACGCCTCGTTTTTTGAGGAAATGCGCCAGAACTTTTTCGTAGGGCGGCGCCTTTTTCGATTTTCCCTGCACTTCGCGCTCGAGCTCGCTAAACATGACAAATTCATCCGCGTTGGCTTGCTTGCGGCCGCGATCGATTTCCAAATCGCTCAGGACAAGCGTGCGTTTGCCATTGCGTTGAAGAAAGATAAATGGATCTGGCGCCCAAAATTTCGTCGCGTAAAGCATATCGGCATCCGTCTCGCTGGTGGCGACGATGAGGCGGGATGGTTTTGTTTTTGCTTTGGTCATGAGTTCGATTTCTTTTAGTCTCATTAACACCCTGCTTCAGCAGGGTGTCAACGTCACTAGCGCCACCCAACTGCTTTAGCAGTTTTTTGCTGGAGAAAACCGCTGAAGCGGTTCCCGGTTATGAGAGGTGGAAAACCCCGCGCTGAAGCGCGGGGTTAATGAGAGTAGCTGTCAGCTTCTGCGGACTTCCAGCTCTCTTCGCAAAATCCAGTGCAACAGCCCAAGCAATCCAAGCGTAGAAAGAAGCAACACAGCCGAATTGAAGAAAAACACGCCAAACTTTAGGCCGAAATAACGTTTCTGCGCGCCGAAGAACACGTTTGGCTTGTTCCCGCGGCGGTAGTCGCTCTGATCCATCTCGGCGTTCGACATTAAGTCCGACACCTTCTGGTTCACATAGATTTGCTCGGCCGTGATCGGGCCGTTCGCGTTCTTGAAAAGGGCGCGATCGAACGGTCGTTTGCCATTCAGGATCTGATCCACGAGTCGAAGGTAACGATCCAGTTCGTCGGCTGATTTTGCTTCGAGACCAGAGAGCAGAGCGAGCGTTTCCTTCAGGTCATCCAGGCGCTTATCTGCTTCGGGATCCTTCCGATGTTGCGTCACAAGCCGGTCGATTTCGCGTTGGGCGTGATCTTGCCGCCGCGTCAGGGGATTGAGCTTGGCCTGCGCCACAATCATCTCTTCGTACGACCAGCGCATGGCGATGAATTGACAGACAAGCGGAACCTGCAGCTTGCTCTCCGTTTTTCTGTTCTTCTCTGCGCTTGGGTGTTCGGAGAGCCAATGCGAAAGGGAATAAAGCAGACCAAGGTTCCGATTCATGTCCTCGTATTTGATGAGGGCGCCACCCATGATGATCTGCGGAATCAAAACGAGCGGGACGATGTTTGCCGCCGTCTTCGGATCGGCCACCAACGAAGAAATGAGCAGACCCAGCGCCACGCCACCTATGGCAGTCATGAACATGATCGCCAGATCGATCCAAAACATTCCGCGGATTTCCAGGATGTAATTGCCGATCAGGACAAAAAGGATGCACTGAACGAGAGCAAACACTCCGAGCGTGAGCGTCTTCGAGACGACATAGTACGATAAGCGAACATTGACATTCCGCTCACGCTGCAGCACCGGCCGGTCCCGGATGATGTCATCGGCGCTGTTGGTGAGGCCGAGGAACATCGCGACGATCAGACCGAGGAAGAGAAAGGTTGGAATGTGATATGCAGAAGCAAAATCGTATGTGCCGTTCTCCGAATAGCGCAGAATCGTCGCAATCAACAACGCCAGGACTGGCGAAACTCCGATCGTGATGACCAGGTTGGCGCGGTTGCGCAGTTTGCTGACAAAAGCGCGGCGCAGCACCGTGCGAAATTGTGTCCACTCATCATGCCATCGAAATGGCAGCCGCTTTTTCTGAACCGGCGCCGCGGGCAACGTGGATGGCGCTTCTTTGTGCAGGGAAACTTGTTTGACGTCTTGAATCAGGCGGAATGCCTCATATTTGTCGCGCCAGAATTCCGGCGAATAACGGCGCGCCGCAACGAGATGCCCCCGGCTGTTTTCTTCGTAAATGATGTCGCCACTCAGATCGCGCAGTGGCGTCTCCAGCACATCGAAAATGAATTCCGGACGGGTCGTTCCGCAGGATGGGCACGCGCCCAGTTCCGCGCCGAACTGATGCTGATGTTCAGCTTCGGCGAAATACCGAAGCATGTCGGACGGCGCTCCGAAAAAGACGAGCCGCCCACCTTTGTCCAGGAGGATCGCCTTGTGAAACATCTGGAAAATTTTCGAGCTCGGCTGGTGAATCGTGACGATGACGATTTTGTTGTGCGCCATGCTCCGAATAATTTCCATGACGTGCTCGGAATCCTTTGAGGAAAGCCCCGAAGTCGGTTCGTCGAACAGATAAACGTCCGACATGCCGATCATATCGAGTCCGATATTGAGGCGTTTTCGCTCGCCGCCGCTCAGCGTTTTCTTCTCGGGACTGCCGACGACTGCGTCACGCCGTTCGCCAAGCCCGAGCTCGACCAATTTTGCCTCTAAACGCCGGCTGCGATCGCGGCGGGAGAGGTGCGGCGCGCGAATTGCCGCCGCAAACAGCAAATTTTCGCCGATGGTGAGATGTTCGTCGAACGCGTCCTGCTGAGGCATGTAACTGACGTAATGCTTCAGGGCGTCGAGATTTTGATAAAGCGACTGGCCGTTAAGCAGGACGTCGCCGCTGGTGGGTTGGAGTTGGCCGGCCAGCACTCTCATGAGCGTGCTCTTTCCACAACCGCTCGCACCCATCACGCAGACGAGTTCCCCACGCGCGATGCTAAAGGAGATTCCCTCGAGACCAATCTGGCCCTTGCCAAAGCGGTGCGTGATTTCGTTTGCCTCAAGAGTGCGAATGATATTGCGCTCTTCCTCGATGATTCGTTCCGAAAAGTTGCACCGCAGGAATTGCCCGATGTCGATTCGGATGGTATCTCCGTCTTTAAGCGGCGCGGTGGTGCGCACTACAGTGTCGCCGACCATGATGGGGCGATCCGCCTCGATCACCTCCAGCTGACCAACCCGCCGATCGTAATCGCAGAAGATCTTCAGCAGCACGTCGCCGCTCGTGCCAGGGGAGAGTAAGATATCGTCGGCTTCCAGCCGGCTCGGCTCGTTCGAAACCAGATATTCCGATTTGGAGGCCTTCAGTTGAAATCGGCCGCCCAGAGCGCGCGCTCGCCGGCGCAGATCGTTCAAATCCAGCTCGGTATCGTTGCGGAACACGATCCGGTCTTCCAAAGCCGCATCGACCTGCGTGCCAGCTTTTAACTTCACACCGTTAAGCTCGGCATCCACATCGCGCAGCGCTTTCACGCGAACCTTCAATCCGAAAGTGACCCGAAGCGCACTCTCACGTGTTCGCGAGCGTTCCAATCCCACTTCGTCCGAATCTCTGTTTACACGCATGAAAATCTGGGGAAGCGAAACGTTCTTCTTTGCGTTGAAATATTGCGCGAGCTCCTGATAGCTGAGCACCTGATCGCCGACGAGGATGCGCTGGCCAGGGTAAATTCGACAGAAACCACCACGCACCAGCGGCCTCCCACGCACGGACACGTTTTGGTCGCTATAATTTTTCAGCAAAATGAGTTCGTGATAACGAAACGCCATCAGCCGATCGACCTCGTTGAGATTCTTAAGCGTCACGTCGGCTTTTCCGTCCGGACCGAAGGAGAGCGATTCCAGCGGGGAGGCGCCGTGCTGGTAGATCGACGGATCGGAATCTTCCGAGGCATTAAGTTGATAAACGATGTCGATCGCCTGCGCAGCCATGCCCATCTGCGACATGAACGAGTAGAACGCAACGACTTGTTCCTGCTTCAAACCGGCTTGCGAGATCAGGTCGTAAAGCTGAACTCCGAGCATGATCTTCCGATCAGCGCTAAGCTGCGCGCCGAGCTTTTGTGCCATGGCAGCGAGATCTTGCTGCTCGTAGAGCGCTTGCCTGAATAATTGTCGCAGCTCGGAATAAACCGCTTCCGGGTAATCGTACCGCAGAAAACCAAGGCTTGAGTCGATTTCTTCCTCGAGCAGAACACCATCCGCCTTGGTGAAACTCGCCAATACCTGGATCAATACCGGCAGCAGATTTGGTCCTTCTGCGACACTCCGAGGCTTGCGTAAAGCCCGGCGCACCCAACGGCGCCCGGTCCTACGCACCCGATACGCAAGCGGGGTCACCCGCTGCACGGCGCGATCGATTTTATCTGCGACTGAGGAGACCAGCTCTGTCATGTAAAGATTTGGGGGCGAATTTTACCCGAAAGCGGCAGCCGACGCAATGCGGTATCCCCGTTTCGGTCATTCGAGCGTTGAACCGTTTAAGCATTCGCGATGTCAAAAACCTACAAAACTTTAGGAAGGATTTTCCGATATAAAGATATAACGAATCGGGTGGGCTCTGGCCCTTTTTGCATTGCAAATTTGTTCATGGTAACCTTTTTACGGCGGTAAATCCCCCTTTTTGCTTATGGCTCAATTTGATCGCAATTCACAGAGAGAGAACAAATCTCGCGGAAACGAACCCAATTTTAATTGGCGCGGGGTGATCCTAATAGTCATTGCCTTTAGCCTGATCGCGATGGCGATGCTGTTTTACCGCGGGGGAATGCAGCCGGTCGAAGACGTGCCATATAACCGTTTTCTTGAGCTGCTGGAGAACAAGCAGATCGTTAACGACAAAAGCTATCCGCTCCAGTTGGTGGTAGAGGACGGCCGGCCAACCCAGACACTGCGCGGCGCTTACATCCGCCAGGGAATAGCTTCGGCGCCGTCTCAGCAGGTGCCGTTCCGAACGACGGTGTATTTAACTTTCACGAACGATCTGCAGCAAAAACTCGCCGCAAGCGGTATTCAGCCGGCCATCAAGACGGAATCAAATATGCTCGCCCAAACCGTGGTCGGTTTTCTGCCGATCGCCCTTTTCTTGCTGGTGCTTTATTTCCTGTTCCGCCAGCAAATCCGCATGGCGGGGAAAGGCGCGCTTAATTTCGGGAAATCGAAAGCGCGCATGCTCGCCCGCGACAAGAACAAGATCACATTTCGCGATGTCGCCGGCGTTGAGGAAGCAAAGGATGAAGTGCAAGAGCTCGTCGAGTTTTTGCGCGATCCGAAAAAATTTCAGAAACTCGGCGGACGCATTCCAAAAGGTGTCTTGATGGTCGGGCCTCCGGGGACTGGCAAGACACTGCTCGCGCGCGCCATTGCGGGCGAGGCGGACGTCCCATTCTTTTCCATCAGCGGCTCGGACTTTGTTGAGATGTTTGTCGGTGTAGGCGCATCGCGCGTGCGCGACATGTTCGAACAGGGAAAGAAGTCTGCTCCCTGCATCATTTTTATTGATGAAATCGACGCCGTCGGGCGTCATCGCGGTCACGGCGTGGGCGGCGGCCATGACGAGCGCGAACAAACGTTGAATGCATTGCTCGTGGAGATGGACGGATTCGATACGCAGGAAGGCGTGATCATTATCGCGGCCACGAACCGGCCTGACGTTCTCGATCCCGCCTTGCTGCGACCGGGACGTTTCGATCGCCAGATCACAGTCAACCTGCCTGACGTCAAAGGACGCGAAGAAATTCTGCGGGTGCACGCCAAGAAAGTGAAACTCGCCGAAGGCGTTGATCTCGCAGTCGTCGCACGCGGCACGCCTGGTTATTCCGGTGCAGAACTTGCCAATGTAATCAACGAAGCGGCGTTGCTTGCAGCGCGGCGCGGATTAAAGGGAATCACGCTGGCCGAGCTCGAGGAAGCGCGCGACAAAGTTCGCTGGGGCAAAGAGCGTCGGAGCCTTGCGCTCAGCGAAAAAGAAAAGCAGAACACCGCGTACCATGAAGCCGGTCACGCGCTGTTGCTTGAACTTTTGCCGCACACTGAGCCGTTGCACAAAGTCACGATCATCCCTCGCGGGCCATCGCTTGGATCGACCATGTGGTTGCCCGAGGAAGATAAATACACCAACCGCAAAAACGAATTGCTGGCTGGTCTTGCCGTGAGCATGGGCGGCCGCGTGGCCGAGGACATCATCTTCGGCGACATAACAAACGGCGCGCGTGGCGACATCAAAATGGCTACGGCGATCGCTCGTCGGATGGTTTGCGAATGGGGTATGAGCGAAAAAATGGGGATGGTCGAATACGGCGAGCACGAAGATTATGTTTTCCTGGGGCGCGATATTTCGCGTGCGCGCGATTACAGCGAAGCGACCGCCGAGCAGATCGACCAGGAAGTGCGCAAACTTCTCGACGACGC
>Ga0209577_10002893_pt1 | contig 16262 bp, 6 predicted proteins | sample GraSoiAngelo_109_FD_185874 | JGI IMG/M metagenome (GOLD analysis project Ga0209577, IMG submission 185874) | Grasslands soil microbial communities from the Angelo Coastal Reserve, California, USA - 14_0903_12_20cm (SPAdes) (version 2) | ecosystem: Environmental > Terrestrial > Soil > Grasslands ...
TAACCGGGTTTTCTACTCCATTTAGGCTTGTAGTGCCGCCGAACCAGCAATTGCCATCGACGGACACCCACAACCGTGGTTTGAAATCATAGCTGAGGTGTCCTTCAAATGAGCCAATAGGACTCTGCGTCTGAGTGTTGGTTCCCGGAGAGAACTGATTGTGTGAAAAGAACTCGGAGTTTGTCGTGTATAACCAAGCTCCCCCGTATGCATCCAGAATCCAATGCCCCCAGCGCTGAGAATAGCCAAGCTCTGGTTTGAAGGACCAGCGGTTCGTGCCGAAATTTATCAGCTTCGTTGGGTCGTATTGACCTGTTTCAGGCACGAGCCTGAGGCTGATACCTAGGATCGTCTTCTGCCGCCATTTCATGAATTCGGCGACGTTCATTGCACGACCCCCTATCAGGTTCACCGAGAATCGGAAAGTGGCCGGCAAGAGGCCCGACCGGTACGCAAGTGTTTCCGCGTCAACAACGATTCCTCGGAAGTTCCCAACCCCATACGGCAATGAGGCAGTGAAGTTTGCTGTACGGCCAAAAAAATTGAGTGAACGAGAATAGTTATAAATAGCGACATGAGCCCTTGCAGTGGCGCCCGTTATTGGGGCTGTTCCTTCAAAAAGAAGGTTCCCGTCAAAAAAGGAATAGGTCAGCGTAACCGCATTGGAATGAACGGGTGTGATGAGATAGGCCCGAGGAGCGAGGTCCTGTGCACGACAAACGTCGGCGGCAAGATAGACGCTAAGGAACACAGCGATATGAAAACACCCCTGCACGCGAGAATCTCACCATCGAGAAGGTTAGAAGCCGGAAAAGAAACCGACATCTGTAAGTATTGACAGTTCATTCTTTCTTCGCCGACGAAGAAGGTATTACTTAGGTAAAGACGGAAAGCGATTGACACAGCGAGTGCCAGAGAGTAGTCAAGCTTTGGCTAGATGCGCTTTTTGATGAGGGCTGCGGCCCCTCGGATGAGCCCAGGGAGACAGCAACCATGGATAAGAGTGCAGAGGCCACCCGTCTTGGAGAAGCGCGCGTTCAGGGTCTGCGATGGCGAAAATGGGGGCCATACCTGAGTGAACGTCAGTGGGGCACGGTTCGAGAGGATTACAGCCAAGATGGTAATGCCTGGGACTATTTCACCCACGATCAGGCGCGGTCGCGAGCGTATCGCTGGGGAGAAGACGGGCTCGCAGGCATTTCCGACGACAAGCAGAATCTTTGCTTTGCCCTGAGCCTGTGGAACGGCAAAGACCCAATCCTGAAGGAACGCCTTTTCGGACTGACGAACAGCGAAGGAAACCACGGTGAAGATGTAAAGGAGTATTACTTCTATCTCGACAGCACGCCGACTCATTCCTACATGAAGTATCTCTACAAGTATCCACAGTCGGAGTTCCCTTATCGAGACTTGGTGGAGACCAATCGGCGCCGTTCGCGCCAGGAACTCGAGTATGAACTGCTCGATACCGGAATATTCGACGAGGACAGGTACTTTGACGTCTTCGTAGAGTATGCGAAGGAAACGCCGGAAAACATCCTGATTAGAATCACTGTATTCAATCGCGGCCCTGAACCAGCGCCGTTGTATGTGCTGCCTACGCTCTGGTTCCGAAATACGTGGTCCTGGAACGAGGGGGTCTCCCGGCCTGTACTCAAAAAGGTGCCGAACAGGGCGAGCAACAACATAATTAGCACTTCCCATCCGGAATTAGGGGATCGGTTCTTATATTGTGACGGCGCGGCCGGACTGCTCTTCACCGAGAATGAGACGAACAACGAGCGTCTTTTTCATGCGCCTAACGCAACGCCCTATGTAAAAGACGGCATCAATAATTACATAGTGCATGGCGACGAAGGGGCCGTAAACCCCCAAAAAGTCGGTACGAAGGCCGCTGCCGCTTACCGCCTCACTCTGGCGCCGGGAACGTTTCAAACGCTGCGCCTGCGGTTGAGCGACGCTGGACCTGCCGGACGCATGGCCGGCAATAAGGAACAAACTGTCCCTTTCGCGGACTCGTTCGACGCTTTAATGCAAAAGCGGGAGCGGGAGGCCGACGCCTTCTATGCCACTGTGATCCCATACTCGTTGAATTCCGACGCGGCAAGCGTCATGCGCCAAGCACTCGCCGGAATGTTGTGGTCCAAGCAATTCTACTACTATGACGTCGACATGTGGCTTAAGCAGCATAATGCTGATCCTTTCAAAGCAACCCATACTGCCCCACGCAATAACCATTGGCATCACATGTACAACGCGGACATCATCTCGATGCCCGACAAGTGGGAATACCCTTGGTATGCGGCTTGGGACCTGGCATTCCATGTTTTGGCGCTAACGCTTGTTGACGAGGATTTTGGCAAACAACAGCTGGACCTGATGCTCCGGGGCCATTATTTACACCCCAACGGCCAACTGCCCGCGTACGAATGGAACTTCGGAGATGTCAATCCGCCGGTTCACGCGTGGTCAACTATTTTCTTACACCGCCTTGAAGTGGCTCGGCACGGGAAGGGAGATATAGAGTGGCTCGAACGTAGCTTCCAGAAACTATTGCTCAATTTCACCTGGTGGGTCAACCGCAAGGACCGCTCCGGAAGGAACGCATTTGAGGGTGGGTTCCTGGGCCTGGACAATATCGGCGTTTTTGATCGCAGCGCGCCGCTCCCGACTGGCGGATACCTGGAGCAGGCAGACGGCACCGCATGGATGGCCCTGTATTGCCAAAACATGCTGGAGATTGCTGTGCAGTTAGCCTTAGAGAGACCGTCCTATGCGGAGATGTGCACAAAGTTCATCGAGCACTTCCTCTGGATTGCGGCAGCGCTGGCGCATGAAGGCGGGGACGTGGGGATGTGGGATGAAGAGGATGGTTTTTTCTACGATGTCCTGCGGTTGCCCGACGGGACGGCTCAGCGCCTAAAAGTACGTTCCATGGTGGGGCTGCTTCCGTTATGCGCAGTTACTGTGTTTGAGGGAGAACTCGTCCGAAAGTATCCGCATTTGAACGATGAATTGAGAATGTTTCTCGCTGGCCGGCCCGAACTCACTGTTTTCATTCACGACCCTACTCAAACGGGATACGCTGGCCGCCGCCTCGCCTCTATCTTGAACGAGAAGAAGCTCCGTAAGGTTCTTTCGAAATTGGTGGACGAGAATGAGTTTCTAAGCCCTTATGGGATTCGCGCTCTATCTCGTTACCACGCCGAGCATCCTTATGTTTTTCACCTAGGTGACCAAGAGTATCGAGTGTCGTACCTGCCGGCAGAGTCTGATACGAGTATGTTTGGCGGTAATTCCAACTGGCGGGGCCCGGTCTGGATGCCTGTCAATGCCTTGATCATTCGAGCGCTGCTCCAGTATTACACCTATTACGGCAATGGTTTCATCGTTGAGTGTCCAACGGGCTCAGGTCGGCAGATGACGTTGTATCAGGTCGCGGAAGAATTGGCGCGCCGCCTCAGCAGTATCTTCTTGCGAGACAAAGGCGGCTGCAGGCCGGTTCATGGCGGAACCAAGAAGTTTCAGCAAGATCCACATTGGCGTGATTACATCTCGTTTTACGAATACTTTCATGGCGATAGTGGCGCCGGACTGGGAGCGAGTCATCAAACCGGTTGGACCGGTCTCATCGCCCGTATGATGCACCTGTTTTCAAGCACGACGGCCGAGCAGGCACTCGAGCTTGGAAAAATGGCCGCAGTCATCGAAACAGCGGCGATTGCGGGTAGCGCGAAAGCCAAGGTCGCGGCAACCGCGACCTGACGCTAACTATTGCTTACTTTTTTGGCGGCAGGGTAATTGAGGCGCTGGCCTTTGCAAACCGCGGTTGAGTGCCCCGATCTGCAGCTAACTTGGTAAAGAATCCCAATATCGACTTCCGAGGTCGTGAAGATAAGGGAGATTTGAACCTTCACCTGGAGACTCAGACCAAGACCCGAAAGCCCCTGCTAGAACCAATCGAGAGAGTCTTAGAGGTTTTGTTCGGGTTGACTATGGTTCTCACGATCACGTGTTCCTTCAGCATTGCCGAGGCGGATCGCAGAAGCATCCACACCATGCTCGCCGCCGCACTCGGTTGCAACCTTGCCTGGGGTCTTATCGATGGTTCATGTTGAAATAGCCATCTCTACTTTTTTACCCCACTGGCAAAACTACCAGTAGGCACAACAGCGTATCCAGTAAAATCCTTTACCCGATACTCGGCCAAATCACGGAAATCGCGATTCTTAGCCAAGCGAAGCTCAGTTCGGATGCAGGCGTGTTTCTCACATACAGAAAAGAATGGTTCCGGGCAGACCTGGTCGCAGGATTGACCGTCGCCGCTGTGGTCATTCCAAAAGCCATGGCATACGCCACAATCGCCGGGTTGCCCGTGCAAGTCGGGCTCTACACGTGTTTTCTTCCAATGATAATTTATGCTGGACTCGGAACATCTCGACCACTCAGCGTAAGTACGACAACAACTATTGCCATCCTGACGTCAGCCGAACTTGACCAAATCGTTGCAGGAGGCGATCTCCAGGCGTTGCTTAGGGCTTCAGCAATGTTGACTCTTGTGGTGGGGGCGATTCTCGTGCTGGCTTCGTTGCTGCGACTGGGCTTCATCGCCAATTTTATCTCTGAACCCGTATTAATTGGATTCAAAGCGGCGATAGGACTCGTCATCATAACCGATCAGATTCCAAAAATTCTTGGTATCCATTTTCCCAAGGCCTCTTTTCTCCACAGCCTACTCGCGATTTTCCATGGGATTCCTGAAGCTTCGCTGCCGACCCTAAGCATGGGAATTGTAACAATGGCACTTTTGGTAGGAATCGAGCGTTTCCTTCCACGCCTGCCCGCTCCGCTGATTGCAGTAGCTGCCGGGATTGTCGGCACATCTCTGCTGCATTTGCATGCGCGTGGCGTTCTGTTAGTTGGCGTGATTCCTAAGGGATTGCCGCCTGTCACTGTCCCAGACTTTTCCCTCGCTACTCAGCTTTGGCCTGGGGCAATGGGAATAGCACTAATGAGCTTTACGGAAACAATCGCTGTTGGGCGAGCGTTTGCTGGAGCTGAGGAGTCGCCTCCGCGAGCCAACCGAGAGCTTCTAGCAACTGGCCTGGCAACCGTGGGCGGTGCTTTCCTTGGCGCCATGCCCGCTGGTGGCGGCACAAGCCAGACCGCAGTGAACCGACTTGCGGGAGCGCGCAGTCAACTCGCAGAACTGGTTACCTCTGGGGTCGTGCTGGCAACAATGCTCTTTCTTTCCCCTCTGATTCAGTTGATGCCGCAAGCCACGCTGGCGGCGGTGATCATTGTCTACTCGGCCGGACTTATTCACCCGAAAGAGTTTGAAGAAATTCTCAAAGTCCGAAAAACCGAGTTCATTTGGGCATTGACTGCATTTGCTGGAGTCGTCTTGCTTGGAACCCTAAAGGGCATCATTGTGGCGATCCTGGTATCACTCCTAGGACTTGCCTATCAGCTAGCAACGCCCCATGTTTATGTGCTTGGCCGCAAGCCAGGGACCAACGTTTTTCGGCCGCTCTCAAAGGAATATCCCGGCGATGAGATCTTTTCCGGATTGTTGCTGTTGAGACTCGAAGGACGAATTTTCTTCGCTAATGCAGATATTATTGGACAGAAAATGAGACAACTGGTCGAGCAATGGAAACCGCGGGTCGTGGCAATCGACTTCAGCAACGTGCCTGATCTCGAGTACACCGCCCTCAAGATGTTGACTGAAGGCGAAAAGAAGCAGCGAGAGCGAGGCGTGTCCGTTTGGCTGGTGGGGCTCAACTCACAGGTTATGTCAGTAGTGCAGAGGTCTTCATTGGACAAGGTGCTCGGTCACGAGAGAATGCACTTTAATCTCGAACTGGCAGTGCACACATATGAGACATTGGCCGCCACGGCGGGTGCAGTCTGAGGACGGCATGGAGTTGCCCCCAATTTGGCTTGCGCGAGGTGGTGAAGCTAACAGATACCCCGGCACACCCTGTCTACATCGACAGATCGATGTACACAGTCATGCGGCGAGAGCATGGCCAGGCTGGCCTGATGGGAGGCCAGCAAATCAGTATTTTTCGGGGATGAAGCGTCTTTCCTCCAGCGAGGCTTGATCGTTGTAGGCGTCTTTGTTTTTGCGTTTTGGCAGCTTCACCTTTTCCCGCGGAGCTTTGCCGTAAGGAATCAGGCTCAACAAGTGAGAAATGCAATTGAGCCGAGCTCTCTTTTTGTCATCAGAGCGAACAAGATACCATGGCGCATGTTTCGTATCGGTGGCCGCAAGCATGGCGTCACGAGCTCGAGAGTATTCGTACCAGCGTCGAAACGACTGCAAGTCCATTTGGCTGAGCTTCCAGTGCCGAAGGGGATCGTTAATGCGAGCCTCAAATCGACGTTGTTGCTCTTTCTGGCCCACTTCCATCCAATACTTGATGAGGATCGTTCCACCGTCTACGATATATTTCTCGGCAATCGGACACAGCTGCAAAAACCTCCGGTGTTGCTCGGGCGTGCAGAAACCCATGACATATTCCACACCAGCCCTGTTGTACCAGCTTCTGTCAAAGATTACGATCTCCCCACCTGCCGGAAAATGTTGCACGTGGCGCTGAAAGTACATCTGGCTTTTTTCGCGATCAGACGGGCTCGGCAGAGCTACGACTCGGAAAACACGCGGGCTCACACGTTCGGTAATTGCGCGAATGGTGCCCCCCTTCCCGGCCGCGTCGCGCCCTTCAAAAACGATGATCACACGCAACCCTTTATGCTTGACCCAATCTTGAAGGTTACAGAGGTCGGCCTGCAGCCGACTGAGCTCTTTTTCATATTCCTTTCTTTTTAGGCGCGCCATTGTTCTCGCCTCTCTGGTTGGGGATCTACGCATCAGGGGATTTAGTAAACTGGCAGAACTTGCAGCGACCTAAAGCTGCCCGCTCAAACGAACATGGCGAACCGTCTTATTCGGCGCATCCGGGGACATGTCGTCTGGTTCTGGTGTTGAAGAGAACCCCCATACTCAAAAGGAACGCTTCGACCTCGGCAGATATGTGTGCAAGTACCAGCCTCACGCGCTTGGTCTCCAGGCTGTCGGCCAACTTCATGAGCATTCTTGGCGGCGACGTAATCAACCTCCTGTATATGATCGAATGTTAAGGCGCACCATGGAGGCCTGGAAGGTGAACTTCCAATCAATTCGAGTACTGCGTTCGTTAAGACCTCGGCATTCGCGTAATCCAGGCGAGATGCAAACCTACACACGATTTTCGTATAGCGAGCTTTGTAAACCCATTGGGTGCTATTTTCTTCTTGGGAGCCGACGCAAACGGACCGAGATCTGTTACCGGTCTGCATCTACTTTCACAAAGCTGTACTTCGCACTGAACTGAATGCGCGGCGCATTTGCTTTTAACCCGCTCTGCTCCATCGCCCAGCCGTAGAGAAACTCGGCCCCAATATTGAGGGACCCATAGGGGTTCCAGATCAAGTTGGAACCAGTGTACGTTGCGTGGTTGTACGTCCCAGGAGTCGCTGACGCGAAGAAGGCAGTATTGTTCACTGCGGCGTAGGAGTAGACCGCACTGGAGCGCAAATTCTTCAACCAATAGTGCTGATAGGCAGCTTCGACTCCCACCGCGGGAGTGGCCTTCGAACTCGTGGCCGATTTTGGTTCTGCATCAATTCCCAGTCCGGATGTGTCCTGGAGATACCGTGAAATTCCGTGCCCGGAAGCGACAGCAAAGATCACGTTATCCTTGCCGAATGTTTTCACTCCAGTGGACACATTCACACCCCATCCAAAAACAGAATCCGTCTTCGGGGTCGGAGTGGTTGGAACAAAGGCCGCGATGGAACGAAATATTGCCGCGACCTGGAAATGTCCCCGGTCGAATTCCTGACGCAAACGGATCGCTCCATCCGGACTCGGAGCATTGGGTTGGGATGTGAATTGCGGAGTCTTGAAAATTATGTCAGAGCTAGGCTTTTCCACGGAAATATAGAATGTCGTGCTGGGCGTCAACGCAAATCCATAGCGCAACTGAGGATTTCGGATGCTAACCATGCCATTGGGTCCCTGAAAGTCGAGAGTATCTGGGAATCCATCCGGGTCCATGAAGTTTGAAAACGTCTGACCAATCAGAACGTTTCTTACCTGCGCGTAGGCATGACGTAGACGCGGTGTAGTTGCGTTAGTTCCGAAAAGGTCGCCCTCAACATAGAACCGTACATCTCCGAGTGTTGTGCTCGGAATCCTGAAGTCCAGACTCAAACGCGTCGGGCGGACCGACACAGTTGAGTTGTTCACGCCGACCACAGTGGGGATGGGAATCGACGATGAGATGAAGGACTCAGCGTTTCCTGCAGGCTTGAGATCGTAGATGAAGTCGGTCTTGAAGTATCCGCCGATCTTGAGGATTGTCTGGGTTCCTGGCAAGCGGAAAAAACCCTTGTACTTAGGATCGAGGGGAACATTATCGAAACGGGCTGCCGCAACGCCATCCTCCGAAAATGTTGTGTAGGTTGCTGTAGCTTCCCCCACCTGTTTGGAAGGGGCAGCTTGAGCCAGAGGCTGGCTACTTTGAATGGTTCCCTGCTGCTGGGCGGACGGGGCTGTCGGGGGAGTAGCAGCCTCCGAGGCCTTGCTTTCTAGCTCGCCAAGGCGCGTTTGTAGCTTGCTCATCTGCTCCCGCAGTTCATCCAGCTGCTTGCGCAAGTCCTGCACGTTTTGATTTGAAGAATCGGACTGGGCAAAGACCGTGGCTGGCACTAAGACTCCGGCAAGCAAAGCTACCGCCGCATATACAAATCTTGGATTAATCATTGGGCCTTTTCTTAGGATTCTCGCAATCATGTGCTCCTCACGCGAAACGATCGAACTGTCGCCTGCGTTCCAGCCTGCAGGCGGTCTGATGGCCAGAGCAAAATGGCTGGCCACGCCTGAACAGCCCTTATTGGCGAAGGTTGGGGTATGTGTCTCGAGCGTTCAACTGTCACTTCTTACAGGGAAGAGAGGCTAGCTCACTCTTTTCTGGCTCACCAGGCCTTAAAGCCAACTAGCAAGGTCTTGAGAGGGCACTGAGCGAAAGTTGGATTGAATACGGAAGCTCGGGCCTGCTAGTCCTATATTGATGAATCCGATTGGCTCCTAAGCAGCACATCGGCAAGGTTTCGGGAAAGCCCATTTCGGCTGGCCTATGCTCCCGCGGCCCTAGCGCCAGAACTGAAAGGCACTGTGGCACAAATTGTAGCCCCTTGCGAGAGACTCGATTCAACCGATAGTCTGCCGTGGACCAGTTTCAGGCGTTCCTTCATGCTCGTAAGGCCCAGGCCGCGACCCCTAATTGCCTCGTCAGGATCAAACCCGACTCCCGAGTCACGCACAGTTAGCTGCAACTCGTTCGGTGTCCCCTTGATCCGCGCTTCAAAGTGTTTTGCCCCGCTGTGCTTGACCGCGTTCTGGAGGCTTTCTTGCAAAACGCGGAAAAGGCAAAGAGCTATCTCCCGAGGTAGCTGCTTTGGAACGCCCTCTGAGCTAAACTCAATCTCCACCATGCGCTCCTCGGATAGCTCTTTGCAGAAACTCGCGGCCGCTGTCGCGAGGCCCAGATACTCCAGCTTCGAAGAGTGTAAATGATGCGATAGAGCTTGCACATCGCTCGCCAGACTTGAGAGCTGTTCTCGGATTTCCATCATGCGTTGCGTCGTGGCAGGCGCAAATGGAGAATCTCCTTGCAAGCGCTCTAGATTGACCAAGACCAAGGCAATTCGCTGATTGATGTCGTCGTGAAGCTCTCGAGCGATCCAGGTGCGTTCCTGCTCTTGGGCTTCGATTAACTTGCGGCTCATGTCGGCCAGCGACTCTTCAGCCCGTTTGTGGTCAGTGACGTCTATACATGAACCGATGTAGCCCGCAAAGGAACCATCCTGTTGAAATCTTGGCACTCCTAGATCAAGAACCCAACGATACTCTCCGTCATGACGGCGGAGCCGATACGCCATCTCGAAGGGTTCGCGCCGGTCAAAGGCGTTCGTATAAGTCTCCAGGCAGAGGCTCAAATCTTCGCGGTGAACATTTTCCGCCCAGCCGTTTCCCACCTCCGCGTGAATGGAGCGACCCGTGAACTTCAGCCAGGGCTGGTTGAAATCAGTACGGAGTTTGTCCGGACCAGCCATCCAGATCATCACGGGAGCTGCGTTTGCCACCAACCGGAAGCGTTCTTCGCTCTCCCTTAGCTTCTGCAGGATCTCCTTGTGTTCCGTGATATCCTCCTGGATAGAAGCTATGAAAATCACTTTGCCCTGAGTGTCTTTCACGGCCCCCGCGTTGACAAGCACTGTTCTTTGCTTCCCTTCTTTCGTGAGGACGAGCATTTCCTGGTTGTATAACTTGTTGGTCGTCTTCCACTTTTCAAGCAGACTAACGAGCTTTAAGGCTGACTCGGGGGCATAGACATCGGACAACGGTTTGCCCAGAAGTGCTTCTTTGTTGTAACCGAGGGCCTCGCATGCTGCGGGATTCACATCGACGATTTCTCCCGTTGGTGAAGTTATGTAGCAGTATGCAGGCAAAGTCGAAAAAAATTGGCTAAAGCGACTCTCGGACACCTGCCTTGCTTCTTCAGATTTTTTAGCCTCAGTGATGTCGGCTACCACTGAAAGAGCGCAGGGCTCTCCATTAATTTCAATCAATTCAGCCGAAGTTAGGGCCGTACGGACCTGGCCGTTTCTTGTGAGAAAGGAGACCTCTAGATCTCGCACCGAGCCTTCCGCTAGGAGCCGTTTTATGAATTCGATTCTCTGATTGGGATCCATCCAGATTTCCACATCGAACGCACTCCTGCCTATCATCTCAGCGCGGCTCCATCCGGTAATGCGTCCAAACGTTTCGTTGATTTCGATATAGCGATGATCGTTCATACTGGTAATTGTGAAACCAAGAGGACTTTCGCGAAAGGCCTTCGAAAACTTTTCTTCTGACTTCCTAAGCGCTTCCTCTACCTGCTTGCGCTCAGTGATGTCTACGGCCATACCGCGCATCATTCGAGCTTCGCCATTGGGGCCGTATTCGAATTCACCCTTGGAGACAACGTATCGTGTGGCTCCATCCGGCCGAACGACGCGCAACTCCTCACTGTAAGGCACGCGGTTTTGTCTGGCCTGGTCTATCGCTTTCGAGACCCGTTCGCGATCTTCTGGGTGGACGAAACGGGAAAAGTCCCCAACCTGTGCTAAAAATATATTCGCGGGAATGCCGACCATGGTTCGTAGATCACCGAACCAGCGGTTTTGTTCACTCGCAAGCTCAAATTCCCATCCAACTGATTTGCCTGCCTCCATCGCCAAGCGAAGCTGATCATTGGTGCGAGCCAGATCGACTTCGGTCCGTCTTCTCTTCGACCGTTGCCAGAGGAGCGCAAAGATGGCCAGCATCTGCGCCAGGATCAAAAAAATGCTTATAAAGAGATACCGCTTATACAGTTGCCAGAGGCTTGTAGGTCGGTTGACCACGACGCTGGCGGGTGGCAATTTGCTCTCCTTTAACCCCCAACGCTGCATGGCAGTCCAATCGAACATGTAAACGTCTTGGCTTGTTGCAATAGGGATACCCTGCGGCTTCTCTCCATTGAGAATCCGCACAGCCATGTCCGCTGCGACACGACCATCGTCCGTCCAATTCACCAAGTCGCCACCCACAGCTCCCGCCCTGAAATCCACATCGTCCATAACAAACACCGGCGCATTCGCGGCACCAAGCACCAAGGGTACAGACTGAGCTGAATCTACGAAGCGCTCGCCTGCTGCATCTTGGCTGATTGAAGTGTGGAAGACGATCGTATTGCTCGGCAGGTGGTGTAGTTGTTCCAGCAGCGTAGGCATCGCCAAGTCGGTGAGATACGTAAAATCCAATTTCGTCTCGTAATTGCGAAAGCCCTGTTTGGCGATAGCCTCCACTCGGCGGTCAAACTCGCCCATGCCGCCCACGACCACCACGTGCTTGGTTTGGGGTAGCAGGTGCAAAGCTACGTTTAGGGTTTCTTCCGGCTTTGGTTCACTCCTAACACCGGTAAAGTGCGGGTCGAGCTTTGGTAGCTCCCGTGGGTCTTCTATGAGTCCGCAAAAGATCACCGGGGTATCCGCAAAGAACGGATCGTGCAGGCCGGCAATGAACTTCAGGGATTCATACCCTGCGGCAACGATCACATCCGGTTTGTGGCCTGAATATTTGTGTAGGAATTCCTCCCGGAATCCGGGTTCTGAAGCACGATCCGGAAACAAGGTGACTTCCAGGCTGTCGTCATAGAATTCAATTCTGTATGGAGCTTTGTGCAGACCAGCGAAGACTGCATTCTCTATCTCTGTAAAGCCTGGTGATGCGGGAGTACCAAGGTCAGTGAGGAGAAGGACTCGCCGAGTCCCTTTGACCTGCGCGTTGACCCTAACCTGGAACACGAAACAGGCTAAAAGAAGAATGATTGCGGAGGCTGTCGATGCCTGCCAAGCTCCAGACCGCCACCGTCGCCCGGGTCCCAATCCTTTTCGGTCGGCATAAGGAGACTTGGGCACTTGCGGCCCTATCGGCAACTGAGCGCAGCACATAAACACTCTCCGAATTCCCGTCAAGTTCTGCGGGTCGTAATTGGGAGTTGGCTTCGCCAAGCCAGCAGACAATAGTCTCCTTAATAAACTGTCCACCTTACCCTGTCAAGATTGACAGATGTAATTATCTGACCGCGGAGTTTCTATCTGACGGATAGATTATAGTAATAAACCGAGAGCCAACTCCACGCGGTTGACCCAGCGCCAGTGTTCTAACTGTGGGGCTTAGAAATGTTGTGCTTAAACGTGTCCGGTCAGAGGGGACGGTGGTGTCTGTGGGCTCGGCTCGGAATGCTAGCAATTAGTTTGGGGTTTGCAAACCGACTATGTGCCCAGACGGTATCAACAGGCGCTGTGACAGGCTTCACGCGCGACTCTTCAGGCGCAGTTCTCCCCGACGTAATCGTCTGCCTCTCTAAGGAAGGTGGCGGTGAGGTCAGGTCGGCGACCTCTGACGAAGGCGGAAGGTTTAGTTTCCTTTTGCTGCCGCCGGGCACATACCAAGTACGTGCAGAAAGATCCGCTTTCGAACCGCTCACACTTCAAGCCATACACGTAACGGTAACTGAAACACTTCGCCTCGAACTTCACCTCCAACTTGCAACACGAATCGAGCGCGCCGAGGTTGTTTCGCATGCACCGATGGTTGAGACCGAGAGCTCAGCCTTAGGCCGAGTAGTCAGCAAAGGCGCAGTGACCGGCCTCCCGTTGGTCACGAGAAACTTCGCGCAGATCACGGGACTTTCTCCCGGAGTAGTCGTGGGGGTTTTCAATGCAGGAGAGCTGGGACTCGGCGAAACGGCGCTGCCGCAGATCGCCAAATCTAATGACGGGATCTACGTGCACGGAGCGCGATCCTATGACAACAATTTCGAACTGGACGGGATTAGTGTCAGCGACGTGCAAGGCAGTTCGGCCGGAAGTGGCGGAATTCCGATTCCTAACCCGGATACGATCGAAGAATTCAAAGTGCAAACAGGTCTCTATGACGCAGCTTTTGGGCGCTATGCGGGGGCCAACATCAGTGTAATCACGAAGGCCGGCAGCAACAAGTATCACGGTACAGTTTTCGAGTTCTTGCGAAACAACGTGCTAAATGCCAACGAGTTTTTTCTGAACGAAACTCACCAGCAGCGGCCGGACCTGAAGCAAAACCAGTTTGGATTCACGTTGGGTGGGCCTATTAAGAAGGAAAAACTCATTTTCTTTGGCTCGTATCAAGGGACGCGTCAAATCAACGGACTTGCCGCTGGCCAGGCCAGAACTGCTTGCACGGCGACCTTACTGACCCCGCCCTTGACAAATGACAGGTCTGCGACGGCTCTCGGAAAGCTGTTTGGAGGCATGAAGGGCGAGTTGGGGGGAACAGCTGTTAATCCAGACGGTTCGAACATCAATTCTGCTGCCCTGGCCCTTTTGAACTTCAAGCTTCCCGATGGAAGGTTCTTGATTCCAACACCACAAATCATTGACCGCTCGAAGCCTCTCGGCGTGCAGGGCCTTTCTGTCTTTACCAAACCTTGCCAGTTCGCGGAAAGCCAGGTATTAGCCAACGTGGATTACAATGTTTCAGCAAGGAGCCGATTCGCTGGGCGGCTTTTCCTCTCAAATGACAGCGAAACCGTCACCTTCCCTGGCAACGGTCTAAACGCGTCCGGTAACATCCCCGGCTTTCCGAGTCCCAGCGACTCGGGCTTTAGAGTTTTTTCTCTCGAACACACTTACGCACGAACTAGTAGCTGGCTGAACCAAGCGCGAGTGGCGTATGTTCGTACAAGAACGCGTACTGACGCGATTACTCCGTTCAAGTGGTCGGACGTCGGCGTCGCAGAGGGTGGTATGAGCGAAAACAACCAACTGCCCAGCCTGAGCATTCTTGGCTCTATCAGTGTTGCGTCAGGGTTTCCACGAAGAATCACGCAAAACAGCTTTGTTTTTAATGACATTCTTAGCTTTACTCGCGGGACTCAAACCATGCGATTTGGAGGATCAATAACGAGATATCAAGACAATGTCAATCTCGTGGGCCTCGGGTCATTCCTGCACTTTCTCAGCTGGCCAGATTTCTTGCTCGGCCTCAACGCATCCGGCAACGGCACGGCGTACAGCAATGTTTTTGCTTCGTTCGATGTGTTCGGACTGACAGATCGCGAGTACAGAGCATGGGAGGGGTCGGCCTTCGCAGAAGACGACTACAGGATCAGTAGATCAGTGACCCTTAACGTTGGGTTGCGTTACGAACGCTTCGGTCAATTTGGTGACCGGCTCGGGCGGAACTCCAGCTTCGATTTCAGCAAAGCTGACAAAAACCCATCACCGGATGGGAGTCTCGACGGGTATATCGTTGCTTCAAATTTCTCAAGCGATCTTCCGCCGGGAGTAATACATACGAGTAATACGTTTGCGAATTATGGCAAAGGACAGAACTCGCTCGCCCCGCGAATCGGTTTTGCATGGCAGGTCTTGGAACATAGAATGCCACTGATACTCAGAGGAGGATACGGAACCTTTTATTCGCGAACCACTGGACAAGCCTTTTATCAAAGCGTGTTTGGTGCCCCGTTCTCCTTGTTTCGGTTGAATGCAAGCACGGCAAACGCCAGCGCGACATTTCAAGCTCCCTTTCCCCAACCATTTCCTACGCCGGATTCTTTCCCCCTGTTCCCCGCCTATTCACCCACTACTACGACAACCATTTATGCCGTCGCGCCCGGCTTTCGTCCTGCCCTGATTCAACAGTTTTCACTGAATCTTCAGGCAGAGATGCATGCAAATTGGCTTTTAGAAGCGGGATATGTGGGTACTCGTGGCTCGCACCTGATGCGTCAGCGCTCTTTGAATCAGGCCCTGAACGCCTCAGCAAGTAATCCGATTCGCGGCGAGACATCAAATACGATTGCGAACATTGGCGAACGAGTTCCCATTCCTGGAGTGCCGCCTGACTCGCTGCTAATCATGGAATCTGAGGGCAGTTCTTGGTACAACGCACTTGAGTTAAGCCTTACCAAGCGCTTGAGCCATGGTCTTGAATTCCTTGCTTCCTACACCTTTTCCAAGACTCTGGATACCGACGGTGCCGATATTAACTCAACCTCTTCAGGTAACGGACTCACACTAGGGGACCAGAATTCTCCCAGCCAGCGTTGGGGGAGAGCGAGTTTCGATCGCACGCACCGGTTCGTGTTCAGCCAAACGTGGACGCTGCCCAGCCCATCTTCCGGACTCTCACGTTCGGTCCTAGGAGGGTGGGACCTGGCGACAGTAATCACCATCCAATCTGGCAGTGCCCTTACCGTTGCGGATACAAATCCGAACAACGTCTTTGGCATCAGCGAGGATCGAGCCGAACTGAGCGGTAAGTGTCCAAAAAACCAGCTTGTGACGGCCGGACCAATCGGGTCAAAACTTAACAATTATTTCAACGCTTCTTGTTTCACGACTCCGCGCGTGATCGGCGCCGATGGCATCGGGACGGCTTTCGGAAACAGCGGAACGGGAATCGTAGATGGACCCGGCGAAGCGAATTTAGATCTGGCCGTTTCAAAAGCCGTGGTACTCGAATGGCCACATGAAAATAGCACGCTTCAACTTCGCGCCGAGTTCTTCAACGCTTTCAACCATCCGCAGTTCGCCAACCCAGACACCAACTTCTCCTCTCCGACGTTCAGCGTTAT
>Ga0209577_10002894_pt1 | contig 16261 bp, 16 predicted proteins | sample GraSoiAngelo_109_FD_185874 | JGI IMG/M metagenome (GOLD analysis project Ga0209577, IMG submission 185874) | Grasslands soil microbial communities from the Angelo Coastal Reserve, California, USA - 14_0903_12_20cm (SPAdes) (version 2) | ecosystem: Environmental > Terrestrial > Soil > Grasslands...
ATCCTCTTGCGCGGGCGCGAGCTGGGTTTTGTCCTGCATGTCCTCTTGCGTGGGCACATATTGCTTGTCTTCCTTCTCCTCCTGTATCGATGCCGGCATGGTAGGTGTAGGGACGCGATAAATCGCGTCCTCCGGCATCGATGTAGCCACAGTTGGAGCGTGTTGCGCCGAGCTGGATGGTGTAGGGACACGATTTATCGCGTCCTCCGGCAGCGATGTGGCCGCGGTTGGAGCGTATTGCGCCGAGCTGGATGGTGTAGGGACACGATTTATCGCGTCCTCCGGCTGAGATACGCTGAAGGATCGCCCGCAGCTCTTGCAGAACTTGGCGTCATCACGGTTTGATGTATTACATGATGGACAGAGCATGCTGCCCTCCTTTTTATTATTACAACTGTTTTTGTAAACGGTTGGCTTCCATATTATTCGGATTGCGCTGTAAGGCCTCGCGTACCATCTGGCGGGCTTCGGCCTTTTTATTGGTCTTTAAATAGCACGATGCCATGGCGCTGTAAATTTCAGCCGCGTCCGGGTTCCATTGACGCCCCTGTTCAAGAGCGCTCAGGGCGACTTTCCATTCGCGCGCTTTCATGTGGGCGCGGCCCAGTTCATACCAGCCCTCCCACATGGCAGGCTCACGCTGGGTAGCCTGGCGCAGGACGCTAATAGCGGAGGGTACCTGGTTTGTACTGAGATACAGGCGCCCAAGCGACATTAAAATGAGTGCGTGGTCGGGATTGATTTTCAGTCCTTCCAGGAAATATCCCTCGGCCTCGCGGGTATATCCCCGGTTGGCAGCAACCGTGCCAAGCTGGTAATAAACTGCAGAATCGCCGGGAGCATAGGTGAGCGCGTTTGTAAAGGCGGTAGTGGCTTTATCGTACAGGCCAAGGTCATTATAGGACATACCAAGCTGGAAGTAGGCATCGACGGCTCCTGGCCTTGCGGCGATGGCCTGCTCGAAGTGTTCAGCGGCGAGTTTCATCTGCTCGGTGAACAGGTTCTTATCTTTGTCTTTGAGCGTCTGTCCGTACTGGCGATAGGCGCGGCCGAGATTATATTGCACGTCATAGGTGGGTTTGCCAGGAACTTGCGCCAGTTTGAATTGATTGACGGCCTCTTGATAGTGTTTGCTATTAAGGAATTGCAAGCCCAGGCGATAAGCAGTTTGCGGGTCGCTGCTAGCCGCGACGCTTACAGGCGCTGCAGGAGAGCCAACCGGCCGGGCTGTCTGTCCGGACTGAGCAGGCTGAACGGTTGATTGTACTGGACGCGCACGGATGGGCGGTGGTGGCACGCCTGGGCGGGCCGCCGCTTTCAATTGCGGCGGGACAGCAATGGCTCCCTGTTTCAGCGGCTGACCGTCGCGCTTACAGAACTTGGCGCCAGGTCGATTGCGATAGCCGCACTTGGGACAGATGACCTCGGCAGCCGACGTGGCTGCAGGTGCAGTAGGTACAATAATGGTCGCATTAGGCGACATGGCGGGAATCTGTATAGTCGTTGGCGCAGCCTGGTTTGGTAGGCAATGCTGCAAAGCGACGCGCATAGCCTCCGCACTCTGAAAACGCAGGGCTGGCTCTTGCTGCATAGCTTTGATGATGACCTGTTCCACCGGGGAGACGAGCTTGCCGTTGATCATTACAGTGCGCAGCCGCGGGTTCTTCGCCAGGATACTACCTGACGCGGGCGTCTGAATGGGGTCTGGCTCGCGATTGGTGAGCAGGTGGTACATAGTCGCGCCGAGCGAGTAAATATCCGAACGCGCATCGGTCTGCACGAGCTTGCCAGGATTCTGCGCCGAGCGGCGTTGTCCAGGCGCGGTAATCGATCCCAGGTGTTCAGGCGATGCATAGGAGATGGTTCCCAGGTTCTCAGTATTGGTGCGCTTATTGGGATCGAATTTACGCGCGATGCCGAAATCAATTAAATGTACGTCATCACCTGTCACCATGACATTGCCGGGTTTCAGGTCGCGCAGGATAATGGGCGGGACACGGGTATGGATGTAGGTCAAGGCTTCACATACCTGCATCATCCAGTTAATGACGCGCGTTTCGTCAAGTGGCGCCTTGCTATCTTCGAGGATTTTTTCCAGGCTGCGGCCCGGCACAAATTCCATAACGAAGTAGTAGTTGCCCCGTTCCTGAAAACTGAGTACCAGCGATGGGATGCGCGGATGCTTGAGATTGAACAGCAAATCAATTTCTTTATCAAAACGCTCGATAGCAGATTTGCGTTCGTCTTCGGTTGTATTGGGATTGATGAGCAGTTCTTTGACAGCACGAAAATAGCCCGGCCTATCGACCTGTTCTACTTTGTAAACAGTACCCATGCCACCTTCGCCAAGCACGCCAACAATTTTAAATTTTCGATCCAGGATTGTACCTTCTGGGAGAGGCATAGAATGGTCCTTAATATTTCCTTACTGACACCCAATCCGTCTAACTGATCTGGACAACCACGGCGGTAATATTATCCTCACCCCCATTGGCGTTTGCCATGTCAATCAAAGTATCGCAAATCTTCTGGGCGTCACGCTCTTGTTTGAGCACGCTGAGTATACCCTGGTGCCGTACCATTTCCCACAAACCATCGGAGCAGAGCAGCAAGGTATCACCAGGACGCAGGGTCTCATGAAAGACATCGGGATCAACGCTTTTGTGTCCCGCACCCAGCGAGCGATAAATCAGGTTGCGTTGTGGATGGGAGTACACGTCATCTGGCTCGATCTGCTTCTCTTCCACTAAACGCTGCACCAGGGAGTGATCCCTGGTGAGTTTGGTGAGCGTGCCATCGCGATAGAGATAGGTGCGGCTGTCGCCGACGTTCACAATGAAGGCCTTGTCGTCCTGAATTAAGGCTGATGTGACTGTGCATCCCAGACCACGTGCGGACGATTGCTCTTCGCCGTAAGCGACAATCGCTTTGTTAGCCTGGCGAACGGCGGCTTTGAGCTGGTCCTCGATATTTTTGATGGTGGGCGTCTCCGAGAGTTTGCGCGTTTTGTGTTGTTTGGCGCTTTCCTCGCCTGGTTTTACAGGGTCGAGTTTGACGGTCTGCAAATCGGAGACGGGTGTGAGCTTGATGGTTGGTTGTTCAGATATAGGCACCAGGAAACTTTTCAGCGCTTCGCTGATTTTTTGGACAGCGAGTTTGCTGGCGACTTCGCCCGCTTTGTAGCCCCCCATACCATCGGCGACGATGAAGAGGCCGCGCTCTTTATCGTCTGAGATGTACATATAGGGACTATCTTCGTTTTGTTCGCGTTGTCGTCCTACATCGGTTTTGTCAGCAGCTTTTAATTTAAACGGCATTGGTTCTTCCCTCACAGCAACGTCTATGCAACGTTCATTTTAATGCTCAATATAACATATAGCAGTTTTCATGACAATTAATATGCTTAGAATTGGGATATAAGAGGCTTTCCGCCTCTTTGAACTCCTGATAATACTGCATAAAATTTACTAATTTATATACGTGATACAAGTTGAAAGGTTGAAGGTTCACAGTGAGCCGCGCTGCAGGCGTTCGATGATGTCTTTGAGCCTGCGGGTTTCTGTGGCGTGCCGGTCCTGCATGCGCTGCAATTCAAGCTGGAGTTCGAGTTGCATTTGCTCCATGCGGTCTTTCATGTGCAGGATAGCTTCTACGCCTGCCAGGTTGACTCCAAGGTCGCGCATAAGGCGGCGAATATGCACGACTCGTTCGATATCACGGTCGGAATACAATCGCGGGCTATGAGGGCTATTGCCCTTGCGCGCGGGTGAGATCAATCCCAGGCGTTCGTAATGGCGAAGTGTTTGTTCATGCACTTCGGCTTTTATGGCCGCCACGCTGATGGCATACCATGCGCCGTCACGGTTTTCGTCCACGAGGTCTCACTCCTTATGTATGTACTTCGGCGCTGCGCATTTGTGCGAGTTGTTCAAACAGGTCGCGCTCTTCCTCGGTGAGGTGCATGGGCAGCACGACTTTGAGGCGCGCGAAGAGGTTGCCGTTGCCTTCACCGCGCAGGCGGGGCATGCCTTTCCCCGCCAGGCGGAAGATGCGGCCATTCTGTGTTTCTGGCGGGATGGTGAGCATGAGTTTGCGCCCATCTGGTAGTGGCACCGGCACTTGACCCCCCAGTATAGCCGTGACAAGTTCCACCTCGCAGTCGAGGTAGAGGTCATCGCCTTTGCGCTCATAGAGCGGGTCAGGTTTGACGCTGATGACCAGGAAGAGGTCGCCGCGTGGGCCGCCGCCTATGCCGGGCTGTCCTTCGCTTGCGACGCGAATTTTGGAGCCGTTATCAACCCCTGCAGGTATTTTCACCTGAATACGCTTGCTGCGGGCGAATTGACCCTGGCCACTACAGTTAGCGCAAACTTTGCCCGCGACTTCGCCCGTGCCACGACAGAATGCGCAGACCTCCGTTGATTGAATGTTGAAGGTACGTGTGCCGCCGACGTAGGCCTCCTGGATGGTAACTTCTACGGATTGCTCGATGTTGTCGCCTGCGCGCCTGCGAAAGTCCTCACGCGGGCGTGTTCCGGCTCCTGCTGCGCCGGGGGTGCGCCCGAAAAGGGTCTCAAAGAAGTCCGAGAAGCCGGATGTTGAATCAAAATCGAGGGGAGAGGTGCGATAGCTATAGCTGCGCCTGCCCGTGCCTGGGTGAGCGCCAAACTGTTCCTGCCAGTTGGGGCCGAGCGTATCATATTTTTTGCGTTTATCGGCGTCGGAGAGAACTTCATAGGCTTCATTGATTTCTTTGAACTTCTCTTCCGCTTTTTTGTCGCCGGGATTGACATCCGGGTGATATTTGCGTGCCAGCTTGCGAAAGGTCCTTTTAATTTCGTCGGCGCTGGCATTCTTGGAGACGCCGAGCACTTTATAATAATCTTTATAGTCCATGTATCTCGCTCTCTGCCCCTCTTTTTTTATTCCTGTGCCGGTTTGTTGCCCGCGCTGACCCGAACGCGAGCCGGGCGCAATGTTTCATCGCCGAGTTTATAGCCTTTGAGTACCTCTTCTACAATGGTGCCCTCCGGCTGGTCAGTATTTTCAACAGCTTCGATGGCTTCATGCACATAAGGATTAAAGGCCTCGCCGACGGTGGCAACTGGTGTGAGACCTTCGGCGCGCATGACTTCATTCATCTGCCACATGATCATACGCAGGGTTTGCTGCAATGCCTGGCGGTCCATGGTTTCCTGGTAGAGCAGGGCGCGCTCGATGTTGTCCATGACTCCCAATATTTTTTGGAACAGGGCCTTTTTATCGCGCTGCACACGATCCACGCTGATACGCTCCTGGCGTTTGCGGAAATTCTCCATGTCGGCGCGTTCGCGCAGGTATTTATTCCAGTTGTCAGTCGCTTCCTGGCGGGCCTGCGCGAGTTGGGCCTCCAGTTCTTGAATGCGCTTGCTTTCCGAAGAGGTATTTGTCTCCTCTGTCACTTGCCCTTCCTGCATCTCCTGAGACTCTTCCATATTATTTGTATTCTCCTTATATTCAATACAGCGTACTGATGTGAGTTTTATTGTGCCTACAGTATAAACATTGAGTATGTTGTTGTCAAGTTTTTGGAAGTATATTAGAGCGATTGACTGAACGGGTCACCATTCTTCGCTCTCACCTGATAACTTTGTGTCCTCGCTCCAATTTTCTCCGCGTTCCAGGACGATGGGGCTGAACAGAGTGCTTTGGGCTACGGTGATGTGGGAGCGTTTCCACAATTCGAGGACGGCGAGGAAGGTGACGATGATGACCAGGCGAGATGTTTCGTTTTCGAGGAGTTCGGAGAGCAAGAGACGGGGTTGTGTGCGTAAGAGACTCGTGATTTCGGCGATGCGTTCGCTGACGCGCACACGCGCCAGTGGGAGGAATGCGGCGTTGTTGGCTTCGTCGCGCGTGCGCAGCTCGAGGATGCGTGAGAAGGCGCGCGCCAGCGTGTCAACCTCTAAGCCGACCAGCGTGGGAGGTGTCCAGGCGAGCTGGGCTTCGATACCCGCCAGCAGGCCGGAACGTCCATAGGTCTGTAGGCCAGCTTCTTCCCGCAGGCGGAGGTACGAGGCAATCTCTTTGGCGAGCTTGTATTCGAGCAGGTGAGTGCGCAATTCCTCAGCCATCACCGCCGCGCTCTCCATCTCGCCGGTTAACTCTTCTTTGGAGGTGTGCGGGAGGAGGCTCTGTGATTTGATGTAGAGCAGGCGGGTGGCGATGGAGATGAACGCGGCCATGTTTGCCAGAGGTATCGATTCTTCCTGCCACTGTTGCAAATAGGCCAGGTACTGGTCGGTGACGGAGAGCAGGGAGATGGTGGTGATCTCCATCTGCCGCTTTTCAATGAGGTGTAAGAGCAGGTCAAGCGGCCCCTCAAAAACAGGGAGGCGAACGACATAATTGCTCTGATGTCCGATTGTTTCGTTGTAGAGTTGTTCCTCGCTAAGCTTCTGTTCAATTTGATCGAGCATACGTTACGAAGCCTCATCTACGGTGTGTAATTCTGCCGCCGGACCATCGGGTTGATGGTGCGTGCGAATATAGAGCGCGACACGCTCCGATAGGCCAGCCTTCGCCGCCATTTCGGCTCCGATTTCAGCGTGCCACCAGGCATAGCCGAGCGAGCGACGCCAGCGTGAGAGCCCTGCGCGTGGATAGGTTGCCAGGCGCGAGAGTAAACGCGGTGCGCAGAGTTTGCCAAGCACGATAGCCGGACGCGTCCAGAATGGCACACGGCCCTGGGCTTTGCCGACATCGTGTAACAGGGCTGCCGCGAGCAGGTCGGGATCTGTACAGCCGCGTGCCTGTAGTCCCTGGCATACTCGCAGCGAGTGTCGCTGATCGGCGGCGGACATGCTGTTGAAGAGCGGCAGTGCGGAGGCTGGCAGCCAGCGAGCCACTTCCAGGCGTTCCTTGGCCGATAATGGAGCGACGAAACCGAGTTGTTGGCGAACCTGCCAGAGTCGATAAACCAGTGTATGCATTTAAACTTCTTCACTAAGCAATATACAGGAGTAACAGTGCGCCATCGTTGAAACCGCTAGCAAGTGACATGAGTTTCATTGATCCCAGTAGAATGTAATACGAAATGTGAAACAGGAAAAAGTCGCCAAGCCCTGAGATTTGCCCCAGGAATGGCAGTAAAAAGATGAGTAACAGGATAATAAATTGCCCGTAGGGGGCGGACCTGGCAAAACTGACCGCCTGGCGACTTGGCAACAGCGTATAGACAATCTGGTATCCATCGAGTGGATGGAGAGGGATAAGGTTGAAGATAGCCAGGCAGAAATTGACACTGGCAAAGACGGTGATCAACTGCGGGATGCGGATAGTAATGGCATCCGAGTACAGGGAAACAGGGAGAACACGCAGTAGGACAGAGAAGATGATGCCGACGATCACGTTCATGATGATGCCGCCCAGGGCAACGAGCAATGTACCGCCATTTGGTCCGCCCCTCAATTTCCACGGGTCGGATTTGACGGGCCGACCCCAACCCAGGCCGACGGGGCCAGCGGCAACCTGGAAGAAGGCCAGGATGACGCATAGCAGGGTGCCGAGAGGATCAATGTGTGAACGCAAGCTCAGGCTCAAGCGTCCTTCTGCGCGAGGAGTGGGGTCCCCCAGCATGGTTGCTACCAGTGCATGACCATATTCGTGGATAATCACGGCTACTAAGAACGAACCGATAATCATGAACGCCAGTATTACATTTATCATTGTTAACCTCTCGTAGGAACATCCATTAACAGGTCGATTTCCAATCCTTCATAGGCAGAATAGGTATGGGCAAATTGCGTTTGCGCCTCAGCTAACATTAGATCCAGTTTGTCATCATCATAGGTTGGTTCATGATGAAACAGGATCAATGTACCTACCTGGGCTGTACGGGCTACCTCCGTTGCCATCTCAATAGTGCTGTGTCCAAAGCCGCGTTTGGATTGATGGTAGTCATCGTGCGTATACTGCGCGTCGTGTATGAGCACATCGGCCTTTTCGACAAAGGCGAGAAAAGCCGGTTCACAGTGCTCTTTCCATTCGACATCCGTCGCATAGACCAGGCGGCGACCCGCGTATTCAATTCGATAGACTGCAGCGCCATCCAGTGGGTGACTCCTGGTCAGTTTCAGCATGACCTGTGTATCATACTCTGCAATTTCCTGCGGCGTTTCGTACGTGACGGTCGGTTCGCCCTCGCCTTTACGCCAGAGAATATGTTCTTGCCCGTTTAAGGTATGAAACGTGCGATGCGAAGGCAATTTCCGTATATCCACTGGAAAATACGGTTGAGACATGAGTGGGGTTACAAGTTCTTCGATACTGCGGCCTGCCAGGCGCGGCCCCAAAATATTGATATTGGCGCGTTTTTCAAAAAGCGGGCTGAAGAAAGGGAATCCGACCAGGTGATCGCCATGCCCATGTGTGATAAAAAGTGAGATATCGAGGTGTTTGTCCTTGTTGCGTTGTATGAGGTCGTTGCCCATGCGGATGATGCCGCTGCCTGCATCCAGGATGATGGTGTGTGTTCCAACTTCTACTTCAACGCAGCTCGTGTTGCCTCCATAGCGTACCGTCTGTGGCCCTGGGGTGGGATAGCTCCCACGCACTCCCCAGAAGCGCACCAGGAAATGTGGTGTGCCGTCAGTCATGCTAATGCTCCTATCACCGCCCTGAGCGTGATGTCTGATTTGCACACATTATAGCATGGATATGCTAGGGTTCATTGCTTTTATTAAAGCTTCCTCCCCCAATGTATCCAGAAAATGTATCATGATAACTTATCTCGTGTCGTTTTATATCAAAGCGTTCCATTATTTATCATAAAGTAGAGTTAATTTCTATAAACTACTACTTGACAAATATGAAGTTTTGGAGTACTCTTACGTTGGTAAGGGGTAGTATGCTGCTTATTTATACATCCCTAAATCATTCCCGTATGGTGCCTTGCTCAACTCTCATCCCATGCTAGCGAGGATGAGAATCGAGCAAGGCACTCCAACGCACTTACTGGCTTGGGGAGCTGGTGAGCTTCCTCCAATCTCTATGTCTGGCTTTTTTGTAGAACTACCTGCTGCCTGGGCTTTTGCTTGAAACCGGCGAGCCAGAGGCTACCTCAGCCTCTTCAAGTTGCGACTGTCTGGCCCGCTGCTGCCCAGGGCAAAAGCCACTGGCACGGGAGCAGACAAATCTTGAGGAGAGTTATTGAATGAGTCGATTTATCAATCGTAAGAGCGTCCTCTCACTGATCGTCGCTCTAACGCTCGTTGCAGCATTCGCGGGGGGGCTCCTGCTGCGTAATGGAACAACGCCGACGCGTGCTGCCAGCCCGAGGACGGGCGCGAGCAACAACCCTTTCTGTAGCAGAATAGATCACGGCATCGGGGCCTCAGCAGGCGCCAGGGTGTACTGCTTCGGGCCGCAGACCAGCAGTTCATCGAATGTGAAGACCAGCAGCAGCACGTTCGGGCCGAATGTCGATGCCGCGAACCCACAAGAAGACATCACGCCCAATGGCACGCGCGTCTACGGGCAATCGGAGGTATCCATCGCAGGCAATGCCACCGATGCCGTTGAGGCCTGGAACGATGCGACCGGTTTCTTCGCTCCTTGCCCCTCGCCGATGTTCAAAGAAGAGCTGACCGGCCTCGGCTTCTCATCCAACGGTGGCAGCTCTTTCAAAGACCTGGGGGGTCTGCCCAACAACTGTAAGACGGGCTTCTTCTACTTCGGTGATCCAACCGTGGAGACCTGGCAGACAGGCGGGTCAACCTACTTCTACATCGCCAGCCTGTACATCAACGTCGTCACCGGTCAGTCGGACCTGGCGATGGACGCGTGTAAGGTCAGCGGCACGGGGTCATCGGCGACGTTAAGCTGCAGTTCGCCTATCATCATTGCTGCCGGTGTCGTCCCTACCTCCACTACCGGCGATTTCCTGGACAAAGATTTTTTCTCGATCGATCCGCAGCGGGGACGCCTGTACACATCTTATACACGGTTTGGCCTGTTTCCTACCAGCCCCAATTTCCAGGGGCAGATCGAGCTGGCCGTATGTGATCTCAAAGTGAATCCGGCCCACCCGGTCTGCTACCCCGGTACCTCGACCGCTCCGTACTTCGTGGTGCGACCTGGCCAGGCGTGTGAGAACGAGGGCGCGTATCCGGCGGTGGATATCCACTCCGGCGCTGTCTACGTCGCGTGGGAGTACAACTGGGCCACCAACTTCCAGGGGCCAGCTCCCTGTAATACGACCCAACATGTGCAGAACAGGGTCGCGTATGTGCCGTTCAGTTGTCTGACGCTGACTCCCACCTCGCCGTGTACAACCACGCCGCTCACGGTCTCGGTCAACATCGTCTCGATCGACCTTGCGTTCATCCCCGGCTTTAACCGCAACCCGGGTTCGGCTGCCCCGGCAAATGACTTCCCGCGCATAGCAGTGAGTGATCCCTACGGGACGGTCACCATCGTCTGGAACGACACACGCGTCCATCCCCTTGGTGACATCATGCTCCAGAGCTTCAATCTCGTGAGCCTCTCGCGGGTGCAGGGCAGCCCGGTACGCATCAACCCAGATACCGGAGGTATGCATCTCATGCCGGCGCTGCGCCAGGCGCAAGCCTCCGGGTTGATCGATGTCTCGTACTTCCAGCGCGACACAGCGAACACCGACAGTACCAACGTGGACGCGCTGATCAATCTCAATCCTCGCACCACAGGCCCTGGCAGCAAGATACGGGTAACCAATGTGCCTTCCGCCTGGATCGATACCTCTTCGGATATTCAGCCGAACTTCGGTGACTACACGGACAACTACGTGCAGGCCATCTCGTCGGCCCCTTTCTACGATGACACGCTCTACGTGGCGTGGTCCGACGGGCGGCTGGGCGTTCCGCAGCCCTTCGAGGCGCACGGCATCAGTTAAAACTATACCCTTACTCAAGCAGCATATACCCATAGAGTAAGGGAGGGTCGGAGTAGCAACTGCTATTCCGACCCTCCCGCTTTGTTTATCCGCCAGAGATTGCCCTAGATGCCGATCGGCTTTCGGACCAGGATCACAGTCATCCGACCGTTCACCCACTCGCGCTCAATGAGCAGGGTCTTGCCAACAAACGATCCGATGTTCATGACCTTGCGGACCTGGGCATCCTCCCACGGCAGGACGTATTGGTGGATGCGCTTGAGCGCAGTCTCCAGGTCGGGCACGATCTTTTGACTTCCCACCACCATGATCACCTTGCCTGCCGTGCTGGCGTAGGGGCCAAGCTGGCTTGATGAGGCGGACGCTGCCACAAGGATCCCATCCTCTGTGACCGCGTTGACGCTTCCCAGCATGAAGTCGGGGCCGGCGATGAGCTTGCGGATCTCTCGTGCCTGGGTTTGGCGATCCATCTTGAAGATGCGAGGCCGCAAGGCGTCATAGCGGCTCGCATCATGAATGGCGTCGAATATCCCGGCATCCTGGAGGGTCTTCGACTTGGCAGAGTGGACCTCTGCACCTTCCGGGAGTCGCTCCAGCACCACCTTGCGGGCCTGGTCGCCGTCATCGACAACCACCACCTCAATGTTGCGCTCCCGTATCCGCTGTGCGACTCTCTGGATGGTCTCTTCGGACGCGGGGATCGCGAAGTCTTCTCGCGTCTGTGTCATATCTGGGTCTCTTCCTGAAAATCTTTGTGGGATGTAGCAAATCGACAATACGGTTCGCCGCGTTGGGTTCAGTCGTTGCTTCAAACGGCGCGCGCTGTTCTTCCGGCAAATATTTCTCGGTCATCGAGCAAACGATACCGTTTTGATGCTTACTTCCTTTAGGAAAATAAGTATATATGAGAAACTAGCTCTTGTCAAGGAACTATGAGGTACTTTTGCTATGAAGCCAACTGATTGAATCCAGACGACTGAATTGTCGGCAGCTTGCGCTACTACCGCCATGGGACATGCCATCCCCACGTCCAGCACTCGTCTCAAGGAGGAACGCTCACCTGCGTGCCGGGACTGCGAGGTCGGCGACGAGGCCGAAATGATCGCTGGCCCACACACCGTTGATCGGCTCGTCAAAGATGCGTGTACAGGAGGCGATCTTCAAGCTGGGTCCTCCGTGCTCACCACAGCGCACGAAGATGTAATCAATCCGTCGGAACGGCCAGTCCCAATCCGCCACGAGAGGGTTGTGAGGCGTGAAGGTGTGGCCCTGCTCTCCAGGATGCGTACTCTCCCAGGCATCCCGGTAGCAGACGCTCATCTCGCCTAGAGACTGACGGCCAGACCAGAAGCGTATACTGGTTGCGTCAGGGTCGGCATCGAAGTCTCCGACCAGTACCAGGTGCAGACTCCCTCCGCGAGCGCGCTCCTCTATGACCCGCGCAGCGGCCACCGCTTGCAACTCGCGCTCATGCTCGAAGTTCACCTGCCAATTGGGAAAATGGTTGACGAACAGCAGCGGACCAACAGGGTCTGGCGCCAAGACCTCCGCGACAAGCGTTCCACAGGGGAAGTTCCCCGTTCGGGGTGTCACGTGTAAGTCCACCTCTTGCACTTCCCCCAGCGGCCAGCAGCTCGCGATCGAGATCCCCATCCCCTCAAGGTCTCGGCCTTTGTGGTGGGCGACGCTCCAGCCAGGACCAAGCAGATCGATCACCTGGTCGTACTCCTCGTTCTTGATCGTTTCCTGCAATGCGATAAGGTCGGGCCGCAGTGAGCGCAGGCCATCGATGAGCACCTCGCGACGGTCAGGCCATGCTCCGTGCTGTCCCCACAGGTTGAGCGTGAGTACGCGCACCTCGCCCAGGCGCGGTCCCATATTTGGAAACTGGTTCGTAGGCACGATGCTCTCCTTTCATCCATACAGGGTAGAGGCTCTGATGGGCGCATGTCAAGCTCATTTATTGGGGCATCTTCGACATTTTGCTGTCAAGATTGCTGTAGTCGGCGGTATTATCAATGGAGGTGAGAGCTTGATAGTGGTTCTGGAGAGGTTTTAGGTTAATCTGCTTTTAGCGTTTCGTCTTTTCACACATTATAGTATAGCTAACCAAAGGGCTACTCAACAACGATTGAGTAGCCCTTTGATTCTTGACTCGATTCCTCTCTTACCGCGCCGTCCGGCGTCCATATGCCCAGACCGCAAGCGGAACGAACACGACCAGAATACCTACGCACCAGGCCAGAGCCTGCCAGATCGTCGCGGCGTCGGGCTGGTTAAGCAGCAGCCCGCGTACAGCGTTGACGATCAGTGTGACCGGTTGGTGTTCGACGAAGACGCGTAGCCAGTTGGGCATGCTCTCGGGAGGGACGAACGCGCTGCTGGCGAAGGTCAGCGGGAAGAGCCAGATGAAGCCGGCGGATTGCGCGGCCTCTACGCTGTGTACGAGCAAGCCGATAGTGGCTGAGATCCATGAGAAGGCGAAGCTGGTGAGCAGGAGGATGGCTGCTGCCGCGAACCAGGAAATGACTGGTCCTTCGGGCCGGAAGCCGACCAGCAAGCCGACCGTCCACATTACGATGACCACGAAGGTGTTGCGTACCAGGTCGGAGAGGGTGCGACCTGTGAGGACGGCAGATTTGGCCATGGGCAAGGAGCGAAAGCGGTCGACGAGGCCGCGCTGCAGGTCTGTGGCTAGGCCGATGCCGGTAGTGGTCGCGCCGAAGATCACGGTCTGGGTGAAGATGCCAGGCATCAGGAAGTTAGCATAGCTGGTGCCCTTGATTGGGATGGCTCCGCCAAACACGTAGCGGAAGAGCAGCACAAACATGATGGGCTGGATCGTCGCGAAGATGAGCTCATCAGGGATGCGCGGAATCTGGATCAGGTGGCGCTTCGCCAGGACGAGCGCGTCAGCGATTGTCCAGTAGAGCCTGGGACGCGCGACTGGTTTCAGTGATTGTGTTATTCGTAAGTTGGTGATGTTCATCGGGTACTCCTTGCCAGGGGCTGTGGGGCCGGCGTATCTTTGGACAGGTCGCCTGTGGTCGTTGTGCGCCCGGTCAACGCCAGGAAGACATCGTCCAGAGTGGGACGGCGCAATGCCAGATCTTCTACGGGAATCTGGGCGGCATCGAGATCGCGCACAACGGAAGCCAGGAGCTGCGCGCCATTGGATACCGGGACAATGAGGTGCCGGTCATCCGCAATGACCTGAATTTCACCTACACTGTAGGGGCGCATTGCCTGTTCTGCGGCATCCAGATTTCCTTCATACGCAACAGTGAACTCGAGCCGCTCGCCTCCTACCTGGGCTTTCAGTTCGTCTGAAGTGCCTCTGGCAATCACGCGCCCAAGGTCAACGACGGCTATCTGATTCGCAAGTTGATCGGCCTCCTCGAGGTACTGGGTGGTCAGTAATACGGTTGTGCCATCGGCTACAAGCGCGCTGATGACCTCCCACATGGCGAGGCGTCCGCGTATGTCAAGGCCGGTCGTCGGCTCGTCCAGAAAGAGCACCGGAGGGGTCAGGATCAGGCTCGCTGCCAGGTCGAGGCGCCTGCGCATGCCTCCTGAGTAGGTTTTCACGGTGCGCCTGGCAGCGTCGACAAGGTCAAAGCGTTCGAGAAGATCGTTCGCTCGTTGCCGCGCTACTTTCCCTGATAAATGATAGAGTTGCCCGAACATTACCAGGTTTTCGTAGCCTGTGAGGTTTTCATCAACGGCGGCATATTGACCGGCCAGGCCGATGCGCGCGCGGATGGCGTCGGCGTGTTTGACGACATCAAGCCCGGCAACCTCTGCCCGACCCGCGTCGGGTTTCAAGAGCGTGGTCAGGATGCGTACGGCGGTAGTCTTGCCTGCGCCGTTTGGTCCGAGGAGGCCAAGTACGGTTCCTTCCTCGGCGACCAGGTCAAGCCCGGCAAGGGCGCGGGTCTTTCCGTAATATTTTTGTAGTCCTTCGGCCAGAATGGCCGGTCTGTTTGACATAGTACATTTCCTTTGCTGATGCCTCTGCCGCCGGGATTCGAACAGGCATTGGCGGTAAGGCGGACAAGTCACGGCTTTCTGCTGTTGAATATGTGCAAGGGGACTCTTAACACTATTCTTTTTGTCGTGCTAAAACTGGAACCTTATCCTGAGTATTGACCACCGCGTTACAATATGCTACAATCTAAGTGGACAAGTGTCCATATGTAAATTGTACCGGACAACTGTCCACTTGTCAAGGGGAAGAGCTGTGAGAGAAGAAGTTCATGATTGTCCATGGCCGTCTGGCATACCAGGGCTATTCGAGGCCCACCGGCGGCATGAACGGCGCGATGCAGCGGAGCATCGCCAGCGCATCCTGGAGGTTGCGAGGCGGCTCTTCGCTGAGCATGGCGTCGAGGCAGTCAGCATGCACCAGATTGCCAGGGACGCTAAAATTGGACAGGGGACGCTCTATCGCCGTTACGCTCATAAAGGCGAGCTTTGCATGGACCTGTTGCAGCAGCGTCAAGAGCGCTTAGGAGAGGAAATCGCGGCGTTGCTCACGGCAACGGCTACATCTACCGCGCTCGAACGGCTGGATGGTGTACTGACGCATGTTGTTGCATTACTCGAAGAGCAGGGCGCTTTGTTAATACCCGTTGCCGGAACAGATGCGCGATATGGGCTCTGTGGCGAATCTGACGCGGGGTATTTTGTCTGGCTGCAAGAACTCATAGCAGATCTGCTCGCTGAGGCGGTAGAACGGGGAGAACTGGCCTCGCTTGATGTCCCCTACACGGCAGATGCTATCCTGGCGACACTTCACCCCATGTTCTATCACTTCCAACGCCAGGAGCGCGGCTTCTCACAGGGACGTATCCTGCAAGGGTTGCGCCGCATCTACATCGATGGCGTAAAGACGCAGCGCAACACAGAGGAATTGGCAGATGTTTAGAGTTCTGCAAGTAGTGTTGATACCTTAGAATCAGGAGGAACGCGGTTGATCGGGTTCCTCCTCACTTTATATCATGTATGATTTGTAATATCCCCGTAACGAGCGTGGTAGACGCCCGACAAGCAAAGTGCCATCCGCTTGATGTTCCTCCTGATCCACGTGGCCCCGGCGATGGAAAAGCTCTACTAACTCGCTTTTGTCAAATGGGATCAGGACGCGCACGGCTTCCATGCTGGCGGCAAGCACTTCAGCGATTTTTTCGCGCAGGGCGTCCAGGCCCACTTTTTGCAGGGCGGAGACGGGTACGGCGTTGGGGTAGAGCGAGGTGTCGACCTCTGAAGGCTCTTCCAGCAGGTCGATTTTGTTGAGGGCAGTGACGCGCGGTTTATCATCGGCTTCTAATTCGTGCAATATGTCGCTCA
>Ga0209577_10002895_pt1 | contig 16257 bp, 14 predicted proteins | sample GraSoiAngelo_109_FD_185874 | JGI IMG/M metagenome (GOLD analysis project Ga0209577, IMG submission 185874) | Grasslands soil microbial communities from the Angelo Coastal Reserve, California, USA - 14_0903_12_20cm (SPAdes) (version 2) | ecosystem: Environmental > Terrestrial > Soil > Grasslands...
GAAAAGTATCCGCATATCAATATTCACGGGTTTAGTCCGCCGGAATTCCAGCATTTCGCTGAAACTTTCCGGATGCCGCTGCGCCAAGTGATTTCCGAATTCAAAAACGCGGGACTTGGTTCGATCCCAGGTGGCGGCGGTGAAATTCTGGTAGATCGCGTGCGACAGAAAATTTCGCCGCTGAAAATCAACAGCGACGAATGGCTGGAAGTGATGCAAGTCGCGCACGAGCTGGGATTAAAATCGAGCGCGACCATGATGTTCGGGCACGTGGAGACGATCGAAGATCGAATCGAGCACTTGGGGCGCATTCGCGAACAGCAGGACCGGAGTGGCGGGTTCACGGCGTTCATTTGCTGGACGTTTCAGCCCCAGCACACGATTCTAAAGGTGAAGCACCCTACCGGGGTGGCTGAATATTTGCGGACACAGGCACTGGCCCGGATTTTCCTGGACAATATCGACAACGTGCAAAGTTCCTGGGTGACGCAAGGCCCGGAGATCGGGCAGATCGCCCTCAGATACGGCGCAAATGATTTTGGCTCGGTGATGATGGAAGAAAATGTGGTGAGCAGCGCCGGGACAACATTCCGATTGAACGCCGAGCAGATCGAATCGCTCATTCATGCTGCCGGCTACGAACCGCGGCGGCGGAATAATTGGTACGAACTTTTAAATTAAACTCTTTTCCGTGAACTCGGTGGACGCACGCCAGCGGGACCGCAGAAAATCTCGCCTTGACGATCACCATCTTCTTCCCGATATAGCCGCCTGTTCCGCGTGGGTGTGTTTGCGCGGGGCCGCGCTTCTTAACCTATGAGACACTTTTCTGGATGGATGCGCCCCCTACTATCAGCAGCCCGGGTCGCGTTCATTTGCGCGCTGCTTGGGGTGCCATCGGTCTGGTCGCAAGCGCCGCCGCAAGCTCCACAGCAGGCTCCGCCTCGTCCCATCGTCCGGGCAATCGATGTCGAGTACACTGGGCCAGCCACGGTGAGCAAGGAACGGATTCTGGCGCAAATGCGGACAAAGGTGGGCCAGCCATTTAACGACGCAATCCTGGAGCAAGATGTCGAGGCACTTTACAAGGGCGGCGGTGTCCAAAACGTTCACATCTTCGGTGAGCCGCAAGGCGATGGCGTCAAGGTAATCGTCCAAGTGCAGACACGTTTGATCGCTCGGGAAATCGTAATCGAGGGATCCGAGCGGATCAAAGCGCAGAAACTGCGCAAAGAAATCAAATTGAAACTCAACCAACCCATCAGGGAGGAGGATTTAGAAGAAGCGCGGGAAAAAATCATCGAAGTTTATCAGTCGCACGGCTTCACGGATGTCAGCGTGCAATTCCGCGTGGATCCAATTGACCCTACACACGGGACGGCGCGGGTAGTTTACACCGTGAACGAAGGAGCGAAAGGCGCGGTGGCCCAGATCAATTTCGAGGGCAACGCGCACGTCAGCACCTGGCGGCTGCGCAAGGAAATGAAAACGAAGCGCCAAACCATCGTCGCCTTTTTAGATAAATCAGGGCGGCTGGACGAGGCGCAACTGCAACAGGACATGGACAGCCTCCGTGAGTGGTATCAAAACCACGGCTTCATTGACGTGGAGATCAAGGATGTGCGCCGTGAGCGGAATGCAAAAGGCAAGCTCATCATCACGATCGTGATTGCGGAAGGTCCACAGTATCACGTACGCAACCTCACCATTTCAGGCGAGAAAGTGGCGAAGGAAGAAGCTCTCCTCGTCCTGCTAAAAATGAAGGCGGGCAGCGTGTATTCCCCGAAGGAGTTGCACGACGACGCCAAGGCGGTGGCCGACGCTTATGGCAGCAGCGGATACGTCGATCTGGTGATCACGCCGGAAAGCACGCCGGCCGGTCCCGGGCTGGTTGATGTGCATTACAAGATTGAGGAAGGGGAGCGCTCATATTTGAATCGGGTCGATATTGAGGGGAACACGCGCACGAAGGATAAGGTTATCCGCCGGGAAGTTCTCGTTGCGCCCGGAGACGTCTTCAACACGGTTCGGGTAGACACGACGAAGAAACGTTTGGAGAATCTCGGTTATTTCTCCAAGGTCGAGACCTACCCGGAAGATACAGGTGTACCTGGTCGCAAAGACCTCACCATTTTGGTACAGGAGAAGCGGACCGGCTCTCTCAGTCTTGGAGGGGGCTTTAGCACTGTAGAGCAATTAGTGGGGACCGCGGAATTGACCCAAGGCAATTTCGATTTGTTCAACTGGCCCTCTTTTACTGGCGGGGGTCAGAAATTCCGGTTGCGCCTTTCGTACGGCAGCGTGTCGAAAAACTTTCTTCTTAACATAGTCGAACCGTACTTCCTCGACCGGCGATTGTCGCTGAGCGGTTCGCTTTTTTACTCAGAGGCGGATTATTTGAGCGTCGACTACAACCAACGCAATTACGGGTTTTCATTCGAGTTCCGGAAACCGCTTACTTCTCTTATGTACGCGAGCCTGGGATACCAGTTACAGAATGTGGACATTTATAACGTATCCTCCAGTGCTCCCCCAGATATTCAGTTACAGCAGGGTACATTTACTGAGAGCAAGATCTATGGCAGCCTGGTCTTTGACCGGCGCGACAATCCGTTGCTCACGCGAGCTGGACAGCGCATCACCTATTCGCCTTATATTGCGGGCGGTTTTCTGGGAGGCGATACCCAAATCTACGGGTGGGATGTGGAGGGGTCTCAATATTTTCCTCTTAAATGGGACACCATCCTGCTTTTCAACGGCGAGATTGCCACTGTTGATACTTGGGGCAATGGCGCGTTTGTCCCACTCTTTGAGCGTCTTTATCTCGGTGGCGCAAATAACCTGCGGGGATTTCCTTTCCGCGAAGTTGGCCCGCAGCAGAACGGCGAACCGATCGGCGGACAATCAATGGCTCGGCTGACAGTCGAATGGACTTTCCCTATTATCGAAAAAGCGCGGGGCGCGCTCTTTTACGACAGCGGATTTGTCAATGCTGACCCCTGGAAGTTTGACTTCAGCCACCTTGCTTCCGATATCGGCGCCGGGATTCGCATCAATTTGCCCATCGGTCCAATGCGCCTTGACTATGGATATCCGATTGAACGCGCCGGATACCATGGCGGTGGTCACTTCAATTTCAGTGTTGGTTATCAATTTTGAACGAATATATGTGGTTGCAGTCTAACGCGATTCCGGCCACCGTATCCCCTGTTTTATGAAAAAGTCTCTGTCCATAGTCTTTGCGCTGACGCTTGCTCTTCCCATTGCGGCTTTTGCACAGGGCACGCTGAAAATCGGAACGGTCGATATGCAGCGCGCATTTAAGGATTACAACAAGACCAAGGAAGCCGAAGCAAAGATCAACGAGGCTAAGAATGCCGCCAAGAAAGAATATGACGATCGGGCGGAAGCTTACAAAAAAGCATTGGATGAAATCAACAATTTGAACAAGCAACTGGAGTCGTCGGCCCTGAGCGCGGATAAAAAAACGCAAATGGCAAAGGAACGCGATGACAAGATTGCCAACATCAAGAACATGGAACGAGAGATCACCGATTTCCGTCAAACCCGGGAACAACAATTGCAACAACAATTGATGCGCGTCCGGGAGGGAATAGTAAAGGAAATCACCGACGTCGTGATCGAGAAAGTCAAAACTAAGAGTCTGGATTTTGTCCTCGATAAGTCGGGCATGAGCATCAATGGAGTTCCTGTCGTGATGTACGCGCCGGACAATGTTGATTTTACCAACGAGATCATTGACACGCTAAACAAACCCGGCCGCGCTGCAGCACCTACGACTAGAAAAACTTCCGCCAATCCCTCTGCCACGCCAGCAAGAGCAGCGAAACCCTAATTACGTTCGACTATTTGGAAATGCACGCGAGGTAAACTCGCGTGTATTTTTGCGTACAGGAGAACCAGGCGCGCACACAACAACGATTTGTGAACAGCGGGCTGCGAAGATGTTCAGTCCAAACAAATTTCCAACGCGATGCTTCAGCACGTTATTGTTCGCGTTTTGCACCAGCTCGCTGGCGGCGAATTGGCAGGCGACCGTCACCAAGGATCCAGCCGGGAATTTTCCCGAACTGCGTCCTCTGGGTGCGTCGTATCGTTTCGGGTGGTCTGGGCTTACTGCCGCCACTGGTGAGGTCCATTTTACAAAGCCGTCCAGAGATAAGTTTCAGTTCGAAGGAACGGGCCGAACCATTGGCTTGGTTCGGGTGCTGTGGAGACTGGATGTGAACTATCGCGAAACCGCCAATACGGAAACGTCGCACCCGATCGAAACTCAGCAGACAGAAAGTTATCGATGGAAAAAAATCGTTACCCATCTTGTCTTCACAAGTAGCGGAGTAACTCGGACGAGAACAGAAGCCCAAGGTAATACTGCCGAAACAAAGACCCGACAGTTTAGTTTTCCAGACCTGTTCGATCTGCATTCTTCGGCGCTTTATTTGCGCAGTCAGCCGCTTCGAGATCACAGTGTTTATCGCATTGTGGTTTACCCGGCTACGAATGCTTATCTAGCCACGATCACGGTAGTCGGGCGCGAAAAAATCTCCGTGCACGCCGGCGCTTACAACGCGATCAAACTTGACTTGCAGCTAAAGCGCGTCGGTAAGCACTTGGAATTGGAACCGCACCGGAAATTTCATCGTGCTACAATCTGGGTGTCGGATGATGCGGATCGGCTTCTGCTTCGCATCGAAGCGCAAATTTTCGTTGGCACCGTTTGGGCCGAGCTACAGTCGGTGCACTTCGATAATCCGCGGCCGTGACGGATGTCGCGACTGAGTTGCCATCCGAAATGAGTCGTCTAGTCAGGAACCCATTCGCCGCGAACGGGTGGACCTGGCGGAGGACGCATACGCCTGTACGAAGGGTCGTAAAACCGTTCGCGTGGACCCGGCAAGAGCCGAAGCGCCGCGAGCGTTTCCAAGTCCAGCCGGCCCGTTACCGGAAGTCGCGTTCGCGCTTGATAGGCGCGCAGGGAAAATTCCATCGCCTTTCCAAAAACGCCGCCAATTTCTTCGTGGTAAAGGCCACGGCGGGCCAGCGCGATCTGCGCTGAGAGAATCACATTGCGTTGCACGCCGGTAGGCGCGGCCTCAAATGGCGTGCCGGCAAGGACTCCGCTTGGCGAAATGCCCGGGGTGACGAGATTGGAAGGATAGATTTGCTGGTCTTGCGGCGCGTTACCAGATGGTTGAAGCGGTGCCGCGGGACTCGCGTTTGCCGGCGCATTGGAAGGTGGTCCGCTTGGATTAACGGGCTGAGCGGGCTTGGGCGATGCAGGCTTCGTTGCTGATTGCGCCGAGGCAGAAGAGTTAATTCCAAGTGATTGAAGCGTCTCACTGTTAAGCTCGCCGCTAACCTGCAGTCCGTTGCGAATTTGGTAACGACGAATGGCTGCGGTCAAATTCGCATTCGTTTCACCATTGATTTCGCCGTAGTAGAAGCCTTGATCCTTCAACAGTTGCTGCACATGCTCAACCAGCTGATCGGCTCGTGTCAGCAGCGTCAATGCAATAAAGATCAGAGCAGCGATCTTGATTTTCATTCCGACCTTATTTTGACGCTTGGCCGTTTTGCCTATTCAGTGCTTTCGCGAACCGTTGCCGCCACAGTTGACCTCCGTTGGCGCGCCGCGTCGCGATAACGCAAAATGCCATCGGCGACAGCTGCGGCGATCTGGTCGCGATAATCTTCGCTCGCCAGTTTGGAAATGTCCTCCTTATTGGTGAGAAATCCCCCTTCAATCAAAACAGCAGGAGGGGTCACGTTTGCGATCACAAAAAATTGTCTGGTTTGAATGCCGCGATCCACAGCCCGGGTGCGTGCCACCAGCGCTTCCTGAACAAATCTGGCGAGATTTTGGCTTTCGACATTTGGCGAATCCGAAAGTGGTCGCCAGAGAAACGGCAACCACGAAGCCAGGAACGAACCTGCAGTGATTTGATGCGCGGCGTAGTAGGTTTCCACTCCGCTGGCTACCGGCTTGTTATCTTCGTTGAAATGAATGCTGACAAAGATGCAATTTCTTACTCGATTAGCGAACGCTGCGCGATCCGCCAGGGAAACATAGGTGTCGCCCAGGCGCGTCATTAATGTGGCGATCCCTTCCGAGTCCAGCAGCCGATCGATCCGTCGTGCCACGTCCAGTGTGAGATCTTTTTCCAACACGCCGCCACACATCGCGCCGGAGTCCTGGCCGCCGTGGCCGGGATCAAGAACAACTACTGAGAATGTGCTCGGAGTCGTTGGAGATTGCGCGGCTTTCGACTCTCTTGGGCGCGCGGGTCTCTCAGCCTGGTGAGACTGCATCCAGGCGAAGGACCCAATCATCAACAACAGGCCCGCCAACGCCAGCATGTACCGAAGCGCTCGTTTCATTCGTGATCTCGGAGAAAAAATTTCTCTCCATAAGTTAATCGTGAATCAGGGCGCGCAATTCCGTATCCGATAACGATCGATAACGAATTGCCCGGCTCGCATCGCGCTCAAGCAATGCCGCTTCGATCCCGCTGTTTGCGAGTTGTTCCTTTCGATACTTCGCAATGGCGGCGCGCTCCGGCAGCTCCTTTACATCGCCCGCCTGCAAAGACATGTGCCCGATGCTCCATGCGTCGAGCGCGCAGTTGAGCGCCGCTTCAAAACTGGCATCCGGCGCATGCTGAGTTTTGAGAAAGCCTTCCATCAGTTCTCTCGATTGCTGCGTTCCGCTGAGCACTGCAAAATTCTGCCGCGCGCGTGCGTAGGTAGCGCCATTAGTTGCAATTTCACCGTCGTACTCCACCCGCAAAAAGAAATCTTCTTCGGCGCGCTCTCCCACCTCGGCAAAGAGCATCCGCGCCAGGTAAGGCGGCCCATACACTTGTTCAAACGCGCTTTTCATTACAGGGCTGAGCGAATAATGCACGAGGCGCCGCAGTGAAACGTCGGTGGCCGAGCGAGTGAACCCTTCTGTGCTGGCCAATTCAATCGCCGCCATCCGTAATCGCTCGATGTCTCCCGGATGACCAATCGCCCCCATTGCGATCCGATCGTAGATCTCGAAAATTTTCTGCCGCGCTTGGCCGACAGTGAGAAACAGAATGGCGTCGCGATAACCGAGCGCGGCGATCGGACTGCCCGGCGCCAGCTGCCCTTCGATGTACTCGCGGCGGTTAGCGATCGCCTCGACCCAACGATACGGCTCTTCGATCATGCGACCGTTTCCTTGAAGACGGCGGCGATTTTGCTCTCCGGCAAAGTGGTGATGCCTTCGCGCGATACAATTTTGATGAGCGGATAAATCTTCCCGCCGCGATCCACGCCGCCCGTCGATGTGTCGGATTCCGCAGCGGTATCAAGCGACCGCAATGCGATCGATACCGCTTCCTCTTCGTTTAATTGTTGCAGCGGCTTCGAGCCCCAGGTGTTTTCATAATAAAGAATGCCGCGCACGGCGGGCGAGCCCGACCCCGTCGCCGCGTAATCGGTCGCTTCAAATTGCGCGCCCATCGCATCATAAAAATAGAGACGCGCTTCGGGCTTTGGATGAGAATCGTAGGTCGCGAAAATCGGCACCACCACTCCCACGCCTTGCATGACTAAGCCGAAATTATCACGCAACAGTTTGGATAGAGCGCGCACCTTTCCATTGACGCTCATTTCCTGCAGTTGAGTTCGCCGGAAGAATTGGAAAGAATGTTCCAGCACGCGGGCCATCTCCCAGGCTGTCGCCGGCACGCCGGCGATTGCCATGATCGAATGCCGATCAATTTCCAAAACTTTGTCGGCGCGATCATAGACGACCGTATTGCCAGCGGTTGCGCGGCGGTCGCCCGCTACGAGCACGCCGCCTGAAAACTTGAAAGCCAGAATCGTAGTCGCCTCCGTCGGCTGCCACGTTTTTTGCTGGCCCGGTACCACTTGATAGGTCGCGACCGTCGGGCGCGCCGCTTCCATCGCCGGAGCAAGCAACCCCTTGCGTCGCAGCAGTTCAGGGAAATCACTTGCTGCGCCCGCCTGCGCCAAGGCTACGTCGGGCAAGCCAGAAAAATTCTGGTTAAACGCCACGGGGGAGCGCTCCATTACTGACCCGTACGCTGGCGATAGCGCTTGGATTGGTTGGGATCGACCTTGCGCATTTTTTTCAAGAGATCCTTTGTGTCCGGCCGCGAAACGTCCGGCGAACGTGGCCCTCCGCCATCGCCTTGTTTTGGTCCCCATGGAGCCGGTTCCGCCGGTTTTTGAATGCGGTCAGGCATAAAAAAATTTAAGAGCAAAATATTGGAAAGCAAGCCGGCTTCGCCGCGTTGAATCGTTGCCGCTTTCGCCAAGGCTACGGCGAGTCAAGGAAGCGTTAAACCGTTGAAGCTGCGCGAAGGTAGGGCGCGCAGTCCTCTGCGCGCCGCTCACTGGCACGAGCGCGCTTGCCAGACAAATCTGCCAGTGGCAAGGTTTTGGCCCGGATGAAGCTGACAGCTGTTTTTTGTGCGGCGCTGGTTTCGGCGCTTGGCGCAGCTTTTGCTCAGACGCCCGCGCCGGAGTCTGCAAAACCGGCTGACGCGGCCGAACTCGAAGCGCTGGCGAAAAAAATCGATGAACAAAATGCCAAAATTGATGCGCTTTCCCAGGAAATCCTAAAGCTGGAGCAAGAGGTCTCGCACATTCGGCCTGGAATCATGATTGGAGAAAGTACGCCGTCATCGGGAACCTCTGCCGCTCCAGCCATCTCTTCGTCGCATCCCGCGGCGGCGGGCGACACGCACATCGTCGCACGCGGAGAGACGCTCACCTCCATTGCAAAAATGTACAAGGTGACCGTGGACGAACTGCAACAGGCGAATCACATCGAAGACGGCCGCAAGTTGCAAGCCGGCCAAACGATCGTGATCCCAACGTCTGCCACGCCGACGCCATCGCCTGAGGAATAGGGCTTCGAGTTTTTCTTACAACCCGTCTCATAATGTCATTCTGAGCAAAGCGAAGAATCTCGGATCAATTTTGGACCGATCTTCCCAAATGGAAATGGACAGAGATGTTTCGCTTCGCTCAACATGACAGCGCTATTTGTGAGACGTGCTTTAGACCGGCAATTGCTCTTCTCTCTCCAGACCTTGCGCCGTAACGATTTCCGCCCGGGTTTCGAACTGAGCGTGTGGCGAGACCTCGAGCAAACTTTGCCGGCACAGTTGCGCGTACTTGCCAGTCAGCGCGACCAATTCATCGTGCGTGCCGCGCTCGATAATGCGGCCGTGATCCAACACCAGAATTTGGTCGGCATGCACAATGGTCGAAAGCCGATGCGCAATCACAATCGATGTCCGGTTCGCCATGAGCCGCTCCAACGCCTCCTGAATCAAGCGTTCCGTTGCGGTGTCCACGCTCGCAGTTGCTTCATCAAGAATTAAAATCGGCGGGTCTTTCAACAGCGCGCGCGCAATCGAGAGCCGCTGCTTCTCACCCACGCTCAATTTCACGCCGCGCTCACCCACCACGCTTTCTAATCCCTGCGGCAAACGTTCGATAAATTGTCGCGCGTTCGCCGCATCCACCGCACGCCACAATTCCGCGTCGGTTGCGTCAGGTTTGCCCATCAAAAGATTTTCCCGGATTGATCCGTTGAACAGGAAACTTTCCTGTGTGACTACGCCGATGGCTTCGCGCAGCGCGCGCAACACGTAGTCGCGAATCGGTTTGCCATCGACATAAATCTGGCCGCTGCTGAATTCGTAAAAACGCACGAGCAAATTCACCAGCGTCGATTTTCCGGCGCCGGTCGAGCCGACCAGCGCAATCGTCGCGCCTGGTGGTGCGTGAAACGAAACGTGCCTGAGCGCGGGCAATCCTTCCGCGTAACTGAAGCTGACATCTTCGTAGCGAATGTCGCCCGCGATATGCGTGCTGTAGCCGCGAGCGCATCCGCCAGTCCGGTTCGGACTCGCGGTGCCGGGATCACCGATCCCGGCTACAGCGCCAGGCTCCGCTGGTTCATCGAGAATTTCGAACACGCGCTCCCCCGCAGCGCGCCCGGCTTGCACAAGTTGATTGAGTTGATGCAGCCGGCTGACCGGATCGTAGAGAAACGCAGTCAACATTAGGAACGCAACCAGATCACCGATTTGCATCGTGCCCGTCAACGCTGCGTAACCGCCAAACCCGAGGATAAGCAGTGCGCCGATCGCTTCGAACATCGACATCGACGGCGAGTAAATGGCCCAAACTCGCATCACCACGAGCGTGGCGTGCCTCAGTTGATCGCTTGCCCGATTGAAGCGTGCGTGCTCCTCTCGCTCGCGCGCGAAACTTTTGATCTGGCGAATCCCGGCAAGGTTATCGTGCAACAACGCGTTGATGGCTGATGAAGTGCGCCGCTGCAATCGATAGCGGCGATGCGCCGTGAGCGTATAAGCCAGCGCGCCGCCGATGAGCAATGGAAACGGCACCAGTGCAAGGAGTGCCAGCTTCGCATTCCAATAGAACATCACGGCCAGCACAATCACGATTTGCAAGACCGCAACCACGCCCTGCTCAATTCCATCGATCAGGACCCGCTCGACCGAGTTCACGTCCTCGATCACGCGCGTCATCAGATCGCCCGTGGCGCGATTGTCGAACCAGCGCAACGGCAGCAGTTGAATGTGTGAATACAAATCGCTGCGCAGATCGAAAATAACTTTTTGCTCGAATGTATTGTTCAGGATGATCCGCAGCGAATTGAAAACGTGCTGAAGCAGAAATGCGACTGCGGCCAGCAAAATAAGCGGCAACAATTTGTCCGGCCGGTGCGCGCGCACCACATCGTTGATGATCCATTTGGTGGCGCTCGGAAAAACGATCACCATTAGCGTGGTCAAAACCGCGCAGCTCAAGGTGCCGGCTGCCATCCACGGGTACCGCTTCAAATAAGTAAACACGCGCCAGACCGTTTTCATTTAGGCAACGTTACCAGAACCCCGCGAATCGTGCGAATGCATCCGCCTCCGCCAAAGCTCCGGCGCGGCAGGCGCGAATGGCGATCGATCCTGATCTTTTGTTCGTATTTATTCGTGTCCACGTGTCACGCCGTAGCCTGGTGCGAAGGCGGATTCGTGGTTAGAATTCGTCGATGCCCAACGAACGGAATCCTTTCTCGGACGAAATTCACATCGAGCAGCTTGAGGTTTCGAGCGTCATTGGCGTATCGGAACACGAGCGAAAGACTCCACAGCGGTTAACGATCAACATTTCGTTTTGGCCACGTCGGGAAACGCACGATATGGCGGACAAAATCGGCCAAACGATTAACTATGTTCTCGTAGCCGAGGAGACACAGAGGTTTGTTCACGCTCAAGCGGTCAATCTCATCGAGACATTGGCGGAGCAGCTCGCAGGACATTTGCTGAAAAACTTTCCAATCCAGAAAATCACCGTTGAGATTCGCAAGTTTCCCCTGGAGCACGCCAAATACGTCTCCGCTACGATCACACGCAGCGCATCCGTCGGTTGAAAGATTCAACCACGAATGGACACGATACAAATGACGAAGTCCGAACAAGAACCACCGCCACGATTCATCTTTTTCGTCATTCGAGGTTCGACATTAATTAGTCATTCGTCATTCGGATTTCGTCATTTTGACGAGTTCGTGTCCATTCGTGGGTAAAAACATGCGCAAAGGAAGATTCACGAAGCCCGCTGCCGAGATTACGCAGCGCTACAGCGAATCTGTCTCGTTCGATCAGCGGCTGTATCGCCATGATATTGCTGGATCGGTCGCGCATGCAGAAGCGCTCGGTCGCGTGGGAATCATAACCCTGGCCGAACGCCGAAAAATTGAGAACGGATTGCACGCGATCGAGAAGGAGATCGAGTCCGGCAAGTTCAAATGGGAGTGCTCGCTCGAAGACGTGCACATGAACATCGAAGCCGCGCTCACCAAACGAATCGGGCCCGGCGGCGCGAAACTGCACACCGCGCGCAGCCGGAACGATCAGGTCGCGCTCGACGTGCGGCTTTACGTCAAAGCTGAGATCGCGGAAGTCTCGTCGCGCCTGCGGAATTGCCAGCGAGCAGTGCTCGATCTCACCGAAAAGCATCTCGATGTCGTGATGCCCGGGTACACGCACTTGCAGCGCGCACAGCCAATCCTCTTTGCGCATTACATGCTGGGACAAATGGAGGCATTCGAACGCGACGTAGAACGGCTGCGCGACTGTCTGGTTCGAACTGATGTCCTGCCTCTGGGCTCCGCTGCGCTCGCCGGATCTACAATCGTGCTGGATCGCGAACTCATTGCTCGCCAACTCGATTTTGCGCGCGTGAGCCAGAACAGTATCGATGCTGTAAGCGATCGCGATTTCGTGTGCGAATTTCTTTTTTGCCTCGCCATGATCGGGCTGCATCTGTCGCGCCTGAGTGAGGACTTGATTATCTGGAACACGACTGAATTCGGCTTCGTCGAATTCAGTGACGCGTTTTCCACGGGCTCAAGTTTGATGCCGCAGAAGAAAAATCCCGATATCACCGAGCTGACTCGCGGCAAGACCGGCCGGCTCTACGGAAATTTGATGTCGATCCTCACCACGATGAAAGCGCTGCCCTCGTCGTACAACCGCGACTTGCAGGAGGACAAGGAAGCGCTTTTTGATTCCGTCGATACCGTTCGCTCCGCTCTGGAAATGTTTGCGGCGATGCTGCCGGAATTGAAAATTAATCGTGAACGTATGCAAGCGGCCGCCAGCGATCCAAATCTCCTTGCAACAGATCTGGCCGAGTATCTGGTGAAAAGAGGAATGCCTTTTCGCCGGGCGCACATGATTATCGGCAGCCTCGTTGCAGACTGCGTAATCAGGGGAATCGCACTGAATCAGATTCCATTTGCAGAGCTGAAAAAGCGTTCGTCGCTGTTCGATGTCGATGTTGCGAAGATTTTCGATGTGCGCCGTTCGCTTTTGCAGCGGCGAGCGATCGGCGGGCCATCGCCTAAAAATATCGCGGCGCAAATCAAGCGCTGGAAAGCGAAACTGTAGCCGCCTCCCTGTGGGAAGCGCCGGGCTCGCGCGTTTGGTCAAGCGCCACGTCGCCCACAGGGCGACGGCTACAGGGTTTGCCGCTGGGGACAGCGACCGCTACAGTGCGCGCGTGAAACAGCAGGGATGGGAAACGATTTCGAGTGAGCGACATTTCGCCAATGCACATCTCGAAGTCGTAACCGATCATGTGCAAGCGCCCACGCGTGGTCAGCTGCGCACGTGGACAATCGTGCATCGAAAAGCAGCCGTCGTAATCGTGCCGATGACGCGTGACGGCAAAATCGTTCTCATTCGCCAGGAACGCATCCCGATTCATGAAGTCATCTGGGAAATGCCCTCCGGCCAGATTGATCCGCCTTCGCCAAGGCTACGGCGGACAGGCAATCGCGGTGCCGTCCGCACGGAAATTGAACAAGTCGCGTTGCGCGAGCTTCGCGAAGAGGCTGGCTACGAGCTGGGCAAAGAGGGCGAGCTCATTGCGCTGGGATATTACTTTTCGTCGCCGGGGTTCACCGATGAACGCGGTTACTTTTTTCTGGCGCGTCCCGTTGTGGCGTGCCGGAACTATGTACGCGACGAATCGGAAGCGATTTTGGACTGTCGCGCATTCTCGATTTCGCAGATTCGCCGCATGATCGCCGAGAACGATATTCGCGACGCGAACACTCTCAGCGGGTTAACGCGTCTTTGGGCGCGTGGTCTTCTGCCGGGCGAGCTTCGACAATGATTCATAATTCTGCTGCTTTCATTAACACCCGGCTTCAGCCGAGTGGGAAAACCAGAGCCAATGGCGAGCCGTTTCAACGGTTTGCTAGCGGAGTTAAAACCGTTGAAACGGTTTCTGGAATTTTTAGGCAACTGCACCCGGCTGAAGCCGGGTGTTAATAACAAACCTGCGCATTATCGCGAGGATCATTCGATGCCGCTGAGAGACATTTTCAAATTTCGCGATCTGCCGGAGAGCGAAACTTCCAAGCCGTTTCTCGAACACTTGGAAGACTTGCGATGGACGATTGTGAAGGTGGCGATCACGCTCGGGGCCGCGATGATCGTTTGCTTCTCGTTTCGCGCGACGCTTGTGCGGGTCTTGCAGGCACCGCTGCACGATGTCGGTTCACAAATCGGGACGCTCAAAGCGCTCGGCATCACCGACTCCATCGTGATTTCATTTCATCTGGCGTTCTACGCCGGCATTGTTCTTTCCTTTCCGCTGCTCCTGTATTTCCTGGCAGAATTTGTTTTGCCTGCGCTCACCGCCGTGGAAAAACGCTTCTTATTTCCAGCGATTGGCGTCAGCTTCGCGCTGTTCCTTCTCGGCGTGCTAATGTCTTATTTTTGGTTGCTGCCCAAAACGATCCTTTTTTTCTTTCGTGACACCGAGAACCTGGGATGGGCGCCTACCTGGACTGTGCAACAGTATTACTCGTTCGTAACGCGTTTCACCATCGGTTTCGGTATGGCTTTTGAATTGCCAGTGGTAGTGCTGGCACTGGTCCGATTTGGATTGATCACCTACAGGTTCATGGCGCGTACCCGGCCATACGCCGTGGTGCTGATCTTTGTCCTTGCGACCATCATCACGCCCACGCCGGACATTTTGACATTGGTCGCGCTGGCGCTGCCGATGTGTCTGCTTTACGAAAGCTGCATCTGGATTGCGTGGCTCATGGAGCGCCGCCGCCTAAAGCGAATCGCCGGATAATCGCGTGCACCATCCGACTCAAGAATTTCTCTTCGGTGTGTTTGCGTTTGTCCTCGGCGCAGCGCTCGGCTCGTTTTTAAACGTCTGCATTTATCGGTGGCCTGTCGATCTTTCGATTAACAAGCCGCGTCGCTCTTTCTGCCCGAACTGCAAGCAGCCAATTCCATGGCACCAGAATTTGCCATTGATCAGTTGGCTCTTCCTTCGCGGGCGCTGCGCAAATTGCGGCGCCAAAATTGCTTTTCGCTATTTCGCCGTGGAACTGGTTACCGCGCTTCTTTTTCTGGGGATCTGGCAAAGGTTCCCGTGGCAAGTGGCGATCGCGTACTGGATCTTTGTTTCGTTCCTTATCGTAGGAACCTTTATCGACTTTGAGCATTTCATTATTCCAGACCGTGTGACAATCGGCGGCGTAATTGCCGGCGTAGTTTGCAGCGTTCTTGTGCCGGGTTTGATGGGCACTGATTCGCGATTCGCGGCTGGTCTTCGCGCTGTTCTGGCCGCCGCGCTTGGTTACGTGATCCTTTTGATTGTCTTGGAAGCGGGCAAGATCGCCTTTGGAAGGAAACGGGTTCGATTTGATGTGCCGACGCCATTCACATGGAAAAAGCATGGAGATGATGCCGATTTCGCGGTGGGCACCGAAGAAAGTCTGTGGAGCGATTATTTCGCCCGCGAAAGAGACCGGCTGTTGCTCCAGTGCGATGAGGTCAGAATCGATCACCAGATCGACCAGCACACGTACGGCAACGTTACCCTGGATTTTCGCTACGACCGTGTGACGGTCGAGGGCCACGTGCTGATGCTCGATGATGTGACGCACATTTCAGGCGTGGCCCGCGAAGTGGTCATCCCGCGCGAGGCAATGGGACGCGGTGACCTGAAATTTCTCGCGGCAATTGGCGCATTTCTCGGATGGCGCGCGGTATTGTTCAGCCTCTTTGCTGGATCGCTTCTCGGGTCCGCCATCGGACTGATCACGCTCGTCGTGGGGAAACGCGTCTGGTCAGCCAAATTGCCTTTTGGGCCTTATCTGGCATTTGGTGCAGTCACCTGGATGTTTTTTGGCGAGACTTTTCTGCGCTGGTATGGAACGCTGCTAAGTCCGTAGTTCCAACTGCGCACCCGGGGGTCGCGCCTTACGACGCTTCGGTTGCAGCCGCAGAAACCTGACCCGCCGAAACGGTTGTTCGCTGGCGCAACATCAGCCCGATGTTGATCAGTTCACATTTCCACCAGCGTCGCAGTCCGCGTGAAATTTGTTTGCGAATCCGGCTGTCCGGGATGAATCCATCGTAGAGCTCGCGCCAGCCAGCGTTTCTTTTGCCGTAGTATCCAGTTGCCCACCGGCGATTCGCCAACGCAACGAGACGTCGGCTATAAAAACGCATCGTGTTCCGGGCAACTCTGCCGCCAATGCCCGTGAAGGGCAGGTTTAGAAATGCACACTCGGGATCGCGATAGGCGGCTCGCACCAAGCCGACGTAATAACTGCTTACATCGAGAAGGAGCGCAGCCGACATCAGATCGGCGTCGCCCATGTAATAG
>Ga0209577_10002896_pt1 | contig 16256 bp, 16 predicted proteins | sample GraSoiAngelo_109_FD_185874 | JGI IMG/M metagenome (GOLD analysis project Ga0209577, IMG submission 185874) | Grasslands soil microbial communities from the Angelo Coastal Reserve, California, USA - 14_0903_12_20cm (SPAdes) (version 2) | ecosystem: Environmental > Terrestrial > Soil > Grasslands...
CTTCATCGATCTGGATCACATGATCGTGCCCGACCGGATCACGCTGCCCGGGATCGCGCTCGGGCTTGTCGCCGGGACGCTCTTCTTGCCGCGCTGGTGGGACAGCATCGGCGGTCTGGTGTTAGGCGGCGGCCTGCTGTATGTCATGGCCTTGATCAGTCCCTACCTGTTCGGGAAGGAGGGCATGGGCGGCGGCGACATCAAACTGCTGGCCATGATCGGCGCGTTCCTGGGCTGGCAGCAGGTGCTGCTCACGGTGATCGTGGGTGGACTCCTGGGCTCCATCCTCGGTGTGGGGTTGATCGCAACCCGTGTGATCAGCCGCTCTGATTACATCCCGTTCGGCCCGTTTCTCTCTCTCGGGGCAGTGGTCGCGATGCTGTTCGGCCCGGAGATCCTGGGCTGGTACGGTGAAATCCTGGCGGGAAGGTGATAAGCCGTGGCGCTGCGTCCTCGAAGCAATCCGTTCGCGATCTTCACCGCCCTGCTGTTAGTGTTGTTTCTCACGACCCTCGCGTTCCATCTCATGGTCCCCCAGCGGGTTCCCGGCGCTCCCGGCGCCGCCGATCTGCACGCGGCGACCGATCTGCTGCTGAAAGTTCTTGGCGGTTTCATCCTGCTGGTCCTGCTGTACACCGTGTTCGCGCGCATTGTGCGGCGAGATTCCTCACCGTCGACCGGGATTGTGAAAGACAATGTCTTCCTCGATGTCGTGGCGCGCCTGCGGGACAAGGAGCATGAGCTCGAGCGCCTGCGGTCAGCGGCGGAGGAACGGGCGCGGGAAATCGAGAGCTACAACGAGAACATTCTCCGCAGCGTCTCGAGCGGCGTCATCACCTTCAACCGGGAGGGCGTGGTCACCACCTTCAATGACGCCGCCGGCCGCATCCTACGGCTCAACCGGGAGGATGTGATCGGCAAGACTTGCGCCGAGGTTTTCGGCGTGAACAGCACGGTTGCGGGGCTGCTGAACCGGTCTCTGAGCACCGGGGAAGCCATCACGCGGGAGGAGTTCGAGCTGCACCTGCCGCACGGGGAGCGGATCTGGATCGGCGTGAGCACCACGCTGCTGAAGGATCGCGAGGGCGGCCTGATCGGGACCACGTTCGTGTGCACCGACCTCACTGAGATCAAGGCGCTGCAGGAGCAGGTGGAGATGCGCGAACGCATGACGGTGTTGGGGCAGATGTCCGCGGGGATCGCCCACGAATTCCGCAACCTGATGGGGACCATCCTGGGCGCGGCCAAGCTGGTCGCCCGACAAACCCCGCCCGACAGTCCGGTCCACGAAAGCATCCAGACCGTCACCCACGTGATCTCAGATATGGACCATCTGATCACGCAGTTCCTCAATTTTGCGCGGAAGACAGACCCCGATCTCAAGCTGGTCGACATGGGACCGTGGCTCCAACGGGTGGTCGAGCAGGTGCTGGAACAGGTGCCGCCCCCCCATCCCCATGTCGAAGTGACCTGTTTTCCGGACGTGCCGCGGATCCGCATCGATGAAGTGCTGATGCGGCAGGCGCTGGGGAACCTGGTCCAGAATGCCGTTGAGGCCATGTCGGATGGCGGGCGCCTGACCGTGTCGGCCGGTCTGCGGCCTCCGCTGGGACGGCGGCGTGAAGTCGAGGTGCGTGTCAGCGACACCGGTGCCGGCATCCCGCAAGACCGGCTCGGCAAGATCTTCCTGCCGTTCTTTACGACGAAACCGAAAGGGACCGGCCTGGGGCTCGCGCTGGTCCACAAGATCGTCCTGCTGCATAACGGCCGGATCGAAGTCGAGAGCCAGGAGCGCAAGGGGACGACCTTCCGGATTTCGTTACCGATCGCCTGAGGCACGGACATGGCCACGATTCTGCTTATTGAAGACAACGAACGCATGGCTCAGGTGCTGGCCCGGCACATGGAAATGGAAGGACATGCGGTCGTCCTGGTGGCCGATGGGGAAAAGGGCATCGAGGAGTTTCGGCGGCAGAAAGTGGACCTCGTCCTGACGGATCTTAAGCTGCCGGGGAAGTCGGGCGTGGAGGTCTTGCAAGCCGTCAAGGAGGAGAATCCCATGATCCCCGTCGTCGTCATGACCGCACACGGGACGATCGAGACCGCCGTGAAGGCCGTCAAGGAAGGGGCGTTCGATTTCCTGCAGAAGCCGGTGGACCCGGACCATCTCCTGATCATCATCGGGAAGGCGCTGGAGGCCCGGCAGCTCGTCACCGAGAATCTGATCCTCAAGGAAGAGCTCTCGCAGACAAAGTACGCGAAGATGGTCGGCCAGAGCCGCGCCCTGCTGGAAGCGCAGGATAAGGCGAAGAAGGTCGCGGTTGGCACCACGACCGTGCTCCTGCTCGGGGAGAGCGGCACCGGTAAGGAGCTCTTTGCCCGGATGATCCATGACTTAAGCCCGCGCAAGAACGGGCCGTTCGTGGCCATCAACTGCGCGGCCATCCCCCGGGAGTTGCTGGAGAGCGAACTGTTCGGACATGAACGCGGTTCGTTTACCGGCGCCACCGGACGGAAAATCGGAAAGTTCGAACTGGGAGACAAGGGCACGGTGTTCCTCGACGAGATCGGCGACATGGACATGGGACTCCAGGCCAAACTCCTCCGCGTGCTGGAGGGCGAGCGGTTCATGCGAGTCGGTGGCACGTCTTCGGTCAAGGCGGACGTCCGCGTCGTGGCGGCCACCAACAAGGACTTGCAGGCGGCGGTGGCCAAGCATGCCTTCCGCGAGGATCTCTATTACAGGCTGAACGTGTTCCCGCTCGTCATCCCGCCGCTGCGCGACCGCCGGGAGGACATCCCGTTGCTCGTCGAACATTTTCTCGCGATGTACAGCCGGGAAGTAAAGAAAGAGGGCCTGACGCTCTCGTCCGAAGCGGTGGAGGTCATGAAGCACCATCCGTGGACGGGGAACATCCGCGAGCTGCAGAATTGCATCGAACGGGCCGTCATTCTCTGCGACGGCCGCGAGATCCTCCCCGAGCACATCGGCTTGCGCGCGCTGGCGCGGTCGGCCGAGGAAGGCGCGCTGGCGGGAGGGAGCCTCCAGGAAGCCAGCAGCGCGGCCTCCCGGGCTGTGGAGGCCAAGATGATCGAGAAGGTCCTGCGCGAGACCGGCGGCAACAAGACCAAAGCGGCCGAGATCCTGCAGGTCAGCTACAAGACGCTGCTCACCAAGATCAAAGACTATGGCCTCGACAAAGAGTGACGAGCCGGTCGTCGACCCGTGGGTCACGTGCTTTTTGACCGGCATGGTGATCCGCCACTTGGACAGCCTGCCGGGGATTGGTGACCGAATCGATTACCACCGGGTCATTGGGGTGGTGGAGGGGTTCGACCACATCCGTGACCCAAAGGTCTTCCTCCTCGATCCGAACAACTGGGTCCCGCACGTGGTGCTCCGCGAGCTGATCCACCGCAGCGTGGAAGCGAGCGGGTGCAAGGATGTAACCTACCGCGCGGCCCTGGCCTACTTCACTTCATCCGACAAGCGGGAGCCGACGCTGATGGAGACCATCGCCCGGTACCTTGATGATGTGGACACGGCCGTCCGCTGCTCCGGGCTCTGGGCATCAGCCTATAGCAATTACCTCCGCATGCAGGCCTTCGCCCGCCCTGACGAGGCGCACACCCTGTACGTGCTAGTCCGGTTTCTGCCCCCGGTCGATCCGCAGATCGGGAACAGCCTGCTGGTCAGGGGCAACATCGAGGGGTTCTCCCAGCTCTACCCGTTCGTGGAATCGGCGTCCTGCGAAGAGCAGTACTCACAACTGCGTCTAGCGACCATTGTCGCCGAGTTCGGTGAGGCCTACGTGCTGAAACCTGAAGGACCCAGGAACGCTCCGACCGCCTGGCTGATCAAGGAGGGAAAGACCGGCAGAACAGTAGCGACGGCCCGGACGTTCGGGATGGAAGTTGAACCGGCCGCCGGCTGGGAAGAAGGACAAGCCTACGCCGCTGATCGTCCAGCGAGCCGCTCGAATGAACACCTCCGGGCTCTCCGGATCGAACAGGCGGGTGTGTTGCGCGCCGGGTCGTTGGAGTATGTCTTGCATGAGGGAACGATCTACGACGCTCCGTACACACGGTATCGTTTCCAGTGGCGGGAGCGTTCCGCGCCCGAGGCGGTGCGGTGGCAAGCGGGCAGTGTGCCGGACCGGGCCACCAAGGGCGTGATCTCGCGGCTGCTGTTCGATCACCTGGCTGGATTGCAGGCCACGCAGCGACGGGTGCTCGGGATCATCATCCGCAACCGCGAGCTGCGTGAGGAGAACAAGCATCTTCGAGAGGAGCTGTACGGGGCGACGGAAACGGGAGGGTTGGTGGGCAAGAGCCGCCCCATGCAGGACCTGTTCGGTCTCGTGCGGAGCGTCGCGCAGTCCGACGTTACCGTGCTGATCACCGGTGAGACTGGAACCGGCAAAGAACAGACAGCGCGGCTGATCCACCAGCTCAGTCCGCGGCGGGCCGGACGGTTCCTCGCGATCAATTGCGGTGCGCTGGCGGAAAACTTATTAGAATCCGAGCTCTTCGGGCACGAGCGGGGCGCCTTTACCGGGGCCGTGACGCAGAAGAAGGGAAAGTTCGAGCAGGCCAACGGCGGCACGCTTTTCCTGGATGAGATCGGCGAGATCTCACCGGCCATGCAGGTGAAGCTCTTGCGGGTCCTGCAGGAACGGGAGCTCCAGCGGGTAGGCGGCCACGAGGACATCAAGGTGGATGTCCGGATCATCGCCGCCACCAACCAGGATCTGCAAGCGCTCGTCGCCGAGCGGAAGTTCCGCCAAGACCTGTTCTACCGGCTCAATGTCTTTCCCCTCCACATCCCGCCGCTCTGGGAACGGGTCGAGGACATCCCGCTGATCGCCCAGCGCCTGCTTGACCGGCATGCCACAACGCAGAAGAAAGCCGTCAAGGGGTTGACCGGCGAAGCTCTCGAGGTGTTGGTCCGCTATCGCTGGCCCGGGAACATCCGCGAACTGGAGAACGTCATCGAGCGCGCCATCGCCCTCGCCGGGCCGAAAACCGCCATGGTCGGGCCCGACCTCCTGCCGCCGTTCATCCGCGAGGCGCCCGAAACCATCTCCGCCCGAGGGTTCGACGATCTCATGGACCGGGTCGAGTGGCCGCTCATCGTCCAGGCGGTCAAGAATGGGCACGGGCTCACCGGCCTCATCAAGCGCATTGAATGGGCGCTCATCCGGCGTGCCATCAAGGAACATGCAGGCAACAAGACAGCCGCCGCCCGACTGCTGGGCCGGACCTACCGCTGGTTGCGCAAGGTCGAGACGGAGAGACCGGGTGATTGATTGCCATGTTCACTTGGCGGCGCTCAGGACTACAGACAACGGCTGCTACATCTCTCCCAGGCTCCTCAACAGTCCGCTCTTCAGATTCCTGCGTTGGAAGCATCGCCTGCCGATCGAGGATGCGGCGCGGTCCAATCAGGAATACGTGAAGGGTCTACTCTTGGAACTCCGAAGGTCAAAGCATGTCGAGAAAGCCGTCCTACTCGGCATGGATGGCGTGTACGATGCAAACGGCATGTTGGATGCTGAGAAAACGGAATTTCTGGTCGGCAATGACTACGTCTTGGGTCTTGCCCGATCGTATCCAAATGAGTTCCTGCCTGGCGTTTCCATCAACCCGCAGAGACGAGACGCGCTTGATGAGTTAGACCGCTGCGTCACGGCGGGAGCTAAGCTGGTCAAGGTCTTGCCCAACACCCAAGGGTTTGATCCTGGCAACCGAAAGTACATTCCGTTTTACACGAAGCTGGCCCAGCGCAAGATTCCTCTTCTCAGCCACGTCGGTTATGAGTTCACTCTGACCCGGCAAGACCAATCCGCCGGTGACCCCAGCAAGTTACGGGTTCCCTTGGAGGAAGGCGTGACGGTCATCGCCGCCCACGGATGCAGCTCCGGGCTGTTCTTCTACGAGCGGTACATCCCCACGTTCTTGAATCTTGTGCAGCTCTACAAGAACTTTTTTTCGGATGTATCGGCTCTGACGCTGCCCAATCGTGTGGGAATGTTGCTCCGACTGAGACGCTACCCGGAAACGCACGAGCGGCTCCTGTTCGGAACCGACTACCCTCACTTGGTCTTTCATTGGCCTTTCGGGAGGTGGGGGGGAAGCGGGAGTTTTCGCGACATCGCCCGAACGGACAATCGCTTTGACAAGCAGTATCTCATCCTCAAGCGTCTGGGTGTCGGCTTTCGCTCAGTTGACCAGTTCATGACCTCCTCCTGAACAGCGCGCTGCCCCCTGAACGCTCGTTCAGGGAGGCTGGCTTGCCGAACTCATCAAAAATCCCTCTGTCGTCTTCATTCTGCGGGCATTTCCCTACCTTGAGCGCCTCCTGGCACCGTTTCTGCTCAATCACCGAGATGATTGCAGGCTGTTTACAAACAACGTCGAGAAGGAGGTGTCCTATGTGGTGGACCTGGATTGCAGTTCTCGTTGGCGCAGGGATCGGGCTTCTCGCGCCCGATTTGGCTCAGGCTGGTTCCTGGAGGCACACGAAGCACTTCCACCTGCCTCCCGTGTATGAAAGTCACAGTCATCTCTCGAAAAGCAGCTCCAGAAAAGAGATGTCATTCGAGACCCTACGGATGCTCTCGACCGGCATGACGAAGGCGGAGGTTTTGAGCCGAGCCGGCTCGCCGCGGCACAGGTTTAAGAACAGGGGGACGCAGAGCTGGATCTACACCACGTCCGACAACTGGATCGTGGAAGTTGTCTTTTCCGGGAACAACGTGATTGAGATCAAATGGTCCCGCGCGTAAGCCCGCTGCAATTATTCAAAAGCCCTGCTGCGACGCCAATCCTCGGGTCCAGCAGGGCGCTTCTCGTTCGGTCACCTGCCGTACTCTTGCTTGGAGCACCTTCAACGGCGAGCTCACCTAGGGTCAGGGCGTAATTAGAGCAGGAGGGGGCCCCGTCAAAGGCGCCCCTCCCGCACCCACCCAACGACGTGGACAGTGAACAAGCCGACAATTGCCCTGAACAGACGTTCAGGGCCTGACGGACCTGTCGGCTTGTGACGAAAGTCTTCCGGTTGCTCGAATCGCTTGTATTGACCGGCCTCCTCCTCGCAGAGCTTCTTCCTGACCGCTCCTAGCGTGGTTTCCCAACAGCCATCGTTGACAGTCCCGTTGCTGATGCGGATCTGCGAACTCCTGTCGTCGATGGCACGGTCCTTGATCACTCCCCCGGCATCTCATTCGGCAACTTTAGGAGGGCGTGCGATGACGACGGCAGCGACGAAGAACTCGCTGGGGCGTGAAAAAGGAATGACGATGGCGGAGCTGGTGATTGTCTTGACGATCACCGGAGCGCTGTCCGTGTTTATGGGTACAGAGCTCCAGGCAGTGGCGGACCAGGTCTATCTCAACACAGCGGTGGCAGAGGTGGTCGGCGATCTGCGGTATGCCAGGAGCCTTGCAGTGCGCGAAGGACAGACTATCCAGGTCGCCCTTGATCCTGACCAACCAGGAGTAACCCTGTACCGTTCCAGCGATGCCACGCAGCCGGTGGCTCCCATGAGGAACCTCATGAACCGGGGCATCAGAACGATCCGGTCAACCGGGGGGCGCGTGTTGTCGTTCCATCCTCGCGGCACCAGCTCGACACCGACGACGTTGACACTGGAGGACCGGCGGGGCGTTCAGCGGGTGGTGACAGTCAGCTTGACCGGCATCGTCCGGGCACAGTGACGCCGCCATGGAGCGCGTGTCGTTGCACTCGAAACGCGGCGTGTCCTTGGTCGAGCCAATGGTCGCGATGGTGGTGCTTTCGTTCAGCCTGCTCGGTTCGGTCAGCATGTTTGCGTTGGCTCAGGATGGCATCACAGGGGGCGCCAGGAGGCTCCAGGCTATGGCGCTGGCTGAGACCCGGCTGGAGCGGCTTCGGGCGGCGGCCTATCACACCCTTCTGACAGCCGATCTGGATGGCGATGGTGTTGTCGATCGGCAAACCATCAACGGCATAAGTGTGACATGGACAGTCCGCCCGGACCGGCCGAGCCTGGCGAACTCGCAAACGGCGACGATCACGGTGACCGCTGCGTGGTCCGACCAGGCAGGGCGCCGTCGCATGGTCCGATTAGGAATGCGGAGAGCGAACCCCATATTCAGCGGAGGAGCTGTTTGATGAAACCGGCCAGTGACAGAGGGATCGCATCAGACCATGCTGGCTTCTCCTTGGCGGAGACCATGATTGCCGCCACGTTGGGAGCTCTCGTCCTGGGAGGGGCCCTGGACATGTTTGTCTCGCACCACCAGCACTACAGAGGACAACAGACGAAGGCCGAGATCCAACAGGAGTTACGCGGTGGCGTCCACGTGCTGGCCCGCGAGCTTCGCCTAGCAGGGGCGGGGGCCTTGGTAGGCCGACCGACCATGACCGTGATGGCAGGCGAGGAGGTCGCCTTTGACGCCAACGTGAACGATGTCCGGGGAGTGTTGGTGACGGCCGCCGTCGCCGGTCAGGACTGGGTGCAGGTCGGCTCCCGATCAGGGTGGACAAAATGCAAAAGGATCGTCGTCTGCGGACTCGCCGGATGCGAGGAACACGTGTTGGCGCGGGACAGCTCGACTGGGAAATTGACCCTGTCAGATCAGCTCACGCGAGACTTTCCGCTCGGCAGTCCGGTCGAGATCGTGAACCGGGTCCGCTACTATCTGAGTCGCCGCGATCCCGGGAATGCCAAGCTGATGCGTGAGGTGGATGCTGGCGCCAATCCCCTCGTCGAGTATGTTGACGGGTTTTCCTTCAGCTACCTCACCGCGGACGGACATCCAGCCGGACGAGCGGATGAGATCAAGCTGATCCGACTTCATCTGGAAACCAGCCGTCCGGATGGCCATGGAGGGCGGATTCGTCGAACCCATATGCAGGAACTCGGTGTGAGGGCACTATGATGATACATACCGCTGAAGAGGGCTGGGTGTTGATCGGGGCGCTGCTGGTCGGGCTGCTCCTGGCCATGCTGGGCGGGACGGCCATGAACTTGGCGGTCACGGAAGTGACAGCGTCGAGCCGACACGTGGACGAGAAGACTGCGCAGTTATTGGCTGAAAGCGGCGTGGAGCAAGTGATGGCTTGGCTCACGCAAGGTGCATTGCCTGCCTCCCATGAAACAATGCTGTTGCCTGTTCGGTTTACGGGCACGCTGGACGCTCCCGATGTGACGTATGATGCCGGCCGCCCTGAGGACGATCGTGTGCTCAACAACGCGAGCGCAGGAGGCGCGCTGGCCGACTTTGGGCGCGTCACGCGCGTTCGTCTCTACGGCCCTGGACACCCCGATGGCTACTGCGCGCTGGAGGTGACGGCGGAGGCACGGGGCGGATCCCGCCGGACGGTGGCCGTCGAGTTGGGTATATGGAGGATCCCGCCCCTTCGTGCTGCCGTCCAAGCCGATGTTCCCTCTACTGACCTCAGCGTTGCTGAATCTGGCTCCCTTCCAAAGGTCCAGACTCATTGGGGCGAGATTGCTTCGAACAGTCCGCCCGGTCCTTGGCAGTATCAGACCTTCAAGGACTATGCGCAACGCTTTGGCAGCTACTACGTCCCGGATCGGGAGGGCCGACTCTACAGGAACGGGATGACGGATCCGTCCCATGCCCTGACGCCGTCGCAGGTCTTCGGATCGCAGGAAGTTGGGGACCAGCGCGGTCTGGTGTTCATTGATACCCTCGACCAGCAACCACCTAACGAGACCAACCAGGTCACGCTGATGCTGGAGGCCCCGTACATGGAGGGAACCTTCTACATCAATGCGCACGTCGTGCTGCAGCCGCAGGGAACAGGCCAGGCAATCCAGACCCTCACTCCACTGCCGGAGGGACAGCCAGTATCGGCCTCGCCTGTGCCGGTGAGCCTCGCTGAGGTGACGATCAAAGGGGTGCTATACACGACCAGAACGCTCCGGGTTGACACGGAGGTGCGGGTGTTCGGCGCCGTCGTGGCGGAGCGGGGGTTGGCCGGTGCGGGGCCTATGGAAGTCTGGTATAACAATAGCCTAGGCCGTGGCCGTGTGGAGGGGCTTCCCGTTGTGTTTCCTATCCGGGGAACGTGGAGGGAGCAGTAAAGCGAGCAGGAGGCCGAAGATGATGTCCAGCATGCTGTGGGCGCTCACGATCGTCATGACTGTTTTCTTGAACACGCAGGCGGAAGCGAGTCAAGGTCCTGGCAGCACCAGGATGAATGCCAAGTTAGGCGTGGTGGTGGAGGGGCCGTTCGATATGACCTGCACCTTCCTGGGGCGCAGCAAGAAGGTCGTCATCGTCTATCGCCGCCTCTCGAAGGAAATATGGGAACCCAAGCTCTCGTGTAATGATGGGGCCGGAAGCCAAATCGACCGCCACGTTCCCGTTGATGGTCGAGACCCGGGCCTGATGATTACGGGATGGTACGATGACGGTCAAGGATGGAAGCAATGCAACCTCAAAGGCTGGAGAAATGACCCCAAGGGCAAATCCCTCTCGTGCCAGACGCCTGGCGGTGGCACGATGACGGTGACGTGCACCAAGGGGCGTTGCGCAAAGCCGTAGGTGTGCCCGTGACGAGAGTGGGAGGACTGATGCATGGTAAAGATCGCCATCTGTGCGCTATTCCTTTTCTGCGTGGCCTGTGATCAGACGAAGGCGAAAACAATCGTTCCAGGCGCCGGTCCAAAAGGCGTCGACATGAATACGGCTCTGGCGGTGGTGGTGAATACCCCGCTTGATTTCACGTGCACCTTCCAAGGACAGGGGTACAGGGCCTTCGTGATTTATCACCTGGTCTCCAATCAATGGAAGCCGGTGAGGTCATGTAATAACGGAGCAGGGAACGCGATAGTGGGGCACCTTGCCGCTGATGATCCCAATCCTCGCCGGCTTATTACAGGATGGTATGAAATGGGTAAGGGGTGGCAGCAATGCGATATCAGGGGTTGGAAGAGTGACCAAAATGCCGAATACCTGTCGTGTCGAACGCCTGATGGCCGGTCGTCTATGTTTTCCTGCGCCAAGGGGCGATGCGCAAGCCCCTGAAGTGCCCGCCTGAACCTGCACGGGAAACCATGTAGTCCATTCCCCAGGGGTGGAAATGGATTGCCCAGTTTCCTGCCCCTAACAGTACCACGCATCCCTTCTCACGCGTCCGCAGATTTCACGTAACATATTGATATTAATACTGAAAATAAGAGATATCGTGGTGGACTGTCTCCTGGGCACCCGCTTTGCTTAATAAGAAGGTCGATGACGTATACACAGGCAGGGATGGCGTCTCGGCTCAAGGCGCAGGCCGGTTTTACCCTTACCGAGATCATGATCATTGTGGGGATCATCAGCCTGTTGGTGATGATCGCCGTCCCGAATTTCTTGGATTGGAACCGCAAGTACAAGCTCAAGGATGCGGTCGCGACACTCCACGGCAATATCGGACTTACACGGATGTCTGCCATCAACCAGAGCACGACCATGACTGTCACGATCACCCAAGCGACACCGACCTCACCGGTGACCGTGACCTTTCGGAACAGTGCTGGTACCGACGTGATACAGCCTGTCACGATGGATGCGGAGGTGTCGTTGACCAATGCAACCGGCGCAACGATCGGCGCGGGCGTGAATTCGCCGCAGGACGTGCAATTCAGCCCGTTGGGGCTTCGAAGAGATTCGGGAAATGCCAACAACCTCTGCATCACGGGTACAGGCGCCTATACCGGTGCGGCCTGCACCAGTAATTCAAACCAGGCGTTCAATTTCATGAACACTCGCGGTCTTAACTATCGCCTCGTCGTCACCTCGACTGGGAAAGCGTCGTGGTGCTACGCGAGCGGTTGCGCTCAATAGGAAGGCGATGTCGCGCGTCGCTGGTACAGGCAATGAAATGAAGAAACAGGCCAAAGCCGGATTCACGTTGATCGAGGTGATGTTCGCTTCTGTCTATCTCGCGGTCGGCCTCCTCACTATCGCCGCTATGGAGGACATCGCACTGTCCCGCAATGTGGATGCCAAGCGGCTGACCTTCGCGACGAATCTCGCCACCGAGATGATCGAGCGCATCCGGTACAATTCCCCGGCTAACGCAACTTCATTCGCTGGCGTCGGCTATCCCTATCACAACATCCAGGTTTGCAATTATGCCTGTACTGGAGGGTCCACTCCGGGAAATGCGACGGCCAATGCGACGGCCAATGGCGATTACAACCAGTGGTTGGGCCACCTGGCAGCCACCGATTCTTCCGGTCAGCCCTTTCTTCCGAATGCCACGGGAACCGTGACCTCGACGGCTGTGGCCAATCCGTCCACTCTGCAGCAGGTTCAGATTACCGTCACGGTCCAGTGGTCCACCGGCTTCCGCACGCCGACCATGACCATGACGACACTGGTGGCGCCGCTATGAGGCCGGCACGAGAGGCTTTCCCTATGGGTGCAAGAAACCACGCATCGGAGCAGGGGTTCACCTTGATCGAGTTGATGATCACAGTGGTTATTTTCTCGGTCATCTCGCTTGCCGCGTTCTCCGTGCTCAGCACCTCGCAGCAGACCGCCGTGATGAATGACCAGACCGTGCAGCTCCAACGGAATGTCCGCCTGGCCATGGACCTGCTCGCCCGGGACATTCGCATGACCGGCTATGGGAATCCGGCGGCGGGATCGCTGGCGGGTTGCGCCAACCAGCTGAACGCCACGGACCAAGCGGTGGGAGCCGATACCGGGCCCGACTCGATCAGCGTCATGACGGTGGATCAGCAGATCGGGACATTGGCCGCTCAGGCGCCTCTTCCCCCGGCGACAAGCACGACCACGATCAATGTGAGCGGTCTCTCCGCTGGTTCCGTCAACGTCAATGATGTCATCACTCTGGAGGGCGCTTTCACAGCCACAGTCAATGCCATCGCCGGTTCCGTCTTGACGCTGAGCCAAACCATCCAGAATCCGGTCGCGTTTCCAGCCAGCACGCCGGTCTTGCGCTTGACGTGCGTGACGTACACCGTGACGGGCAGCGGCGTGACGCCTCCTTTTCAGCTTCTCCGCAACGGGGCGGCGATCGTTGACGGCATCGAATCCATTCAATTGGCTTATGCTCTGGATGCGAACGGCGACGGGCAGATCGATGATCAGGCCGGGGGTGTGGCCAATACGGTCGATTGCCTGGACTTCGTTCCCAACAACGGGCCTTGCATCAACGGCGCAACCAGTTATCCGGCAGGCACAGGCACCGTGACGACGCTGCCCGTGTCCGTGAATTCGACCCCGACCTCGGTTCGGCAGGTCCGCATCACGGTGGTGGGACGGGCGATTCCCCCGGCTGCCGTGAACGTGGCGAACAATACCTGGAAGGACCCGACCTTTACCGGCGGATCGGCCATCACGGCGGAGGACCAAGTCATCGCTTCGAGCCCTGGCATACGTCGGCGGGCGCTGACCAGGATAGTCACTCTTCGCGATGCTTCACAATCGTAGGGCTTGACCTCGTGAAAGGCGGATGACCGTGTTGAAACCAGGACGTACAGAGCAGAGGGTAGTGCTGAGTCGGGAAGACGGCATTGCGATGCTGACGGTCCTGATGCTGACCATCATCCTGACCGTGATCGGGATCGCGGCGATCACCACAACCAGCCTGGACATCAAGATGGCGGGCGGCGAGCGCATCCGGGAGAGTACCGTGAATGCGGCTGAAGCCTGCATGAGCAGCGGTGTGCAGATCATCCAGCAGACCTTGCAGAACGGTGCCGTTCCCGGCACGCTCACGGCGGCGGGCGCCAATCCGGTCGTCACCGCGGCTCCTCTCGAGTCGGAGATCATGGGTTATCCCGGCTTTCTGGGGTTTTCGGACAGTGCGGACCCCACGAGCGGTGCCTTTGCTCCCAATGCGGTGCTGACCGTCTCCAACTACACCGTGAACATGGACATTGACCGCCTTTACACACAACCCATGAGCGGCCAGCCGGCGGGATTCGGCGTCCCCGCTCAGGGGGCAGGTGTTCAGATCATATACCGGATCGACTGTTTTGCAATCACCTCTGTCGGAGTCACGCCCCAGGCCTCCGGCCGCGTCACGGGGGTCTATTCCTGCGTGGCGACTGGCCAGTCGTGCCAGCGGAAGATCTAGGGAAGGAGAGCAAGCCATGGCAGGGCAACGTTCACGTCAGAGCATGCGAGGGACATCGTGTGTCGGGCTTCTCCTGGGGGCGGCAGTCCTCTTCGTAGGGGTGCCGGCGGTCTGGGGGGAGGGCACTGCTTCAGCCCTGCAAGTCCAACAAATCCAGCCCCGCTCGATCGACCGCAGCCTTGAGGGGATGCGCAAGGGAGTGCTCACGAGGGCCCTGAACGGGACCGCCTGGATCGACGGCAGAACGTATACCCTCGCCGCCGACACGTTGGTTGAAAGCAGAACTGGAAGACGGCTGCAGGTCAAAGATCTCCGGTGGGAGAACATCCAGTTCCGCGTGGAGTACTGGCTGGACGGCAGCCAAATCAGTCAGATAGTCATCTACTTCCCGGAGTGACGGGCTAGAGGAACAAAGGAGTCGCGATCATGAAACGGGTAGGATTCTTGCTGGTGCCATCGGTGGTGGTGTGGGGAGTGCTCGGGATCATCTTCTGGGCGGCTCCGGCGATCGCCGGCCTTCCGAACACGATGACGAACGCCGACTACTCCGGCACGCCGCCCTTCATCGCTAGTGTCGCCACGCCGAACGTGCTCATCATGCTGGACAACTCCGGCAGCATGGGCTACCGGGCGGTCTGCGACAACACGACGAACGGTTTCTTTACCGTCACCTCGATCACGATGGGCGGTTCGGGGAATAAAACGGCGACGGTGACGTACGGCTTTCCGCATCTGCTTCTTGCGGGGAGCTCCATCACCGTCTCAGGGGTAACGGGGGCCTCCAACGCGCCCTACAACGGGACGTTTACGATCGCCTCCGTGCCCACCCCCACGACGTTTACGTACACCATGAGCAGTGCGCCATCGGGCTCTCCCGCGCCCGGCAACCCGCAAGTGGTCGACAGCCTTGGCAATCCTGCTCCCGGTGTGTACGGCCAGTGTCCGACCGCCACGGCGTTGTATCCTGCCGGCACGCCGAAGGGCGCCCCCTTCCTCGAAACAGTGACCTTCGCCGGTATATTCGATTCGTTGAGTTGCTACACCTATGACACGACCAATACCCGCTTCGATGTGAGTTCCACGAAGGCGACGATCAGCGCGCCCTGTGGGGCCGCGACCGAATGGGACGGGAATTATCTGAATTGGGGCACGTTCCGGCGGCAGGACGCGCTGAAGAAGGCGTTAATCGGGGGGCAATGCGCGGTCGCCCGCGCGGCGGACGGCTCCTGCCCGGCGAGCGGGTCCCCGGCCAAGATCACGATGAAAGGGACGGACGGCTCGCTCAGCGCCTGTTGCGATAACGAATCGACCAATGATACGCCGATATGCACGGCCGCCTGCGGCTCCGGCACAGCCTATAGGCGGGTGCCGGACGCGCTGCAGACTCTGGTGACAACGCAGCAACCCGGAGCTACTGGAGTGGTCCTCCACCTGATGGCGACCACTGGTATGACGTCGGGAGGATTCTGTGTCGGTGGCAATAAGGGGCCGGGGCCGACCACCTCAGACGCCGCCTGCAACATCGCGCCCTCCGCCGGGGTGGTCTCGTCTCCCACCACCCCCGCGAATGGGGAGTTTATCATCCATGTGTCCGTCGCGACCGAACCGACGGGCGTGGTCCAGGACCTCGGCGACAAGGCCCGGTTCGGGCTGATCGAGTTCAGGGTCTTCGGCGCCGGCAACGGCGGCAAAGTCCTCGTGCCGATCGGCTCGACCCAGGGGACCCCCTACGACTCGACCACCCTCACCACCTATACGTCCAACAAGTCGGCGATGATCGGTGCGATCGCATTAACGTCGGCGGCCACCTCCACGCCGCTCTCCGAGACACTCTACACCGGCCTCAAGTACATTGCCCAGTTACCCCAGCCATTTGGGATCGCGTCGTACCTCTATCCCTGCGCCTTCTCCGGGTGCGGGCCAGCATTTCAGGCGTCCCAGACAGCCGGTGGACTCGGCACGACCGAGAGCAACCTGCTGGCGGCCGGAGACACCTGCCCGACCGGGCTCGGGTACGTCTCGGGCGCCTGTGCGCGGGACCCCTACTTCTTCGGCACCAATCCGGCCTGGGTCAGCTCTCCCAATCCGAAGCAGGTCCCCTGCTGCAAGACCTTCATCATGTTCCTGACGGACGGCGAGCCGCA
>Ga0209577_10002897_pt1 | contig 16255 bp, 14 predicted proteins | sample GraSoiAngelo_109_FD_185874 | JGI IMG/M metagenome (GOLD analysis project Ga0209577, IMG submission 185874) | Grasslands soil microbial communities from the Angelo Coastal Reserve, California, USA - 14_0903_12_20cm (SPAdes) (version 2) | ecosystem: Environmental > Terrestrial > Soil > Grasslands...
GCCGATCACCTACGAGAACACGCGGCGCATGGCGGATTTCTACGCCGCGTACGACGAGCAGCTACAGCGAGAGGGAGTGGTGGACTTCCCCGAGCTGCTGCTCCGCAGCTATGAGCTGCTCAGGCGCAACGAGATCCTGCGCGGCCACTACGGCGAGCGTTTCCAGCACATCCTGGTCGACGAGTTCCAGGACACCAACCGCCTGCAGTACCGCTGGCTGAAGCTCTTCGCGGGCGGCGGCGCCCGGTATTTCTGCGTCGGCGACGACGACCAGTCGATCTACACCTTCCGCGGCGCCCACGTCGGCAACATGGCCGACTTCGAGCGCGAGTTCAAGGTGACGAGCGTGGTGCGCCTCGAGCAGAACTACCGCTCGCACGGCAACATCCTCGATGCGGCCAATGCGCTGATCGCGAACAACCGCAACCGCCTGGGCAAGAACCTGTGGACCGCGGCGGGCAAGGGCGAGCCGGTGCGCGTGTTCGAGGGCGAGTCCGACACCGACGAGGCGCGCTGGATCGTCGACGAAGTGCAGGCGCTCGCGCGCGACGGCACGCGGTTATCGCAGATGGCGGTGCTCTACCGCTCGAACGCGCAATCGCGCGTGCTCGAGCACACGCTTTTCTCTCGCGGCCTTGCCTATCGCGTGTACGGCGGCCTGCGCTTCTTCGAGCGCGCGGAGATCAAGCACGCGCTCGCGTATTTGCGCCTCGTCGCACTGCCCGACGATGACAATGCGTTCCTGCGGGTGGCGAACTTCCCGCCGCGCGGCATCGGCGCGCGCACCATGGAACTGTTGCAGGACGCTGCCAAGCAGGCGGGCAGCTCGCTCTTTGCTGCCGCCGCCGGCTCGAAGGCCGCGCCGTTCCGCGCGCTGATCGAGAGCCTGCGCGCGCAGACGCAGGGCCTGCCGCTGCACGAGGTGGTCGAGCATGTCGTGGCGAAGAGCGGCCTCATCGAGCACTACAAGACCGAGCGCGAAGGCACCGACCGTGTCGCCAACCTCGAGGAGCTGGTGAACGCCGCGTCCGCCTTCAGCGAGGAGGAGCGCGAGGTCGAATCCGGCGAAGCGGTGGATCCGCTCACCGCGTTCCTCACCCACGCGGCGCTGGAGGCAGGCGAGCACCAGGCGGGCGAAGGCGCCGATGCGCTGCAGATGATGACGGTGCATTCGGCCAAGGGACTGGAATTCGATGTCGTCTTCATGTCCGGCCTGGAAGAGGGCCTCTTCCCGCACGAGCAAAGCGTGACCGAGCGCGACGGGCTCGAAGAAGAGCGGCGGCTTGCCTACGTCGCCATCACGCGGGCGCGGCAGCGGCTCTATCTCTCGCACGCGCAGACGCGCATGCTGCACGGCCAGACGCGCTACAACATTCCGTCGCGCTTCCTGGAAGAGATCCCGCAGAGCCTGCTGAAATGGCTCACGCCGCGCTTCTCGCGCCAGCGCGCCTTCGACTCCGGCTATGCCGGCAGGCGCGTCGAGCCGGTCGTGAAGAAGCCGGTGACGCGCGAAGTGGGCGGCTTTCGCATCGGGCAGAACGTCGTGCACGCCAAGTTCGGCCCCGGCGTGATCATCGATGCCGAAGGGCAGGGCGGCGATGCGCGCGTGCAGGTCAACTTCGGCGCGCACGGCGTGAAGTGGCTCGCCGTGGCGGTGGCGAAGCTGCTCGCCGCCTAGTTGCCGCTCAGTCTCCCGTCGGCGCGATCCTGAACTCGACCACCGACTCCATCCCTTCCAGCGATACGGAGAGCCGCCCGGCGCCCGAGCGGTCGGCCGAGCGGATCACCATGCTGTGCCGGCGGATGCGGCCTTCGCCTTCGAGCCGGTAGCTGAAGTTGGCGATGCTGAAACCGTGCGCTTCGACGAGGTCGCGCACCTGCCGCTCGTTCATCGGCGCGGCCCGCGCGAAGCGCACGTCGAAGTGGTAGTAGGCCTGCGAGGGCATGCGCGCCTCGATCCAGCGGAAGAAGGCGAGCACGCCGAGCGTCAGTACCACCGAGACAACGAGCGGGAAGTAAAAGCCGATGCCGGCGAGGATGCCGATCGCCGCGGTGATCCAGATCGAAGCGGCGGTGGTGAGCCCCCGAACGGAAAACCCTTCCTTGATGATCACGCCGGCGCCGAGGAAGCCGATGCCGGTCATGATGCCCTGGGCCATGCGCGTCGGGTCGAGCTGCACGCGTCCCACTGCGACGCCGCTCACCCAATGCGACTCGTACACGGTGATCAGCATGAGCAGGCTCGAGGCCGTGCACACCAGCGCATGCGTGCGAAAGCCCGCCGGCCGGCCGTGATACGAGCGCTCGTAGCCGATGAACGCGCCGGCGGCGAGTGCGGCCAGGAGCCGCGCCAGCATCTCGAAGTCGTCGGCGGTCATGCCAGCATTCTCCACAGCCAATATGCAAGCGCTACCCACACGAGCACGATGAAGCCGGCGGCCCAGTAGTTCCTGGGCCGCTCCGGCCGCGACGCTTCCCACTCGAGCGCCTGCCGGCGCGCCTCTTCGAGCACGTGGGGCGGAATGAGCCGTAGCGCGATGTAGATACCGAAGGGCACCAGGATCAGGTCATCGACGTAGCCCAGCACCGGGATGAAGTCAGGCACGAGGTCGATCGGGCTCAACGCGTAGGCGACGACCAGGATCGCCAGCGCCTTGGCCGCCCACGGCGTGTCGGGGTGTCGGCGGCAGAACCAGAGCGTGATGAGCTGCGTCTTGAGCTCGGCCGCCCAGGCCTTGAGGCGTGCGAGCACTACTCGAGCGGCAGGCCGACGTAGTTCTCGGCGAGCGTCTGGGCCTTGGCGCGCGAGCTGACGACGTAGTCGAGCTCGGCGAGCTGCAGCCGGTGGTGGAACGGCGTCTCGTCGTGGAAGCGATGGAGCATGGAGGTCATCCACCACGAGAAATGCTCGGCGCGCCACACGCGGCGCAGTGCGCTCGCTGAGTAATCCCTGAGCGCCTGCTCATCGCCGCTCGCGTAGAACGCCGCCAATGCCTTCGACAGCACGCGCACGTCGGCAGCGGCGAGGTTGAGGCCCTTGGCGCCGGTGGGCGGCACGATGTGCGCGGCGTCGCCGGCGAGAAAGAGATGCCCATAGCGCATCGGCTCGACCACGAAGCTGCGCATGGCGATGATGCCTTTCTGGAAGATGCGGCCTTCGGCGAGGCGCCAGCCTTCCACCGTCTCGAGCCGCGCGTGTAGCTCCTCCCAGATGCGCCTGTCGGGCCAGTTCTTCACGTCGTCGTTCGGATCGCACTGCAGGTAGAGGCGCTGGATCTGCGGCGAGCGCGTGCTCACCAGCGCGAAGCCGCGGTCGTGATGCGCGTAGATCAGCTCGTCCGTCGACGGCGGCGCCTCGACCAGGATGCCGAACCAGCCGAAGGGATAGACGCGCGTGAACTCGTGGCGCAGGCGCGAGGGGATGGAGGGGCGCGTGATGCCGTGGAAGCCGTCGCAGCCGGCGACGAACTCGCACTCGAGCTCCACCAGTCTTCCGTCGTGGTGGTAGCGGATCTTGGGCTCGCGCGTGTCGAGGTCATAGACCGCCGCGTCCTTCACCTCGAAGAGGATCTTGCCGCCGGCGGCAAGGCGCGCGGCGACGAGGTCCTTGATCACCTCGTGCTGCGCGTAGACCATGATCGCGCGGCCGCCGGTCAGGCTGGGGAAATCGATGCGATGGCTGCGCCCGCCGAAGCGTAAGTAAATCCCCTGGTGCACGAACCCCTCGCGCTGCATGCGCTCGCCGACGCCGCTCGCTTTCAGCAGGTCGACCGTGCCTTGCTCGAGCACGCCGGCGCGGATCGTCGCTTCGATCTCCTGGCGGCTGCGGGTCTCGATCACCACCGAGTCGACGCCGTCCAGCTGCAGGAGGTGCGAAAGAAGCAGGCCCGCCGGCCCCGCCCCCATGATGCCGACCTGGGTGCGCATCAGCGCACCGTCCAGAGCGCGATCAGCACGAGCGCCGTGGCCCAGGCGGCGCCGATCGCGAGCCAGGCGCCTTTGCCGAGTCGCGGGGCACGCGCCTCGATCTCGCGCGAGCGCGCGCGGCAGTCGGCGAGCACCGGCGCGGGAACGAAGCGCACCGCGAACGCGATGGCGAGCGGGATGAAGATGAGATCGTCGATGAAGCCGACCACCGGGATGGCGTCGGGGATGAAATCGACCGGCGTGAGCGCATAGGCGACGCAACCGGCGATGACCAATCTGGCGTACCAGGGCGTGCGGGGATGGCGCATCGCGAGCGCGAGCGCCAGGAGCTCGCGTTTGACGGCGCGGGCGCGCTCGGCGAGGGTGGCGAAAACGCTCATGTTAGATTTTGCGCATGCCGCGTAACGATTATCTGGAGCGGATCCTCAAGGCGCGGGTGTACGACGTGGCGATGGAAACGCCGCTCGAGCCCGCGCGGGCGCTCTCCGCGCGGCTGCAGAACCGGCTGCTGATCAAGCGCGAGGACCTCCAGCCGGTATTCTCGTTCAAGCTGCGCGGCGCCTACAACAAGATGGCGGCGCTGCCGCGCTCGCGCCTACAGCGCGGCGTGATCGCCGCGAGTGCGGGCAACCATGCGCAGGGCGTGGCCCTTGCCGCGCAGCGCCTGGGCTGCCGCGCCACCATCGTCATGCCGGTCACCACGCCGCGCATCAAGGTCGATGCGGTGCGCGCGCGCGGCGCCCAGGTGCGCCTGCACGGCGACTCGTACGCCGAGGCGTACGCCGAGGCGCTGCGGCTGAAACGCAAACGCGCGCTCGCCTTCGTGCACCCATACGACGATCCGGAAGTGATCGCCGGGCAGGGCACGGTGGGCATGGAGATCGTGCGCCAGCATCCCGGGCCGCTCGACGCGATCTTCGTCCCGGTGGGTGGCGGCGGTCTCATCTCCGGCATCGCGGCCTACGTGAAGCGCGTGCGCCCGTCGGTGCGCGTCATCGGCGTGGAGCCGGCCGATGCCGACGCGATGACCCGGTCGCTGAAAGCGGGCAGGCGCGTGCGCTTGGAGCATGTGGGCCTCTTTGCCGATGGCGTGGCGGTGAAGGAGGTGGGGCGGGAGACGTTTCGCCTGTGCCGCGAGCTGGTGGACGACATGGTGCTCGTCGACACCGACGAGATGTGCGCGGCGATCAAGGACGTGTTCGAGGACACGCGCGTGGTGCTCGAGCCCGCCGGCGCCTTGGCCGTCGCGGGCGCCAAGGCATGGGTCGAGCGCCATGGCGCACGCGGCAAGACGCTCGTCGCGATCGCCTCGGGGGCGAATACCAATTTCGACCGGCTGCGCTTCATCGCCGAGGAGGCCGAGCTCGGCGAGCATCGCGAGGCGGTGCTCGCGGTGACCATTCCCGAGCGGCCGGGCAGCTTCAAGAAGTTCTGCGCCACGCTCGGCGGCAGCAACATCACGGAGTTCAACTACCGCATCGCGGACTCCCGCGTGGCGCACATCTTCGTCGGCATCGAGGTCGACGGGCGCGGGCAGAGCGAGCGCATCGTGCGCAATCTGCGGCGTCATGGGCTCACGACGCTCGACCTGTCCGACAACGAGATGGCGAAGCTGCATCTGCGGCACATGGTCGGCGGCCGTGCGCCGTTTGCGAAGCACGAGCTGCTCTACCGCTTCGAGTTCCCCGAGCGCCCGGGCGCGCTGATGCAGTTCCTGCAGCACTTGAGGAGCGACTGGAACATCAGCCTCTTTCACTACCGCAACCATGGCGCCGACTACGGCCGCGTGCTCGTCGGCATCCAGGTGCCGAAGAACGAGATGCGCGAATTCCGGGCGTTCCTGCGCGAGCTCGGCTATCCCTACGCCGACGAGACCCGCAACCCCGCCTACCGTCTCTTCCTCGTCTAATCGGGGTCAGAGCCCTATTTTTAGTCGCGCTTGATTTCGTCGGCGTAGCAGACCGGCGAGGCGAGCGAGCTCGGCGTGCCCGCCTGCGGCTCGCCGAGGTAGGCGAGGCCTTCCGGATCGCGGCGGTAGACGCCGCGCTCGGTGACCACATAGTCCATTGGGATGTCCCAGGGCTGGGGATAGATGGTGTCGAGCCGCGCGAGCTCGTAGGACACTCCGATGACAACCGGCCGCTTGGCGAGGCTGGCAAGCGTGCGATCGAAGAAGCCCGCGCCGTAGCCCAGCCGGTAGCCCTGCGTGTCCCAGCCGTTCATCGGCAAAAGGACCGCGTCGGGCTGAACTACGGGCGAGTCGACGGGATAAGGAATGTCCAGCGGACCGCGCGCAAGGCGCACGCCGGGATGCCATTCGCGAAATAAGAGCGGCTGCTTCGGTGCAACGACCACCGGCAGCGCTGTCAACGCGCCCCGGCCGCGCATCGTTCTGGCAAAATGGCGAGCGTCGTACTCGCCTTTGATCGGCCAACAAAAAGCGAGGCGGCAACGGGCAAGTCCGGGGAATGAAAGCTCCAGATGACCGTCGATGCGCCGGCGAAAGCGCTCGAGCTCTCCGGCGCTCAAGGCCATGCGCGCCGCGATCAGCCGTTCGCGCTGCGACTTGCGCCAGTCTTTGAGTACGGCCGGAGCAGCGGGCATGGGGATTTGAGTCTTATGTTTTCCAGGGAGTTGCGCAACCTTGCGGCGGCGCTGGCGCTGGCAGCGCCGCTCGCCGGCTGGGCCGCGCCGGGCGACGAGGCGGTGGTCGGCGCCTACGACGCCTACCGCGCGGGGGACGCGCTCAAGCTCGCGCGCTACGCAAGCAAGCTCGAGGGCCATCCGCTCGATCCCTGGATCGACTACTGGAGCATCGCCCTGCGCCTGGAGGACACGCCGACCGCGGAGGTGCAGGCGTTCCTCGATGCGCACGCCAACTCCTTTGTCGCCGAGCTGCTGCGCGGCGACTGGCTGAAAGTCCTGGGCAAGCACGGCGACTGGCAGGAGTTCGAGCGCCAGCTCGCGCTCTATCCGCGCGACGACCTCGAGGTGCGCTGCTATGCAGCGTTGATGAGCGCGACCCGCGGACAAGAGACGACGCTCGCCGACGCGAAGTGGATGTGGCTCGAGCCGCACGAGCTGCCCGACGGCTGCGGTGAGCTCGCCCAGGCCCTGCTCGACGATGAGCGCATCAGCGTCACCGACGTCTGGCGCCGCGTGCGCCTGCTCTTCGAGCGCGGCCAGATCACCGCGGCCAAGACCACCCTCGGCTACCTGGAGAAGGCGGACGCGCCCGACGAGCGCATGCTCGTCGACGCGGCGCGCCAGCCCAAGCGCCTGCTCGAGCGGCTGCCGCGCAATCTCGAGCGCCGCGCGGTGCGCGAAGTCGTGGTGCTCGCGCTGCTGCGCTATGCGCGCGCGGAACCCGAGGGGGCGGCGAAGCTGCTCGAAGGCCGGCTCGCGTCACGGCTGCCGGAAGCCGACGTGCGCTATCTCTGGGCCTACATCGGCTACGAAGGCGCGCGCGAGCAGCATCCGGATGCGCTCAAGTGGTACGCGCGCGCCGGCCACCAGCACCTCGACGAAGAGCTGCTGGCGTGGAAAGTGCGCGCGGCGCTGCGCGCGGGCAACTGGCCGGTGGTGCGCGACACGATCGATCTCATGCCGCCGCTCGAGCGCCACGAATCCGCGTGGACCTACTGGTACGGCCGCGCGCTCGCCGCACTGGGCGAGCAGACCGGCGCCCGGGCCTACTTCCTGCGCATCGCCGGACAGACGGAGTTCTACGGGCTCCTCGCGTCGGAGGAGCTGGGCCACGTCGTCGCGCCGCCGGAGAACGCCTACGTGCCGACCGAGGCGGAAGTCGATGCGGCGCGCCAGAATCCGGGCCTGCAGCGCGCGCTCGAGCTGATCCGCCTGGGCATGCGCACCGAGGGCGTGCGCGAATGGCTCTTCAGCGTGCGCTATTTCGACGACGCAAGACTGCTCGCCGCCGCGGAGCTCGCGCGGCGCGCCGAGATCTGGGACCGCTCGATCCAGTCGGCCGACCGCACGGTGCGCACGCACAACTTCGCGCTGCGCTACCCGCTGCCGTTCCGCGACGTCTTCACCGAGTACGCCAAGACCTACGGCCTCGATGTGGCGTGGGTGCTCGGCCTCGTGCGCCAGGAAAGCCGCTTCATCAGCGATGCGCGCTCGAGCGCCGGGGCCGAAGGTCTGATGCAGGTGATGCCGCGCACGGCGCGCTTCGTCGCGCAGAAGATCGGCCTGCGCAATTACCTCCACAAAGGCGTCACCGAGGTCGAGACCAATGTGACGCTCGGCACCGGGTATATGCGCCTCGTGCTCGATCAGCTCGGGCACCCGGTGCTCGCCTCGGCGGCGTACAATGCCGGCCCCTCCCGTGCGCGGCGCTGGCGCGACGTGAACCGGCCGCTGGAAGGCGCGATCTACATCGAGACGATTCCCTTCTCCGAGACGCGGGACTACGTGAAGAAGGTGATGGCGAATTCCGTGTTCTACGCCGCCTTGATCGAGAAGCAGGTGACGCCGCTCAAGGCGCGCCTTGGCACCATCGCGCCGCGCGGCGCGGCCGAACCGGTGGACGACGACCTGCTGCCTTGATCCTCCAGCGGGTCCTGGTCTTGGGCGGATCAGGCTTCATCGGCCGTCATTTTGTTGCCCAGCTCGCCCGCCGGGAGATCAAAGTCACCGTCCCCTCGCGCCGGCGCGAGCGCGCCAAGCATCTGATCCTGCTGCCCACCGTCGACGTGGTGGAAGCCAACGTCGGCGATCCCAAAGTGCTCGAGCGCCTGCTGCGCCACCAGGATGCGGTTGTCAATCTCATCGGCATCCTGCACGGCGACTTCGATCGCGCGCATGTAGAGCTGCCACGCGCCATCGTCTCGGCCTGCCGCGCGGCGGGCGTCAAGCGCCTGCTGCACATGAGCGCGCTCGGCGCCGATGTCGACGGCCCGTCGGCGTATCAGCGCAGCAAGGGCGCCGGCGAGCGCGCCGTGCTGGAAGCGCGCGGTCTGGACGTCACGGCGTTTCGCCCTTCGGTGGTGTTCGGGCCCGAAGACCAGTTCCTGAACCGCTTCGCCGCCATGGCGCGCTGGCTGCCGGTGCTCGCCGTGCCTTGCCCGAAGGCGCGTTTCCAGCCGGTCTATGTCGCCGACGTGGCGCGCGTGATGATGAGCGCGCTCGAGGACACGGAATCGCACGGACGCGCCTTTGAGCTCGGCGGTCCGCACGAATACGAGCTGAAGCACCTGGTCGAGCTCGTCTGCGCGATGACCGGCCGGCGCCGCCTCGTGATCGGCCTCTCGGACCGGCTTTCGCGCTTGCAGGCGGCAGTGCTCGAAAAGCTGCCCGGCCGCCTCATGACGCGCGACAACTACCTCTCGATGAAAGTGCCGAACGTCACCGCGGCGCGGTTTCCATATGGCATCGCGCCGCAGGCGCTCGAGGCGGTGGCGCCGGCCTATCTCAGGCCCTCGGGCCCCCGGGAGCGCTACCCGCAGCTGCGCTGGCGCGCGCGCCGTTAGATGCCTTCCCTCCTCGGCGGGCCGCCGCGGGTCGTGAATATCGGGCTCGCCGGCTTTGCGCGCGATCTCGCCGCGAACGGCGTCCCCGTGGTGCAGGTCGACTGGCGGCCGCCGTCGAAGTTCGCATCGCTCCTTGCGCCGCGCGTCGCTGCTATCGAGCGCGCGAACGACGAGGCGCTCGCGCGCATCCTCGCCGCCGATCCCTGGCTCGTCGGTGTACGGCGCGCGGGCGAGCTCGTTCCAGCGCTCGAGGGCGAGCGGCTGATCCTCCACGCCGGCCCGCCGCTCGCGTGGGTGCGCATGTGCGGACCGCTGCGCGGTGCCGTATGCGGTGCGATCGTGTACGAGAGCTGGGCGCCGGACCTCGCCGAAGCCGAGCAGCTCGCCGAGCGCGGCGGCGTGCGTTTCGCGCCGAACCATCACCATGGCTGCGTGGGCCCGATGACCGGGATCACCACGCGCAGCCAGCCGCTGCTGGTCGTCGAGAACCGCAGCCGGGGGAACCGCGCGCTCTGCGCCATCAACGAAGGCCTGGGCAAGGTGATGCGCTTCGGCGGCAACGACGCCGAGGTGCTCGCGCGGCTCGCGTGGCTGCGCGACGGGCTCGCGCCGCTCCTGGACGCTGCGCTGCGCGCCTGCGGCGGCATCGCCCTCAATCCGCTCATCGCCCGCGGCTTGGCGATGGGCGATGAGATGCACCAGCGCAACGTCGCCTGCACCTCGCTCCTTTTGCGCACGCTGGCGCCGCACCTCGCGCGCGCAGCGACAGGGCCCCCGCTGGCGCGCGCGCTGGAATTCATCGCCGCCAACGACCAGTTCTTCCTCAACGTGGCGATGGCGATGGCGAAGAGCATGCTCGATCCGGCGCAGGCCATCGCCGACTGCACCCTGGTCACCGCGATGGCGCGCAACGGCACCGACTTCGGCATCCGCGTCTCGGCTCTCGGCGAGCGCTGGTTCACCGCGCCGGTGGAGATGCCGCGCGGGCTGTATTTCCCCGGCTATGGGCCCGCCGACGCCAATCCGGACATCGGCGATTCCGCGATCCTGGAAACGGCGGGCCTCGGCGCCTTTGCCATGGCCGCCGCGCCAGCGGTGGCGGGATTCGTCGGCGCCGGCGGCTTCTCGGAAGCGCTCGCCTACAGCCGCGCGATGAGCGAGCTCACCGTCGCTCGCAATGCGAGATGGCCGATTCCTGCGCTCGAGTTCGCCGGCACGCCTACCGGCATCGATATCCGCCGGGTCGTGGACATCGGCGTCACGCCCGCGATCAATACCGGCATCGCGCATCGCCGTGCCGGCGTCGGCCAGGTCGGCGCCGGCGTCGCGCGCGCGCCGCTCGGCTGCTTCGAGCAGGCGCTCGCTGCCTTTGCCGATGCTCGCTAACCGCGTCGAGCGGGGTCGCTACCTCGATTCGGTGGCGCTGATGCGCATCGCGCGGCGCTTGGGCGAGCTGCCCGGCGTCGAGGCCGCGGCGCTGATGATCGGCACGCCGTCCAACAAGGCGCTGCTCGCCGACGCGCGCCTCCTTTCGGCGGAAGGCGAAGCCTCGGAGCCGAACGATCTCGTCATCGCCGTGCGCGCCGCCGATCCGGGCCCAGCGCTCGAGCTCGCATCGCGGCTGCTCGCCGAACCGGCCGTGGAGCAGGCAGAGCGGCTTCGCCGCACGCGCACGCTGGAAGCCGGGCTCGCGCTCGAGCCGCAGGCGAATCTGGCGCTCATCTCGGTGCCCGGCGACTTCGCCGCCGCCGAGGCGCGCAAGGCGCTCGAGCGCGGGCTGCACGCCATGGTGTTCTCGGACAACGTGCCGCTCGAGGACGAGGTGGCGCTCAAGCGCTACGCGGCCGCACGCGGCCTGCTCGTCATGGGTCCCGATTGCGGCACGGCGCTCATCGGCGGCGCGCCGCTCGCGTTCGCCAACGCCGTGCCGCGCGGCGATATCGGCATCGTGTCGGCGTCCGGCACCGGGCTGCAGGAGGTGTCATGCCTGATTGCGCGGCTGGGCGGCGGCGTGTCGCACGGCATCGGCGTCGGCGGCCGCGATCTCGACGAGCGCGTCGGCGCCCTCGGCATGCTCGCCGCGCTCGACGCGCTCGAGGCCGATGGGCTCACGCGCACGCTGGTGCTCATTTCCAAGCCGCCCGCGCCGCGCGTCGCCCGCGAGGTGCTCGAGCGCGCACGGCGATCGGCGAAGCGCACGGTGGTGTGCTTTTTGGGCGCCGAAGAGGCAGGCATCGCGCGCACGCTCACGCAGGCGGCGGAGATGGCCATCGGCCGCAAGCTGGACTACACGCCGCCGGCGTTGCCAAAGGTGCGCGGTGCCGTGCGCGGCCTTTACTGCGGCGGCACGCTTGCAGCGGAAGCCGCGCTCATCTTGCGCAACGCCGGCGCGCCGGGCGAGTGCGTGGATCTCGGCGACCATCGTTATACGCGCAGCCGGCCCCACCCGATGATCGAGCCGGAGCTGCGCAACGAGCACATCGCGCGCGCTATCGCAGACGCGGCGGTAGGCGTGCTGCTATTCGATGTCGTGCTTGGCTACGGCGCGCACGCCGATCCCGCGGGGGTGCTCATTGCGGCACTGAAAGGCGCGCAAAAGCCCGCGATCGCGTCGGTCACCGGCACCGAGCAGGATCCGCAGCGCTGGTCGCTCCAGGCCGCGGCGCTGCGCGCCGCCGGCGTGCACGTCGCGCCGTCCAATGCGCACGCGGCGGTGCTCGCGGCTTCTGTCGTCAGCTGAGCCTCGCGACGGCCACCACGCCCGCAAGACTGTCCCAGCCGGAGCAGTGGCCTACCTTATCCAGCTGCGTTAGCACCGAAGGCCAATCTGCGTCAGCGCTGTGCAGCGCGTGCAAACACGCGTGCAGCGCCTCGTGGCCTTCGCCCGCTGCGGCGGCGGCGAGATGCGCGCCGCTGATCACGCTCGTGCGCGCAAGGCGTGGCTCGAGCCAGCGCCACAAGCCGCGCGCCTGCGCTTCGCGCCCGAGCTGGTGGAGCGCGATCAGCACACCGCCGAGATAGTCATCTCCGGAAGGCGTCAGCCCGGGTCCGAGGCCAATGAGCGACTGCGTGTCGTCGTCGAGCGCATTGCCGACGAGCCAGCGCTCTATCGCATCGAGCGCCGGCTGCGCGTGGCCGCTTAGCGAGTTGTGTGCATCGACGACCAGGCAACCGAGCCCTTCTCGCGGCACGCGGGCGCGCGCTGCGGCTTGCAGCGCTCGCAGGTTCGGCTCCGCGCCAGGCGAAAGCGGCGCGGGCATCCAGCGCTGCGCGCCTGCGATGTCGAGCGCCATGCGCTCGCCGAGCGCCGGCAGGCGGAAATCGGAGATGAGCGCATTCAGCGGGCCACAGCCGAGCGACGTGTCGCCCACGCACGCGTAGCGATTACCTGGGAAGCATAGATAGAAGCTGCGCCGGAAGACCGCGCGCACCTCGCCTTCGCCACCCGCGGCCGCCTGCTCGGCGAAGCGGCCAACGACGCTAGCGGAGAGCGGGCTCAAAGTGCTCGATGAAGCGTAATAGCGTCCTCGCGCCGACGGCAGCGTCAGCCGCGGTGATGGATTCGGCGGGGTTGTGGCTGATGCCACCCTTGCAGCGAACGAAAAGCATGGCGATATCCGTGAGCGCGCTCATCGCTTGGCCGTCATGCCCGGCGCCGGACGGCAGCTTTCTCACGCGCACGCCCTCGGCGGCGACCGCGCGCTCGAGCTGCACCATGAGCGACGGCGCACAATGCGTAACGCCGAGCTCCTGGATCAGCTCCACCTCGCAGGCAAGAGACCGGCGCGCCGCGATCGACGCCAGTTCCGCCTTGGCGCTGGCCACCGCGAGCTGGCGCAGCTCGTCCCGCGGCGCGCGGATATCGATGGTGAACTCCACCTCGCCCGGAATGACATTGATGGCGCCTGGCTTGGCCTCGATGCGCCCGACAGTGCCCACGAGCTCGGGGTCGCTGCGCGCAATGCGCTCCACCGCCAGCACGCATTCCGCAGCCGCGGCGAGCGCGTCGCGCCGCAGCCGCATCGGCACCGTGCCCGCGTGCCCGGCCATGCCGCGGATGCGCGCCCGCAGCCGGGAGAACCCATTGATTGCGCTCACCACGCCGACGGGCAGGCTCTCGGCCTCCAGTACCGGCCCCTGCTCGATATGCAGCTCGACGTACGCGAGCACATCGCCTTTTCTGCGCCGCAGGAGGGAACAGCGCGCGGGATCGAGCCCGAAGTGGCGCAGCGCCTGTTCGATGCTCACGCCGTCTGCGTCGCGCGCACCGAGCACCGCGGGATCGAGGCCACCGGCAATGGCCCGGCTGCCGAGCATCGTCGTACCGAAGCGCACGCCTTCTTCGTCGCCGAAACCGACCACTTCGATGGCAAAAGGCAGCCGCTCGCCTTTTTCCGCCAGTGCGCCGACGCATTCGATCGCGGTCACGACGCCGAGCATGCCGTCGTAGCGCCCGGCGTCGCGCACCGTATCCAGGTGCGAGCCGAGCATGAGGCAAGAGGACCCCGCGTGCGCGCCCTCGTAGCGGCCCACCGTGTTGCCGATGGCGTCGCGCTCGGCGCGCATGCCCGCTTCGCGCATCCAGCCGAGCACGAGCTCGCTCGCCGCGCGGTGCTGCGGCGAAAGAAAGACACGCGTCAGGCCGCTCGCCGACTCGCTCTCCCGGGCGAGGCGGTCGCAGCGTTGCATGATGCGTTCGGCGTTCGGCATCGCTCGATAGTAAACTGGCCCGCATGCAGCTCATCATCGGCAACAAGAATTACTCGTCCTGGTCGATGCGCCCCTGGGTGCTGTTGCGCGAGGCGGGCATTGCGTTCGAGGAAGTGCAGCTCAAGTTCGACGACACCGGCCACGCGAAAGGCGCCGAGCGCTACTCGCCCACCGGCAAGGTGCCCGTTCTCGTCATCGATGGCGAGCCGGTGTGGGACTCGCTTGCGATCTGCGAGAGCGTCGCCGAGCGCTACCCGGAGAAGCAGCTCTGGCCCGCGGACGCCCGCGCGCGCCGCGTGGCGCGCTCGATCTGCGCCGAGATGCACTCCGGCTTCCAGGCGCTGCGCGGCGAGATGCCGATGAACATCCGCAGCCGTCATCCGGGCAAGGGCCGCTCGCCCGAATCGCAGCGGGACATCGAGCGCGTGGTGCAAATCTGGACGACGTGCCTCGACCGCCACGGCGCGCTCGGCCCGCTGCTTTTTGGCCGCTTCAGCATCGCCGATGCCTATTACGCGCCGGTCGTGACGCGCTTCCAGACCTACGCGGTGTCGCTGCCCCCGGCCGCACAGGCATACTGCGACGCGGTGCTCGCGCTACGCGCGGTGCGGGAGTGGATGGACGCCGCGCGGCGCGAGACCGAATTCGTGGCCGGCGACGAGCCCTATGCTTCTGATCATCGGTAATAAGAACTACTCATCGTGGTCGCTGCGACCATGGATCGCGATGAAGGTGTACGGCATGCCGTTCGACGAAAAGCGCATCCACCTGTATGCGCCCAGTTCCAAGGCCGAGATCCTGCGCTACTCGCCCGCGGGCAAGGTGCCGGTGCTGCACGACGAAGGCACCGTGGTATGGGATTCGCTCGCGATCCTCGAGTATCTCGCCGAGCGGGAGCCGCGGCTATGGCCCCGCGCGGCGGCCGAGCGCGCCAGGGCGCGCGCGATTTCGGCGGAGATGCACGCCGGGTTCGCGAAGCTCCGCGAGCACATGAGCATGAATATACGCAAGCGCTATCCGGGCAAGGGCCGTACGCCCGAGGTGCTCGCCGAGATCGGACGCATCAGCGCGATCTGGGGCGAGGCGAAGGGCCCATTCCTCTTCGGCGAGTTCAGCGCCGCCGATGCGATGTACGCGCCCGTCGTGCTTCGCTTTCGCACCTATGCGGTCGAAGGACCGAACCGCCGCTACATGGACACGATGCTCGCGCTGCCGGCGATGCGCGAATGGATCGAGGCCGCGGAGCGCGAGCCCGAGTCGATACCCGAGCTCGATCTGTACGAGTGAAGGTCTACGCCGTCGGCGGCGCGGTGCGCGATGAGCTGCTCGGGCTGCCGGTAAAGGATCGCGACTACGTGGTGGTCGGCGCGACGCCCGAGGAGATGGAGCGTCTCGGCTACAAGCCGGTGGGCAAGGATTTCCCGGTGTTCCTGCACCCCAACACCCACGAGGAATATGCGCTCGCGCGCACCGAGAGAAAGAGCGGGCGCGGCTACAAGGGATTTGCGGTGCACACGTCTCCGGATGTCACGCTCGAGGACGATTTGCGCCGCCGCGACGTCACCATCAATGCGATGGCAAAGGCCGAGGACGGCGCGCTGATCGATCCATACGGCGGCAAGCGCGACCTGGAGCAAGGCATCCTGCGGCACGTGAGCGAGGCGTTCGCCGAGGACCCGGTGCGCATCCTGCGCGTGGCGCGCTTCGCGGCACGTTTCGGCTTTCGTGTAGCGCCAGAAACCATGGCGCTGATGCAAAAGATGGTCGAGGGCGGCGAGACCGACTATCTCGTGCCCGAGCGCGTGTGGCAGGAGTTCGCCAAGGGGCTGATGGAGCGCGAGCCCGAGCGCATGTTCGAGGTGCTCGACGCCTGCAGCCTGCGCAGGAAGCTGCTCCCTGAGCTGCGCGAGCGCACCGGGCTTGCCGGCGCCACGTTGCCGGTGCGCTTCGCGCGCCTTTGCTGGCCGCTAAAGGAGTCGGAGGTCGAAGCACTCTGCGAGCGCCTGAAGGCGCCGAGCGACGTGCGCGAGCTGGCGCTCCTCGCCTGCCGTAACCGCGTGGCACTGCGTGCATCGCGTCTCGCAACGCCGGGGGCGCTGCTCGAGCTCCTCAAGCGCGCTGATGCGTTC
>Ga0209577_10002898_pt1 | contig 16246 bp, 13 predicted proteins | sample GraSoiAngelo_109_FD_185874 | JGI IMG/M metagenome (GOLD analysis project Ga0209577, IMG submission 185874) | Grasslands soil microbial communities from the Angelo Coastal Reserve, California, USA - 14_0903_12_20cm (SPAdes) (version 2) | ecosystem: Environmental > Terrestrial > Soil > Grasslands...
GGTCCATGACCCTGAGGAGATTGAGGAATTATTCGACGAGATAAGCTACGGGAAAGGCGCCAGCATTCTGCGCATGATCGAGGCCTATATTGGCTCAGAGAATTTCAAGAAGGGCGTCGCTCAGTATCTGCAGAAATTCCGTTACAGCAACGCCTCGGGTCACGATCTCTGGTCAAGCCTCCAAGAAGCATCCGGGACGGATGTAAGCCGAATCATGGAAGGCTGGATTAGCCAGGAAGGCTTCCCCGTCGTCAAAGCTTCGCTGGCCGGGACTAATCTAGTGCTTGAGCAGGAGAGGTTTCTCCTGACCGGTGAGACGTCCAAGCAAACCTGGCCGATCCCTGTCACAATGAACGTTGACGGCAAGACGCAATCGTTATTGCTCGACAAGAAAAAGGCCGAAGTAAATCTCCCAACAACACCAATATCCCTCAAATTAAACGTGGACCAGACAGGATTCTACGTCGTCCAGTATAATGGAAAGGAACTGCTAGACCTGGTTTGGAAGAGCGGGCTCTCTCCGCTCGACCGTTGGGGATTGATCAGCGACGCCAAAGCCTTTCTCCTGTCTGGAAGGACGTCTTTCAAAGAATACATCAAACTAGTCGAGAAGTATCAGGACGAGGAGGAGTATCTTCCCGTGGTCGAAGTCTCCGACCAGCTCTCATTCCTATACCAGATCGCACCCTCAAGACTAATCGAGACTTCCCGCAAATTCCATATTGCTGGGCTCAGAATCTTCGAGAACAAGAAGGACGACAATAGCACCACCCTCAAGGGCATCATCGCCGCCCGCCTCACTCTTCTAGACGACGCCTATGCAAAGAAGGCCGGTTCTAAGCTCAATGACCTAGCCAATGTAGAGCCGGACATGAAACGATCAGCTGTTATGGGATACGCTAGATCTTCAAACGATTATGACGGTCTCATCAGCGGATACACAAAAAGCACTACAGACGAAGAGCGTCTAAGATACTTGGAAGGATTGGCCAGCTTCAATAATCCTGAACTCGTAGCAAAAACGCTCGACTTCGCATTGAGCGGCAAAGTAAAGCGACAAGACGTCCGGAACGTGATCCTCTACGCCACAGCCAACCCAGACGCAAGAACTGCGGTCTGGCAGTGGTTCAAGAAGAACATGGCAAAATTAGAAGAGATGTACTCTGGGACAGCCCAGTTCTCGATCATTTTGCGAGAATACTTCTCGATTGTCGGGGTCGGCCGCGCATCTGAAGTGGAGAAATTCTTCAGTGAGCACAAGGTTATCGGAGCTGACATCGCTCTAGAAAGGCTGCGAGTCTACGACAAGCTCGCGAAAAATATCGCGGCAGCCCCGTAGCATTCGACAGTCTACGCGGGCCTAGTTAGGTTTCCAGGCTATTCCACGGAATCCTGAGAACGTTCCAGTCGGGACGTTCTTCAGTGTACCTCCTGAGTACGTGAGCATTGTTCCTCCTCCTCCGACAATGTAGGCCGTGCCTGCTGACCAGCTGACAGAGTAGAGAGTATTACTAGTGAGCACGGGCAGGGCCGTCAAGCTGGATCCATCGTATGTCAGTACTAATCCTGAGTCACCAACCAGCAATGCCATACTCCCTGTTGGGTTGAAAGATATGTACCGTACCGTCAATGATGAACTATAGATTCCAGCGGTATTCAGAACCTGGAACGATGTCCCATTGTAGCTGAGAATGGCACCCCCTGAACCTGCAAGCAGAGCATAGGACCCGTTCGGATTCCAAGCAACCGCGTCAAGGTTCTGACTTGTGGGTGAAGCGAGCTGGATCACCTGACCACTCGAAGACTGGTACTGGTATATCTTGCCAAAATAGCTGACGAGCAGAGCCTGAGTCCCGCTGGGGTTCCAGCTAACCGCCCGGTATGATACGGCAAAGGAGTTAGAAATTTGTGTCACGGTGGTGCAGTCGTACCTGAGGAGCGCTCCTCCCGAGCCGCCTATCAACGCGTAGGACCCGTCTGGTCGCCATGCAACGGAGAAGAAGTTAATGGTCGTGCTCAGACCCGTCGGTATGATCGTTAGCTTTGTCCCATCATATCTGATGAGGACCGCGGCGTTGCCGGCTATGATTGCGCAAGACCCATCCAGCTTCCAAGCAACTGCGCTCAACGGGGTAGTAACCGGCTGGCCGATGAGGATGAGGGTATTGTTTGGATAGAGCTTGTAGACGAACCCCTCATAGGATACTACCAGAGCGTACGTTGGGCTAACGCTCGTACTAGTAATCGTTACGGCGATGAGGAAGCTGTGAGAGAGCGAGCCGCTGGTCGCTGTAACGTTGACCTTGTACGTGCCCGGCGCGGCACTGACTGACGTTACATTCAAGGTTGAGCTTCCCGCACCATTCGAGACGAGCGTCACACTTCCCGGGTTGAGATTGGTGAATGGACCCGAAGGAGAGACGGACGCTGACAGGGTTACAGTACCGGAGAATCCATTTAGGCTGGTCAACGTGATGGCCGATGTTCCCGAGGACCCTTGGGCGATCGTCAACGAGGTCTGATTCGCGGACACACTAAAGTCAGGAGGCGCCGTAATTTGGTAGGTCACTGTTGCAGAGTGAGAGAGACTACCACTAGTACCAGTCACGTCGGCAACATAGCTGCCAGCCACGTTCGAGGTGCACGATAGGTTCGACGTGCCTGATCCTCCGGAGATCGTTGTCGAGGATAATGCGCAAGAAAGGCTGGGCGAGGTTGTAGTTACTCCGAGGCTGACGGTTCCTGTGAAACCGTTCAGGGAGTTCACGGTTACAGTGGAGGGACCTTGGCTGCCGGTGGTCGTACTGACGCTTGTCGGATTGGTTGTCAAGCCAAAGTCGGGAGCGGCCGTTACATGAAAGGTCACGCCTGTAGAATGAGATAACGTGCCGCTAGTACCCGTCACATTTGCAAAGTAATTACCTGTAGCACTTCCTGTGCATCGAAGCATAGACGTACCTGAGCTCCCGGGAACGGCAGGTGAGCCCAAAGTGCATGACAGACTGGTCGAGTTGGTTGTCACCACAAGATTAACAGTGCCACTGAATCCATTGATTGGAACAACAGAAATCGTCGAGCTTCCAGTAACGCTGACGCTGGTTGAGACGCTGCTGGGATTGGCTGTAATGGCGAAGTCTTGGACATGGTATGTGACAATTGCACTGTGAGAGAGAGTATCACTGGTTCCAGTGATGTTGGCCATGTAGTTGGCAGCGGTCGGTCCATTGCAAGATAGGATAGAGTTCCCGGAGCCACCGGTGATAGTCGGTGGGGATAGAGTACAGGAGATGTTAGAAGAGTTGGTGGTGACTGTAAGAGTCACCGTTCCGATAAACCCGTTTTCCGATGAAACGGTAATGGTCGAATTGCCAGCAACACCGGCGTTGACAGTCACGGTCGTTGGGTTAGCAGATATTGCGAAGTCTTGAACGGGGACTGTGACTTTGTAGGTGACATTTGCAGAATGAGATAGGCCACGACTCGTACCCGTGACAGTCGCGAGATAGTCGCCTGGGAGAGATCCAGTGCAGGATAAGATGGAAGTGCCGGAACCGCTGTTGATGCTGTCAGGAGATAGATTGCAGACAAGATTGGTGGAGTTCTTGGTGACGGCGAGGAGTATTGTTCCGGTGAAACCGTTCAGAGGGGCAACTGTAATTGTTGAATTTCCGGCGACGCCTATACTGTCCCTCACATTTGGCGGACTCGCCGACATCGTAAAGTCTTGCACGTGATATGTAACGGTCGTAGAGTGAGATAGGGTTCCACTGGTACCGGTGATAGTTGCAAGGTAATTTCCAGCGGGAGAGCCTGTGCATGAAAGAGTCGAACTGCCTGATCCTCCTGAAATGGTCGTCTGGCTGAGGGAGCACACCAGACTTGTCGAGTTCGTGGTTACAGCGAGGGCAACTGTACCGGCAAACCCGTTGACAGGAGCTACAGTGATCGTAGAATTGCCTGCTGAACCAGCGCTCAGCGCCACGATAGTTGGGTTCGCATTTAGTGTGAAATCTTGGGTAGAAGTGACATGATAGACTACGGATGTAGAGTGAGAGAGGTTTCTATTCGATCCAGTGACTGTTGCAAGATAGTTGTTGGCAACACTACCGGTACAGGAGAGAGTAGAGGTGCCCGAGCCGCCCACAATCGGGCTTGGCGATAGGCTACATGAAAGACTGGTCGAGTTAGTAGTAACCGCGAGGGCAACTTCACCGATGAACCCGTTAAGAGAAGCAACAGTTATCGTTGAAATGCCAGAAACGCCGACGCTAGTTGAGACACTGCTTGGATTTGCAGTTACAGTGAAATCTTGTGCTTGGTATTTTACAGTGGCACTATGCGAGAGACCCCCGCTTGTGCCATTCATTGTGGCGAGATAGTTCCCTGCCGGAGAACCCTGACAGGACAAGATCGACGAGCCTGAGCCTCCAGCAATGCTCGTCGATGAGAGCGTGCAAGAGAGGTTCGTAGAGTTGGTTGTGACCACAAGTGTGACTGTACCGCTAAAGCCGTTCAGAGGAGCAACCGTGATTGTTGAATTTCCGGCGTTACCGGTGTTAACGGTCAGAATAGTTGGACTGGCTGTCAACGTGAAGTCTGGAGCATTTGTGACGTGATAGACCACACTTGCCGAGTGGGATAGAGCACCGCTCGTACCCGTTACAGTGGCGAGATAGTTGGCGGCTGTGCCGCTAGTGCATGACAGCTTAGAGGTGCCTAAGCCGCCAGTAATAGTGGTCGCAGTCAATGTGCATGCAAGGTTAGTCGAGTTGGTAGAAGCCGCTAGAGTGACAGTGCCGGTGAAACCGTTGACTGGAGTAACCGACACTGTCGTGGTTCCCGCAGTGTTGACTGCGGTCGAGACTGTCGTGGGACTTGCTGTCACAGTAAAGTCTTGGACGTGATAAGTTACTGAGGAGGAGTGCGATAGAGAGCCGCTTGTACCAGTCACAGTCGCCATGTAGTTGGCCGCGGTTGAGTCCGTGCAGGACAGAGTCGCTGAACCGGAACCACCCGTAATAGTACTAGATGACAGCGTGCATGAAAGGCTAGTGGAGTTCGTCGTAACGACCAGGGTGACTGTTCCTGTGAAACCGTTCAGAGGAGCGACCGTCACGGAAGAAGTGCCACTAACGCCCGCGTTGACTGCCACGCTTGTCGGACTTGATAAGATGGTGAAGTCGGGCGACGATGACTGGACCGAGACAGAGACGCTTGTGGAGTGCGAGAGAGAACCGCTAGTGCCGGTAACCGTCACATTGTAGTTTCCAGCTGTGGAGCCGGTCACAGTACATGTCGAGGATCCGGAGCCGCCACTAATGGTGGTTGGGCTGCAGATCACCGTGAGCCCAGTTGATGGGCTGAATGATGATGCGAGGTTGACTGTGCCTGTGAAGCCGTTCTGGCTTGCGATTGTCACTGTGAAAGTGCCCGTTGAACTGCCTGAAAGGGGCAGGGCTACGAAGTTGTAGGTGAACGGAGCCGACGAGCCCGTGATGTAGAAGATTCCGCCCGTCGCTTGGAAGCTATTCCTGGGAGAGGACGTGATGAAGCTCGTAATACTGTCAGGATAGGGAGCTGGAGCAATGCTGACTATCTTTGTTGTCTTGGTCCAGCTGCTGCCTGCTCCCTTCCACTCGTCGATTCTCTGTAGTGTCGCGTTCATCCAGAAGAGATAGAACTGGTTATGGGTCGGGTCATAGCTTGCAGCGTCTGGAAACGAGTAGTAGGATGATGAGAATGTCGTGCCTGTTCTGGACTCGCCTACTCCTATGACGCTGGTTGTCCAAGTTCCTGATGATGAGCGAGCAGCAAAGTTGAATGTTTCCAGAGTGTTGTCAAAGTAGATTGCGTAGACGTTTGTTCCGGAGTTGAAGAGCCAGGCGTTGACATCGTTCTGTGCGGTAGTGGACGAAATCTGTTCGTCCGGGAGATTGAAGTTCCAGCTTGTACCATTATACAGTCTTCCGTGAAGGTCGGAACCTCTTAGCCAGTAAGAGGCGTAGATCTCGCCGCTACCCAAGGATACTAGTGCGATGTGCCAGTTGTTCGAGTGAGCGGTTGAGAGAGTAAGCGGAGTCGTCCAGGATGCATAGTTTGTACCTGAGGAGTGGATTATCTGGGGCAGGTCGGTCCCGCTACCACCACAGGCGCCGTGACTATCGCTAAGGAATGCGATCCAAGCTTGACCGGAGCTGTCAACGGTTGTCTCATCATTTGGATAAGTGTTAGTCGATAGCCCTTTCAGTGCGATTTGCTCGGTCTGCCAGTTGACAGTTCCTGATGAACCCGCAAGAGTCCCTGTTCGGAAGAAGATGTTCTTGCCACATGTCGACTCGAAGGTGACCTCGTCGTAGCGGACGTAGTAGACGTTTGTTCCATTGGTGTAGACGCTGAAGTCGCTGTCGGTGACGTGAACCCCGACGTTTGTCGGAGTTGTCCAGCTGGATCCTGTGGAGGATGTGGTATAGAACAGACAGCCCGGAATTCCTTCACAATTCTGGGACGAGTCTTCAAAGAACAGCCAGATGAGGCCCTGAGCATAGAAGGAAGCGGAAAGATAAGAAGACTCAAACCACGTTCTGTCACCACTCGTCGTAACCGTGACTGAAGTCATTGTACTAGAGGATCCTTGGCCTAAAGTCAAGGCGTTTGGACTCGCGGAAATCGTAAAGTCCGCCGGTGGGTTCACTGAAACGTTTACTTTTACCGAGTGGGATTGGGAAGCGCTTGTTCCCGTGACGTTGACACTGTAGGAGCCGATTGGGGCGTTACCAGTTGTGACGTTCAAGGTGGAGCTTCCCCCACCATTGGCAGCTAGAGTGACTGTCGGTGGGTTGAGACTGGCCGACGGTCCTGTCGGAGAGACCTGAGCTGATAGACTAATCGTGTCTGAGAAACTGTTCAGGCTGGCGAGGCTGATCGTGGATGTCCCAGAGGATCCTTGAGTTATGGTCAAAGATGCGGGATTTGCAGACATGCTAAAGTCAGGTGTAGAGGGCTGTGTTACTGTGACAGAGACCGTGGCAGAGTGGCTCAGAGACCCGCTTGTCCCGGTCACTGTCACCGTGTAGCTTCCAGGGGTTGAACTGTTCAAAGTACAGGTCGATGAGCCGGATCCGCCGGAGATGGTTATCGGATTACAGCTTACGCCGAGTCCGGTGGAGGGTGAGGTGGACTTTGTGAGGGTCACGGTGCCCGTGAAACCGTTCACGGGAGAAACAGTAGCCGTGAAGGAGCCCGAACTTCCGGAGTTGAATGTAAAGCTTGAAGGGCTCGCAGCGATTGTGAAGTCTGGTTGGGTCTTGAAGAACTCTGCCATCGCATTAGCATTACCATCGCCCGACGCTAGGCTGAGGAGATTCCAGTTGACCTCTATTGTCTTCGTAAACGAGTAGTGGTTGTACAGTTTGGTGGAATCAAATCCGTTCTTGGTCTGTGGTCCGGCCCAGACCGAGTATACGCAGTCCTCACCACTAATTATTGGGGGAGAGGGCCCCGGGCAGTAGCTCAGTCCTTCGTCAAATGTGATGAAAAGAGCCGAGCGGGTTGTTGTGAAAGTGTTGCTCTTTAGAATGTTGGGGATGAGGCTCTTGAGATATTTGTCGCCGTCCTGCATGCATGTTGCACTCTGGCCGCTGTTGATGAAGTTGCAGCTGCTTGGGCAGACACTTGCCCCACTTGCCCCGTGCATATCGTTGCAATCGTTCGGTGTGAGCCACATGAAATTCGGAGCTGAAGCAGAGTTCAGATCATTTACGAGCGCGCAATCTGTGACACCACAACTGCTGGGATTTGCATCGACCAGATTGTTGCAGCGGGCGGTGTTGGTCGTTATGTCTTGGAAGACTATGAACGGGTTGTGTTGGGGATTGTACGGTTCGGAGTTGGAATTAGTGTCGCATCCTGGGACGGGTTGCCCGTTGATGATCTGGTTTTCGAAGTAGCCCTTCCATGTTAGGCCGGCCGATTCAAAGCGGTCTACGAGATTAGGAGCGGTTATCGGAGAAGGACAACCTCCGGAACTGCAGCCCTGATTAGACCCGCTCAATAGCGCGACATAGTTGGGCCGGCTCGTTGGACAGCCGCTACAAGGTATAGAAATGTACTGCAGTCCGAGAGTGTAGTTGTTCGCAAGGGCGGACATATAGGGCGTGTTCGCGCCGCCGCATGGCGGAGGGTGTGACCCACAGATATTATCGATTCCCTCGCTCTCCATTACAATTACAACGACATGGTCGAAGAAGGAGCCTGTTGGAGCGGTGGCTGCTCGGATGAGAGGTATCTGTCCCGATGAGAAGATTGATAAAAATGCGAGAAGAATGACGACCCCTCCGATAACATGATTCTTTGGAAACCTCCAGTTCTCTCTCAGGCGGTTTCTAGAACGTCGGATCCTCAGAACCAAATTCTCAGACAGCTACACAGGGATTCTGGAGGGCTCCGCTTACTAAAATACACCTGCGTTGAAGGTAGTCCGTGGATACAAGAATGCTCCCGCGGATAGAACCTTATAGCGAGAAGAGAAGCGAATCAGGAAATTAATCGGCGCTTCCTCGATCTCGAACGAGCGCGAATCAGGGCCCAGCCGGGTCGCACGTTGTTCGTCAATCATGATGCTGTCGGAGACCCTTGGGGTCGATGCCAGAATGACGAGCACCAGGGCGATCTCGTGAGACAAAATTATTTTCCGCTTTATGGAAAGAGAGTGTAGGCATACAAACGACCTTTGCAAGAAATTAGCTTGCTGCTCTAAGTGACTAAGTCTCTAGAGGCGTCCGTCAAAAAGACAGCAGCGTCGAAGCACTTGAGGCAGCTATCGCACACCATCATTTAATTCCGGTCGCTTGGTGCGGGGGGTGGGATTTGAACCCCAGTCATTGGCACTTCTTCAGTTGTCAAGAACTATCAATCTTGTAGCTTTGGCTGTTTAGAGGTATAAGCCATAGACTGGTGAAACTATCACTTCTTCCAATAGCTAGCGAGCCAATTCGAGAAGGTGGGCCTTCAGTTCAAATTCTCCTTGATTGGGATTCCCTTGGTTCAAGCAGAACCATGGAATGAGATCGCATCAACAACAATTGAGATGGGTTCAGTTCCAGTACATGTGAAGACAAGGTTGGTTTGTGTTGGTCCTACAATCTGGTAGTCCACCTCATAGTAACCATTTGATCTTAGAGTTGTGAAACCTGATGGTACTACACAGTCTGAGGAGTCACCTATCGCAGTAGTCACAATGACAAAGTCATGACTGACTGTTCCTATTGAGGCTGAGCATGAGAATGGTGGGCATGATGGCACTGTAAGGGGAAACCTTGGACTTGAATCAAAGACTCTACTGCTCACTCCATGGACAGCGAAGACTTGGAAACAGTAGGGGCAGATAAGACCACCTCTTGAGTATACAGTGAAGTTGTCTGATGCAAGTGGCGACTCTGTTCTGGCATAGAACTCCCAGACCCCTAAGTTGGTGAGGTGTGCCCTTTGGATAAAGGCAAGCCCTGCAGTGTCAACAATGGACAAGTCAGGACGTACCCAAGGCTGACTCCCAACAACCAGCACTACCACGTCATCTCCTTTAGTTGTGGTGAGAACTTGTCCTGGACAGTACCATGATGGTCCTCCGCAGTAGACCAGCTTCCCAACACCATCCAGTGGTGAGGTAGATGCATGAACTGTCTGAAGAGGTGCACAGACTGATAATGCAACCAAGAGAGCTAGTAGACTTGTTAGAACTCGAAGGGATGACAATTCAGGCATTTCAAGAAGGACCTATGTGTGAATAAAGTGTTGTGGTCATATCATGGGGCAGAAGCATTCGCACACAACCAGGAGCGCTGGTTCAACTGTCATGAATCATCAAGGCTCCCCATTCTGCCAAGGATTAAGATAAGCCATAGGTGAGAGAACATACTTCATTGCAGACAAGGTAGGCATCATGAGCATTGCTCAGATCAAGCTCTACTGCACAAACTGTGGCATTAGGAGAACCTACCAGGCAGGAGAAGAGGTTCCAAAACTGTGCCCCCAGTGCCAGAGAGATTCCAGACCAAAGCATGCATGGTTGAGAAAGAAAGTACCCTTCCTCCCTGCGCTGGTTTCACTAGGTCTACTCTTCTCTCTGGGCCTGTATGACTTGTTTGTGACAAGAGCCCAAGTGCTTCCATGGCATCCCTATGTTGTGGATTTGGTAATTTTTTGTGGGGCATGGATGCTTGCCACACTGTTGCTAGATTGGCCAAAGCTGCCCAGGGCGCTGATTGAACCTGTACCCTAGTGAAACTACACACTCACAGTCTAGCACCACAATTGGTGCACTTGAGAGTTCCTTGTGGGTACCTGTTGCCACAATGGGAGCATTGGATCAGTACTCTCTCAACGACAGTTCTGGTTTCGTAAACCGGAGCTGGTTGAGGGACTGAGTTGTCCCTTCTCACTGATTGCCTCCATTGCTCCTCCTCTTGAATCTCTTTTCTTCTAGCCTCTCTCCCTGTATCATATCTCTCCTGGTTGAGTTTTGCCTGTTTCGTTGCTGCAAATCCCACTTGCTTGGTTTGAGCAAGCATTACCAGGCCAATCAGTATGAGGATGAGCCCTAATCCGTATGCAGCGAGTAATGGCCATCCGATCAGAAATAGCACCCAGCCATTTCTTCTCTTCCGCCTCAAGGCAGCGAAATATTCAGGCGTTCCGGGAGTATATCTCAACTGGGATAGATCCAAGCAAGAACATGTTTCCCAGCTAATAAGAATCTAGAATGAGACTGGACTTGAACTCAAATCCATAGGACATTCCATAGTACATTCTCAAGACAACCTTCTCAAATTCACTTCACTATTTCCAAAGTGCGCTGGAAGATAGCTCTCTACTCTTGGCTCGCCTAGCCATACATCATCCCAGCCTTGCCCTTCCTCCGCTAGGATGCCATCCCATTCTCCTCTACCCCATGATGGAAGACACTGCCTGGCTATCCCTAGAATTCTGGCCAGGATTGGTTCCTGGCCAGGAGAAAATCCATGATGGCCCCTCTTGGGGAACCAGTCCACAGAGATGGTGAAGTCTAAACAGGGCTGTTTTCCCAGGTAGAATTGATCTGGCTATCTGAGGTCTCCTGCCTGGAATTGGAGATCAAGAACTTTATTTGTCATGATGCAGAAATAGTTCTCATACCAGCCTTCAGATCAAACCCTCTCTCTGATCTGAGGGCTGGATTGAGAGAGGGACCAATGATTGAGACCCTACAAAGACAGGAAAAAGCTTGAAGTTCTCTCCAGAACTCTAGTAGGCAAAGCGCTAGACATGGCATGTCAGGACATTGCTGGTCTGACATACTGTCCTCTCCCTGACAGGCTTGACTACACAGACTACTCTGCTTCTCTTCCAGGCAAGCTGACCTTCCTCCCTGAACTGAAGTGCTACACAAAGGACTGGACTATCTATCCAGGAGACTTTCAAAAGAAGCTCCATGGGGCAGACCTCCTTCTGGCAACTAGACATGTGAAATTCAAGGGAGCCCCTCCCATTCCAACTATCTACTACAAATTCAATGAATCCTGGGCTCCAAGGAGGGTCTTCAAGGAAGCAATGAGATTTGCCAAGAAGCTGAAGGCTTACATCCTTGAAAGGTCTGGGTCATTGTATTATTCCAAGAAGATCAACAAATTCTACCAGACATATGTGATGGATCAAGACCTTGAAACAAGGAAAGCATGGGCTGCAGACCATAAAAGGAGAAAGTCTTGGATAGAACATCTCACGGACCATGGGTCATGTAGGAAACCAATCCATGAATGCCTGAACTCTCTGCTTAACCTCACCTGGAGTTGGGAATAGACAAGTGTTGAAAACAGAGGGTGGTGCCCCAGATGAATCAAAGACCCAATGGCTCTGAGTTTGTCTTTGTGCCAATTGAGGTGCAAGTGTTTGGGGTTGCCTGCAGATTGGCCATGTTCAGGCAAAGATCAGTTTTCAGAATGTTGGCAGAATTGATCATTGACCAAGCCCACTCAGATGGTATGAGAGAAGGGCTTCCTTTGGAGATTAAAGGAAACATTCCCATGGGAGTTTTCACAAGGAATCCAAAAAGGGGACCTTGAGTGGATCCATTTGGCATCTTTAGACTGAATCAGCAGAACTGAGGGCCTGAGAAGAATTCAGGCAACTTCCAGATCAAACCCATTTTTCTGGCCAGGAGAAGGGGGGCCCCATTAGGTAGAACCCATCCCTCGCTTTACTAACCACGGTCCAGTGGGCTTCCTACTTCCAGCTTTGAATAAGGGGCCTACGGGAGCCTGTTTCTTCTCATGATCTACCTTCACTTTCAGACACCTGGAAGTAACCTTTGAGGTCCAGAGATTTTCACCAAAAAACCTGAAAGTGCAAACTGCTTGGTTTTGGCCAAGCAGGATGTTCCAGAGATGTTCAGTCTTGAGCTGCTATGAGATCAAGCCAAGCATGCCAGATACTGTCAGCTAGAGATGAACTGGGTGGAAGGTTCCCAACAGCGATTGTCTTGACGGCATATGCCAAGTCCCCTATTGGCTCTGAATTCCTTGCTATCTGACTGGCTATGTCTATCGGATTCATCTTTCACTGATCAGGTACATGTTTCTATTAAAATCTAGGAACATGTGCATATACAAATTGGAAGATAAGGGGTTGGAAGGTGGGGGTAGTTGAGAACCCTTACGAGATGGTTGTCACAGTCCAGGTCTCGTTGGCTACGTAGGGTCCTATTGATGGGGGTACTGTATTGCCATATGACAAGGTAAGCAGGGCAAAGGTTCCTGAGGCTGGTACTCTGTAAAGTGTTGTCAATGGATATCCTCCTGGCGAGAGCATAGTCAGTGCTTTAGTGAAGATATCAGCATTGAAGAACTCAGGACCTGTACAGAATATTTCGCCAACCAGAAGGGGTGTTACGTCTTGTTGTCTCAACAGAAGGAGTGTAGTCCCTGCTATCCCTGTCAGCTTAACCCAAGTTGAACCGAGGTCTCTCCCAGAAAGGGACTCAGTAAAGTTCCACCCTAGAGCTATGGTAGACTGTGGGGTCGTGTAACCCCTTCCCTGTGCACAGGGTAGGTCAGATACAGGCATGGATATGGTGTTCTGCCAAGAGACCAAGTTCACTTGCTGTGTCAAGAACTGTGTTGTTAGGGTGGGTGGTGTTGGCCTTGCCACAGGAACCACTGAGAGTGAAGCTAGGGCAATCAGACCTAATATTCCTAAGACATTCAATCAACAATCACCTCCGATACCTTCCTTGTAGTTTCGCACTGACCAGTGGCTAGCTAATAAGACGGTACTCTATGGGGGACTTGGGCCAACTTAGGCAGCTCAGCCAATAATGGCTGACGCAATCAATGTGTGGGGTGGGTGGCCTCTCACGGACCAGGAACAATATGATCTAGAAAGAGTGAGATTATACTGGGAACTTAAGAAAGACTCAAACCTAGGCTGGCTTTTTGCGGTTCTCTTCCCATCAATCATTGCCATCTTCATAGTTGCAGAGAACTACATCCAAGCAAATCCTCCAAATCTTGTTATGGGGAATGCAGTATCAGTGATTGGCTTCTTGGCTCTGGTTGCCTATGGTTCAGTGTGGTATGTTCGAATGAGGAACATTGTAAGAATGACAGTGAAGCTCCTTGACAGAGTAAAGAGTGGGAGAGAAATAGATTCCATGTTACCGGACTCCTACAAGGTCCCATCAAAGAGCAGGTAAGCCTTTCTTGTCCAATTCTAGTTCAAAAAAGAAAATCCTGGATTATATTGAAAGGACTGGATATCCCCTTGAGATCGAAATCTCAAGTCTACTGGAGGACTCAAAGTGGGCAGTGACTGGAAATTACCCCTATGTTGATCCAGTGAAGGGTGGGTTAAGGGAAATTGATGTGTACGCAACCTTCCCTTCTGCATTGAGGCAAGATGAATTCCTAACAAAGCCACACTTTCTCCCCATGATGTTGGTTGAATGCAAGAAGAGTGCCACTGACTCTCTGATTCTGTTCCCAAGGCCCAATAGGTTGTTTTCTTGGGAGGACTTAGAGGGTCAAGTCTTTGATTACCCAAAGATGCTAAACAAGAAGCTACCTGAGTCATCCTATGGCCCTCCAGACTTTCTTGCTTTAGGTCTGAGCAGGTTTCTGGTGAAATCGCTCCATCAAACCAAAATGAAAGCTTGCAACACCTACAATCTGACCAGTGAAAAGAGGCTGATCTTTGAGGCAGTTGCTACATTACTGAATGCTCAGAGTGGCCTGATGGAATCTGAAAGATCTAAGGCACAGCAGTTCCTGCCTGGTACACTCTTCCATTCAATCCTTTTCACATATCTCGTAATTGTCTTTGATGGTCCGATGTTTGAGGCAAATGTGAGAGGAGGAAAGACAGAAGTTGAAGATACTCATCATAGCCTGATCCGTGCAGCATGGAATCCTAAAGGGGTGGCAAATCTAATCTACTATTCAATAGATGTTGTCCATCCGGACTTTTTCACAAAATATCTGGAGTTGTTGCAACAAGACATCTCCCTGATCAGCAAGAGCATGAAGGACAATAAGCAACTGGAGGGGTACCTTTCTGTGGACAAAGGCAACCCTACCTTGGGTTCAGTGAATTACCCCCCCAAGCAGGCCTAGCAGGACACCAAACATGAGAAGAATGGGATAGGCCTTCTTTGTCACCAGGCAAATCATGAGGAATGGGATTGGGGCCCAGAGAGGGATTCTGTAGAACTCAAAGAGTACTGCACCAGCCACCACTCCTGCTATGAGAGACAGCCCTCCAACAACAAACCTTACCCAGATCCTGAGCAGTATCCAAATGAGGTTAAGATGGAATTGGTCTTCAGGCATAGATGTGTCCCTCCCATCTCACTTCCTTTTCCTGAACAGCTTGACCCCATCCAGCTCTACGATGTAATCAAAGCCTGATTCTATCAGGGAACTTGCTTCCTGAATGGACTTTGCCATCTTGCAAGTATACTCATCAGAGTTCTTCCAATCCACTAACTGAATGTAGACTAGTGTTGAGCTGAGACTCTTGTGCCCCAGAAGCTTCTGGGTGAAGAGTATGTTCTTGGTCTTCCAGTATGTCTTGGTGGCAAACCAATGCCTGAAGGTGTGTAGCATGACCTGATTGAGCCTAGGATTGGAGAGTCTCTTGGCCAGCCCCTTCCTGGACTTCTCATAGTTTCTTCTGAACTTCTCTAGGTTTCCCTTCCCAAATACTAGGGTTCCATCATGAGGAAGTCTTGCAATCATTGAACACAATTGGGAACTGATCTTGAACTGTCTGGGTCTGCTTCCCTTCTCTGGTGAAATGTTCAGAAGGCCTCTTTCGTTGTCAATGTCTGACCACCTGAGTCCCCAGATTTCTCCTATTCTGGCTCCAGTTTCTTTGAGAGTCTGAAGAACTGTAGAGGTCTTGGGGCCACAGCCTCCAATCAGGAGATCAATTTCATTCTCAAGTGGAATGAAGGGCAGTTTCTCTATTCTCTCGTACCTAGGTTTAGTGAAGGGGATTTGTCGGTATCTGTAGTAGTCAGCCAGAATGTCACAGGCAAGCTCCTTGGTACTGTTGGCCCAGTCCAGGGTTGAAAGTGCAGCCTTGACATGTTCAGAACTCTCCAGCTGAGAGGACTTAGACAGTCTCTTGAGGAGTCTAACATGCCTCTCAATGGTAGAATCTCTGTAGCCATTCTTCCTAAGATGGAAAGCATATTCTAGGATGGGGGGAGGTTCCTGGCTTGGTGCGGGGGGTGGGATTTGAACCCACGAACCCCTACGGGACGAGGTCCTGAGCATCGCGTTTCCGCCCCGCCGTCGAGACGGATCTCGCGCCTTTGACCTGTCTTGGCAACCCCCGCTTGAACGTCGCAGTGGGAAACTTGTCAGATAAAGCCGTCTATTCTTTTTCGGATTGCTTTAGGCTGGGGTTCCCGGAGCGTCTTATCGACTCTTTCGAGGCGTCTCACATCTTTTCAATACTAGCAATGCGCATGGGTGGGTTCAGTCCCTTTCTCTCTGTCATGTTTTTCGATTTCTCGCATTCTGTTTTCCAAGTCTCGCATCTGCCGATCTTTCAAGATCTGGTTGAAGACTGTTGATGTGTTGTTGTAGAGCTGGGTCCAGCGCTCGTGTGTTTTCAGGTCGAGCTTCTCATCCGAGAGCACTTTCCGACATCTGGCTAGATTCTCGCGTAGTTCTCGAATTATCTCGTCCCGTGCCTCGTTCTCAAAGCCGTC